>Ga0315282_10001792_pt1 | contig 40140 bp, 43 predicted proteins | sample YL17G07_20_MG_FD_203693 | JGI IMG/M metagenome (GOLD analysis project Ga0315282, IMG submission 203693) | Sediment microbial communities from Yellowstone Lake, YNP, Wyoming, USA - YL17G07_20 | ecosystem: Environmental > Aquatic > Freshwater > Lake > Sediment | place: USA: Wyoming | collected...
GAACGTCTCCACATGCTTTCGTATACTCGCATCACCAGGTATAATCTCCTTCCGCCCCTTATGCTCGATGACATCAGTTTCTCCATTGCCCATAACTACCCTGGTAACGATCTGTTGACCCATTACAGCTTTAACTGGCTCCTGCGGTCACTGACTAACGCGCGTTAAAGGCAAGACCTTGCTATTCAAGCACAATTGAGGTATATTTTTCTCCGGTTTGAAAATAATCCCATTCGCCGCCGCACTCATTCACAGTCATCATGACGAATGCCACGAGAGATTTCCGCCGGCGCTGTCATCTTCCGCAGGACAAAATCAGATCCAGAGTTCCTGGTTCTGCATTATGAATTCGGCCACTGGGATTTTGTCAAGGGCAACATTGAGAAGGGGGAAGACGAAAAAGAGACGGTCAAACGAGAGATCGAAGAAGAAACAGGCATTGCGCGAGTGGGGTTTGTCGATGGATTTCGAGAGACGATCAAATATCTTTACAAGTGGAAGGGACAGAATATTTTCAAGATCGTGATCTTCTACCTCGTCGAGACGAGACAGAAGAAAGTAAAACTCTCCTATGAACACATTGGTTATGATTGGTTGCCCTACCAAGAAACGCTTCAAAGACTAACATTTAGAAACGGCAAGGAAGTGCTAAAGAAAGCTAACAAATTCATCGAGGGCCACAAGGGTTGAGAGAGCAGAAGAAGATTCAATACTTTGAGAACATTGCACAGTGTGTCGGCAAAACCCCACTCGTGAAGATCAACCGGGTGTCGAGAGGCTATAAGCCGCTCATTCTTGCAAAGGTCGAGTTCTTCAATCCAGGCGGGTCGGTCAAAGATCGCATTGCTCTTGGGATGATCGAGGAAGCTGAAGGAGAGGGCCGATTGAGACCTGGTGGAACCATTGTAGAATCGACGTCTGGGAACACAGGGCTCGGACTGGCAATCGTCGCGGCGATCAAAGGATACAGAACTGTCTTTGCGATGCCAGACAAAATGAGTCAGGAAAAGATCCGGCTACTGAGAGCGTTCGGTGCAGAGGTTATCGTGACGCCGACTGCTGTCTCGCATGATTCCCCAGAAAGCTATTACGAAGTGGCCAAGCGCATCGTCCGAGAGACACCGAACTCGATACTCGCAAACCAATACTACAACCCCAAGAATGTCGAGGCCCACTACAAGATGACTGGTCCAGAGATCTGGGAGCAGACAAACGGGCAGGTCGATTACGTTGTCATCGCGATCGGCACTGGCGGCACGATTAGCGGAGCTGGGAAGTACCTCAAAGAGCAAAACCCGAACGTCAAGATCATCGGAGTTGATCCAAAAGGATCTGTCCTCCGCGAGTACTTTTACACCAAAAAGTTCTCGCCAGTTTTTAAGACGTACAAAGTTGAAGGAATCGGACAGGACTTCATTCCAGGCACGCTTCATTTCGAGTACGTGGATGAAGTCATAGAGGTCACTGACAAAGAATCCTTCCTGATGGGGCGCCGATTGACTCGTGAAGAAGGGATCTTCGCTGGAGGTTCGGCTGGATCAGCAATGGCGGGAGCGCTGAAGGTGGCAGAACAACTCACAGAGAAGGATGTCATGGTGGTGATGCTACCGGACTCTGGAGAGCGCTATTTGAGCAAGATGTACAACGATGACTGGATGCGCGAGAGTGGCTTCCTCACCCCAGAGCGAATCACCGTTCGCTACATCTTGGATAGCAAGCCGAAACCGCTGCGTCGGCTGGTCGCTATTGATCCTGCGACTACAGTTCGCAAAGCACTGGAGCTTATCAAAGAGCACGACATTTCTCAGCTACCCATCCTGGAGAAAGGCAAGCCCGTCGGCACCGTCATTGACAATGAGTTGATGTCCGCGGTGCTCGACAACAACACACTGCTCGACGCACCCGTGAGCAAGGTCATGCGTTCTCCTTTTCCTGTGATTGGGGCTGATTCACCGATTGACCACGCCATTGAGTTCTTGAAGAAGAAGCATTCCGCCGTTCTCATTGAAGAGGAACAGAAGATTTCAGGAATTCTGACGAGATACGATGTGATCGAGTACATGGCGAAGTAGCGCGGATGGCTACGGATGAAACACCGATGCTCACGGATACTGTTTGCCAAATGAGTCACTTTCCATGAATCATCCGTTGTTATACGGCGATATTACAGAGAAAGTCATCGGAGTGGCTTTTCGCGTACATAATAGCCTGGGCAAAGGACTGAGTGAGAAGGTCTATGAGCAAGCAATGATGAATGCGATACGAGATCTCGGACTCCCAGTGGAACACCAAAAGGCCTTGCCAGTTTTCTTTGATAACAAGAAAGTTGGTGAGCAGATTGTGGATCTACTCGTAGATAATAAGGTCATCCTCGAATTGAAAGCAGTCCAGCAGCTTTCCAAGGACCATCATTCTCAACTGCTTGGTTACTTGAAAAACACTCAGTTCGAAGTGGGACTGCTCATAAACTTTGGGGACCGTGTGCAGTTTAAGAGGCTCATCTATACAACCCAACACAAATGATCCCATCTGTTCACCTCATTCTACCAACACCATCTGTGAGTGATCCGTGAGTATCCGCTCCCATCCGCGTAAGCTGAAAGGGTTTTCGACGCGCGCCATTCATGCCGGCCAACAACCTGACCCGACAACCGGCTCGATCATGATGCCGGTCCACCTCACGTCGACATACGTTCAGCAGGGACTCGGGAAGAACAAAGGCTACGAGTACTCACGGGTCTCCAATCCGACCCGGACGGCTCTCGAGCAAAACATCGCTGCGCTTGAAGGTGGGAAGCATGGTCTGGCCTTCGGCTCTGGAATGGCTGCAATTGACAGCATCTTTCGGCTGCTGGAACCGGGCGATCATGTCCTCCTCTCACGAAACATTTACGGCGGCACGTACCGAATCGGCAAGATGGTTTGGGAGGATTTTGGCCTGCAGTTCGAGTTTATCGACACAACCGACATAGCTCTCGTGAAACGAAGTGTTCGGCCAACCACGAAAATGATATTTGTGGAAACGCCGACAAACCCGACGATGGAGATCACTGATCTCAGAGCAGTTGCTCGCACAGCCCTGAGTCGAAAACTGATCTCTGTGGTGGACAACACATTCGCGACTCCATACTTACAGCGACCTCTGGAACTAGGCATCAACATCGTCGTTCACAGCTTGACAAAGTATTTGAACGGCCACAGCGACATGCTCGGGGGATTGATCGTCACGAACAACGGAAAGATTGCCGACCGGCTGCGTTTCATTCAGAAAGCTGTCGGCGCAATTCTGAGCCCTTTCGATGCCTGGTTGTGTCTTCGAGGAACAAAGACGTTGCCTGTGAGGATGGAACGACATGCTGAGAATGCCATGAGGATCGCAGAATGGTTGACAAAACAGAGAAAAGTGAAGAAGGTCTACTACCCCGGCCTTGCCTTTCATCCTCAACATCTCCTGGCAAAAAGACAGATGAGGAATTTCGGCGGAATGATTTCCTTTGATCTCGGAAGCCTCACCCTTGCCAAGAGATTCTTGAAGCGAATCGAGCTTTGTTCGCTCGCGGAAAGTCTTGGCGGCGTCGAGACACTCATCTCTCACCCGGCGACAATGACGCACGCCTCTATCCCACGTGAGGAACGCATACGAACTGGAATTACCGACGGACTTGTTCGGATTTCCGTCGGAATCGAGGATGTGGATGACCTCATCGAGGATCTCAGGACTGCGCTCAAATGATATTCGACGGCACACCCCCACTTTGTTGAAAACCAGAGGTTTTTTTTGTATCTTCTCCGTGCCTCAGGGCAATGAAATTGCCGTTCTCTAAAGGATCCGCTTCTCGATGAAAGCTGTCATCATGGCCGGAGGCTTCGGCACCCGGCTTCGTCCTCTGACTTGGAACATTCCAAAGCCGCTAGTGCCGATGATGAACCGGCCCATAATGGAACACATTATTCGCCTTCTCCGATCACATAATATTACCGATATCGTCGTCACTCTTTTTTATCATCCCGATCTGATCACGAACTACTTTGGAGACGGTTCCCAACTCGGCGTCCGCCTAAAGTATGTTAAGGCGGGAGCAGATTATGGGACTGCCGGCAGTGTCCGCAACGCCGCGAGTCTCCTGAGGGAACCGTTCATCGTCATTAGCGGAGACATTCTCACCGATCTCAACCTCACACGCGCTATCGAATTCCACAAGGAGCAGACAGCAAAAGTCACGATCGTGCTCTACCACAGTCAGAAGCCCTTGGAGTATGGCGTGGTGATCACGCGCGACAACGGAAAGATTGTCCGATTTGTCGAGAAGCCAACATGGGGAGAGGTTTTTAGTGATACAATAAACACTGGAATCTATGTCATTGAACCAGAGATTCTCGAGCTAGTTCCAGAAGAACAAGAATTCGACTTCAGCAAAGACCTGTTTCCTCTGCTCCTTGAGAAAGATGAAGCTCTTTTCGGTTACCCATTAGACGGCTATTGGCGTGATATTGGGAACTTGCGGGAGTATCAGGAAGCACACTGGGACAGTCTGGCCGGGCGCGTTAGAATGGAGTTTCCAGGGAAAAAAGACGGCACAGTGTACAGAGAACATGACAGTCGCATCGAGACTGATCCTAAAAACCTTAAAGGGACTGTCATCATCGGAAAACATTCGGTGATGGGCGAAGAAGTTAAGATATCGAACTCAGTCATCGGCGACCATGTAACAGTTGAAGAGAGTGCGAGTATCGAGGATTCAATACTCTGGAATGAGACTACTATCCGCCGTGGTGCAAGACTCCAAGCAGATGTTGTCGCAAGTGGGACCGTCATCGGCGAAGAGGCGGAGATTTCCGAAAACGTTTTCATCGGCGAGAAATGCTCCATCGGTGCTAAGGCCCGGCTGATGGGGAACATCAAGCTCTGGCCTTCAAAGATCGTCGAAGATGGAGCAATCCTCACCAAGAGCCTGATATGGGAGGACCGATGGCAGCGTGAGTTATTCGCAGATGCCCGCATCACTGGATATTCGAACATCGAGATGAATCCCGAATTCGGAGCTCGCCTCGGCGCTGCCTTTGGAGCTTTCGTCGGAGTTGGAAAAACAGTCGTGACGAGCCGCGATGCGGACAACGTGTCTCGAATGATGAATCGTGCAATTATGTGCGGGCTCACCTCGGCCGGGCTACAGGTCAACGACCTCCGAGAAACTCCAATTCCGATCCTTCGATACGAACTTGGCACCGGCAGAGAGGTGGGCGGAGTCCACGCTCGAAAGTCACCCTCCGACAGGAGGATGACAGACATCATCTTCTTTGATGCTGATGGCAAAGACTTACCTGTTTCGAAAACGAAGACAATCGAGCGTCTCTTCTTCGGCGAGGAGGTTCCTCGTGTTGCACCTGACAAAGTTGGCACCATTCACTTTCCAGAGCGAACCACAGAAAGCTATCGCCAGAAGTTCCAGTCACTCCTTAAGGTCGATGCGATTTCCAAAAAGAGGTTCAAGATCGTGATCGACTATTCACACGGTATCACTGCAACGATTTTCCCGACCCTCATCGGCTCACTTGATTGTGAAGTCATCGCTCTCAACGCATACCTCGACGCAAATAAACTCACGCGCGAACCTGTAGAGGTAAAGAGTGCTATCCGTCAGCTCTCGCATATTGTGACATCCTTGGGCTTCGACCTCGGCTGTATGATTGATGCAGGAGGTGAGAAGCTTGTTATTGTCGATGAGATGGGAAATGTTCTTGACAGTGATCGATTGCTTGCCCTCGTAACGAAACTTTTCCTGAAAGCAAATCCGGGTACGGTGAGGATTGCAGTCCCAATCTCTGCCTCGATGGAGGTAGACCTCGTTGCGAAGGAACACCATGTGGAAGTCATCAAGACAAAAGACTCTCACCTTGGCATGATGAATGCGGCGACCGTGCAAGGTGTCGGCTTTGTTGGAGGCACCCGAGGTGGATTCATCTTCCCTGAATTTGGCTTTGCCACAGACGCAATGTTTTCAGCAGCGAAGATCCTGGAGTTGCTCGCGGTCACAGGGGAAAAGCTTAGTTCAGTCGGCAAGGAGCTTCCGCGGCTGAGCATGGTGGAACGCGAAGTTTCGTGTCCTTGGGAGATGAAGGGAAAGATCATGCGTCGCTTTATGAAGGAATCTGAAGGCCAGAAGAGTGATTTCGTTGACGGAATAAAGGTCTACCCTGATTTAGGCGGTGCCATTGCGAGCGTCCTCATAATGCCGGATAAGGAGCGGGCTCTCTTTCACCTTCGTGTTGAAGCAATCGATGAACCATCAGCGTCGACTCTCGCAAACAGATACGAACAAAAAATCCAGCAGTGGAAAAATGGCGGAGGAGCACCTTGATATGGCTCTCCCAGCTGTCACCATCCTTTCGCACTGCAACAGGAGGAGTTGAACGAAAGAAATGAAAATCACCGATGTTCTAGAAGAACAGTTTGTCCGCACAAACCTCCCGGGGACAAGCAAAGAGGAGATCATTGATTCAATGATCCGCCTCATTGGGAACTCAAGAAATGTCCTCGATAAGGACAAGGTGCGCCAGGCTATTTTTGAGCGAGAAAAGATCATGTCGACAGGTGTGGGGAATGGCTTCGCCATCCCACATGGGAAAACCGACGCGGTAAAGGACATTGTTGCTGCGTTCGCGATTACCGAGCACCCTGTCGATTACCAGGCACTTGACGAACAGCCCGTCCGTCTTGTCTTCCTCCTCGTCGGGAGAGATAGCCTCGTCGGACCGCACATCAAACTCCTCAGTCGAATCTCTCGTCTGATGAACAAGGAGGAGTTTAGGAAAGAGCTCCTGATGAGTAAAACTCCCAAAGAAGTAATCGAACTCTTCCAACGACAAGAAGCATCGTACCTTGAGGGATAGAACAACTCTCTGAACCAGTCATTACTCCTGAAGGTCACGGTTGACGTATAAATCGATTAAGGGAACAAGAGATATCCTTCCAAGCGAATCTTGGAAGTGGCAGTGGGCCGAGGAGAAGATTCGCGATGTGATGCATGCCTTCAATTTCCGAGAAATCCGGACTCCAGTCTTTGAGGAAACCCCCCTTTTTGCTCGCAGCATTGGAGAGCTCACGGATATTGTTTCAAAGGAGATGTACACTTTCCAGGACCGGAGTGGTGATAGCCTCTCCCTTAGACCCGAGATGACCGCTTCTGTCGTTCGCGCGTACATTCAACATAGCCTTGGTGAACATTCCCCGCTCGTCAAGCTTTACTACATGGGACCGATGTTCCGACAGGAAAGACCTCAAGCTGGCCGTCTACGCCAGTTCCATCAATTCGGCGCCGAGGCGATCGGGGCGCAAAACCCGACCCTCGACGTGGAAATGATTGCTCTAGCAATCGCGATTTACGAGGCGCTTGGAGTAAAGAAAACGACCTTGAAGATTAACTCAGTCGGGTGCGAGAAGTGCCGGCCACCCTACAAGGAAATGCTGAAACAAAGACTCTGGAAAGTGCGTAACGAGCTATCGCAAGAGAGCCAGCGGCGGCTCGAGTCCAATCCTCTCCGCGTCCTCGATTCAAAGGCCGAGGAAGACCGACGTGCCATCGCCGACATGCCCCTGCTCAAAGATCACCTTTGTCCAGACTGCTTGGCTCACTTCAACGATGTTATCGGTGGGCTTGTGGGCCTGGGAATAGGGTACGAAGAAGACGGGCACCTCGTTCGCGGGCTCGACTATTATACAAAGACTGCTTTTGAGATCATCAGCAAGGACCTTGGTGCTCAGGATGCGCTCACAGGGGGAGGCAGGTACGACCTCCTGACAGAAGAACTCGGAGGGAAACCAACCCCTGGGATCGGCTTCGCGGCCGGGATCGAGCGGCTGATGATGGTCCTGGAGAAACAAAAACTGTTTCCTGACGGGGCCACGAGAACCACTCTCTTCATCGCCACGCTTGGTCGCGAGGCGCAGCGGTGGGCAGTGAAGCAGGCGCTCGAACTCCGAAGTCGTGGGCTGTGCGTGGAACTCGACTTCCTCGATCGAAGCCTCAAGTCTCAAATGCGCGAGGCCGACCGGCTGCGGGCACGCTATGTGATGATCGTTGGGGAAAACGAGATGGTGAACCGTACTGTCACGATCAAGACGATGGAGACAGGAGAACAAAAGTCTGTAACCTTTGATGACGTCACAAATTTCTTTGACATCAGCTACAACCAATGAGCAGTTTTCCCAATGCAGAAAAGAAAGAAGAGTCCGATCGAGTATCGGTTATTGATCTCCCCCTCCTACAGCGAAGTCTCAAAGAAACAAGGGATCGTTTTTCGGCTTGAGACGGTAAAGGAATTCAGTAGTTTCAGGTATGCTATCGCAGTGGAGGAACGGTTGATGGAGGACACGATTACGTGGAAGATCCATGGCCTCCGTTCCCCTGGAATCAGTCTTCCGGCAACAGGTCCTGCCACATTCATGAAAAAGTATGAGGACCTCAAGGGGACCTACTTGTTCACTATCACGAAGCTCGATGGAGTTGAGAAAACGTTTACACTCGACATCTACGAGCAGAAAGTCTCGGTCGTCAAAGCGCCTAAGCAAAAGTTTCTTGAAATCCTCACTTCAGTGGACGAACTGACGCCCGCTACAGAAATCTAATCATTTTGTATTGTCATGTATCCAGAACTCTTTAGAATAGGCCCTTTCACTGTCTACAGCTTTGGCTTGATGATGGGGATCTCCTTCATCGTCGCAAATTACTTTCTCGCGAAAGAACTGAAGAGGAAGGGGATCAATCCTGCATTTGCGAGTAGTATCACACTCATAGCGCTCGTCGCTGGCATTTCAGGATCAAAGATACTCTACCTCCTTGAGAACTTCGAGGACTTTATTCAAGACCCCATAGGCAGAGCATTCTCTCCCGCGGGTCTGACTTGGTATGGAGGATTCGTTCTCGCAACGGTGATGATTTACCTTTACGGAAGATCAAAAAAGGTTTCTTTCTGGAAAATTGCTGATGCCGCATCACCTGGCCTTATGTGGGGATACGGCATAGCACGCATCGGATGTCACCTCTCTGGTGATGGAGACTACGGGATACCAACCACACTTCCGTGGGGAGTCTCCTACGCCCGGGGAACATTTCCTCCTTCAGAGGCATTCCGAAATCTCCCCGAGATTGCACGCCATTATCCGAATGGGATTGTTCCTGATAACACCCCCCTTCATCCGACCCCGATTTATGAATTCATCCTCGCAACGGGAATCTTCCTCCTTCTTTGGAAGATGCGCAAGCGCAGTTATCCAGATGGCAGGCTCTTCATAATCTACCTGATCGCTGCCGGGCTGGAGCGTTTTTTCATCGAATTCATTCGTATCAACCCTCGAGTACTCTTCGGCCTTTCAGAAGCACAAATCATCGCTATCGTATTGATTGTCGTGGGGTTATACGGACTCCGCCACTTCAAGGCAAAAGAAGCGACGATTTGACTTACCGAACGACTAAGTATTCAAGGCATGATCCTCGTGGAACTTTTTTCGAAGGAAGATTGTCATCTATGTCAAGAGGCGTTGGCAGTGCTGAGGAAGGTGCAGCGTGAAATCCCTTTTTCACTGGTGGAGAGAAGAATCAACCCAGAGGACCCCTCCTACGCGCGATTCAAAGAGAAGGTACCTGTTGTGTTCATCAATCATGAAGAAGTCTTCCACTTCCGTCTGGACGAGCGCAGGCTGCGAGGAAGACTCCGGGCACTAGTGCCATGAGAGTTCTCGCGAAGGTTCTTCAGGCAATCGGCATTGCAGAAGTGATGATCGGTCTCGTTACTGGATTGATGGGTGACATGATGAAGGAAATGTACTTTGCAGTCGCGGGCGGCGTCCTCTTCACTGTTGGGTGGCTCATACAGCGTCGAACGGAGAAAAGAGTTGCTTTAAGCTGATTTCCAGATTGGCTGGGAGGTGGGGAATGAACGAACTTATTGCTGGCCGTAACCCTGTGATCGAGGCGCTCCGGTCGGGAACTGCGATCGAGAAGGTGGTCGTTCTCTACGGAGTTCGAGGGAGCGCGATCGATAGAATAAGGGAACTTGCTCGGCAGAATAGCGTCCCCGTAGTTGAAGTAAACAAACAAAAGTTTCGCGAGCTCGTCAACGATACGACGACGCAGGGTGTGGTCGCCCTCGTAGGGACAAAAGAGTACGTCTCGGTCGACGCACTCCTCAACACAGCGAAAGAACGGAATCAGCCACCGTTTCTTCTTGTCCTGGACGAGATTCAGGATCCTCAAAATCTCGGTGCCATTATCAGGACTGCAGAATGCGCCGGTGCTCACGGGGTTATCGTGTCGAAGCACCACTCAGCAAGCGTGAATCAGACCGTTGCCAGAACTTCGGCAGGTGCAAGCGAACAACTCCCGATAGCGAAGGTCACAAACATTGCGACAACGCTCGATGAGTTGAAGGCGCAGGGGCTCTTGATTGTCGGGGCAGATGTCAGTGGTGATAAACTGTACTATGAGCTTGACTACAAGACCCCTCTTGCCATCGTGGTGGGAAACGAGGCGGAGGGCATCCGCCGCCTGGTTAAAGAAAAGTGTGACTTCCTTGTAAGAATCCCGCTGCTCGGGAATATTGGCTCGCTGAATGCTTCCGTTGCTGCAGCTTTGATCATGTACGAGGTTGTGCGTGCAAGAGATGGAAATTACCAGCACGTTGTCTTGTCAAATTAACTTGCTTCACTTCTGAGCCTTCTTCACCTTTGCAGGCCACTTCTTCATTGATGCCCGGTTCATCTTCCTGAAATCGACGACCTCTCTTGGCTTGCGATCCTTGGGTTCAACCACGGGTTTCTGTCGGTTCTGAATCCCTTTCATCTCTCCATCACTTCTTTCCTAAGAATTCTCGGGTGTTACTGGCCTCAAAGGGCCCTTAGTCTCCTTCACCTTCGGACTTGGGAATCCCCTCCCGCTGCAGACCGTATCTCTTGATCTTGTTGTAGAGATGGCTCCGCTGAATGTTTAACGCTTCTGCGGTCCTCGTGATATGCCAGTTGTACAATTCTAACTGATGCTTGATGTACGCTGCCTCAGCTCGGTTCTTAAAATCTTGAAACGTCGTGCTGGTACTCAGGATATCCTCAAATTCAGCCTTTTTCATTGTGGTGAAGGATTCAAGCGCTTGCACATCAATCGGTGTTCCAGGTGACATGATGACAAGCCGTTCGACGACGTTTCGCAGCTCGCGGACGTTCCCGCTCCAATCCATCGACTTCAATTGCTGCAAGAGCCCCGCGGTCAACTGTTTCCTCGGCATCCCATTTCGCAGACAGATTTCATCGGCAAAGTAACTCGCGAGAAGCGGGATATCTTCCCGCCGTTCACGTAACGACGGGACGTGAATCGGAATGACATTGAGCCGATGGTAGAGATCTTCTCGGAAGGTATTCCGAGACATTTCCTCCGGCAGATTCTTGTTCGTTGCAGCGACCACACGGACATTGACATCAATCAACTTGCTTCCACCGACTCGCTCAATTTTTCCTTCTTCAAGAACACGGAGGACCTTCGCCTGAGCCGCCAGACCCATGTCTCCGACCTCGTCCAGGAAAATGGTTCCTCCATCGGCTTGCTCGAATTTGCCGATCCTCTGAGAAGTAGCGCCCGTGAACGCCCCCCTCTCGTGTCCGAAGAGCTCTGACTCGATGAGCTCGGTGGGAATGGCGGCACAGTTCACCTCGATAAATGGTTTCTCGCTCCTCTTGCTTGAACGGTGTATGGCTTTTGCAACGAGCTCCTTTCCCGTCCCATTGTTGCCCGTGATAAGAACCCGCGACTCGGTCGGTCCGACCCGGCGGATGACGTCCAGAATCTCTTTAATCTTTGGGCTTTCCCCGAGGATCTTCTCCTTCCCCTCGATCGCCTCCTTCATCTGTTTATATTCAACCGCGAGTTTCCTCTGCTCGAGAGCATTCCGAACCGTGACAAGAAGTTTATCGCGGTCAAGAGGCTTCGAAAGGAAATCGAAGGCGCCTTTTTTCGTTGCCTCTACGGCCGTTTCGATCGTTCCATGCCCAGAAATCATCACAACCGGAAGTTCTGGGTTCTTCTTCGTCATGGCCTCGAGGATTTCGATCCCATCCATGCCGGGCATTTTGATATCAAGGAGCACCATGTCGATCGGATGAGACTCGACAATGGCAAGTGCTTTTGCACCGTCTTCGGCCATCTCGACTTCGTACCGTGCATATGTCAGGATCATGCAAAGCGAGTCGCGAACACTTTTCTCGTCATCGACAACTAGAATAGTTTTCATCTCCACCTACGGATAAACGGATTACCAATCCATTCGTGATCCGGTGAGGACAAGTTGGATCTGCAAGAATTCAGAAGGGAGAGCGTCGACACGGTCACCCAGTGTCAGCCCGAATTCTTGGCCTTCATGATTCGCACGGCGGTCCCGCGGGTCGTCTACTCCATCTATGATAAACTCACCCTCTCCCCACTCGATGAAGTCCCCCATGAGGTTTGCTAACCCACGTGAGCGTGAACAATAAGCAAGAAAAGCCGACCCGAAGAAGTGCTGAAGCTTGTCCCTATCACCATACTCTCCTGGCGGGCTGTCGATATAGAAATGTGAGGGGAGTTGGGACACGCGGTACCTAAAGACGCTCTCGCTCTCAGTCGTCAGGGGAAAGTACACCGGAAGTTTGATGACTGGTAATCTAACCCCAACTTCCTTGTGTTCCATGGTCGCAAATGCGCTGATGAAGAGCGCTTCGCTCACGTTCTCATGGGAGATTTCCATTGCACGTCGGAAGATTGCATCAATCGCCTGGGCATCCCCCACCCTCGATCTCACAAAATTGAATTTTTCACTCCTGATATACCGCTTGAGCTGCCACGTATCTTTGACGCCAGGGGGAAAAACGAGTGTAAGCAACGTCTCGCCAAAATTAAAACCTCCGTCGTCGAGTTTTTCGCCTTCGGCATCAGGACTAATTTCACATCGTTCCTGAGGTACAACCTCCTGGCCTGATATCGTTTGGTTCGCGAGAAGAAGAACCGAAAGAGCAATCCCAAACCACAGTGCACGGCAGACCATGGCGCCTCGACAGCAATTTAAACTTGCAGGACTCCTGGATTGAAGATCTGGACGGTCGGATTGTTGTTCGCGACAGCGATGCACATTGAAATGGCCTCGCGCGTGGAAATCGGATCGATGATTCCATCCACCCAGAGACGTGCAGCACCATACAGGGGATCCATCTCACGTTCATATCGACCCCGGATTTCATTCAGTACCTTCTCCTGTTCTTCCTTGGAGACGCCGTTCTTCCCCTTTCGACTTCCCTCACCAGACTGCAGCTTGATGCTGAGAAGAGTGTTGCTCGCTTGCTCACCACCCATGACTGCAATTCGAGCTGTGGGCCATGCGAAAATTAACCGCGGGTCGTATGCTTTCCCACACATTGCATAGTTCCCCGCACCGTAGCTGTTCCCGATTACAAAAGTGAATTTCGGGACAACGCTATTTGCGACCACATTCACCATTTTCGCTCCATCCTTGATGATGCCCCCCTGCTCAGCCCGTTTCCCCACCATGAAGCCCGTGACGTCCTGGAAGAAAACGAGAGGAATGCGCTTTTGGTTGCAGTTCATGATGAACCGCGTTGCCTTGTCGGCACTGTCAGAGTAGATGACGCCACCAACCTGCATCTCTCCCTGTCTTGTCCGCACAACTGAGCGCTGGTTTGCGACGATTCCGACCGCCCAGCCATCGATGTTCGCGTACGCGGTAATGAGGGTTTTCCCGTAGCCCGCCTTGTACTCATCAATCTCGCTTCGATCAACAACGCGGGCGAGGATCTGATACATGTCGAACGGTTTCGTTCGCTCTTCAGGAATGATACCGTAGATTTCTGATGGCGGAAATTTCGGGGATGCAGGCTCTAGACGCTCAAAGCCCGCTCTTGGACTGTGACCGATCTTTCCAATGATGCTGCGGATCTTCTCGAGACATTCATCATCGTTCTTCACCTTGTGATCCGTGACGCCACTGACTTCACTGTGCATCACGGCCCCGCCGAGTTCTTCGATATCAGGTTCCTCTCCGATTGCTGCTTTTACCAGGTAAGGACCGGCCAGAAAAACGCTGCCTGTTCCCTCAACAATGAGGGTCTCATCACTCATGATGGGCAAGTATGCACCGCCAGCGACACACGGCCCCATGATTGCAGCAATTTGGGGAATCCCCATTGAGGACATGATCGCGTTGTTGCGGAAGATACGCCCAAAGTGCTCCTTGTCAGGAAAAATTTCGCTCTGAAGAGGAAGGAAGACACCAGCAGAATCCACGAGATAAATAATTGGGAGGCGGTTCTCCATCGAGATCTCCTGCGCCCTGAGATTCTTCTTGCAGGTAATGGGGAACCATGCACCAGCCTTTACGGTCGCGTCATTCGCGACGATCACGGCATCCCGTCCCTGAGTCTTCCCTATCCCGAAAATTGTCCCGGAAGCCGGGGCGCCACCGTACTCTTCATACATCTCATACGCTGCAAAGAGCCCAACCTCAAAGAACACACTCCCGGGATCGACGAGCTTGGCAATGCGCTCTCGAGCCGTCAGCTTGCCTCGCTTGTGCTGCTTCTCGATCGCTTCCTTCCCACCCCCAGATTTTATTTCTTCTTCCTTCGCCTTGAGAATTCGAAGAAGATTCTTGAGGTTGTCTTCGTTCTTCTGGAATGTCAGATCTTTCTTTATTTCGGTGCCAATGGTGGTGGCCATGTGGTCGATTCGGTCAGAGAGGACTACTCTGTTACATCTGCAAGAGATTCTTTGCAATGACCATCTTCTGCACTTCAGAGGTGCCTTCGCCAATGGTCATGAGTTTGACATCCCGGTACAACTTTTCGACAGGAAATTCCTTGATGAAGCCATAGCCACCGTGAATTTGGACAGCCTCATTCGCGGCTCGGACTGCGACTTCGCTTGCAAAGTATTTGGCCTCCGCTGCAATGAGATTGACGTCCTTCCCCTGTTGTTTCTCCCAGGCCGCTTTATAAGTCAGGAGACGGGCTGCCTTGATTTCAGTCGCCATGTCAGCGAGTTTCCACTGAATGGCTTGAAATTCACCTAAGGGTTTTCCAAACTGGTGGCGCTCTCTTGCGTATTTCAGACTGTGGTCGAGACAGGCCTGAGCGATTCCGACTGAGAGGGCGGCGATACCAATTCGTCCGCCGTCGAGAATATTGAGAGCCTGCTTGAACCCAGCGCCCTCTTCGCCGATGAGGTTTTCTCTTGCAACTCGAACGTTGTCTAGGATGAGTGTCGCCGTATCGCTCGCGCGCATCCCAAGTTTATTCTCCTTCTTCCCGACGGAGAATCCCTTCATCGTCCGCTCGAGAATGAACGCCGATATCCCATTCTTCCTTTTCGACTTATCAGTTACCGCCATGATCACAAGTGTGCCCGCCACCGATCCGTGCGTCGTGAAAGTTTTGGTTCCATTGAGGACGTAACAATCGCCGTCACGGACTCCCGTCGTCATCATCCCCCCAGCATCGCTGCCAGAGCCGGGTTCCGTCAGGGCCCACGCACCAATCGTCTTTCCTGAGCACAGATCAGGAAGATATCTCTCGCGCTGCTGCTCATTCCCAAAGGTATAGATGTGGTTCGTGCAGAGGCCGTTGTGAGCCGAGACGCTCAGTCCGATGGAAGGGTCGTATTTTGAAATTTCCTCGATGATGGCGACGAGCTCAAGACAAGTAAGGTTTGCTCCGCCGTATTTTTCAGGAAACGCAACACCCATGAATCCAAGCTCCCCCAGCCGCTTCATGATCTCGATTGGAAATTCTTGTGACTCGTCATATTTCATTGCGTTAGGCTTGATCTCGCGCTCTGCAAAGCTATGGGCGAGATCCTGGACCATCTTCATCCCTTCCGTGGGGGTGAAATCGAACCCGACTTCAACCTGCGCTTCTTGATTCAAATCAAGCTCCTTTCACACTCTTCTGGGCATCTCTTTGTTGTTGAAAAGTAATGAAGAGTTCATCGGCGATGTCGTACGGTGTTGTTCGATACGAAAGCATCTCTTCAATCCTACTCTCTAGTATTGCTTCTCGGTCAGTATTCCAGAAGACAAACTGCAGTCGTTCATTGATGAGCTCTTTAGTCCGTTCGAGAAGGCGCATCTGACGCCTCTTCTTCAGAAGTCCAGTGCCTTCAAGGAAATCTCGATGCTTCTGGATCTCGACAGCGATCTCCTCGATGCCCTTTCCCTCGCTCGCAACAGATTTTACAACTTCCGGGTTCCACCCATCAGTTGCTGGCTTCAATTTCAGGACCATCTGCACGGATGCAACACCGTGGTCTGCACCTGGGCGATCCGACTTGTTGAGAACGATGAAGTCTGCGATCTCCATCAATCCAGCCTTCATTGCCTGGATCGAGTCACCTGACTCTGGAACGAGCACGACCACAGTTGTATCAGCCGCACCAGCAATATCCAATTCTGATTGACCCACGCCAACCGTCTCAAGGATCACAATATCATTCCCAGCTGCATCAAGGATGTCGGCGGCTTCGCTGGCCTTCTTGCTTAGTCCTCCAAGACTCCCCCGCGACGCCATACTGCGGACAAACACTCCTGCATCGAGTTCCACATCCGTCATTCTTATCCGGTCACCGAGGAGAGCGCCTCCCGTGAAGGGGCTTGTCGGATCAACTGCGATGATACCGACTCGTCGGTTCTGGTTGCGGTAGAAGCGAGCAAGTTTGTTTGCAATGGTACTTTTTCCAGCCCCGGGGGGACCGGTGATACCAACACGATATGCTCTGCCTGTGTGGGGAAAGATTGAACTCAAAATCTCTCGCGCTTCAGGGTCTTCGTTCTCTACGATCGAAATCGCACGGGCGATGCTGAAGCGATGGCCACCCAGAACTTTCTTCAAGAACTCATTTTCACTCACAGCCACCCTCGTACTCTCTCATCGTATTCAGTCTGATTGACATCATCTCAACCGCTTTCAACGCCTTGGCACCGATATCACTTCGGTAGTACGCGCCGTCAAACGTGATCTTGCTCACTGCCTGGTAAGCACGGGAAATGGTCACGTCGAAATTGTCGCCTGGACCAACGGCGGTGACACCCAGGACTCGACCGCCACTCGTGACAACTTTTCCGTGCTCGAGTTCAGTTCCAGCGTGGAAAATGGTGACATCCTCGAGTCCAGATACTCCGTCCAGTCCGAGAATCTCCTTCCCTACCTCATACATGTCCGGATAGCCTCCGGAGGCAATGACGACGCACACCGCAGTTGCGAGGCGTTCCTTTACTTTAAAGTTTTGTAGCGTTCCACTTACCGCAGCGAGGAGGAGATCTGCGAAATCCCCCTCAAGAAGTGGAAGAATCGCCTGCGTCTCTGGATCGCCGAATCGACAGTTGAATTCGACGACCTTCGGTCCGGTTTGAGTTAGCATCAAGCCACAGTAGAGACAGCCTCTGTAGAGTCTACCTTCCTTTGAGAGTCCGTTGAGGGTGGGTCTGATGATCGAACGCTTGGTCTTCTCCAAAATCTTTTCCGTTACGAACGGAGTTGGCGCATACGCACCCATCCCACCCGTATTCTTTCCGCGCTCGCCATCAAGGATGCGCTTATGGTCCTGTGCAGCGGGGAGTGTAACGAACTGCACACCGTCAGTGACCGCGAGGAGAGAAGCTTCCTCACCGACCATGTACTCTTCGATGACGACCCGTTCTCCAGCCTCTCCGAAGACCTTCTGGACCATCATGTCATGAAGAACCTCGAGCGCCTTGTCTTTCGTTTCGCAAACCACTGCGCCTTTCCCTGCAGCGAGACCGTCTGCTTTGAGAACGATGGGAACTGGCACCTCATGAATGTATCTCTCCGCCTCATAGCGCTGGGTAGCATCAAACGTTCTGAACTCCGCTGTCGGAATCTTGTACTTTCTCATGAACTGCTTCGCGAAGACTTTACTTCCCTCAATCTCAGCGGCAAGTTTTGTGGGTCCAAAAATCCGCATCCCATCCTTCTCGAATAGATCAACGATGCCGAGCGTTAGGGGTACCTCAGGCCCCACCACAGTCAGATCTATCCTGTTGCTTCGAGCAAACTTCAGCAGGCCAGCGAGGTCGTCCGCTTTGATCGGCACAAGCTCAACACTCTCTCCGATTCCAGCATTCCCGGGAGCACAGAATAACTTATCAACCTTCGGACTCTGCCGAAGTTTCCATGCGAGAGCATGCTCCCTGCCGCCTGAGCCGATGATAAGAACGTTCATCGAATCCTCACTCTGCCAACAGTTCGAATGTTCGCGCCAAGTCCGCCGTCAATCGTTTGCGATTGAACTTCTCCACGTAATCCTGAGCCGGACCGACGAGCGATCCAGATTCGTGCTTTCTGTAAAGCGTCTTAATCGCCGTCGCGATTCCCTGGACATCGTCCGGCTCGACGACGATGCCCGCCCCAGAATCCTCAATAGTCGTCTTGGCAACTCCATCTGGAACGCAACCAAGGATTGGCTTCCTCGCGCCAAGGTATTCGAAAAGCTTCCCCGTCGACATCATATCCTCCCCAGTTCCTTTTCCAACGATCATCCAGAGCACATCAGAGGCGAGGAGGGTTCGAACGCATTCGCTGTGGTCCACATATCCAATGACTCTCACCACATCCTGGAGACCCAATCTCCTCACGAGCCTGAGGTTCTCCTCCCGGAAATGCCCAACGAAGCAAGCCTCGATCTTATTTCGTAAGCCTGGCTGCTCGTGGAAGATTCTCGCGAGAGCCTGAAGGAAATACTTCGGTGTTCGTTTGTCGATGAACGTCCCTGAGTACGTGAGGATCATCTTCTGCCCGCGCGGGATATGAGCAATACCGTCGAGGTCGAAATCCGCAGGATCAAATCCCTGAGAGATGATCTCAATATCTTGATACTGGAGGAAAGGATACCTCTTCAGAAGGAGTTCCTTGATGCGTCGGTTGATCGTGATGATCTTATCCGAAGCACGCAGGACGCGCGTTTCGAGCACGCGGTGAAGCCAGCGATGGATTGGCGTTAAGTAGAAATGATATGGATTATCAATCCACGAATCGCGATAATCCAAGACAAGAGGTACGCGAAACCTCTTCTTCAGATAATGACCAATGAGAAAATCAGTATAAGGGGGAGCTGTGGCAAAGACAAGGTCGAATTTCTCACGGTGGAGAAGCTCGGCTGCCGCGCGACAGGCTTTTCGCTTCCAACCGATTTTGTTGTCTGGAATGAAGATGAACTGACTTCCAACGCTTAGACTCTTTCGGATCCATTCACGCGGCATCCTCACAACTGTTGCTTCGGGGGAATCAGCCTTCCGAAAAAACCGGGTCGGATCGATAGAGCCCGTGCGCACGACTCTAATCTGGAGCGGTTCAATCTCTTTGAGGAACGATTCGTCTCGGGCGAAGTAACTTCCCTGTGCTATTGTGAGAACAGTTGGTTGCCAATTATACAACGGCAGGTACTTTACAAACTTCAGAGTGCGCTGGACTCCACTGAGTCCCATGGGAGGGAAGTAGTAAGCGATGACGAGGACTTTTCTCATTCGCTCTGAAGGATCGAACTAGAGAGAATCAGAGGACGAAAGGACTTTTGCGGAGATGGATGCCACTTACTTTCATAAAACTATGAGCTCCTTCGGGGCCTTGTTCAATGCCACACTCTTTCCGTTCATCACCAAGACGTCGTCCTCAATGCGAACTCCACCAATTCCCGGAAGATAGATGCCAGGCTCGATGGTGATCACGTTACCATCCCTTAAACGATAAGAACTCTGAGAGGAGATCCGTGGCGACTCGTGAATTTGAAGGCCAATGCCGTGGCCGAGTGAATGCCCAAAGAATTTTCCGAAGCCATTCCTCGCTATGTATCGCCGGGCGACTGCGTCTAGGTCTTTTGCAATCATCCCAGACTTCACCGCCTCGATCGCCCTCGTCTGCGCCTCGGAGACAATTCGGTAGACCTCTCGAAGCTTCCTCGTTGGTTCTCCTATCGAGACTGATCGGGTAATATCGCAGCAATAACCGCGGTACACGCACCCAAAGTCGAGAGTCACGAACTCACCTCTCCTGATCTTCTTGGCGCAAGCGATGCCATGGGGCAAAGCACCCCGGGGACCACTCGCCACGATTGTCTCAAACGCATCTCGCTCTGCGCCATAGGTTTTGTGGAGATACGAAATCTCCGCAGAGACTTCCAGCTCGCGAACACCGGGTTTGATGGATTTCACAACTTCATCGAAGACCTTGTCAGATATCTGGGCAGCCTTCTTAATCAAACCAATCTCTTCCTCATCCTTCACTGCCGAGATGCCCTCGATGACATCAGCAAGAGGGATAAATCGCAGGCGCGGAAAGGTCTTTTTGAGCTTCCGATAATCTGCATACGGCAAGTAATTCCCCTCTATCCCGACTCTGCGCATCCCCCGAAACAGCTTTCTCTTCTCCAACTGCTCGAAGAGACTGTTCTTGGCTACTGTGATCCTCAATCCCTTCACTTCTTGATGTGATTGCTCATGGTATCGGAAGTCAGTGAGGAAATAGGATGTCTCTCTTCCGATGAGACATAGTCCGTTGGTGCCGGAAAAACCGGTGAGGTACCGAACATTCGGAAGGTGGGTGACAAGGAACCCGTCGATCCCACGTTCCTCAAGAATATTTCTCATTCTTCCGATTCGTTCTCTCATGTGACGGCGCAAAGGATCTGAACAGAGTGTCTGAGTTGTCAAATTTGATAGTTCGGCGGCTCCTTCGTCATCTGGACGTCGTGGGGATGGCTTTCCTTAAGGCCAGCTTCCGTCATCCGGATAAATCGTGCCCTGCGCTTCATCTCCGCGATATTCTTAGCGCCGCAGTACCCCATGGCTGCTCGAAGTCCGCCGATCATCTGGAACACGGCTTCGCTGAGGTAACCTTTGTATGGGACTCTTCCCTCGATCCCCTCCGGAACAAGTTTTTGGATCTCATCTTCCATGTCCTGGAAGTACCGGTCTCGGCTGCCTTGTTTCATTGCCTCGAGCGAACCCATCCCGCGGTAAATCTTGTAAGCTCGTCCCTCATAAAGGATCTTTTCTCCTGGACTTTCCTCAAGTCCTGCGAAGAGCCCTCCGATCATCACTGAGTCGGCTCCTGCTGCAATTGCCTTCGCAATATCACCCGTCTGTTTCACCCCTCCATCTGCAATGATCGGCACTTTGAACTTCTTCGCAGCTCCCGCGCACTGAGAGATTGCCGTTACCTGAGGTACTCCAACCCCAGCAATGACACGCGTCGTGCAGATCGATCCAGGGCCGATGCCTACCTTCACCGCATCCGCACCTGTCTTGATGAGATCAACCGTCGCTTCAGCCGTGCCAACGTTTCCGGCGACGAGCTCAAGGTCAGAGTACTTGCGCTTTACTCGGCTCACCGTTTCAATGACGCCCCGCGAGTGCCCGTGTGCAGTGTCAATAATAATCACGTCAACACCGGCAGCAACCAAAGCAGCAACCCTCTCGACGGTGTCAGAAGAGACGCCTGCAGCAGCACCCACCCTCAATCTCCCATGCTTATCTTTACATGCGTGTGGGAATCTCTTCTTCTTTTGAATGTCCTTAAAGGTGATAAGTCCTTTGAGTTTTCCATTCTTATCGACAACGGGCAGCTTCTCAATTCTGTGCTTCTGGAGAATCCCTTCAGCTTCTTCGAGTGTCGTCCCGACGGGTGCAGTGATGAGGCGACCGTTCGTCATGATCTTTGACACCTCAAGGTCGAGGTTTGGTTCGAATCGGAGGTCGCGATTCGTGAGAATACCGACAAGCTTCTCATCCTTGACGATTGGGATCCCTGAAATGCTGTACTTACTCATGAGCGCGAGTGCATCGCGAACTTTCTTCTCTGGAGAAAGTGTAATCGGATCAAGAATCATCCCACTCTCCGAGCGCTTCACCTTGTCCACTTCTTCCACTTGTTTTTCGATGGACATGTTCCGATGGAGTATCCCGATACCTCCCTCTCGCGCAAGTGCGATGGCCATTGCCGATTCCGTCACAGTATCCATTGCAGCGCTGACGAGGGGAATGTTCATTTCGATATTCCGCGTAAGCCGTGTCCTCACGTCAACTTCCCTCGGAAGAACGCTCGACTTTGCAGGAACAAGTAGCACGTCGTCATATGTGACTGCTTCACCCGGGAGTATCTTTTTCATGATCCATTCCGGCTAAAATTTGGGATGATTGGCAATCCTTTCCGCATCTAAGTAAACGCAGGTATCCCTGTAATGTCCTCACCGACGATAAGCGTGTGCATGTTATGCGTGCCTTCGTACGTCTTCACCGATTCCAAGTTATTCATGTGACGCATAACCGGGTATTCATCTAAAATCCCGTTCGCACCGAGGATGTCGCGGGCTTTGCGGGCAATATTCAAAGCGATTTCCACATTGTTTCGCTTTGCCAGGGAGACATGGGTGTGGCGAGCCTTTCCCTGATCCTTCAAGCGACCAAGCTGCAGACACAACAACTGGGCTTTGGTTATTTCGGTGATCATGTATACAAGCTCAGACTGGACGAGCTGGTACGAGGCGACAGGCTTATCGAATTGGATCCGTGACTTTGCATACTGGAGTGCCACATCGTAGCACGCCATCGCCGCACCGATCGCTCCCCACGCGATGCCGTATCGAGCCTGATCGAGGCACATCAGAGCGCACTTCAGTCCTTTGGAGTTCGGGAGGAGATTTTCTTCAGGAATTTCACAATCCTGCAGGACTAGTTCAGAAGTCACCGATGCACGCAGAGAGTGCTTCCCTTTCATCTCCGGTGCTGTGAACCCCTTTGTTCCTTTCTCAACCAGAAATCCATGGATCACGCCATCGAGTTTCGACCAGACAACGGCGACATCGGCAATTGTCCCATTTGTGATCCACATCTTAGCTCCGTTGAGGACAAAGCACCCGCTCTTGCGTTCGGCGCGTGTTATCAGGCCACCAGGATTTGAACCGAAGTCAGGCTCCGTCAGCCCAAAGCACCCGATCTTCTCCGCCTTTGCGAGCAACGGCAACCAGCGATTCTTCTGTTCATCCGATCCGAACGTGAAGATCGGGTACATCACAAGCGCACTCTGGACCGATGCAAAGCTCCGAATAGCACTATCACCCCGTTCGAGCTCTTGCATCACCAAGCCGTACGCGACATTGTTCATACCGGCACAGCCATATTGCTCGGGAAGCGTAGCTCCCAAGACACCAAGCTCGGCCATCTTCGGGACGAGTTCAGTGGGGAAGGTAGCAGCCTGATTGTGATGTTCAATAATTGGGAGAACCTGTTCGTCAACAAAGTCTCGAATCGTATCGCGAGCGAGAAGTTCCTCTTCATTCAGGAGTCCATCAAAGTCGTAGTAGTCGACACCCTGGAATTTTGCCATGGCGGGATTAAAAAGGTGACTCGTGAATACGCAAACGCCCGCATCGATCCCCGCCTTCAAAAGGTGATCCCAAGAAACTCGGGGTCGGCGGGACAAGCGGGCGCGAATCTCTTTTTGCGCAAAAATAATACAAAAAAATCAGGGGAAAGTCAAGACAACAGCACGAGAGCTAGGACCCTATGAACTAACTGCCTGAAGCTTCGCAAGAAAGGATTAAGAGAAGGCGAGAGACACAGTTAGTGTCGATGTAGAGACTAGAAACTGATGATGATTTTCTTGTTTTTTTTGAAACAGGACACACCTCACTCCGTACTCAAAACTCGCTCGATTGTTGTGAGCAGATCAAAGAGGTCGTAGGGTTTGCTCACAAAATCCTCTGCACCCCATCGCTTGGAGTCGATCGCACTGCTTAGGTCGGCATAGCCGGTAAGCATGATGACCTTAATTTTCGGATAGCGTTGCTTGATGAACCGGAGGACTTCAAAACCATCAACGCGGGGCATCTTGATGTCGAGCAGCACGAGGTCGACGGGCCTCGATTGGACAAGCTCGATCGCTTCATCGCCATCTGCCGCAGTCTCAACTTGGTAGCCTTCACTCGCAAGCTCCGAACTCAGTACGGCACGAAGGGGCTCCTCATCATCGACGATGAGCACTTTGGGTTTCTCTGGCATTGATTTTTCCTCCGCTCATGTGGAAATAAGAATATTCGACCTTCCGGGAAAGTCTTCCGGGGCAATCGTGGAATGGCGAAATTTATCTTATTCAAAATTTATCTTATTATAGACAAAAGAGCAAGCAAAATCAACCCCTGGAAGGGGTTTATCGTGAACCACCTTCTTACCCTCAAACATTCATTATCCGCGAAACCCACCTGAGGCCACAGACCCTTGCGGTTTTCATCACTCTCATGTATCTTCCTACACGGCAGTACCCTGAGGAGCATTTTCCCAAGATTAGAAACGTGAAACAGGCCCCAACGACCGTTCTTCTCGTAGACGATGACCTCGCCTACGCGAACCTCGCACAACAGAATCTACAAAAATTCTCCGGGAGGAAGTTCAACATACTTTGGAAACAGAATGCGGACACTGCGGTCGACGAGCTCCAACGGAACAAGTCCATCGACATAATCCTGATGGAGTACTACCTCCCTGGGAAGAACGGGCTTGAACTTGTTAAGGAACTCCGCGAAAGGAAAATCGAAACTCCTATTATCTTCCTTACGACCACAAAGGACATCCGTGTCGCGATCGAGGCCATGAAGATTGGGGTTGAGGAGTACCTCCTGAAGGAAGAGGCATCAGAGACCTTCTTGCCACGCACCATCTTCAATATCCTTGATAAAGTACGACTCAGAAAGCAAATAGCAGATGCAGAACGGAATCGTATCTTCGCGGAGCGGCGAAGCCAGGCTATCCGCGAGCTCATCGTCGCTATCTGTCACGAGTTCAACAACCCCCTGACGGCAATCAAGCTCACCGCTGATGCAATGACAAGACAAGGACTTCACCAGAAGGAAAAGCAGGCGGTTGCTGAGATCTCCGCGGATATTCAAACCATCGAGAGGAAAATCAGGAAGCTTCAAAACCTGGGCGAAGGTGGCTAGACCTTTCTTCGCCCCCCCGCTGCACCCCTATTGCCTCGGACCGCTCGATAGCGCTCAAGATACTCTGCTCGCCGATACTGATCAAGCTCGCTTCTTCGAGCAATTTGCACAATAATGACGGCAGATAATCCTAGAGGGGACTCTGCTGAAGAGATGGGAATCACTTTCTCCTTTGAAACAACGGGCTTAAGAAACTTGCATCTTATTCTTCCCCGTGTTATATTTATTTTCAGAAATTCACCCACCTGTAGAACATATGATTGCGCTGGAGAAACAGAATCTCCTCCGTGATATCGAGAAACGATGGTGAACGAGAAGAGGCCATACCGATATCGGGGAAAAATAACTAAACTCACAAATCTTACCGAAGACAATCAAGTGTCCCGCCCAAAAAGCGGGACACTTTTTTGTTCTATCCACGTTTGACAGCATGAGAGTACAAGATATTCAGGAGATCATTGAAGCATGGGCACCGAGAGAGATTGCATGGGAAGATGACAATGTTGGCCTCCAAGTCGGAAGCGGCGGGAAGAGGGTCCAGAGAATTTTGGTTGCGCTCGAGATCACATCTGAAATCATCATCGAAGCAAAACGGAAAAAAATCGACCTCATCATTACCCACCATCCCTTGCTTTTCCACCCATTAAGATCGGTCACCGATACCACCGATTCAGGGCGGTTCGTTCAAGAGATTGTTCAGAACGAACTTGCCGTATACTCCGCCCACACCAATCTTGACTTTGCTCGCAACGGGGTAAGCTTCATCCTCGCCGAGTGCTTAGGCCTGACCGACACTGATTTTCTTGAACGAAATTCTTCTGGGATGAAAAAAATCATCGTGTTCGTGCCTCCAGAGCGTGTTGAGGCTGTCGCCGAGGGAATGGCAAGTGCAGGCGCAGGTACTATCGGGGACTACGACAGATGCTCGTTTCGAATAAATGGGACGGGCACATTCCAACCACGGTCTGGTGCCTCCCCCTTTGTCGGCGCCGTCGGAAATTTCGAGAAAGTCCCGGAAGTACGCCTCGAGATGCTTGTGCCGAGTTGGCGACTTCAAGCTGTCATCGGGGAGATGCTCAAGGCACACCCATACGAAGAGGTCGCATACGATGTGTATCCTCTCGAGAATCAAGCCAAAGATTCTGGCGCTGGTGCAATCGGGAATCTGAAAACATCGATGAGCTTACGGCAGTTCCTCAATCAAATCAGAGCTGCCTTGGGAGGTCGCATTTTGAGGTTCTCAGGTCACCTGACCTCCAATGTGAGGCGGGTGGCGGTCTGCGGTGGCGCCGGAGGATCGCTTCTCCCAACCGCCATCAAAGAGAACGCAGACGCTTTCGTTACTTCAGATGTGAAGTACCACACATTTCAGGATGCACGAGAGAAGATCGCTCTCGTCGATGCCGGTCATTATGAAACTGAACGGCCGGTGTTAGAATCAGTCGCTGAACGTTTGCGGAAGACGATCAAGGAGAAGGGTGAGGACGTCAAGGTCTTCCTCACTTCAGTCGTAACGAATCCTGTCTTCTATTCCTGATTCAACAAGTCGATAAATTGTCGAGGAGAAAGCTTTGGAAGAGAAACTCAGTAGACTCTACGCATTGCAGAAGGTTGATAGCAGTCTCGATGACTTGGAGGAGATGAAAGGGGACTTGCCCACCGAAGTCGCAGATCTCGAAGCTCGGGCCAATGAGCAGGAGAACGAGGTTCAGGAGCTTGAAGAAACGATCAAACAGGCAGTCGTCGATCGCGACAGAGCCGATCTCGAAACCATCTCACAGAGAGAAAGAATCGAGAAGTACAAGACCCAGCAGTATCAAGTGAAAAGCAATCGGCAATATGACGCCCTTTCCCGGGAGATCGATGCCGCTCAAGCGATGATCGCCCAGCTCGAGAAAGATATAGAGACTCTCGAAGGGAAGATGACAGTGGCCCGCGAGGACCTCGCGAAAGGAAAAACACAGCTTGAGGGAATTCTCAAAGAGTTAAAAGAGAAGCGACAAGAACTTGATGAGGTCTCGAAGACAAATGAGGACGAAGAACTGAGGCTCAAGCACGAACGGGAGAAACTGGTTGTAAGGACAGAGCGCGGTGACTTGGCAGTCTACGAGAGAATCAGGAAGGCGAAGGGAGGCCTGGCGGTCGTCCCAGTGAAGCGTAATGCGTGCGGTGGCTGTTACAATGCCGTCCCGCCTCAGAAAGTTCTCGAGCTGCGGAAGAACAACCGAATCTATACATGCGAGCATTGCGGTCGCATCCTCGTCTCGGATGAAATCGTCGAGAAAAGTGCCTCAATCTTATGATGATTCATGGCTACATAGATGGAGCTTCAAGGGGGAACCCTGGAGAAAGTGGAATCGGTTTCCTTCTCAAGGACGAGCGAGGTGGAGTTCTCCACGCTGAGGGCGGGTACCTCGGGCATGGAACCAACAACACCGCAGAATATGTTGCCTTCTTCAAGTGCTTGAAAAAGGCAAAGGAGTTCACATGCCAAAAGCTGGTTGTGCATTCAGACAGTGAGCTCCTGGTAAGACAGTTCAACGGAGAGTATAAGGTGAAGAGCGCTGATCTGAAACGAGAGATGCGAAGAATCAGAAAGGTTCTCCCATCCCTGCCGTTCGGGGTGGAGTTACAGTACATCCCAAGAGAGAAAAATCACGACGCTGACCGAATTGCAAATGCCGCCATTGACCATCGCCTCAAGATTAAGATTTGAATCTTCCTTCCTTTCTTTGTATATTGTCCCAGTCAATTTTCTCAAGAATCGTTCTCAAAATCTAAAGTAGGTCAGGCAATCGCTCCGATCCAAGTTTATTGTAATCGGAGAGGAAAGTCCGAACTCCAGACGCCTGTTTGGTCCGCCGGAGCGGACTGAGAACAGGCGGGTCCGGCGTTTCGACTTCGAAATGAATCGGGATGACGGGCTGGGCAGGATGCCTCAAGTAGCCATCTTGATCAACTCAAGGTGGAAGAATTGAGGGTATCGCCAGCGCAAGCTGGCGATAACGGAAAGTGTCACAGAGAAGATACCGTCGCATTCCGCTCTTAGGAGCGGAATGCGACAAGGGTGAAAAGGCGGGGTAAGAGCCCACCGCCCTGCTGGGAACAGCGGGGGTCCCGCAAGGGATCTCGAGGAGTCCCGAAATATCAGGACAAATCGAGACAGGAAAAACCCCATCCGGAGCAAGACCGCGTAAGAGGAGATCTCCTCTACGGAGAAACGAAGTGGCCCGCTTCGTCTGATCCTCGGGTAGGTCGCATCAGAGAAATGATTGCCTCGTTCCGCTGAAAGCAGGATAGACAGAATTCGGCTTATCGACCTACTTTAGGTTTGTTCTTGTCCGCCAATTTGTCCCGCCAACGGCGGGACGGCGGATTCGCTAAAAGCGAAAAAAGTCCCTGCCTACCCGAACGGTACGGCAGGTAGGCCTTCCCGCCGAATCTATGGAATATCGCTGGACACTCTCCCCACCCCCTGATGAAGCAAAAGTTCGCAAGATTGTCGAGGCTCTCGGCGTGCCAGTCCCGATTGCCGCAATCCTTGTAAACCGCGGCATCGATACCTTTGAAGAGGCAAAGAACTATTTTCGCCCAAGCCTTGAACTGCTCCACGATCCCTTCCTCATGGAAGGAATGGAGACAGCCGTCAGCAGAGTCAAAGATGCTATTCAAAAGCATGAGACGATTCTCGTCTTTGGGGACTACGATGTGGATGGGACAAACGGCGCAGCGATGCTCTATCTTGTTCTCAGGGCGCTGGGTGCAAGTGTTTTCTTCCACATCCCTGATCGTTTCAAAGAAGGATACGGAATCTCAAAACATGGTATCGATCGGGCTCAAGAGCTAAGGTCGACGGTTCTCATCGCTGTGGATTGTGGCATCACAGCAGTCGAACAGGTAGAGTATGCCCGGTCACTCGGCATCGAGGTCATCATCTGCGATCACCATGAGCCCTCCGATAAGATTCCCGATGCCTGCGCGGTCCTCGACCCCCTGATGCCATCTTGCCCCTATCCTTTCAAGTACCTCAGTGGGTGCGGCGTTGCATTCAAACTCCTCCAGGGTCTTGCTCGGAGCTACAGAAGAGAAGATCTACCGTACGATTATCTCGATTTCGTCTCACTCGCAAGCACGGCAGATATCGTCCCGCTCATCGATGAAAATCGGACCCTTGTGAGACTCGGACTCGATCAAATCAACCTGAACCCTCGGCCCGGCATTCGTGCCCTCATCGAGCGATCAGGTTTGAAACTCGGCCAACTAAATACCGGGCAGGTTGTTTTTGTTCTGGCACCTCGTATCAACGCAGCAGGCAGACTCGGTGCTGCCTCTCGAGCGGTGGAGCTGCTCACATGCACTGAGGAGGCAACAGCACAAGAATTGGCATTGGTGCTGGAAGAGGAGAACCAAAATCGCAGAAAGATTGACGAGGAGATGTTTACACGTGCTCAACAGCTCGTTGAACAATATCTCGACCTTGAGAACGATGCTGCAATCGTTCTTCATCAGGAGACGTGGCATCCCGGGGTCATCGGTATTGTTGCCTCGAGGCTTGTTGAGAAGTACTACAGACCAACGGTGATGTTGACGACAGTTGATGGCGTGGTCAAAGGTTCAGCTCGAAGTGTGGCGGGCTTCGATATCTACCAGGCTTTGAAGAAGGTTGAGGACAAGCTCCTTCAGTTTGGGGGACATAGGTATGCTGCTGGTCTCGCCGTGGAGGCAGAACGTCTTGACGAGTTCCGGGAGGCCTTCAATGCGGTTGTGAAAGAACTGCTGCCCGACGAACTCCGGACGCCTGAGATTCACATCGACATCCCCCTTGATCTAAAAGAAATCACGCCAAAGTTCATAAGGCTTCTCAAACAGTTTGCACCATTCGGTCCACAGAATATGCGCCCAGTCTTTCTCACGCATGCTGTGGAAGTCGTGGGCTCGGGCCGGATTGTGGGGAAGGATCACCTTCGATTCAAAGTTCGGCAAGACGGAATTGTCCTTGATGCAATCGGCTTTAATCTCGGCCGCTTTCTCCCGCAACTAGCGCCGGGTCGAAAGGACCTCCAACTTGTCTACTCAGTTGAAGAAAGCGAGTGGAACGGCGAGACGTTTCCACAACTTAAAGTCAAAGATCTCAAATACGGCCTGCAGGTACAGTAGCCATTCTGCGGCAGCACAAGATGGAGAGATGAGGTAGCCATGTCAGGTCATTCAAAGTGGGCAACAATCAAGCGGAAGAAAGCAGCGGTAGACACAGCCCGGGGAAAAGTATTCACAAAGCTTATCAAAGAGATCACCATTGCCGCCCGAGATGGAGGAGGTGACCCCGAGGGAAATCCTCGTCTGCGCCTTGCCATTCAGAACGCAAAAGCAAATAACATGCCCGCGGACAATATCAAACGTGCTCTCCAGCGCGGAACCGGTGAACTCCCGGGAGTTACTTACGAAGAGGTAACGTACGAAGCCTATGGCCCCGCGGGAATTGCTATCCTCATTAGCTGTGTGACAGATAACAAGAACCGAGTAGTTTCTGAACTGCGCCACACACTAGAGCGGAATGGGGGGAAACTTGCAGAGGCCGGCTCTGTCGCGTGGGCGTTCCAGAAGAAGGGCGTCCTCACAGTTCCGAAACAATACGACGAGGACGATGTTCTAACAACCATTCTCGACGCTGGTGCAGAGGACTTGAAGACGGAAGAGGATGCGTTTGAAATAACAACGCCTCCTGAGAACTTCGAAGCTGTAAGAAAAGCACTCGAAGGAAAAGGAATCAAGGTCGACACGGCGGAAATACAGATGGTGCCCCAAAACACTCTCAGAGTTGAGGGGAAAGATGCCGAACATGTCTTGAAACTGATGGAAGTCCTTGAAGAGCACGACGACGTCCAGCAGGTCTATTCCAACTTCGACATCGATGTCAAGATCATGGCGAGTTTTCATGCCTGAACGATTTCGAATTGTGAATTTCGAAATGCGGATTGAAAGACTTTTTTGATCTTTGATCTTGAATTGATTCATGGTTATTCTCGGCGTTGACCCCGGCACTCTGGTCACTGGCTACGGCGTTATCAAACACACCGCGAACAGTACTCGAGTAGTCGAATGCGGCGTGGTGAAGAATGGTAGCACGAAGAGCATGCCGCTCCGACTGAAGTCGATTTTCGCGAAGCTCTCGGAGGTGATTGAGAAACATCATCCTGATGAGTTCGCCATCGAGACATCGTTCTACGGCAAGAATGCCCAGTCGGCGATGAAGCTTGGCCATGCTCGGGGGGTTTCATTACTTGCAGCGGTCAACCGAGACATCCCGACGTCGGAATACTCGCCGCGCGAAGTGAAAAAGGCGGTTGTCGGGAATGGCGCAGCCTCCAAAGAACAGGTCAGGTTTATGGTGAAAACCCTCCTGAAGATGAAGTCCTCGCCCGCCCTGTTTGACTCATCCGATGCGCTCGCTGTCGCCCTTTGCCATCTCAACAGGATATCCCGCGCGGAAAGAAGGTTTAAGGACTGGAAATCCTACATCGAGGCACACCCGGATAAAGTTGTTCGCAGGCTGAGGACATAGAGAGTTGCCCAAGATACCAAAAGCTTGGCTCTTCCGATTTTGCACTTTCAACTTTTCACTTTGAATTTCTCTGGATGATTTCCTATCTCCACGGCAGACTCGCTGAGAAATCTCCTACAGAGATTACCGTTGACGTCAACGGTGTTGCGTACGCTGTCCATATTCCACTCTCAACGTTCGAAGCAATTGGGGAAGTCGGGGGTGAAGTCAAGATACTCACCTACCTCCATTTCCGCGAAGACGCAATGCAGCTCTACGGATTCGCCACCTCTGCTGAACGAGATCTTTTCAAATTGCTCATTTCGATCTCAGGTATCGGACCGAAGATGGCGCAGGGCATTCTCTCGGGCATCTCAGTGAATGAACTGAAGAATTTTATTCTCCATGGGAACTTTACCGCTCTTATGTCTATCCCTGGGGTAGGAAAAAAGACAGCAGAGCGCCTGGTTGTGGAACTGCGAGATAGAGTCGGGAGGTTGGAGTACGAAGTTCCAATGAAGGAGGACAAGACAGCGGCGATGCGATCTGAAGCACTGCTTGCTCTCACATCCTTGGGGTATCCACGGGCAACGGCAGAAAAAGCAATCCGGGCTGTGCTTCAGGGCAGCGATGGCAGTGCTTTGACGGTGGAGGAGTTGATCAAGCGAGCTCTCCGTCACACAAGCCCCACTTCATAACAAACAGCAGGTTTTGAGGGAATGCCCTTACAGAAGACGAATCCAGCGCGCAAAGTTGATGCAACATCTCCTGAGCGCCTCGAGAACGAGGTTGAACTCGACCAGACTCTGCGGCCACTCCGATTTGAGGATTTTGTTGGTCAGGTAAAAATTATCGAGAACCTCAAAGTCTTCATCACCGCAGCAAAGAAGCGCGAAGAATCACTTGACCATGTTCTCTTGACCGGACCACCGGGACTAGGTAAGACCACGCTTGCCTACATTATCGCGAACGAGTTAGGATCAGATATCAAAATCTCCTCCGGCCCCGTTCTTGACCGTCCGGGAGACCTCGCCGGTATTTTGACGAACCTACAAGAGGGGGACGTCCTCTTTATCGACGAAATCCACCGCCTGAATCCGGTAGTTGAAGAATATCTCTACGCTGCGATGGAAGAATATCGTCTCGATATCATCATCGACACTGGACCAAGTGCACGGACGATCCAGCTAACACTCCCGAAGTACACGCTCGTCGGCGCGACAACACGGGCGGGACTCCTGAGCGCACCCCTTCGCTCCCGATTCGGAGTAACAAATCGACTCGATTACTACCCACCAGACAACTTGTTAAGAATTATTCAGCGTTCGGCGCGAATTCTCGGCGCACCAGTTGACGAAAACGGTGCGATGGAACTCGCTAGGAGGTCACGAGGCACGCCACGCATTGCCAACCGTCTTCTGAAACGCTGCAGGGATTTCGCGGAAGCAGATGAACGGCTGAAAAGTCATCACGGAGTCATCACAAAGGAAGTCGCTGACTATGCTCTGAAGGCCCTCGAAGTCGATGAGCGAGGACTTGACGATATGGACAAGCGCATCCTTCGCACAATCATTGAGAAGTACTCCGGTGGACCCGTCGGTGTAAACACCGTTGCAGTAGCTGTGGGTGAAGAGCCGGGAACCATCGAGGAAGTGTACGAGCCATTCCTCATCCAGGAGGGCTTTATCAAACGCACACCGCGAGGGCGCGAAGCAACGGAACTTGCCTACAAGCATTTTGGATTGACCCGAGGGCGAACTCCAGGGCAACCCTCTCTCTTCTAGAGGATAACACTTTCAAACCACCAGAAAGGCAGTTTCGATCAGCATGACTCGAGATTCATACCGGACGAAGCGGACTCTTATGGGTCAGCTACCTATGGGATCTGATTTGTACGAGAGTATTTCAAAGATTTGCACAGAGGAAGAAATCAAGATCGGAAAAGTCACCGCCCTTGGAGCGGTAACACAGGCGGCAGTGGCATACTATGATCAGAAGAAGAAAGTATACAAACCAATTACATTCAAAAAGCACCTTGAGATCTTGAACTGCTCGGGCAATGTCAGCCTGAAGGATGGGAAGCCCTTCGTCCATATGCATGCGACATTCGCTGATGGCAGAGGAAACGTGTTTGGCGGGCACCTAACGTCCGGGACTCTTGTCTTCGCATGTGAGCTGACAATAGAAGAACTCGAGGGGAGAGCTCTTGATCGAAAGCCTGACGAGATAACGGGATTGAACCTTTGGGACAAGACATCAGTTCTGGTTTAACTTAGCAGATGGAGCCCACTTAAGAAGTGGACTCCATTTCACATTTCACTGGCTAGCCCATGGACAAAGACCTCCAATCCATCCAAGAAGCCCGTGAGCTCGTGAAGCGTGCCGTCGAGGCTCAGCTTGAGTTTCGGAACTTCTCTCAGGAGAAAGTCGACCGCGTGTGCTACGCGATGGCCGAAGCCGGTTATGCTGCGGCGGCACAACTCGGCCGCCTGGCGTGTGAAGAAACAGGATTTGGAAAACCTGAAGACAAGAAGCTTAAAAATGAGTTTGGAACGAAGTGGACTTGGGAATCGGTCAAAGACCTGAAGACTGTTGGTGTAATCAAGACAGACTCGAAGAAGAAGATCGTCGAGATTGCCGAGCCGATGGGCGTTGTGGCGGCACTGATCCCATCGACGAATCCAACATCCACTGTTATGTTCAAAGCGATAATTTGCGTCAAAGGACGAAATGCGATGGTGGCAGGGCCCCATCCTCGCGCCGTGAATTGCACAACCGAGGCTGTTCACGTCCTCGCCGATGCCGCTGGGAAGGAGGGTGCACCGCACGGACTGATCTCCAGCATGTCCGTCGTCACAATTGACGGAACGAAAGAACTCCTCCGTCACCGAGATGTTGATCTGATTCTTGCTACAGGAAGTTCGGCGATGGTGCGCGATGCATACAGTGTCGGGAAGCCGGCATACGGTGTCGGGTCGGGAAACGTTCCCGTCTTCATTGAGCGGACAGCGAACATCAAGAAAGCCGTCGCTGACCTTATCTCAGGCAAGCTTTTTGATTACGGCACATTGTGTTCAACGGAGTCTGCCGTTGTTTGCGATGCTCCGATCAAGTCGCAGGTTGTCGAGGAGTTCAAGAGACGCGGCGGATACTTCGTCACATCCGAGGAACGATCAAAGCTCGACAGAACGATGTTCGATTTCCGTGGTGCAATCAACCCGGAGATCGTTGGTAGGCCCGCTGCGTACATCGCGAACAAGGCTGGATTCGGTGTCCCGCCGGAAACGACTGTCTTGATTGCCGAGTTGAAAGGCGTCGGAGGCGAGTATCCGCTCTCACGCGAAAAGCTCTCCCCTGTCCTCTCTTTCTACACTGAAGACGGCTGGCGGGACGCGTGCCACCGCTGTATCGAATTGCTGAAATTTGGAGGACTTGGTCACACGCTCGTTGTCCATTCGAATGACGAGGACATCATTATGAAGTTTGCGCTTGAAAAGCCGTCATTCAGAGTTCTCGTGAATACACAAGCTGCGCTTGGCGCCGTCGGATACACGACAGGCTTGGATCCATCAATGACGCTTGGACCCGGCACGCTCGGCGGTTCAATCATCTCTGATAATGTGACTGCGCGCCATCTCATCCAGATCAAGCGTCTGGCCTACGAAATCAACCCAATTAATCCACCCGAAAAGATAACTCCCCAGCGGCAAGTGAAACCTCCCGACACGCGCCCCAAGCCGTCAGAAAGATCCTGGATGGAGGAGATTGAGGAGCGCATCCGCTTGAAAGCTGGTAACCCTCCAGTTCTGAAGAAGGAGGATACACCAGTGGAGAAAACACACCGTACCGAAAGAGAAGTGAAAAAACCAGCCACCTACGGCAGTGGAATCAGCGAGGAGGAGATCCAGAAGATCATCAGAGATTTCTCTGAGTAGAACATTGTGTCCCGCCGTTTAGGTAAACCACTCCCACGCTCGTTTTACCTCCGACCGACAATCACCGTTGCCAAAGAACTCCTTGGCAAGCACCTCGTACGTCGACTTCAAGAGAGACTGCTCATTGGAAAGATTGTTGAAGTCGAAGCCTACCTCGGAGAGAAAGATCCTGCCAGTCACGCCTACCGCGGAAAGACGAAGCGCAACGAAGTAATGTTCAGGAAAGGCGGACACCTCTATGTCTACTTCACATACGGGATGCACTTCTGCTGTAACGTTGTGACGGAAGGAGAGGGGAAAGGAAGAGCAGTTCTCCTGAGAGCCGTTGAACCGCTCGAAGGTGTCGAAGAGATGAGGAAGAATAGAAGATTCACAGCGGATAGAAAGGATGAATGGAACCTAACAAATGGACCGGCAAAGCTATGCGAGGCGTTCGGAATTCGAAGAGGGATGAATGGGGCAGACCTGCTTGGCGACATGTTGTTCTTGACTGAAGGAGAGAGAATCCCCAAAACCATGATCAAATCCTCAACAAGAATTGGGGTGAAGAATGGAGCCGAGAAGAGGTGGAGGTATTTTGTGGAGGGGAACAAGTTCGTCTCCAGGTAACTGACTCATATCTTGAGGAGAGCTTTATTCTTGAGTTTGAAATGTCATCTGTTTTGTTTATACTTGTATAGATGAAGGTAGAATATCTAACTCAGCAGCTAAGCGAGACGCGTTCCCCTGTCTCGCTCGCTGATTTCACTCGAGTCGCTGGACATTTCGGTTATCTGCATGACCATGTTACTCGCAGCCATTATGTCTTCAGAAACTGGACGGGAAGAAAGTATGTCGTCCCTGTTCATAAGAGGAAAATAAAGGCAGTTTATGTGAGGAATTTCATAAAGGAGCAAGGATGAAAAAGGAAACGAGAAACAGGAGAGCGAAAAAGCAAGGGATCTCTCATAAACATTTAAGACCTTCACTGAAACACTTCATGAACCTCCCCTACAAGATCGAGATCACTCCTCTCTCAAAGGAAGATGGCGGGGGGTACTTAGCCGCTCTACCTTTGCTCAACGGATGCCAGAGCGACGGTCACACACCCGATGAGGCCATCAATAATCTCGAGGAGGCACAGAAAGCCTGGATCACTTCCGCTCTCAAGCACGGAGATTCAATCCCCGTTCCTCAATGATCGGCATCGATGATTACAATCAGCGAAATCTGCCATCTGCACCTAATCAGTGCAATCTGAGAGAATCAGCGGACCAGGGCCTGTTACTTGCTAGTGGGGCCTTGAACAACCACCGGCGACCACCCCAATCCATCCGGCTCCCGACCAGCTTTAATCCAGCTCACCACTTTCCAAATCGATAACTCCACTACTCCAATCACATCTGCATTCAAGTTTGCCACGTAAGCGAACTTCCCATCGGAAGGGACAACAATCCCGACGGGGGCGGGACTACTTCCAAACCTGCCACCGAAGAGTCTCTGCTCTTGTTCCTTAATCGCCTTGACCTCGAATGAAATCTTCCGAACCTCTTTCCGTTGCTTGACATCAAAGACTGTTACGTTCCCCGACTGTGCGTTTGAGACGAGGACATGCTTGCCGTCGGGAGTAAACTTGACCCGAATCGGAAACGATTCAGAGCGGAGTGAATCCACAACTGTCAGAGTTTTTGTGTCGATGATCGACACGGTATTTGCCGCTCGATTCGTCACCCACAGTTCCTTCTCGCCTGGCGAGAGAGCGATGCCTTCTGAGCCAGCGCCGGTAGAGATTGTCTTGATTACACTTCCCCTGTCCAGATCAATGACAGTGACAGAACCGGAGCCGATATTGGCAACGAAGGCTCGCTTGTCATCAGTTGTGGCGACGACCATGTGAGAGACATCCTGGTCAGTCCGGATAGCCTTCTCGACCTCTCCTGAGTCCACATTCACAACAAGAAGAGTCTTCTCTGCCTCTGCTGATACCAAAACCTGTGAGTGCAGCTTGAGCCAAGCCAACCCATGGGGCCGGTGGTAGGCGACGAGATCGATGCCCTTCAGCTTTGTTCCCTTCTGAATATCGAGGACCGTGAGAGAATGTCCCGGCTCCTTTCCTCCATAGTTCGACACAACCGCCCGTTTCCCATCCGGCGACACCGCCACCTCGTGCGGCCCCATCCCGGTGGGAATCGTCGCTTTGACCTGAAGAGTGGCACAGTCGATGAGCATCGCGGTGTTGTCGGACTTGTTGAGGACGATGAGGGTGCCGGTCTGTAGGGTGGTAGGTGTCAGGGTGAAAGGTGATAGGAAGAAAACGAGATAAAGCGAGAAAGTGGAGAAGAATTTGATCATTGGGTCATTGGGAGATTGGTGAATTGGTTAGCTTGTTACCTGGTGAATGGCTCTTGATGATTGAATTTATGGAGCAGATGGGGGAAAGTCAAACGGATCAAAAAGCCGTTTTGATGGGACCAGCTCTTCCAGGCTACCCAGATTATTGCAACGATGGCAGGGATGTTTTGGCGCACGGCCTGTTGACGTTTGATATTGAGACCGCATTCCATTATATTTGGTGCAATCCCCGTGGACCTCGATCTGCTGAAAAAGAAAGTCCGGAATGATCAGTATCGATTGACAGAACATGCAGATCGAGAGAGGGAAAATGATGGAATTGAGATTAAGGAGTTGAAGCGTGCACTGCTTGAATGTGAATTACTTGAAGATTACCCTGATGACCTTCGTGGGCCAAGCAGCTTGGTGCTCGGATTTGATTCTGGAGGAAGGCCCATCCACATGGAAGAGTCCTAAGGAGAGAGCCTGAGAAGATGAAGAAAAAACTGACATCGTGTTATCTGTGTGGTGGGCATCTGGTAAAAAAAGATGTCACCAAGATCCAGACGTGGCGGGGGAAACTTGTTGGAGTAATTGAGAACGTTCCTGCCTGGGTCTGTAACCAATGCAACGAAAAATACTACGATGGGGCGGTTCTTGAAAGAATCGATGCGCTGCTGAAGAGGAGACCGAAGCCGAGGCAGTTGTTGAGAATTCCTGCTTACGACCTCTGATTTGGTCCACTGGCTTCGTAATCCCTCCTCCACACCTTCCTGTATTCATTGACCGCACAGCTTTGCTTCTGAGGGTTCATCCCCTGCGTAACCTGTTATCTCCGTGAATCTGCGCTTGAATCAGTGCAAGAAAAGGAAGAGCCAGCCCTAGCTTAAGCTGGCCTGTCCACTGTAGGTGCAACCGAGGCACTCGCTTCAATCTGTAAGAATCTGTTCCAATCTGCGTGTGAGCCAGAGGCTCATGCGCCTGTGGCACAGAATCAGCGGATCAGGATCATTCTCGCTCCTCTCTTTCAATGGTTGCATCCGGGACAAGCGAGTTGCCCAGAGAAACAAAAGCCAGCCGAGGGCGAACCCAAGCTGGCTTCCAGAAGCGCGATGGACGTTCAAGAGCGCGAATGCACCATATGCGAAAATCTGCTATCTGCGGAATGTGCCAAAATCTGGGTCTAATCAGCGCAAGAGCTACATTCCCGCTCAGAAGCAGTCCCGCTTTTCGGTTCCGCTTTCTGAATCCCGCTTTGGAAGCGGAATCCTGGAAAGCGGGAGATCCCGCACATCGGGACGGGACTACTTGAGAAGCAGTAGCTTCTTCGTCTCGACGAATGAGCCTGCGACGAGGCGATAGAAGTAGATGCCGCTGGGAACGTTCATCGCATCCCATCGAGCGCGATAGTGCCCCGGCGTAAGGTCTTGGTTTACGACAACACCTACGGGAGCTCCAAGAAGATCGTAAACCGTGAGCGTAACATGGCTGGACTTGGGCAAAGAGAACTCGATGGTGGTAACTGGGTTGAATGGGTTCGGGTAATTCTGATTGAGTTCACAGGCTGTCGGCACACCATTATTCGTTCGCTCAGCAGAAGTTGGCCCTGCGGTTCTGAAACTCCAGGGTGTCGAGAAAGCAGTTGTCCCTCCACTGTACGTCGCGTTCACATGCCAGTAGTACATTGTGCTAGCCGACAACCCACTAACTTGGCAAGACGTATCGGTGACTCCAAGCAGGTCAACAATCACTGTCAAAAATGTTGTTCACTTCCGTTGCCGTCTCCCAGAACAAGCGAACCTGACCGTTGCTTTGTTCCATCCGAAACAGAGTTAATTCCACCGGGAGCGGAGTCCCTCCAGGGATATCTATGAATTGAGAAGGTGTTGAACTACTCCGGTCGTTGCCGACCTGAGTGTCCCCCTCAGTCATCATAACAATGCTGGTTTGACCGGGGCTCGAGTGCCAATTGCATTCCTCCTCTGATATCGCTCTGCTCCATCTGGATTGACCATAGGAAGCAGCAGGAGGGTTGCCACGTCAAGAATCGTCTTGATGAAAGAATCTGAAGGATTTGACCCAATCAGATTGAGCACGTCGAGGAGGGCTCTGGTCGCCGTAGACACATCTCCGTGTATCTGGGACCACAGAAGAACCTTCGTTCGCCCCTCTCCCAACCTGATGAGAATAATTGATCTTCCCTCGACCGACTTCCCCACCTCGTTAACTGTGAAAGATTTTGGGTGGCTGGATTGAAGACGTCCGAGGATTTCCATCATCTCGGAGTGTTTGAGATAACGATGAGAGATGCCGGGGAGTTTGC
>Ga0315282_10001793_pt1 | contig 40135 bp, 31 predicted proteins | sample YL17G07_20_MG_FD_203693 | JGI IMG/M metagenome (GOLD analysis project Ga0315282, IMG submission 203693) | Sediment microbial communities from Yellowstone Lake, YNP, Wyoming, USA - YL17G07_20 | ecosystem: Environmental > Aquatic > Freshwater > Lake > Sediment | place: USA: Wyoming | collected...
CCGCAAGCCCGCCAAGGAGGGCTGCACGGCGGCAATCGGCGGAATGGAACTGATGGCCGACTTCTACCGGGTATTTGCCGAGAACATGCGCGACCTGGGCACGCCGGTCTATCCCGTAACCCTGTTCGAGAACGTCATGGCCGAGTTCGGCGGCACCAGTCACATCTGCTGCGTCTACCACGCGGGCTCTCCCGTGGCCGCCGGGCTGGTGGTCGGCTTCAAGGAGCGCCTGGAGATCCCCTGGGCCTCCTCGCTGCGCTCGCACAACAGCCTGGCCCCGAACATGCTCCTCTACTGGAGCCTGCTCGAGTTCGCCTGCCGTAGCGGCTACCGCACCTTCGACTTCGGCCGTTCCACGGCGGGGGCGAGCACGCACCGCTTCAAGGAGCAGTGGGGGGCGCGGCCGGTCGAGCTCTCCTGGCACTGCTGGAGCCAGAACGCGGCCCCAGCGGACCTCAGCCCCGGCAACAAGAAGTTCGAGCTGGCCATCGCCGTGTGGCGCCACCTGCCCCTGAAGCTGGCCAACAACCTCGGCCCCAGCATCGTCAAGTACCTGCCCTAAAGCCGCCATGTCCGCCGCCGCCGCCACCTTCTGGGTCGCACTCGCCTTCGTCGCCTACGCCTACGCGGGCTATCCCCTGCTGCTGGCCGCGCTCGCGCGCCTGAGCGGCCGGCCCGTGGATAAGCGCGCCATCACGCCGCCGCTCACCGTCATCATCACCGCCTACAACGAAGAGGCGAGGCTGGCCGCGAAGCTCGACAACACGCTCGCTCTCGACTACCCGCCAGGGCAGTTGCAAATCATCGTCGCCTCGGACTGCTCCTCGGACGCCACCGACGACATCGTCCGCGGCTGGGCAGGGCGCGGCGTGGAGCTGGTGCGCTCCCCCGAGCGCCGGGGCAAGGAGCACGCCCAGAAGCTGGCCCTGGAGCACGCCAGGGGCGAGGTCGTGGTCTTCACCGACGCGGCGGCCGTGCTCGACCCGCAGGTGCTGCGCCAGCTCGCGGCCAACTTCGCCGACGCCAGCGTGGGCTGCGTGAGCACCGAGGACCGCGTGCTGCAGGAGGGCGGGTCTGTGGCTGGCGAGAGCTTCTACGTGCGCTACGAGATGCTGCTGAGGAGGCTCGAGACCCGGCTGCGCTCCGTGGTCGGCCTGAGCGGGTCGTGCTTCGCCGCGCGCCGCGAGGTCTGCCGGGAGTTCTCCGAGACCTTGCCCAGCGACTTCAACACGCTGCTGGGCGCCGTCCGGGCCGGCCTGCGCGGGGTGTCGGACCCCGAGGCGATCTGCTACTACCGCTCGGTGAGTGGCGAGCGCGAGTTCCAGCGCAAGGTGCGGACGATCGTTCGCGGGCTGACCGGCCTCTTCGCCAACGCCGACCTGCTCAACCCCCTGCGCTACGGCCTGTTCAGCCTGGAGCTGGCCAGCCACAAGCTCTGCCGCTGGTCGGTGCCCTTCGCCCTGTGCGCGGCCCTGGCGGCCAACGCGTGGCTAGCTATGGCAAGCCACTTCTACGCCGCACTCCTCGTCCTCCAGCTCGCCTTCTACGTCCTGGCGCTGCTGGGGGCGCGCTCGCGTAAGCTTGCCCGGCAGGTGGCCGTCAAGGTGCCGCTCTTCTTCGTCACGGTGAACACCTCGATCTTCCTGGCCTGGGTCAAGTTCCTGCGCGGTGAGCGCATCGTGGCCTGGCAGCCCTCGCAGCGATGAGCGGCAGCGGCAAGAACATGGTCCTCGTCATCGGCATCGACGGCTGCCCGTGGGACTACCTGCTCCCGCTCCTCGAGGCAGGCCGCCTGCCCAACCTCGCCCGCCTCATGGGCCAGGGCAGCTACGGCATCTTGCGCTCGACCGTGCCGCCGCTCAGCCCCGTGGCCTGGTCGTCGTTCGTGACCGGCCGCCGCCCGGAGCGCCACGGCATCTTCGACTTCTGGCACCCCGAGGACGAGGGCTTCCGCCCGGCCCTGGCCAGCGACCGCGCGGGCGCCCCCTTCTGGCGGCAGCTAAACCGCGCGGGTATTGGCTGCGGCGTGGTGAACATCCCGCTCAGCCACCCGCCCGAGCCGATGGAGGGCTTCCTCATCTCGGGCTTCGACGCCCCGCCCACGCCAAAGCAGAAGGTCTACCCCGAATCACTCCACGCCGAGCTGCGCGCAACTTACGGCGCAGCCGTCCTCGAGGCCCCCGGGGCGGCCCAGGCGCAGCGCGACCCCGAGGGCTTCTTCGCGGCCTATAAGGAGCATGACCGGCTTCAGACGCGGGCGGCCATCGACCTGGCGAATAAGCTCGGGCTGAAAACCATCGCCATCAACCTGATGTTCAACGACCACCTCTCCCACCTCATGGCCGACTTCAGCTACGTGCAGCGCGGCCTGGAGGTGAGCGACGCCAACATAGGACGCTTCTGCCGGGCCTTCCCCGAGGCGAGCGTCATGGTCATCTCGGACCACGGATCGAGTCGCACGCGGGGCACCTTCCTGCTCTTCGACTGGCTGCTGCGCGAGGGGCTCATCAAGCTCGACCCGCGCCGGGCGGCGGCGAGGCGGCTCAACACGGCCCTGGGGGCAATGCTCAAGAAGCGCTGGGGCATGCGCGGCCTGGCCGAGAAGGGGCTGCGGCACTCGCTGCTCTCGCTGCTCTCGCTGCTCCCCGTTGGGCTGCAGGAGGCGATGATCGAGCGCGTGGCCACGGGCGAGGACTTCTATTGGCCCTGGAGCGTCATCGACCGCGCGGCCTCGGCAGTGGCCATGTGCTCGCCGGCCATCGGCGGCTTCTACCTCAAGACCCAGGGGGGGCACAACATCGAGGCGGCCGAGCTGGCAAGACGGCTGGCCGAGCTGCAAGACAGCACGGGGGCGGCGGTCTTCTCCGAGATCAATCGCCGCGAGCAGGTCTACGGCAATGGCCTGTCGCCTTTGGCCCCGCAGCTCATGGGCTCCTCCGCGCTCAACCTCTACACCAGCGCGCGCATCAAGCAGAGCGGGCCGCTCACGGTGAATAATGCCGCCGTGGCCTACTACGGCAACCACACCCCGGAGGGCATCTACATCCTGTGGGGGGCCGAGTTCGCCGAGGGCTGGCGCGAGCCCCTGCACATCTGGGACGTCCCGGCGATGGTGCTGCGCCTCCACGGCCTGCCCATCCCGGCCGACTACGAACGGACGCTGCCCGAGGGCGTGCTTCTGCGCCCGCTGGAGCACGAGGCGGGGGGCACCGAGGCCGAGGCGCGCGAGGGCGGCGGCAAGATGAGTGCTGAAGACATGGCGGCCGTCACCGAGCGGCTCAAAAGCCTGGGGTATATGTGATGTCAGGTAACGGCGCCCCCAAGAGGGTCCTCTACGTCGAGGCCAACACCGACGGCACCATCGGCGGCTCGCACACCTGCCTGCTCGAGCTCATCCGCGGGCTCGACCGCAGCCGCTTCGAGCCCCTGGTGCTGTTCTACGAAGACAACGCCCTGGTCGATGCCTTCCAAGAGGCCGCAAGCGAGGTCGTCATCTTCCACAAGCCCCGGGTCTTCCGGCTCCCCAGCCTCAAGCGGGCCGCCCGCGAGGGCTCGCTCATGGGCCAGCTCTCCTGGCCGCTCCTGCTGGGCAAGAAGGGCTACAACCTGGCCTCGCAGCTCCTCGTGCCCACCGCCGGCCTGGCCAGGATCATGAAGGAGCGCCGGGTGGACCTCGTCCACCTGAACAACGCCGTCGTCCACCCCCCGGAGGCCGCCATGGCCGCCCGGCTGCTGGGGCTGCCCTGCCTCGTCCACCAGAGGGCGGTCTGCGAGGGCCTGGGGCCCCGCACCAAGCGCCTGGCCGAGGGGCTCAAGGCAGTCGCCTGTGTCTCGCGCCACGTCATGGAGAGCCTGGTGGAGAACGGGGTCGAGGCCGCCAAGTGCCACCTGGTCTATGACGGCTGCGACACCGAGGCCCTGGCCGCGAGGGTGACTCGCCCCGCCGCCGAGGTGCGCCGCGAGTTCGGTTTATCTAACGGCCAGCCGATGCTGCTCCTGGTGGGCAACGTGAAGGAGTGGAAGGGCCAGCGCACGGCGGTCGAGGCGGCCGTCCTGCTGCGCGAGCGCTACCCCGACCTCAAGCTGCTGCTGGTGGGCGGCGTGTCGGATGAGGCCTACGCCGGCTCTCTCAGAGAGCGCATCGCCGAGGCGGGTCTGGAGCGCAACATAATCTGGTGCGGCTACCGCCACGACGTCCCCGAGCTGATGAGCGCGGCCGACATCGTCCTCCATACGTCGATAGAGCCCGAGCCCTTCGGGATAACCATTTTAGAAGCCGCAGCTTCCTCGAAGCCGATTGTTGCTACTGAAATCGGCGGACCTCTCGAGACTGTGCAGGACGGTGTCACCGGCTTGCTGGTACCCCCGGCGGAGCCCCAACTGCTGGCCGAGGCCATCCGGACCTTGCTCGCCCAACCCGCCCTGGCCGCAGGTTTTGGGGCGGCGGCCCGCGAGCGCCTCGAGCGCCTCTTCAGCCTCAAGGCCCACATCGGGCAGGTCGAGCAGCTCTACAGCGCCTGCCTGTAAGCCGCGCTGCTTCAACCCTTGCCGCAACCGTTGCTGCAACCCTCCACCCATGAAGGTCGCCTACCTGCTCAACGTCTTTCCAGCCCTCTCCGAGACCTTCGTGCTTAACGAGGTCCTCGAGATGGAGGCCCTCGGGGTCGAGGTGCAGGTGTTCGCCCGCCAACCCCGGCAAGAGGAGAAGCGCCACGAGCAGCTCACCCTTCTGCGGCGGCCCCCGGTCTACGTGAGCCCGTCGCGGGCCCAGAAGGCCGACTCGCTCCTGCGCTACGGCCTGCGCCACCCGGCGCGGCTGGAGAAGACGCGGCGGCTGGCCCACGGTAAGCCCCACTGGCAGCTCACCCACGCCGTGCACTTGGCGCGGCTGGTCGAGGCGTTCGGGGCCGAGCGCATCCACTGCCACTTCGCCACGGCGGCCGCCGACTTCGGCCTCTACGTGGCCGCCCTCACGGGCCTGCCCTTCTCCTTCACCGCGCACGCGTACGACATCTTCTTCAAGCCCCCGGACAACTTCGCCGAGCTGGCCGCCGAGGCCGACCACGTGATCACCATCTCGCACTACAACGAGGCCTACCTGCGCGAACACTACGGCATCGCGGCCGGCAAGATCGCCGTCATCCGCTGCGGCATCGACGGCGCTACCTTCTGCCCCGACGGGGCCAAACAGGCCATCGACGAGAAGGCCGTCGATGACAGGAGCATCGACATCCTGAGCGTGGGCCGGCTGCATCCGGACAAGGGCTTTGCCCACCTCATCGAGGCCTGCCGCCTGCTGCGCGACCGGGGCCTGGCCTTCAACTGCACGGTGGTGGGCGACGGCCACCTGCGCGAGGAATTGGCCCGCCGGGCGGCCGAGTGCGGCCTGGCGGAAACGATCACCTTCGCCGGGGCGCTCACCCAGGCCGAGGTGCGCGAACTCCTGCGCCGGGCCAAGGTATTCACCCTGCCCAGCATCTCGGAGGGGATAGGGGTGGCCACCATGGAGGCGCTGGCCTGCGAGATGCCCGCGGTGGTGACGCGGGTGATGGGTGTGCCGGAGTTGGTCGAGGACGGCGTGTGCGGCTTCCTGGTGCCGCCGGGTGACGCCGCGACGCTGGCCGACCGCATCGAGCGCCTCCTGCGCGACCCCGAGCTGCGCCAAAGGCTGGGGGCGGCCGGGCGCCGCAAGGTCTTACGCGACTTCAACCTCCACACCGAAGTGGCCAAGCTCAAGAACCTGTGGCTCAGCCAAGACCAAGGGATCGCAGCATGACCTCGCCGCGCGTCAGCGTCGTCATTCCGACCTACAACCGGGCGCATTTTCTGGCCGAGGCCATCGAGAGCGTGCTCGCCCAGACCTTCCGCGACTGGGAGATGATCGTGGTCGACGACGGCTCGACCGACGACACGCCGCGGGTGGTGGAGCGCTACGGCGGGCAGCTCACCTACCTGCGCCAGCCCCACCTGGGCACGAGTGCGGGCCGCAACGCGGGCATCGCGCGGGCCAGGGGGCAGTTCGTCGCCTTCCTCGACGACGACGACGTCTGGCTGCCGGGCAAGCTCGCCGCCCAGCTCGAGGTCTTCGAGCGCTATCCCCAGGCGGGCATCGTCGGCTGCGGCGAGTCGCTGATGGACCCGTCGGGCAGGGTCTACTACGAATGCCCGGCCAAGCCCCAGGTCACCTACAAGGAGCTCGTCGTCCGCTACCCGGTGATGGGCTACACCACGGGGGCCCTGGTGCGCAAAGTCTGCTTCGAGCGCGCCGGCGGCTTCGACCCGGGCTTCCCCCGCTACCAGGACTGGGAGACGTGGCTGCGCATCATCCGCCACTACGAGATCCGCAACGTGGAGCGCCCGCTCATCAGGCTGCGCATCCACGACGGCCCCCGGCCCAATGCCGACCTGGCGACGCGCCTGGACTGCCACCGGCGCATGATCGAGCGCCACGCCGAGGACCCCGCCGACCGCCGCAAGGCCCTGGCCTGGATGTACTACCGCTCGGCCGGGCGGCTGCTCAAGGCTGGGAGGCCGTGGTCTGCGGTGGGGCACGTCGCGCGCTCCGTGGCGCTGTGCCCGGGGCGCATCTGCGGCCACGAGAGGCGGGTCCGCCTGCTGGCCGAATGCCTGTTGCCGGACAAGGCGATGGCGGCCGCGGCCTCTGTGCTCCGCCGGGCCAAGGGCGCCAAGGCCGACTCCGCTCTGCTGAGGGGCCATGCCGGTCGCTGAGCCCATAGAGGCGACCCCGGCTGAGGGACAAGGCACAGCGCTGCCTATCTTATTCCTGAAGCATCTGGGCCTACTAAGAGGAATGAAAGCCATGCACCATACAGGATGGAGCCGGTGCAGTGCGCTCTCCTGTTCTCTATCTGTATCATCTCTTCAACTTGTCCCAGGTCTTCCGCCGCCAGTGGCAGGGGCCTGCGGCCTTGCGCGCCTATCAGGACGGCTGCCTGCGCCGCGTCGTGGCCCGCGCCCACGCCACGGTGCCCTACTACCGGCGGCTGATGGACCGGGCCGGCGTGCGCCCCAAGGACGTGCGGTGCGCGGCGGATCTGGCGCGGCTGCCCATCACCACCAAGGGCGACATCCTGGCCAACTTCCCGGAGGGCATCCTCTCCAGCGCCCGGCGCGAGGGCCATTACCGCCAAAGCACAACCTCGGGCTCCAGCGGGTGGCGGATGCCTGTCTATTGCGACACGACACAGCTCGCCCTCTTCCGCCTCATGGAGCTGCGCCAGCTCTGGGACCTGGGCTACCGGCCCCGCGACCTGATGGCCTACATGAGGCCGGAGGCCCCCAAGGGGCGGCACTTCCAGCGCCTGGGCCTCTTCCGGCGGGCCTTCGTCTCCATCCTCGAGCCGGTCGAGCGCCAGGCCGAGGCCCTGCTCAGGGTGCGCCCTCAGGTCGTCTACGTCTATCCGTCGAGCATCTACCAGGTGGCCCGGGAGCTGGACGGCGCCTCGGCGCGGGGGTTGAAGCTCAAGTTCATCCTCAGCAACTCGGAGCTGCTGGCAGGTGAGGTGCGCGCCTATCTCGAGGACAAGTTCGGCTGCCGCGTCTACGACGACTACTCCTGCCTCGAGTTCCAGGCGATCGGCTTCGAGTGCCGCCACCAGCGGCTCCACCAGGCCGCCGACAACGCCGTGGTCGAGGTGGTGGACGCCGCCGGACGGCCGCTGCCCCCGGGCGAGCCGGGACGCCTCATCCTCACCGCGCTCCACAACTTCGTCATGCCCTACCTGCGCTACGACATCGGCGACGTGGGCGCGCTCGGCCGAGAGCCCTGCGCCTGCGGCCGCGGCTTCCCGGTCATCGAGGGGCTCGCGGGCAGGCAGGACGACTTCATCGTGGCCGCAAACGGCGAGCTCTTGAACCCGCGCGTCGTGTGCCGCCCCTTCCGCGCCAGCCCGGCCCTGCGGCAGTTCCAGATCCTCCAGCAGGCCGACGGGGCGGTGACGGTGCGGGTGGCGCCCTCCGCGCAGGCCGGCAAGGGTGAGGCCGCCGCACAGGCCAGGGAGGCCGCACGCGGGGCCTTCCCGGAGGGGATGCGGGTGAGCGTCGAGGTGACGGACCAGATCGAGACAGGGGCCGCCGGCAAGCACCGGGCGGTGCGCTCGCTGGCCCTTGCCCCGGGCGCCGAGAAGGACATCGAGCCGGGCACGGCCCGCATGATGCGGCGGGGGCTCTAGCCGTGGGGCGCATCCTGGGTGGGGTGGATCTCGATGACGCCCGCTGCCAGACGCTGGGCAGGGTGCTCGAGGGCACCCCGCAGCCCTTCGAGTGGACGCGGCGGCGGCTCTTTGAGCGCGATCACTTTCGGCTGCTGTTACCCCCGCCCGGGGAAGCGTGGTGCGCCGCATCTACGGCTTCGCGTTGTGGGCCGAGCGCTACCTCGGCTAGGAGCCTGTTGAAAAACAGGGCCACTCAGGCCGTTCAAAAATGTCCAGATGCAAGGCGCGTGAAATTCTTTGGAATGAGACGTACATAGAAGTACGCCGCAGTGACGAAGAATAAGCGCAACGCGGCAGATGGGCGTTTTTCAACGGCCTGCTAGGATGCGCGCGCCTCCCGCAGGCCCCACGAGCATGAACACCCGGCCGCAGCAACAGGGAAAAAGACTGAAGCCCCACAGCAGCAGGGATTCCGATGAGAGGGCTGACCGAAATCTGCCGCAAGACCCAGGTCGCACTGCAGCTGTCGAAGAGGCTCGGGGACCGATCCGGCAAGAACCCCGTGGCCATCTTCAGCGACATGCTCTACTACTGGCTGGCCGCCCAGATGAACCCCGCCAGCTACGGCCTCTACGGCTTCGAGAAGCTCTCCCGGCGCGAGAAGGCCGAGTACCTCTCCAAGCGGCAGATGGACCGGCTCCAGGAGCGCCTCAACCCGCCGGAGTTCACCGCGCTGGCCGATGACAAGCTCCTCTTCTACGAGCGCTGCCGGCAGCACGACATCCCCACGCCGGCCATCCTTGGGGTGGTGTTGAACCAGGACTCCTACGTGCCGGCCGGGGTGGAGCGGCTTGGCGGCGCAGACGAGCTGGCAGGTGTGCTGGCCGCCTCGCCCCCCGAGGGCGTCGTCCTCAAGGCCCTCGACGGGGGCCACGGCCTGGGGCTGCTCCTGCTGGAGCACGACAACGGGGTGCTCCGCGACAAGGGGGGGCACGTCTGGACGGCGCCGGAGCTGATCGAGCACTGCCGCCACGGCTGCGACTCCTACGGCCGCCCCAGCCGGGGCTTCCTGGTGCAGCAGCGCTTGATCCCGCACGACGAGCTCAAGGCCGTCATGCCTGGCCCGGCCATGGGCACGGTGCGCCTCCACACCCTGCTGCGGCGCGACGGGTCGGTGGCAAGCCTGTACCCCATCGTCAAGGTGCCCATCAAGGGCAACCTGGCCGACAACTTCGACCACGGCCGCACGGGCAACCTGCTGGCCTGGCTTGACGTGGAGACGGGCTACATGCAGCATGCCTGCGCCAAGGAGGAGGACGGCTGGGGGTTGGTGGTGCGGGACCGGCATCCCGACACGGGGGTCGCCTTCAAGTCGGTGAGGATCCCCGGCTGGGAGGAGCTGCTCGCCGTCGTGGAGCGGGCCGCCCGCGCCTTCGGTGAGCTCAAGACGCTCGCCTGGGACATCGCGGTGACCGACCAAGGGGCGTACATCCTCGAGGCCAACTGGCACTACGACCCGGACGGCCCCCAGGTCTCCCTGCGCCGCGGCGTAAGGTCCGAGATACTACGCTACTTCGCCCAGGCCGCCTGAGGCAGGCCGAGGGTATAAGCCGGAGAGGCACGACCGCAAGCATGGATTCACGCATCAAGACCAACAAGCAGATCGCCGACAACGTCATCATCCTGATGATCAGCAAGGGCCTGTCGCGGGTGGGCACCGCCACCATGGGCCTCATCCTCGTGCGCCTGCTCAGCCAGGTGGACTACGGCTCGTACCTGCAATTCAACCTGGTCTTCCTGACGGTCACCTACCTGGCCATCATGAGCGTGCCCTCGACCGTCTACTACTACCTGCCTACCCTGCGCCAGGAGGCGGTCAAGCCCTTCATCCTGCAGACCCTGCTCATCCTGGCCGGCATCGGGCTGTTGACGGGTGCGGGCATGTACGTGTTGGGCGGCCGGCTCTTCGCCGCGATGAACAACCCCATGCTCACCCGCTACATGCTCCACCTGGCCGCGCTCATGACGCTGACGATGATGATCGAGGTGATGGAGCCGCTCTTCGTCACGCTCCGCAGGCCCCACATCCTCACCTTTGTGAGTGCGGCCCACGCCGTGGCCAACATCACCTGCTCGGTCACGGCCCTGGTGCTGGGCTACGGCCTCGACGGCATCATCGCGGTGTGGGTGGGGCTGCTGGCGGCCCGGTTGCTCTTCCTGCTGAGCTACATGGCCGCCCTGCCGGGCAACGCGCGCGAGGTGTTCCGGGACGTGGGCTTCAGGGAGCAGCTCGGCTACGCCACGCCCCTGGGGCTCGGCCGCGCCACCGGGATCGTCAGCGGCAAGGTGGACAAGTTCGTCATCTCGGGCTTCTTCTCCCCGGCCCAATATGCCATCTATGCGCGCGGCGGCCTGTCGCTGCCCGTCTACTCGATATTCGTGCAGAACGTGGCCAACGTCATCCTGCCGCGGCTCGTCGCCCTGGTGAAGGAGGGGCGAGCGGCCGAGTGCCTGCAGCTGTGGCATGCCGCGATCAAGCGCTCCGCCCTGGTGATCATGCCCACGTTCGCCTTCGTGCTCTTCTTCGCCAGCCCGATCTTCGTCACACTCTTCACCGAGCGCTACCTGGGCAGCGTGCAGTTCTTCCGCATCTTCATCATGGCCATGCCCCTCCAGGTGGCCGTCTACGGGATCCTGCACCAGGCCTTCGGCAACACGCGGATCATCCTGTTCAACAACCTCATCGCACTGGCCTGCAGCGCCGCCCTGAGCCTCGGCCTCTACCACGTGCTCGGCTTCATCGGCCCCGCCGTGGCCTCGACCCTCACGGGGCTGATCCTGATCTTCATGAACCTCTCCATCGTGAAAGGCTACTTCAAGGCCTCCTGGGCGCGGGTCTTCCCCTGGAGCTACCTGGGCCGGGTGCTGGCCCTGTCCCTGGCCCTGATCGCGGCGGTCTACCCCGTGGCCACCTGGGCCGGCCTGTCCGCCCCCTTCACCGTGCTGCTCGGGGCGGCTCTCTACTGCCCGGCCTACGTGCTGTGCTGCCTCCAGCTCGGGTTTGTGGCCGACCACGACCGCGAGCTGCTCTTGAGCTGGCTCCGGCCGAGCGAGATCCGGCGCAAGTTCAAGCTGGCGGTGTCCTGACATGCCCCGCGGGCTCCCGAACATCGTCCTCATCGTCATGGACACGGCCCGGGCCGACCGCCTCTCCTGCTACGGCCACGGCCGGCCCACCTCGCCCAACATCGACGCGCTGGCCGCCGAAGGGGCGCTCTTCGAGAGCGCCTACAGCGCCGGCGGCTGGACGCTGCCCTCGCACGCCTCGCTCTTCACCTCGCGCTATCCGTCGGCCCACGGCCTGAACCTCGTCGGCGACCGGCTGGCCGCGGGCACGCCCACCCTGGCGGGGCAACTGAAGGGGCTCGGCTACCGCACGGCGGGCATCACGAACAACTCCTTCATCGGCAAGCTGAGCGGGCTGTGCGCCGGCTTCGAGAGCTTCACCGAGCCGGGGCCGCCGCTGGCCTGGATGCGCCCGGCCCTGCTGCGCAAGATAGGCCGCCGCATCCGGCGCCGCCTGAGCGCCCCACGCTGGGACCTCGGGGCGCGCGCGACCGCCCGCCTGGCCACCAGGGAGCTCGCCGCCGATGATGGGCGCCCCTTCTTCCTCTTCCTCAACTTCATGGACGCCCATCAGACCTACAGCGCCCCGGCCGCCTACAAGTTCATGTTCGTGAACGGCGAGCGAGGGCGCGCCGAGCGCGTCAACCAGGACGTGGCCCGCCTCATGGCCCGCGACGTGGTCATGAGCGATGAAGACTTCCGGCTCCTCGCCGACCTCTACGACGGCCAGCTCCGCTACCTCGACCATCACCTCGGGCAGCTCTTCGACCAGCTTCGCCGCCGCGGCCTGCTCGACGACACGATCGTCATCCTCACCTCGGACCACGGCGAGAACCTGGGCGAGCACGGCCTGATGGGCCACATCTTCAGCCTCTATCAGCCCGTCGTGCGCGTGCCGCTCCTCATTCGCTACCCCGAGGCGTTCGCGAACGGCAGCCGCGTGAGTGCTCCGGTCAGCCTGGTCGACGTCATGCCGACCCTCCTCGACCTGCTGGGGGCACCTGCTCCCGAGGGCCTCCAGGGGCGCTCCTTCCTGCCGGGCACAGAGGTGCGCGAGTTCAACGTGGCCGAGTACGTCGCCCCGCAGCTGGACGTCCTGCGGCGCCGCTTCCCGAAGTTCGACTGCTCGGCCTACGACCGCCAGCTTCGCGCGGCCATCGAGGGCGACTGGAAGCTCATCTGGTCTTCACGCGGCGACCATGAGCTCTACGACCTGCGCCAAGACCCGGCCGAGTCCCGCAACCTCATCGCCAGCCGGCCCGACGTTGCCCGCCGCCTGGAGGAGAAGCTGGCCGCCTGGGTGGCCGCCAACGGCGGGGGTAGTGCCGAGCGGGCATCCGACATCGACCGCGATACACTGGAGCGCTTGAGTGGCCTTGGCTACATCTGAGATGCACAACGTCTTGCTGGTGACCATCGACTCGCTGCGGCCCGACTTCCTGGGCTGCTACAGCGACTGGGCCCGCGCCGAGCAGCTCTCGCCGCGCCTCGACGCCTGGGCGGAGCAGGCCTGCCTCTTCCGCACGTCCATCTCGCAGGGGCCGCGCACGCCGGAGTCCTTCCCGGCCATCCTTTCGGGCCAGTACGCCTCCCGCTACCTGGACATCTACAGCGGCCTGTCCGAGAAGCGCCGCCTCATCTCCGAGATACTCAAGGAGCACGGCTACGCCTGCGCCGCCTTCAACTCCAACCCATATATCTCGCGCCGCAAAGGCTACGGCCGGGGTTTCGATCTCTACGAAGACAGCGTGCCCCTGGGCCCACCGCGTGGCCTGAAGGGCAAGGTGTTCATCAACCTGCTCAAGCTGCGCAACCTCTTCTGCGAGCCCTACACCCCCGCCCCGAATATCAACCACCAGGTGTTCTCCTGGCTCAAGGGGCGCTCCGGGCCGCTCTTCCTGTGGGTCCACTACATGGACGTCCACGGGCCGTACATCCCCAAGCGGGGCTTCCGCTACTACCAGCGCGTGAAGGCCGGCTGCCTGTGGCGGAAGGCGACGCATGCACCCGAGCAGGTGACGCCGGAGGAAGGCCAGCGGCTTCGCGCCGCATACAAAGAGGAGATCCGCTACACGGACCGCTTCCTCATGGAGCTGATCGAGAGCTTCGACCCGGCCAAAACGCTCGTCATCATCACGGCAGACCACGGCGAGCTCTTCGGCGAGCACGGCCTCTACGCCCACGCCTTCAAGCTCTACGACACGCTCCTCAGAGTCCCGTTGCTCATCCGGCTGCCCGGGCAGCAGCAGGGCCGCCGCATCCCTGAGATGGTCCGCTCGCTCGACATCGTCCCCACCGTCCTCGATACCCTGGGACTGGGCAGCGGCAGTGACCTCGACGGCCGCAGCCTGCGGCCCCTCATGGGAGTGGAGAAGTCGCCCTGGGTCCGCCAACCGGCCATCAGCGAGATCTGGAGCAAGCACCTGAGCGTGCGGACGGAAGACTGGAAGCTCATCGCCAACTATGCCGAAGGGTGGCAGGAACTGTTCGACCTGGCGGCCGACCCCGCGGAGAGCAACAATCTGATTGCGGTGCGCCCGGAGGTGGCCGCGGAGCTGGAGAAGGTCATCCGGCAGCACCTGCTGAACATGAACGCCCCCGAGGAGGACCTGCGCCAGTGCGGCATCGATGCGACCACTGACGCGGCCACGGAGAGCAGGCTGCGGGCGCTGGGGTACATGTAACATGCAATTCGGCCTCTATCTCGTCTTTATCACCTTGGCTTATCTGCGCTGGCAGACGCTGCTGCCCGACACGCACTTCATGCGCGCCGTGCTGGTGGTGCTGGCCATCTCCGCCCTCTTCTCCTGGCGGAAAACATCGGATACGCGCATCGTAGCGGTCATGCTCGGCTTCCTGGCCCTGATCTTTGCGCTCATCCCGTTCGCCCGCTTCACCATGGCCGCCTACTACACGTTCACCGGCATGTCCAAGGTCATCACCATTGCCCTGATCGGCTTCATCGTGGTGGACAGCTGGAAGAAGCTGGCCGCGCTGGCCGCGGTCCTGCTGGCCTCCCATGCCTATCTGGCCCTGACCACCCTGGCCACCTACCACTCTCTCAGCGTGGGGGCAGAGCTGGCCCGCATCGGTGCGGTCGGCACGGCCAAGGGCAGCTGGCTGGGCGATGCCAACGACTTCGCCCTGGCCCTGAACATCGTCCTCCCCCTGGCAGTCATCCTCTTCCTCAACCAGCGTGGGCTGCGCAAGGTGGCCTTGCTGGGCTGCGCCGCCCTGCTCATCGCCGGGATCATGTCGACCTACTCGCGGGGTGGCTTCATCACGATGGTGGGGGCGATGGCCGGAGTCTGGTTCCTGCGCGGCCGCAGGGTCTGGGTGGGCGTGGTGGTAACCGTGGCCGTCGTCGGGCTCCTGGTCCTGGCGCCTCAGTCCTACCTTAGCCGGCTGGGAACAATCGAGACCCTGGACAAGAACGACACGGGCTACGGGCGGCTTCAGCTTTGGAAGGCCGGCCTCTTGATGCTCAAGGACCACCCGCTGACCGGCGTCGGCCCCGGCTCCTATCACGGCGCCTTCGGCAGCAGCTACATGAGCATGGTCGAGCGCAACTCCAACAAGTGGCACGTCGCGCACAGCGCCTACGTCACGGTGGCGGCGGAGATGGGCCTGCCGGGAATCATTCTCTACTGCTACCTGATCTACCTGGCCTTCAAGGAGAACCTGGCCACCAGGCGCCTGCTCCGGGAGCGGGGCAGCCCCTCCTGGCAGGTGGCGCTGTGCGAGGGCTTCACCTGCAGCCTGATCGCTTATGTTGTCGGCAGCACCTTCCTGAGCGTGGCCTACTACGACCATGTTTATTTCCTGGCTGCCCTCTCGGCCGCGATGGCGGCGACTGTCCGGGCGGAGCTGGCCCCTGCACGGCAACTGGCGGAGCAGCCCCTGGCCGCGCAGGCGGCAGCTTAAGGGGAGGGCGTTGGTCCGCATCCTCTTCATTCTCGTCACCTTCGACACCGGGGGCTCGGAGCGGGTCGTCTTCGACATCTGCCGCAAGCTCGACCGCGAGCGCTTCAGCCCGATGGTAGTCGCCTTCAGTGACGGCCCGCTGCGCAAGCGCTTCGAGGCCCTCGAGATCCCGGCCAAGGCCATCCTCAAGCAGCCGGGCATCGACTTCCGGCTGATGGGCAAGCTCGCCCGCCTGATGACTGAAAACGAGATCGATATCATCAACACGCACCACTTCGTCACCCTGTTCTACGCCTTCTGGGGGGCCAAGGTGGCCGGGCGCCGCGCCCTCTTCCACACCGAGCACTCGGTCTGGGAGATGACGGGCTCGCGGCCCTTCTGGCAGGCGGTGGGCCGCCGGCTCATGCGCCGCTGCGACGGCACCATCGCCGTGTCGCGGGCCGTGCACGAGCACCTGGCCGCGCAGGGGGCGCGCAGCCACTTCCTGCCCAACGGCATCGAGCTGGCCCTGTTTGGCCGCTCGCTCAACGGCGCCAAGCGGGCCGAGCTGGGGCTGGCGGAGGAGGACCGCGTCATCGGCATCGTGGGCAACCTGCGCCCCGAGAAGAACCACCTCGGGCTGCTGCGGGCCTTCGCCAAGGTGGCCGAGGGCATGGAGCGGGCGAGGCTGGTCGTGGTGGGCGACGGCGTGATGCGCCCCGCACTCGAGGAAGAGGCGCAACGGCTGGGGCTCGGCGAGCGCGTGCGCTTCCTCGGCCGGCGGTTCGACGCCCCGCAGCTCTACCGCGCCTTCGACGTCTACTGCCTGCCCTCCAAGAACGAGGGGATGCCGCTGACCGTGCTCGAGGCGATGGCCTCGGGGCTGCCGGTGGTGGGCACGGACGTCCTGGGCATCGGCGACCTCCTGCGCGAGAGCGGGGCCGGGGTGCTCGTGCCCTACGGCGACGACGGCGCCCTGGCGGCAGCACTTACGGGGCTGCTCTCGGACGGCGAGCGGGCGCGCGAGCTGGCGGGGGCGGGCCTGGATTACGTCCGCCGCGAGCACGACCTGGAGGCCAAGGTGCGGCAGTATGAGGCGCTGTTCGCGGGCGCGGTGAAGGCGAGCTGACGGCAAGCTGATGGACTACACCATCCTGACCTATCACGGCGTGCTGCCCGAGAGCGAGGTGGCGGGCCTGTCGGGCGCTCAGCGGCGCTACGTGGTCAGCGCCGAGGAGTTTGCGGCACAGGTGGCCTGCCTCAAGGCGCAGCAGACCTGCGTGCTGACTTTCAAGCAGCTCGCCGCACACTTAAGCAACGGGGCCACGCTGCCGGAGAAGGCCGTCATCCTCACCTTCGACGACGGCCTGGAGAACAACCACCGCGTCGCCTTACCCATTCTCAGGGAACACGGGCTTGCGGCCACCTTCTTCGTCGTCACGGGCAACCTCGGGCGGCCCGGCTGCATGAGCTGGGAGCAGGCGGCCGAGATGGCCGCGGCCGGGATGGAGATCGGCTCGCACGGCGTCACCCACGCCAACCTAGGCGAAGTGGGCGCGGAGGAGGCCAGGCGGGAGCTCCTTGATTCGGCCGAGACAATTGCGGCGAGGCTCGGCTCACCCCCCGTGGCCCTCTCCCTGCCCCACGGCGGGGGCGCAAGCCTGATCGCGGGCCTGGGGCCGCTGCCCTACCGCTTCGTGTGCACATCGAGCTGGGGCTACAACGACGCCGGTTCCGACCCCCTGGCCCTCAAGCGGCTGCCCTTGCGCCACGGCGACCCGGTGGCGCGCTTCACCGCCTTCGCCACCATCAACAAGGGCTACATTACCCGCTGTCAGCTGGGCAAGGCCCTCATCAACACCAGCAAGGTGCTCTTGGGACGCGGCGCCTACGCCACGGTGCGGCGTCTGCTCCTGGGGGGCTCGAGGCCGAAGTGAAGGTCCTCGTCACCTGCGCGCACAGCCGCATGGCCTACGCCGCCGTGTGCAGCCTCGGCAGCCGCGGGGTCGAGGTCTACACGGCCGACTGCACGCCCTGCCCGATGTCGTCGTACTCGCGCTACGCGGCCGGCCACGACCGCTACCCGTCGCCCTACCGCGAGCCCGAGGCCTTCATGGCCGCCCTGGCCGAGATAGCCCAGCGGCGCGGCATCGACCTGCTCATGCCCATCTACGACGAAACACTCGTCATCGCCCGGCACCGCGACCGGCTGCCCGCGGGGCTCAACGTGGCCGCCGAGGGCTGGGAGAAGCTTGCCCGCGTCCACGACAAGTTCTCGCTCATGCAGCTCGCCTCAACGCTCAATGTGCGCGTGCCCCAGACGTTCATGGCCAGCGAGGGCTTGAGCATCGAGGACATCGCCGGGCAGGTGCGCTACCCCGTCGTCCTCAAGCCGGTGCGCGGGGCCGGGGCCTTCGGCGTGTCCTATGCCGGCTCCCCGGATGAATTGCTGCGCCTCTACCGCGCCTTCGACCGCGAGCGCCACCGCAACGAGCTGATGGTGCAAGAATTTATCGACGGCGACGTCTGCTGCCAGGCCCTCCTCTGCCAGCGCGGCGAGGTCCGGGCCAGCTTCGCCTACCGGCAACTGCGCGAGTTCCCCGTCAAGGGCGGCACGGCCACCTGGCGCGAGAGCATCCGGCTGCCCGAGATGGAAGAGGCCCTGGGCAAGATCCTGCGCGAGCTCGACTGGACCGGCGTCTGCCAGGCCGACTTCATCGTCTCGCGGGCCACGGGTGCGCCCTACCTCACCGACTGCAACCCGCGCTTCTGGGGCAGCCTCAAGCAGGCCGTCGCCTCGGGCGTGGACTTCCCCTGGCTCCTCTACCTCATGGCCACGGGGCAGCCGCTCCCAATCGTGCCCGACTATCGCCTCGGCGTGCGCACGCTCTGGATCTGGGGCGACGTGCGGGTGCTGCTCGCGCGCCTGGCCAACGGCGGGGGCAAGCTCGCGGCCCTCGGCGGCTTCCTGACCTCACTCTGGCGGGCCGACCGCTTCGACGACTTCAACCTGCGCGACCCCCTGCCCTTCCTCGTCTACCCGGCGGCGGTGGCGGCCGAGGTCTGGCGCAGCCGCAGCCTGCGCCCCTCGCGCGGCGGGGTGTGAGCGGGGTGGACAAGATCCGCGTCATGCATCTGCTGGCCCCCATCACCTTCGCCGGGGCCGAGCGGGTGGCCGTCACCCTGCTGCGCTGCCTGGACCGCGACCGCTTCGAGCCCAGCGTGTGCCTCCAGCTCAACGCCAGGCGCCCCGACGAGCTGACCGCGCGTGAGCTGCGCCGCCTTGGCCTCGAGCCCGAGACCATCTTCCTCAAGAAGACCTTTGAATGGCGGCAGGTGAAGGAGCTGGCCGCCATCATCAAGCGAGAGCGCATCGACGTCCTGCACACCCACGGCTACCGCACCGACGTCACCGGCTACCTGGCCAGCAAGCTCGCCCCCGTGAAGCTCGTCGCCACGGCCCACGGCTGGATTACCAACTCCCGCAAGGCCCGCTTCTACCACCTGCTCCAGAAGCTCGCCCTGCGCTCCTTCGACCAGGTCATCGCCGTCTCGGAGCCCATCGCGGCCGAGCTGCGCCGCTGCGGGGTGAAGCGCCTCATCAAGATCGCCAACGCCGTGGAGCTGCCCTCCGCCGCCGCCGAGAGCGACCTGCGCCGGCAGTTGGGCCTGGCCCCTCAAGCCCAGCTCATCGGCACCGTGGGCAGGCTGAGCCCCGAGAAAGGGCTCCACCACCTCTTGGAGGCTGCCGTGAAGCTCTCGGCCGACCTCCCCGAGGCGCTCTTCCTCATCGTGGGCGACGGCCCGGCGCGCACCGAACTCGAGGCCCTCAGCGCCTCCCTGGGCCTGAGCGGCCGCGTTATCTTCCACGGCTACTGCGCCGACGTGGCGCAGGTCTACCCGGCACTCGACCTCTTCGTCCTGCCCTCGCTCACCGAAGGCATGCCCATGGCCCTGCTCGAGGCGCTGAGCTACGGCGTCCCGGTCGTGGCCACGCGGGTGGGCGAGGTGCCCGCCCTGCTGGGAGATGGCCGCGGCCGCCTGGTCAGCCCCGGCCGCCCGGAGGAGTTGGCCCAGGCCATCAGCGGCCTGCTCGCCGACCCCGCCGCCGCTCGCGCCATGGCCGGGCGCGCCCGCCAGCACCTGGCCGAGCACTACAGCCTGGAAGCCTGGCGCAAACAGATCGAGGGGGTCTACGAGAAAGTCTTGGCGGCCGGACCTGCGCCGGTAAATGCCTACACCCCAAAAGGGGCTGCCGCCTGATGGCAAGTATCCTGTGGCTCTCGCTCCTGCTGCCCTACCCGCCCAAGGGCGGCGTCTCGCAGCGCTCCTACCACCTCCTGCGCGAGGTGGCCACACGCCACGACGTCCATCTGCTGGCCTTCAACCAGCCGAGCCTGCTCGACAGTGATGACAAGGTCCGCACCGCGGTGCGCGCCCTGGGCGAGTTCTGCGCCGAGGTGACCGCCCTCGAGCTGCCCTACCGCTCCCGGTGGTGGCCGGCCCTGCGCAGCGCCCTCAGCCTGCAGCCCTACAACGTCGTGTGGTGCGCCTCAGCCCGCATGGCCGAGGCGGCCCGGGCAGCCTGCGCCGCCAGGCACTACGACGCCGTCCACTTCGACACCATCGGCCTGGCGCAGTACTTGCCGCAGGTCACGGGCCGCTGCTTCCTCAACCACCACAACGTCGAGTCGCAGATGATGCTGCGCCGCGCCGCGCAGGAGTCGGGCCTGGCGAAGAAGGCCTACTTCTGGCTCGAGGGCTGGAAGCTCAAGCGCTACGAGGAACAGATGTGCGGCCGCTTCAGCCTCAACTTCGCCGTCTCGCGGCTCGATGCCGAGCGGCTGAAGACGGTGGCCCCAGCGGCGGCGGTCGAGGTCATCCCCAACGGCGTCGACCTGGACTACTTCCGCCCCGCGGCCACCCCATCCGGGGATCCGCGCTCTCTCATCTTCGTCGGCGGCCTGACCTGGTACCCGAACGTCGATGCCATGCACTTCTTCCTGGCCGAGGTCTGGCCGAGGCTACGGGCACGCGATCCCCGCCTGCGCCTGACCATCGTGGGCAAGAACCCGCCCGAAAGGCTCCGGCGCCTGGGGGCTGAGGCCGGGGGCGTCACCTTCACCGGCTTCGTCGATGATATCCGGCCCTACGTGGACGCCGCGGGGATTTATGTCTGCCCCATCAGGGACGGCGGCGGCACCAAGCTGAAGATGCTCGACGCCCTGGCCATGGCCAAGCCGATCGTCGCCCACCCCGTGGCCTGCGAGGGGCTCGACGTCGCGGCCGGACGGCACGTGCTACAGGCGACAAGCCCCGAGGAGTTCGTGGAGCAGATACTGCGGCTCGTTGGCGATGCCCCCCTGCGGGCCAGGCTGGCGGCCGAGGGCAGGCGGCTGGTCGAGGCCAGGTATGACTTCAAGCAGATCGGCGCCAAGCTGGCGGGGCACCTGGCGAACGGCTGCCCCTCTCAGGGAAGGTGCGCGGCGTAAGTCTATGAACAGCGCCCTCAACAGATATTTGCTCTACTACCCGATCCAGCTCGTTCGCGGCGAGCACGTCTGGCGGCTGCTTCACCGGGTCCGCAGGTTGAGCCTATTGTCACCCTCAGAGCTGCAAACCTACCAGGTCGCCAGGCTCCGCGAGTTGGTCGCCCACTGCGAGGCAAGGCTGCCATACTATCGCCGCCTGTTCCGGGAGCACGGCATAAGACCGCAAGACATCCGCACCCTCTCAGATCTTCGCCGCATCCCGCTGCTGGAGAAGTCGCATATCAGGCACTACGAGCAGGACATGGTTGACTCCAGCCAACGGATGTCGATGCGCTCGACCAGCGGCAGCAGCGGCCACCCCCTGGTCTTCCACAAGGACCGCCTCGGCTCCACCTACATGGAAGCCGCGATGTACGACTTCTACGGCTGGCACGGGATCAGGATAGGCGACCGGCAGGCCCGCTTCTGGGGCCGGGCCGTGGACTACAAGGGCAGCGTCGTGCAGCGGTCGAAGGACAAGGCTCTCAACCGCATCCGCCTCTCCGCCTTCGAGATGTCGGAGGCGGCGTGCGCCCAGTTCTACAAGGATATCGTCTCGTTCAGGCCCGGTTATGTCTACGCCTACCCCAATGCCGCTTATCGCTTCGCTCTAGCCATTAGTCAGAGCAAACTTCCGCCGCTGGCCTCCGGCTCCCTCAAGGCGGTCGTCTGCACCGGGGAGATGCTCCTGCCGGAGTATCGTGAGGCCATCCAGGCCGTCTTCAACTGCCCGGTGGTCAACGAGTATGGCAGCACGGAAAACGGCACCATCGCCTTCGAGTGCCGCCACGGCAGACTTCACCTTGCCGCTCACAACCTGATCGTGGAGTTCCTCCGGGACGGCGAGCCCGTGGCCGATGGGGAGGCCGGCGAAGTGGTGCTGACCGAGCTACATAGCCGCTCCATCCCCTTCCTGCGCTACCGCATCGGCGACATGGGCCGCCCGCTCAGTGGTGCCCGGTGCGACTGCGGCAGCGGCCTGCCGTTGATGGATGTAGCTCAGGGGCGCGTTGACAGCTTTATTATCCGTCCAGATGGCGCACTGGTTTACGATGCAATACTTGCCTATGTACTAAAAGGGAAGGTGCACCAGTTTCAAGGGCAACAAATAAACTCGAGCACAATAGTTCTTAGGATTAAGCCCAAGAAGGATGTTCCCGAAACGTGGGAACAAGAGGTACGTCGCAAGCTTTCTGAATACTTGGGAGCTGCGATGAGAGTGGAGATTGAGTACGTGGAACAAATCCCCATCGAGAAGACCGGCAAGTTCCGCTACTTCATCCCCCTGGAAGGTCGACCGGCCCCCGCTGAGGAGCGCGCCGAAGTTGGTCCGGGATGTGCATAATGACGCGCAAGGCCAAAAGCTTTGGGCCATGCCCGCGCCGGGGTGGACTGCCGCGGAGGATTTTGCTACCCTCCGCCCGCCCTTTCCCCAGTCGTGCTCAGTGGAGCTGGCCGGGGAGGGCTGGGACTCGGCCCACCTTTGGAACCGCGGGTTACAAAACCGGGCTCGAGGAGGCTCCGCGGCCCTGACGGGCGGCGGCGATATTCTGGGTTAAGCTGGCCGGACGGTCCAACCGAGTCGGCCAAGAGGGGAAGGGAGATGTCGACCAAGCGTAGCCGGATTTTGGTAATGGCTCTCTGTGCAGTCGGTCTGCTGCTGTGGCAGGCTGGCAGTAGTTACGCCGCCACGTTCCGCGAGGACTTCGAGTCGGGCACCTGGCCCACTGCCAACCAGGAGCAGAGCACCACGCAGCAGGTCGGAGCCTTCTATTACGGCTGGTACGGGGGCGGTGATGGGTCGGGTAGTTGGGCCTATAGCACCGAGAAGGCGCACAGCGGTACTCACTCTCTTAAAATAAACTTTCCCCAGTCTGACACCTACTGTGCGTTCCCCCGCGCAAAACTTACGTCCAGTTCCAGTGGCGTAACCTTTACGGAAGTAACGATGGGAGGTTGGTTCTACTTCCCACCCAACTTCGACAACACCGGCCAGAGCAACAAGTTCATGAACTTCAGAATGGAGGGCCTGAATGGAATCCTAGTGGCCCTCGACGGGGATTTGACATTCCACTTAGGCTGGCACGTGCCACCTGGCTACTACCCGGAGGGTTCCCCCCACACGATTCCCTATGAACGGCTCTATGTAGTCAACTCCGACAAGAGCCGCTTCCATGTCTCCCGTGGCCAATGGCACCAGATGGAATTCTACATTAAACCCGCAGGGGATAGCTACACCGGTAAGCTGCGGCTCAAGGTAGACGGCAAGGTCATGAAAGTGACCTACGGTGCCACAGGCCAGGAGGGGACGGGGACGCTTATCGACTGCGATCTCCATGATTTTAACTTCGGCGGCAGCACCGTAGACACCGTCGACTTCATCCTCAATACCTCCAGTGGAATGCCGGCCGGCCAGTACATGTACTGGGACGACATCTACGTGACTACCGGCGACGCGTCTTCTCCTGTCAATCCCGCTGGCACCGCCGCTCACCCATGACCGTCTGAGATGACCTCGGCTGCCGGCGCGGAGGCCTCCCTTCCGCCGGCGGCCATTACCGCACTCCTGAGCCAATCGCCAGAAACGAACCAGTCTAATGCTGACAAAAGCCCTTAAACAGACTGTTCTCGGCCGGCCGGAGGTCATGGCTGCATACTTCAGCCTCTCCCTGCCCGTGGCCACTGCCCTGAGCGGCGGGATGTCGCTGGCCGGAACCACCCTGACCTGCCGCAATCTCCGCCAACTCCTGGTGCTGGGCGGCCAACGCAGGCAGCGGCTGGTTTCCGCCTACTCCCACCTGCTCGAACGGACACTGCGGCGGCTACACACCAAAGACGGCCTGCCGGTGCCGCTGGAGCAGAACCCGCTCTACGTGCAGTTCAAGAAGGGCAAGCAGGCCCGGCGGGTGCGCGACTACTTCGGCAGCCTGGACAGGCGCTTCACCGTATCTCTGAAGCTGCCCGCCAAGAATGACTACCCGCAGCGCCAGGGCGACCTGATGGTCTTGAAGAAGGCCAACCCTGCCACCGGCGAAAAGGGCGCCCTCATCCTGACCTATTTCAATGCGATCAGCGCGTTCGCGGCCTTGTATGACTTGGGCCGGATTGCCGAGCGTCGTCTCCGGGCACAACGCCACCTACTACTTTGCCATTCGGGGGAAGAACGGCTCCACCTACACCACCGAGCTGTCGAATGTGGTCTCGACCCCGCCGAAGGCCCCCAGCGTGGCGGGCCTTGTGCCGTGAACGAGCACTTCTCGCTTTCTAGCTGCATAGTCTTCTGGGGGCTGCCGGTGGGAAGCCGCCCGCTGGCACCCCTCGGAGACTGGTCGAAACCTCACCACCTTGAAGCACCCCGGCGCACGGTCCGCTAGCACACACCCCTTCAACATTGACACTGAACTCGATGAAACGCGTATTGAAGGATATTGCCTTAGGGCACAAGACTTCGCTCGCCGTCTACCTTGCTCTTTCTCTGCCTGTCATTTACACGATGATGCAGAGAAAGTCATACCTTTCGGGGGCTTCACTTATTTGCCGTAATCTTAAGCAATTTTTACGGCCCTCGAATGCGCAGAAACTTAGTATGTTGCGGCATGAATATGAAAGATTATTTAAAAAACTAACTGGCCTTTGCGGAATTGGTTCTTATGATGATAATCTCATCTATGCTGCTTTTAAGGCAAGCAGGTTAGTGGCCAATACGAAAATAACTTTCAGAGCTTATGGCATTGATCATCTGACGAGAATGAAACTTCCGCGCCCTAATGATGATCCCAAGCGGCAAGGAGATTTAATAGTACTAAAAAAGTGGCAGGGGCGTGAAAAAGGAGTCCTTCTTATAACATATTTTAATGCCATCTCCAATTTTGTTGCGCTCTATGATCTACAAAAAATAGCCGCCAACTATAGGGTGGTTCTGGAGCCTAGTTCTTGGGGATATTGCGATGAAACTTTCCTCTATTATATGGGCCATGGGGCGGACGTCTTAGTGCAATGCCCTTATGACAAAGATTACCAATTTATTCAAGGCATTGGCAAACCGTTCGTGCCCGTACACATAGGTGCAGGAGACTGGGGGGACCACAATGTGTTCGCCGCACAGACAATCGCCCCAAAAGACTATGACATCATTATGGTTGGCAGCTGGAATCCGGTCAAAAGACATGGGGTGCTCTTCCGTGCAGCCTCAGCCCTTCGCGCACGCATTCCTTCCCTAAGAATCGCTTTGATCGGCTATCCCACCGCAGGGCGTACAATGAATGACGTCAAGAAGGACGCTGTCAAGTACGGGGTCCTCTCCTGCTGCCAGTTCTTCGAGAACATCCCCCATGCCGAGGTGGCGCGCATCCTGCGCAACAGCAAGGTCTGCGCCATGCTCTCCAAGGCGGAGGGTGCCAACCGGGCCATCTATGAGGCCCTGTTCTCAGGCGTACCCATCGTCGTGTGCCGGGACAACATCGGGGTCAACCGCGCCCACGTGAACGAGCACACCGGGGCCTTCGCCTCGGACGAGGAGCTCGACCGCGTCATCGAGCGGATGATAGCTGGCTATGCCGCTTACGACACCCGGACGTGGGCGCTGGCCAACACCGGCTATGTCAACGCCACCCGGGTGGTCAACGACACCCTCAAGCGGCTGGCGCTGGAGGCCGGTGAGCCCTGGACGCAGGACATCTGCCCCAAGAAGAACGGCCCCAACCTCCTGTACGTCTCGGAGGAAGACCGCCTGGCCATGGAGCCGGAGTACAAGCGCCTCGAAGCCTATCTCGACCTCTAACCCCTAGAACCCCTAGCGCAACCTCCATCCAACACCGGACAATAATGCATAACGCTCAAGGTCTTCGTGCCGCCTCCCCTCCCGGGCGCGGCAGTGGCTGGCCGGGCTTGTTCATCCTCCTCGGCCTGGCGGGGCTCGTCTTCGCCCCGGCCCTCAGGGTGCTGGCCGACCAGTGCCAGGAGGACCCGAACAACTCCCACATCGCCTTCGTCCCCTTCATCAGCGCCTACCTCATCTGGCAGGGGCGCTCCAAGCTCGCCGCCCTGCCCGAGTCCTCCTCGGGGCGCGGCCTGGCCGTTTTGCTGGTGGGGCTCAGCCTCTACCTGCTGGGGCAGATCGGCCAGATGCAGGTGGTGAGCAACATGGCCATCGCGCTCAGCGCCGTGGGGCTCATCTGGTACAACCTGGGCGACGCCAAGGCGCGCTCCATCGCCTTCCCGCTCTTCTTCCTGCTCTTCGTCGTGCCGATGCCCAACGCCCTGGTGACGCTCGTCTCCTTCCCGCTCCAGCTCTTCGCCACCGCTGTCTCGGCTGCCGCCATGGACGCCATCGGCATCCCCGTGCTGCGCGAGGGCAACATGCTCTACTTCGCGCACACCCAGCTCGAGGTGGCCGAGGCGTGCAGCGGCATCCGCTCGATGATGGCCTTCCTGATGCTGGGGGCACTCTTTGCCTACCTCACCCGCGGGGGGATGGGGCGGCGGCTGCTCCTGGTGGCGCTGGCCGTGCCCTTGGCCGTGGTCATGAACATCCTGCGGGTGACCGGCACCGGCATCCTCGCCTACGTCTACGATGACCGCATCGCCCGCGGCTTCCTCCACGAGTTCTCCGGCCTCGTGGTCTTTGCGGCGGGCTTCTGCGTCATGGCCGGCCTCCATGTGTTCCTCGACAGGAAAGCGGCCCACGATGCCTAAGGCAATGCCTAAGAAAAGTTTTTTCGTATCCCTGATCGTGCTGGTGGGGTTCTACTTCGTGGTGGGCGCACTCGAGCGCGGCCCCGTGGTGGTGGCGGCCCGGACACTGGGCGCGCTGCCCCGCACTATCGCCGGCTACCGGAGCGAGGACTTCAGCTTCGAGGACCGGGTGATGAAGGAGCTCGCCCCGGACGACACCGTCAGCCGCCGCTTCTTCCCGGCCTCGGGGGGTGTGCCCATCGTGCTCTACGCCGGCTACTACGGCACGGCCAAGGGGGGGCGCACCGGCCACAACCCGTATGCCTGCTACCCGGGTGCGGGCTGGGGGATCACCGAGGATGAGCGCGTGCAGGTCCCCTTCGCGGGCCGCGGCGTGGCCATCAACCAGATCGTGGTCAAGCGGGGAGGGGAGCGCGAGGTGGTCCTCTTCTGGTACCAGTCGCAGCGCGACCATGTCGTGGCCAAGGGCCTCCAGCAGAACCTGAACCGCTTCTGGAACCGCGTGGCCAACGGCCGCGACGACGGGGCCTTCGTGCGGCTGTCGGCCGACGTGGTGGGCGACGACGCCGGGCCGGTCAAGGAGCAGATCCAGCGCTTCGCCGCAGCATTGATGCCGCAGCTCGCCGCCCACTGGCCCGTCGAGAAGGAGGCCGACCGCTGAAGCTGCTCCGCGCCCTGCCCCCCGGTGGCGAGCCGCTGAGCGCGAGCGACGTCTGGCGTGCCTGCCGGGGCGCCGACACGGGCTTTGCGGCCGCCCTCGAGGGCTACCTCGGGGTGCCGCGCTGCTGGCTCGTCTCCTCGGGCACGGCGGCACTCATCGTTGCCTTGAAGGCCCTGCGCGCGCTCGAGCCCAGGCGGGCCGAGGTGGTCATCCCCGCCTACTGCTGCCCCAACGTGCTGGCGGCGGTGGTGCTGGCCGGGGCCGCACCCGTGCTCTGCGACATCGGGGCGCAGGGGGCCGGCTACGACGAGCGCCAGCTCGAGAGGCTGGTCGGGCCGCAGACGCTGGCCGTGGTCGTGGTGCACCTGCTGGGTGTGGCCTCGGAGACGGACGCGGTGATCAGGCTCGCGCGCTCGCACGGGGCCTACGTGGTCGAGGACGCCGCCCAGGCCTTCGGCAACGAGATTGTAGTCAATAGGGCTGGCGCGGAGGGCCGGCGGCGCAGGCTGGGGACGCTCGCCGACGTCGGGGTCTTCAGCTTCGGGCGCGGCAAGCCGCTCACCCTTGGCGCCGGTGGGGCGCTGGTCACGGCGTCGGCCGAGGTCGCCCGGGCCGTGGAGGCACAAGTGGCCGGCCTGGCTGTGGCCGACTCGCGCAAGGACACCGCCCGGGCACTCCTCTACGGGGCCTTCTTCAACCCCGCCCTCTACTGGCTGCCGCGCTCGCTGCCCTTCCTTCACCTGGGCGAGACGCACTTCAGCCTCACGGTGAGGCTGGCGCGGATGAGCGGCTTCTGCGCCGCCCTCGGCGCCCGTCTCCTGCCCCACTACCACAGCGCCCTGGAGGCACGCCGGGCCCAGGGCGAGCGCCTGATGAGCCGCCTGGCGGACGGGCAGGCCGCCTGGCCGCTGGCCCGCCTGGGTGAGGGCCAGGCCTACCTGCGCCTCCCCTTGAGGGTCGAGGCCGGACGCCGCCGGGCACTGCTCGCCCGCCTCGGCCGCCTGGGGGCCACCGGGATGTATCCCCTGCCGCTCAGCCGCCAGCCTGGTGCCGCCCTCTACCTGGGCCGCCAGGCCGCAGATATCTACCCCAACGCCGAGCGCCTCTCGCAGGAGCTGCTGACCCTGCCGCTGCACGGCCTGCTCACCGAGGCCGACCTCCGCGCCCTGGAGGAGGCCCTGCACGGCACTACCCCGGCCCCCGTGGCCGAGCCGGTCTAGCAGGCCGCGAAGAACGCCCATCTGCGGCGCTCGCGCGAAATCCTTCGGTCACTGCGGCATACTGCTTAGTCGCCAAACCGGACCCTTTGATCAGCGCATAACTTGAACTAGCTAACTTGGACTAGCTAACTTGGACTACCTGGCCTACATCTCCCTGGCGAACGCCGCCGCCTACGTGTGGCTCGGCCTGTTCGTGCTGGCCAAGAACTCGCAGCGACAGCTCGCCAACTGGCTCTTCTGCCTGACCATGCTCGCCGTGGCGGCGATGGAGCTCGGCCACTACCTCGTCCTGGTGGCCTTGGGGCCCGGCAGCGCGCTCCACCTCATGCGCCTGGCCGCGGTCCCCACCGCCCTCCTGCCGGCCCTCCTCTACGCCCTGACCCTGGTGGCCACCCGGGCCAACTGGCGCGAGCAGGTGCAGCGCCGCCGCCTCCTGGTGGGCTTCTTCGCCCTCGGCTCGGCCGCCTTCGCCCTGCTCACCTTTCGCGAGGGCTTCCTCGGCGGCCCCGTCTCGCTCGAGGGCTCGCCCGTGTTCGTCCTGGGGCCCTTCGGGCAGAACTTCTACGTCTTCTTCCTGATGGCCTGCGCGGCCTCGCTCATCAACCTCGAGGGCATCCTGCGCTCCACCTCGGGGGCCAGCCGCTGGCACGTCAAGTACGGCGTCATCGGGCTGGGGGGCATCGTCGTCGGCTTCGTGTTCATCATCAGCCAGGACCTGGTCTACAGCCTGGTGCGGATGAACTACATCCCGGTCCTCTCGGCCGCCCTCGCCCTGTCCCTGCTCCCCCTGGCCTACGGCGTGGTGCGGGGGCGCTTCCTCGAAGTCGACGTCTTCATCTCCCGCTACGTCATCTACAACTCGCTGGCGGCCCTGGCCCTGGGCGGCTACCTCGTCGCCATGGGCCTGCTCGCCCGCCTGGTGGGCTACGTCGGCCTCGAGTACACCCTGTTCTGGAAGTTCTTCCTCTTCTTCGCCTCCGGCATGGCCCTGGCGGTGCTGCTGCTCTCTGCGGACTTCCGCAAGCGGGTGCAGCACTTCGTCAACCGCCACTTCTACAAGAACAAGTACGACTACCGGCTGGAGTGGACCGCGCTCAGCCGCCGCCTGGGCTCGCAGGCCACGCGCCAGGAGGTGGCCCACTCGATCGTGCACATGCTCAGCGAGACGATGTTCGTGCGCGAGGTCTCGCTGTGGCTGGCGAAGGACGATGGCGGGGCCTTCTCGCTGGCCGCGGGCCAGGGGCTGCCCGAGATAAGTGACTCCCTGCCGGCGGAGAGCGGGGTGGCCGCCTGGCTGGCCACGAGGGGGCGCACCATCCGGGCCGCCGAGCTCGAGGCCGAGGTGCCGCTGGCCTACCAGGGGGCACTCGACCTGTTCGAGGCGAGGCTGCGCGCGGTGCTGATCACGCCCATCATGGCCGGCGAGAGGCTCCTGGGCTTCATCACCGTGGGACCCGAGCGCACCGGCCTGGCCTTCATCGAGGACGACTCCGACCTGCTCGACTCCGTGGCCGCGCAGGCCGCGGGCGTGCTGCTGGGCAGCTTTCTCTCGGCGAGCCTGGTGAAGGCCCAGGAGGAGCAGGTCCTCCACCGCCTGGCCTCCTTCGTCATCCACGACCTGAAGAACTTCGTCTCCATGCTCTCGCTCGTGGTGCAGAACGCCGAGCGCCACATGGCCAACCCGGCCTTCCAGAAGGACGCCATGGCGACCATCGCGGACACGGTGGCCAAGATGAAGGCCCTCTCGGACCGGCTCTCGGCCGCCCGCCAGCAGAGCGTCGAGCTGCGCCCGGAGCCGCTGCGGCTCATAGAGTGCGCCCGGGAGGTGGCCGCGAATCTCGCCTCGAACGGGGCGCGGGTCGAGGTGGGCGGGGGCGAGGATGTCGTCGTGCGGGCCGACCGCGAGCAGCTGGGCAAGGTGCTGACCAACCTGCTGCTCAACGCCGCCGAGGCCGGGGCGAAGAGGATCGCCGTGAGCGCGACGAGCGAGAGCGGCATGGGGGTGCTCTCGGTGGCCGACGACGGCGCGGGGATGGAGCGGGAGTTCCTGGAGCGGCGCCTGTTCAAGCCCTTCGCCACGACGAAGAAGAAGGGCTTAGGCATCGGCCTGTATCAATCCAAGACGATCATTGAAGCGCACGGCGGGCGCCTGGAGGCCGACAGCGCCCCCGGCCTGGGCACGACCTTCCGGCTGAGGCTGCCCTCGGCCTAGGCCGAGGGCCTGTGGCGGCGAGGCAGTCGGCAGCGCCGACGGGCAATGCCGGGGCCTTCAGGCCCAATAGCGGCTGAACACTCGGCGTGGCCCCGGAGTCCCGCTGTCGTTGCCAGCGGGTCGGCAGCGGTCGGCAGCGCTGATAGGGGACTCTTCTCTTCAACCATCCGTGCTCTGCCTTGCAGGCGCCATTTGGGATAGCCCTTGCGGGTACCCGCCCGCCGCAGGGCTTCCCGACCTTTGCTCTTTTCTGCAAAGGGCGCGCACTTCCAAAGTCGGCAAAGCCGACCTAAGTGCGCGAGGGAAGCCTGTGGCGATAGCGGGTGCAAGGGCATCCCTGGCGCCAGAGGCAGAGCACGAGCCCGCCCGGCGATAGAGGGCCTCTTGCCCTTTCCTGCTGAGGCAGTCGGCAGCGCCGAAGGGACTCCGCCGCATCGCCGACCCCGTGGCGGCTCGCGACCCAGACAAGAACAGCCACCCCGACAGGCAGGGTGGCTGTTCTGTTTCCAGTGCGGGGGCTGGCTACTTCTTCCAGAACGTCAGCTTCCGGCGCAGGCCGCCCACACCCAGCAGGCCGCCGCCCAGCAGCAGCATGGTGGTCGGCTCGGGCACCGGCTGACACGGCTTCACGCAGAGCTTCGACCAGTCGAGGTACAGGGTGTCCCAGCCCGGGGTGTTTTCCGACAGCTTGACCCAGAGCTTGCAGTCCTCTTCGATCAGGTCGAGGATGCAGTTGTCCAGGGTGAAGCACTGGGTGGTCCAGTCATAGGACGGCTCAAGGGCGCCGATGAGGGAATACGGCCCGAAGAATTCGTCTGACCCTTTGACCGTCCACAGCTCGGTCCGCTCGTTCACCCCCTTGTAGCGGAGGGTCAGGGTGCCGCTCTCCAGGCAGCAGTTGTCGTCGAGCTTGCAGCTCAGGTCGTGCTTCCAGGGGATGGTGAGCCAGTCACTCACCGGAAGCCAGTCGCAGAACTTCACCGTGTCGCACACGCTCCCATCCGTGCACGTGGCTTGCGCGCCAGCCGGCAGCAGCAGCGCCAAGCAGAGCAACAACACCGCACCCAGTTTGAACCTCATGTCTCCCTCTCCTTTTCTTGTGGGAGTTGGCTGGCTTCCCTGACCCTTTACACACCCGTTCGCGGCAAAGAAAAGGGCCACCTTCGAGATGGAAGATGGCCCAGTGGAATTTTTGCCGCTTAACTGATTCGGGACGTTGCGCTTACTTCCGGAACTTCCGGCGCAGGCCGCCCAGGCCGAGCAGCCCGCCGCCCATCAGGAGCAGCGTGCAGGGCTCGGGGACGGGCCGCACCTCGACGACCAGGTCGTTGTAGTCCCTGTCGCTCCTGCACAGGGGCAGGTCTTCCCAGCACAGGACGTAGGCGCCCTTGCTCGGGCCGCCCGTCACCAGCCAGGTGACCATGTGGTCCCCGCCGCCGTTGTCGCTCGGGAGCGACGTCCACAGGGGCGCCCCACTCGGGTCGTCGGCGAAGCGGAAGGGGCTGCCCGTGCTGAAGGCCGCCGCGGGGCTGCCGCTCAGGTAGCCGTTGGCCGTCACAGTGAACAGGTGCTGGAAGCTGCCCCCGCTGGCCCCGGGGACGAACCCGAAGTCCTGCGTGTAGCCGGCGTACTTGGCCTGTGCCGTGGCGGTCATGCCGGTGAAGTGCCAGAGCTGGTCGTTGGCGTCATCGACGCGGCTGAGGTTGCCGGCGCCGTAGAGGTTGTTCAGGATGATGTTCAGGCCGGTTGAGGGGCCGTCCCAACCCCAGGGGGCGACGTAGGTCTGCGTCGCCGATGCCGCGGAAGCTACGCCCAGCATCAATGCCACGGCGAGCAGGATTCTAAGCGTCCTCATGAGTGTTGTTGCCTCCTGATAGCGTGATCCAGAACAGCTTGGTTCCCTGTTACCCTATCAAAGGCGGTGCCAAGCCACGGCCAGGCGCACCAGTATTAATGCCAGGGGATAAGGTGCTGATACAACGGGATAATATCTGGGGCACGACGCCCCGGCCACCTGGGCGGCCGGCCTCCCCGGCCCCGGCTGTAAAGCAAGCCGACACCCCAGGCGGCATGACCACCGCGGGCCGTCCCGGAAAAGGCAAGCCCGGTGAGGGGTTAGCGCGGCAGGCCCCCCGCCGACAGGGGGCCCCCTGCCCGCCCCTGGCCCGGGATGATCGCGCAAGCGACGCACATGATTGAAAGATTCTCGAAAGCTGCGGCGGCTGGGGTGTCGGTTAGCTTGACGGCTCGGCGGGGGTAGTCGCCCGCGCGGGCCTCAGGCGGGGCGCAGGCCGTGCTTCTTGAGGAGGTCGTGCAGGGTGGGCCGGCTCACCCCCAGCTCGGCCGCGGCGTGGGTGATGTTGTGGTTGTGGCGGGCCAGGGCGCGGCGGATGGTCTCCAGCTCGACGCGGTCGCGGATCTCCTTGAGCGACAGGCCGCCCTGGGGCAGGCTGGCCGGGGCCAGGTCGAGGTCGGCCGGGGTGATGGTCGGGCCGTCGGCCATGATGAGGGCCCGCTTGATGCGGTTCTCCATCTCGCGCACGTTGCCCGGCCAGGGATGGGCGCAGATGGCCTCGATGGCCTCCTGGCCGAGCTGCCTGGGCCGCTCGCCCTCGGTGCGGCGCTGGGCGGCCAGGAAGTGGCGGGCGAGCAGCAGGACGTCCTCGCCGCGGCCGCGCAGGGGCGGCAGCTTCACCGTGACCACACTCAGGCGGTAGTAGAGGTCCTCGCGGAAGGTGCCCTGGGCGACACCCTGCTTGAGGTCGCGGTTGGTCGCCGTGATGACGCGGGCATCGACCCGGATCTGCTGGCGGCCGCCGATGCGCTCCATCACCTGCTCCTGGAGGAAGCGCAGCAGCTTGACCTGGAGCGACAGGCTCAGCTCGCCGATCTCATCGAGGAAGAGGCTGCCCCCCTGGGCGTACTCGATCTTGCCCTGGCGCTGGATGTGGGCCCCCGTGAAGGAGCCCTTCTCGTGGCCGAAGAGCTCGGCCTCGAGCAGTGTTTCGGGGATCGCCCCGCAGTTGATGACCACGAAGGGCTTCTCCCGGCGCGGGCTCAGGGCGTGGATGGCCCGGGCGACAACCTCCTTGCCGGTGCCCGACTCGCCCTCGACGAGCACGGCGACGTCGCTCGAGGCCAGGCGGCGGACCATGCTGAAGACTTCCTGGATCTGGGGGCTCGTGCCGACCAGCCCCTCGAGGCGGTCTGAGGCGGCCAGGCGGCGCTGGAGGGCGAGGTTTTCCTGCTCCAGGGCCCGGATGCGGAAGGCCCGGCGCAAGATGACCTTGAGTTCTTCGATGTCGATCGGCTTCTGGTAGTAGTCGTAGGCGCCCAGCCCGATGGCGGCCAGGGCATTGGCCCGCTCGGCGTTGCCGGTGATGATGACCACCTTGGCCGTGGGGTCGTGGGCCAGGACCTGCTGGAGGACCTTGAGGCCGATGGTGGAGCCCTCCGGGTCGGGGGGCAGGCCAAGGTCGAGGGTGAGCACGCCCGGCCGGGCCTCCTTGAGGATGGCCATGGCCTGCTCGCCGTCACCGGCCCAGAGGACGTCGTAGTCGTCTGAGAGCGACCACTTGAGCTGGTTGGCGATGGCCTCCTGGTCCTCGACGATGAGGAGCCTCTCCCGGAGGTCGGGCTTCGGGGCCTCGCCGGCGCTTGGGGCTTGGTCAGGCATAGGCTGAATGGCCCATACCATAGCAAAATAGATAACAAGGGTCAAGGGAAACAGGAGAGGGAATTCCGTCGCCCTGAGCGCCCGTTCAGGCTAACTCAGCGTAATCACGGGCCATGTTGCCGTAAAATCCCCCGACACCACCCCTGCGACGGCCGTCCCCGCCTCCCCGCGGGATTCCTGCTGGCACAACTGGCCTAAAACATTCCTGTTTCTTCCCATCTCGCTCCCGGCGGCCCGTGTTCGCGGTGTCGGCGGCCTTTACACCCGGCGGCGCACCCCTGGACAGCCCCTCTGGTAAGTCACGGAATAGACGCCAGAATATCCACACATTCCCCTTGGCACATCTCCTGCTTTTACCCTTGGCGAAAGCGGAGACTTACCAGTAGTAAAGGAGAAGACAAATGCGCAGGTTGACCATCCTAACGATCGCAGCGGTCCTGGTCCTTGGGCTCCTGGTGGCCCCGGCCTCGGCCAAGTTCACCAACAACATGAAGAACGATGTCTACGGCATCGCCCAGGGCGGCGTCGCCAACGGCATCCCCACCGCCCAGGACGACAACGGCCCCATCCCGGACATCAACGACGCCATCAACCAGCTCCTTGGCACGAACTACGGCCACAACAAGGACGTCGACAACCGCTTCGTGTCGATCGACACCATCTGGAAGCAGCTCAACGGTGGCGCGGCCCTGATCGGTCTGACGGCCGCCAACAGCAACACCCTGGGCGTCTACACCGACCTGGGCACTGGCGCGGCCCGCACGGCCATCCTGGGCCCGAACAGCGGTTTCGGCTTCGCCGGTGACGGCACGGCCGCCAACCCCTACCCGGCCGGCGGCATCAGCCACGCCGTGGTGCCCCACAATGGGACGTTCGGCTTCTACCTCGAGAGCACCCGCAACAACACCACCCACACCTGGTTCTCCGAGTACAGCCTGAACGCGGGCAGCTACGACCACATGCTGACCTTCGCCCTGCCCGAGCTGGCCGGCCAGACGGTCTATATCGATAAGGGAAACGGCCCGGAGCTCTACACCTTTCACAACAACCCGTACCTGATCTGCTTCGAAGACAAGCCCTTCGCCAACGGGACCCTGGGCGATGAGGACTACGACGACATGATGTTCGTGGTCGACAAGGTTGCCCCCGTGCCCGAGCCGGCCACGATGCTCCTCATCGGCGGCGGCCTGCTGGGCCTCGGCGGCCTGCGCCGGAGGTTCCGCGGCTAAGCGCCTGTAGCGTCAGCCTGCTGAAAGCCAAACCCCTCGGCCACCCGGCCGGGGGGTTTTCTTTTGCCCGGAGCACGCCGCTGGGTGAGGGGGGCGGTGTCATTTTGGGGCGGGCCTCCAGCTGCACCAAGCAACGGTGAGAAATGCGCTGGGGCCTGCTGCCACGACCCCGCTGGCAACGTGAGCGGGGTGCCCTCCCCAGGCTGCCGTTGAATCAGCGCTGCGTTCTACGGGGCCGGTTATTGCCCGCAGCGGCTCGCAACCGGATGCGCCGCAGCCTGCTGCCACGACCCGCTGGCAACGACAGCGGGATTCCGGGCCCGCACTGAGCCTTCAGCAGCCACGGAGCCGCAAGGGCCCGGTTATTGCCCGTGGCGGCTCGCCACCTCGAGGTGCAGGTAGTCGAGGTAGAGGACGGTGGGACGCGGCGGGCGGGCCATGAAGATGCGCAGCGCCCAGATGTCGGCCAGGTCCAGGCGGCGGCGCCCGTTCGAGGTGGTCAGGCCGGCCAGGGGCAGGCGGACGCGGCTGAATCCCGGGGCGAGTATGACGGCGTGGTTGAAGCGGTCGCCGTAGTCCGCGCGGTCGCGGACGTCGTCGAGGCGGACGGTGACGCGCACCGGCTGGCCTTGTGGGTTGTAGGCGTCGAAGCAGAGGGCCGAGAAGTTCGACCAGTCGTGGTTGGTGAGGCCGGGGCGCAGGCCGGAGTATTTCGCCACGGGCCGGACCTCGAGGCGCAGGCAGTGGCGGCCGTGGGTGGCGTGCTCCTCGGTGAGGCTGAAGAGCTGCCCGCACTTCCAGCGGAACTCGTCGAGCTCGGCCTCCGACTCGAAGTCGAAGAGCACACCACTCCAGCGGGGCTGCGAGCAGGCGAGCGCGGCCAGCAGCAGCAGGAGGGCGGCGGCCAGCCAGTGGGCTCGCCGCATCATGGCACGAATCATGGCTCGAACCTGAACACGCTCACCTCCGGCGGCTCTCCGAGGCGCACCGGCAGATGGCTGGTCCCGATGCCCCGGCTGACGAACAGGGTGGCCTGAGCGCGGCGGAAGAGGCCCTCGCGGTAGCGGGCGCAGTTCTCGTAGCCGGCCAGCCGCCACAGCCAGGAGGGCAGCCGCACCTGCCCGCCGTGGGTGTCGCCGGCCAGGCACAGGAGCGGGGCCTTGGCCCGCAGCCGGTCGAACTGGAGGGGGTCGTGGATGAGCATGATGGTGGGGCGCGCCACGACGGCCGGCCCCTGCCCGTCCTCGCCCTCCTCGGCCTCGGGGTCGAGGGCCGTTATCCACACCTCGCGGCCGTTGGGGCAGACCACCACGGCGTCGTCCTTGAGCAGGTGGGCGCCCGGCCCCTGCCGCCGGCGGCCGCTCCCCGGCTCGTGGCAGAAGAGGCAGGCCTGCCGCGAGCGGCTCCAGTCGTAGTCGCCCAGCACGCCGTAGACGCCGAGCCTGGCCCGCAGCCCGCCCAGGAACTCCAGGGCCGGGGCGTAGTCGCCGCGCCATTCGATGTAGTCGCCGGTGAGCAGGATCAGGTCGGGCTTGAGCTCGGCCAGGACGGCCCGCACGCGGTCCTCGGCCGGCCCGGGGTGGGCCCCCAGGTGGAGGTCGGAGAGCTGGACAACGGTGAGCCCCGCCAGGGCGCGGGCAAAGTAGGGGTCGCGCACCGTCACCCGGTGCACCTCCAGCCGGTAGGGCTCCACGGCCAGCCCCCAGAGGAGCAGGCCGGCCAGCCCGAACCCGGCGAGATATGCCGGCGCTCGTCTCAAGAATGATCTCGCGCCCGCAGGGTAGCACGACCGGCGCGGCCAAGTCACTCGGCCAGGCGGCGACAAAACCCCGCAAGCTACAAGGCCCCTGAGGATCGCTCCCCCGGGGCCCTGTCGCTGAGGCAGGCCGAATCTTTATCCGAACTCTTGGCCCTTATTTGGCTCGGCGGCGCAGCCCGGCCAGGCCCACGAGGGCCGTCCCGACGAGCGCCAGGGTGGAGGGCTCGGGCACGGGCAGCTCGCCCCGCTGCTCGATCACGTCGTTGCCGCAGCCCATCGTCCAGTGGAGGGTGTAGTCCTCGCCGCGCAGCCGCCCCAGCTCGCCGCCGAAGGCGCTCCAGGGCAGCTTGATCTCGAGGGCGTAGAAGTCGGCCAGCCACGGCCCGGGGGCGTTGTTGGCCTGCACGCGGTAGGCATGGCCCAGCTCAGTCCCATAGAAGGCGGCGTAGGAGAAATCGGCCCCCAGGTCCTCGGCCTCGCCCCGCTTGCCCGGCTTGAGCCGGAACGGGTTGGACTGGGCGAAGTAGGCGGTCTGCTCGAGGTCGGTCGCCCGGAAGCCCGCCGCGTTGTAGACGGCCTGGCCCGAGGAGACGTCGATGGCCAGGTCCCAGCAGCCGTCGCCGCCGATGTCGAGGAACAGGTCGCCGGGGGCGTAGACGTCGCGCCGCCAGGGGTCGGGGGCGCCTCCGGGCGGGGTGCCGGTAATCAGCGCCAGGTAGAGGAAGCGGGAGTCGGCCCCCACGTAGAGGGCGTCGGCGTCGAAGGGCTGGCCGCCCCAGCCCGGCCCGACGAAGTTGCCGGGGGCGTAGGTGGCACGGCTCGCCTCATCCCCCAGGGTGAAGCGGACAATGCCCGGGGTTCCGCCCGGGGTGCTGCCATCTGGCAGCCAGTGGCCGGCAGCGGGGTCCACGCCCCAGCCATTGAGGAAGAGCGTTGCCCCGGCCAGCTGCGGGGCCAGCAGGGTGAGGGCCACCAGGATCATCAAGGCTCTCTTCAACTTCCGCCTCCTGCTGTGAATCGGGCGGCGGCCAGGCACGGCCCGTGCATGGGCATGGATAGGCTGGAAAAGCTTGCCGCTCCTCAATCCTTATCGGCCGTTGGCGGCTTAAAGTTAAGGACCGTCAAGCAAAAGCAGGTTCTTGAATTATTTGGGCTATCGCGCGTCGGAAGTGCTTGACACCCCGTTCGCGCCCGTTATAAGGGGGCCCCACAAGACGGGCGGCCACAGCTCAAACCGGCCGGCGGGCCAGATGTCCCAGCATTGCCCGCCACGTGGCTCCGACACCTGATTCTCTCGCTGACAGCACAGCTCCTACTCCTCTTCCCGCTCTCGCTGCGGATCGACAGCCACCTGGGGACGGCGCCTGAGGAATCGGCCCGCGCGCGCGATGGGGCATCTGCCCTGCCCGCGGCGGCCCAACCTCTCCCGCGCCAGAGGTGGCACCCAAGCCGGCGAGCAAGGCCCTGCTCCCGCCCCCCCCGGACACCGCCGGATCCACCAGCGGCGCCGCCGGGGATGGGACAGGCCGCCCCCGTCCGGAGCCGCAAAGGGGAGTCAAAACATGCATCATCCAGCGGACCAGTCGCGGCGCCTCAGTCCGCGGGCGCGCACCCGTTTCCACCTCCTGACCACCTGCCTGCTGGCCATATGCCTGGTGGCCGCCTTCACCATCCTCAGTGCCGCCGGGGCGCAGGCCGCCAGCCTCACCGTGACCTGGTACCCGAACACCGAAGGCGACCTGGCCGGCTACCACATCTACTACGGCACGGCCTCCAGGCAGTATGGCTCGCCCGTAACGGTGGACACCGGGGCGACGTCTTGCCAGCTCACCGGCCTGGCCTCGAGCACCAAGTATTACGTCGCCCTGACGGCCTTCAACCTGGCGGGCTTCGAGAGCGGCTTTTCGGAGGAGGCCTCGGCGACCACCTTCGCCTCCACGCGCTACGACCTGACCACCACGGCCAGCCCGACGGCGGGCGGCACGGTTAGCCCCAGCTGGGGCACCTACGACTCCGGCACCACGGTGAGCGTCAGGGCCACCCCGGCCGCGGGCTACCGCTTCGACCACTGGGGCGGGGCGGCCTCCGGCACCACGAACCCGGTGACGGTGACGATGAACGCCAATAAGAGCGTCACCGCCTACTTCGTGGCGACGACCACGACCTATACCCTCACCGTGAGCACCTCCGGCAGCGGCTCGGTGGCCAAGAGCCCCAGTGCATCGAGCTACGCCTCGGGCACCGTGGTGACGCTGACGGCCACGGCGGCGGCCGGCTACAAGTTCGACCACTGGACCGGGGGCGTCACGGGGACCACCAACCCGGCCACGGTGACCATGGACGCCAACAAGACGGTCACCGCCTACTTCGTCGCCGCGCCGACGACCTACACCCTCACCGTGAGCGCCACCAACGGCGGCTCGGTGAGTAAGTCCCCGAGTGCCACCAGCTACGCCTCGGGCACCGTGGTGACGCTGACGGCCACCGCGGCGGCGGGCTATGTCTTCGACCACTGGACCGGGGGCGTCACGGGCACCACCAACCCGGCCACGGTGACCATGGACGCCAACAAGACGGTCACCGCCTACTTCGTGGCGACGACCACGACCTATACCCTCACCGTGAGCACCTCGGGCAGCGGCTCGGTGGCCAAGAGCCCCAGTGCCTCGAGCTACGCCTCGGGCACCGTGGTGGTGCTCACCGCCACCCCGGCCGCGGGCTACAAGTTCGACCACTGGACCGGGGGCGTCACGGGCACCACCAACCCGGCCACGGTGACCATGGACGCCAACAAGACGGTCACGGCCTACTTCATCGCGACGAGCGGCACGACCTACTACACCCTGACCATCAACACCTCGGGCAGCGGCTCGGTGGCCAAGAGCCCCAGTGCCTCGAGCTACGCCTCGGGCACCGTGGTGGAGCTGACCGCCACCCCGGCCGCGGGCTA
>Ga0315282_10001794_pt1 | contig 40129 bp, 34 predicted proteins | sample YL17G07_20_MG_FD_203693 | JGI IMG/M metagenome (GOLD analysis project Ga0315282, IMG submission 203693) | Sediment microbial communities from Yellowstone Lake, YNP, Wyoming, USA - YL17G07_20 | ecosystem: Environmental > Aquatic > Freshwater > Lake > Sediment | place: USA: Wyoming | collected...
GCGGGAGCGGATTGACGATAAGGTTAGGGCTGAAGGGATTGCAAATAACGATTTTTCCATGTTATTTGTTGATAAAGGCACGGTGATTTTTGCAACAAGGAATTTTAAAATGTTGAATTTCAGGGAGATTTTGGAGATGCAAGGCGTAATCAATGTGGAGAGGTTTATTCCTCCTGATCCATCCGTTGGTGGATGGGGGAAGTTTATAAGAACAGCCATCACTAATCAAAAACGTTCTGAAAGAATAAGGAGAGTTCGGCAATTTTTAGAAAGTGAGAAGCAAAGGCAACAGTTGAAGAAAGGCGGACGAGGCTGGCTCCACATTTAATCTTTTGATGCTTTCGAAATTCCAATTTTAGATGTGAGTTTATCAGCGTTTCATTGAATGTCTTCAAGTTTGACTATGGGGAATAGATTTGGGTAGTTATAGAAGTAGGTTACATATTATAGCTGATATTCTACATGTGGCTAGAAGCGGAGCTAAGAAGACGCAAATAATGTATCAATCTAATCTGAGCTATAAGCTCTTAACTAAGTATTTGATCCAGACTTTAGAAGCAGGTCTCATGCGCTTTGACCATGAAAAGCAATGCTATATAATCACTCCCAGAGGTGAGGAGTTTTTGGAAATATTCAAGGCATACTCGAAGAGCAATAGGCACATCGAAAGAAAACTTAACGATGTTAAAGCTAAGAGAAAAGTTTTAGAAGATTTGTGCCCAAGCAAACGGGGTAGAATAAACTTTATGTGTAACAGGTGATGTTGCTGGGAAAGTATATGGTTAATCGTAAGGTTCTCATATATTGCGCCATCTTTGCGCTTACCTGTGCCTGGCTAATGCCTACATGTCTCGCTGTAGACAAGAGAGGCGCAGAAGAAGCTTTGGCTGACGCCGAAGGTGCTTTAGCTTCTGCATACGGGGCGGTTGCGGAAGCAGAAAGCGTCGGAGCGAATGTTACCGAATTGCTCAGTAAGCTTAGCTTGGCTGGTGATTTGTTGGCCGAAGCTAATAACACTTATAGGCTAGGCGATTATGATGGGGCTTACTCGTATGCAACAAATTGCAGCGACACGGTTGAAGGAATCGCCAATCAGGCTTTGAACATGAAATTGGAGGCTGAGGAAATTCATGGGGAAAGGCTGTTTTTTACGGCAGCGCTGTCAAGCACTGGATTAAGTGCACTATTTGTGGCTAGCTTGTTTGGTTGGAGGTTTTCAAAAAAGAAGTATGTTAAGCGTGTTTTGGAGATGAAGCCTGAAGTGAGGGAAGATTAGATGATGAGTCTTGAGGATTTTAAACTTTTGTATGTTCTCTCATGTTTAGGTTTGGGTTTGATTATTTTGTCACCCACTTTGGCGATGGTTGTTAAGCTTCCTAGCGGAGAGAGGTTTTCGGAACTGTGGCTTTTGGGGTCGGGGCATATGGCTGAGGATTATCCGTTTAACGTTGCTGAAGGTCAAGCTTGCAAGGTTTATTTGGGCATAGGCAATCACATGGGCGGCTTAGAATATTACAAGGTTTACGTTAAATTTAGGAATCAAACCGAGCATTTGCCAGATGCGCTAAACGGAACGCCAAGCATTTTGGATCCGGTTCTCGAGTATCGTATGTTTTTGAGGGAGAATGAGGTTTGGGAGAGGGAAGTTTTGTTTTCTTTCGAAGGCATCTCGTTTGATGGAAACTTCTGTAAGGTTTCAAGTCTTGTTGTGGATGGTTGCATGTTGAATGTTGATAAGTCTGCAGTGTGGGATGAAGAAAATCACGGTTTCTATTTTCAGCTGTTTTTTGAATTGTGGGTTTACAATAATACCCTTGCGGATTTTCAGTATCATAACCGGTTTGTTTGGATTTGGCTTAACATGACTGTTTCGATTTAGAGTCCGAAGTAGAAAGCTTTTCTAGAACAAAAATCCTTACTTATTTAATAGAAACGGGGAGAATTCACTCGTAGAGAACCGCGAAACCATGTTTTAGCGGTGTAAGAGAATGTGGGAGAAGGCTGAATCGAGATCAGTGCTTGCGATAGTTGCCGCCTTAAATGAGGAGGAAGGCATAGGGCTTACTATAGCGGAGCTAAGGCAATATTTGGAGAAGCCGTGGGTTTTGGTGGTTGACGGCTGGAGCCGTGACAAGACGGTTAAAATTGCAAAAGATATCTATGCGGATGTGATTTTTCAAGGAGGCACCGGTAAGGGCAATGCAATTGCAGAGGCTATTAGGCATGTGAGCATGGATGTTGATTATGTTGTTTTCACGGATGCTGATTACACTTATCCTGCGGAGTATCTGCCTAAGATGATTAGGATTTTGGAGGAGAACCCGAATGTTGGAATGGTTTGTGGCAACAGATTTAATGAGCATTTCCATTTGAAGGCTATGCATAACATGTTTTATATTGGGAATAGGCTTTTGGCTTTCACCCACAATCTTTTAAATGGTGTGAACCTGCGCGATCCGCTGACAGGCTTGAGAGTTGTGCGTTGGGAAATCCTGAAAGACTGGAAGCCCAAATCGCAGAGTTTCGACGTTGAGGTTGAGTTAAATCATTACGTGGAAAAGAAAGGCTTCAGCATAGTGGAAATACCGATTCATTATAGGCGGAGACTGGGAGAAAAAAAGCTGAAGCTCAGGCACGGCTTCACTATTTTGAGGAGAATTTTGGCGGAAAACTTGTCGGGCTAGATTAGATTAGTTGTTACTTTTCAGTTTTCGCTTCATATATTACCAGTTTTTGGGATGGAAATGAAAGTTTTCTTCTTGGTTTTAGCAAGGGACGCCTCTGCTGTCGACGAAAAGGTAAGAGAATTAACCCGTTTAGGTTGTCCTTATCTTATAGTTTGTGGGGAGAGGGTTAATCATCCAAATGTTGTTTATAGAGAGCCTAAGGGAAAATATGATGCCATAAATTTTGGGTTACAATTTGTTCCTTCTAATACGGATGTTGTTGCATTTAATGATGTGGATACGGAGATTCACAATTTTGAGGCTGTCCTTCGCCTTATTCAAGATGAGAATGTTTCCTTAGTTTTTGTGAGGGTTAATGTTAAGCATGGTCCACAACTGACTTTTTATTCTTTCTTGGATGCTTTAAGAAGAAGGATTCCAATTGCAGCAAGTGGCGAGTTGATGCTGATTAAGTATCGGGTTCTGAAAAGCATAGTGCCTTTAAGGGGATGTAAAGCTGAAGATAGCTACATTCTGTTTAAGGTTTTGGAAAATGGGGGAAAGACGGCTTTTTGTGAGGAATGTTACGTTACAACCAAGCGGACCTCACGGGCGGAGCAGGAAGAAGTCTACAAGCGAAGAACCGTTGGCGGAATATATCAAGCCCTTTCAATGAGTAAGCCGCCAAATATGGTGAGGCTTTTCTACACGCTTTTGCCTTTTGCCTCTCCGTTACTGCTTGTTTTGGGCAGGAAAGGCTATTATTGGACTAAGGGAATCCTTTCAGGTTACGTTGATTATGCGAGGGGCGACCGAAGCGCTTCTTGGAAAAGAACTTATGCTTAGAGTCTGTTGTTCGCTAGGCAGATATTGTTCTGTATAAAATGCAAGGCAAAGGATGAATAGTTCTTTGGATAATGTGAGAGAAGTCGTCAGAGACGGGCTTTGTGCTGGATGCGGTGTATGTGTTGGAGTCTGTCCCCATGAAGCTGTTTCAATGCGCGTTTCAAATGGGCTATTTTTGCCCAAAATAGACGAAGGCAAGTGTACTGAGTGTCAGCTGTGTCTCCAGTGTTGCCCTGGATATCGTGTTGATTTCGAAGAGTTGAACTCAGAAATCTTTCAAAAGCAGCCACAGGATGGTCTGCTTGGAAACTTTTTAGGATGTTACGTTGGCCATTCAAATGATCGTGAGGTAAGGTTTGACTCCTCTTCAGGAGGCATAGTCACACAACTGCTTGTTTTTGCCCTGCAAAAAGACATAATCAACGGCGCCTTAGTCGTTCGGATGAAAAGAGACAACCCTTTAGAACCAGAACCATTTATTGCCAAGACGACTCAGGATATTATATCAGCTTCTAAATCAAAATACTGCCCTGTGCCAACAAATGAAGCCGTGAAGGACATACTCAAGGAAGATGGAAGATTTGCTGTTGTAGGTTTACCTTGCCACATTCACGGAATTCGAAAAGCCGAGAAAAAGATAAAAGAGTTGCAGGAAAAAATAGTGTTGCATTTAGGCATCATGTGCTCGCACACAGTGAATTTCTCCGGCACAGAACATCTAATCAAAAAACTGGGCATAGCCCGAGATCGCATAGTAAAAATCGATTTTCGCGGACGTGGTTGGCCGGGTTCGATGGTTATTACACTTAAAGGCTCCTCAACTGTAATTATTCCGTACGTTGGTAAATGGAAAGCCTACGGGTCGATATTTTCATCTTTCTTTTTCACTCCTAGGCGTTGCCTGATGTGTCCAGACGAAACTAACGAGTTAGCAGACATCTCACTTGGAGACGCTTGGATCCCTGAACTGAAAGGTGAAACGAAAGGCGAATCAGTCGTAGTCGTAAGAACGAAGAAAGGTGAAGAAATCTTGGACTCTGCCCTTTCTGCTGGAGTAATAACGTTGAAGCCTATAAGATGCGAGATGGTGAAAAATTCCCAAGCTGAACCCTTGAAGTTCAAGAAAAATGACATCGGAGTTAGGTTAGCCATGATCGAGTCTTCAGGACAAAAGACGCCTAATTTCAACTCAATACCGTGCTCTTCCTCTTCTCGTTCAATCTTTGCTTTTGTTAGGAGTTTTTTCGTATTTTTCAACGTTCAGATTTCGGAGAACAAGATTTTGGAAAAATTGTTGATTAGTGTCCCGTTTCCGATTTTAAGGCTGTATTATGGAGTTTACAAGTTTCTTTCCAGTGTTTGATAAGAACCTTGGTGGATTTCTTTGGATGCTTTCAAGGTGCATATAATTCATGTCGGAAACATGGCTAACAAGGGCACACAGGCGCTTTTGAAGAGTGATATTTATGTTTTGAGAAATATTGTTAACGGAGACGTTGCTTTTTCGGTTTCTACAACTGACATTGAAGGAGTGAAAAGACTGAATTTGCCTTTAAATTCTGTTTTGCCGCCAATGGTGGACATTCCTTATGAGAAAGCCGACGCGTTTGCAAAGAGATTTAGGTTTTCACGCGCCAGCTTCAATTACAAGGTCTTTGCCGTGGGTAGTTTGACGTTTATGCTTTTCCAAGCCTCAATGTCCGCAGTTTCTGCAGTCATGGTCAAGTGGGGTTTGAAAGGCTTTTACCGTTCTGAAGTCTTGGAACATATGAAAAACTCTGACGTGGTTGTTTCTTACAGTGACGAAAATTTCAAAGAGACCGCGTCGTTTCTTCCGTTGAACGTCTATTGGGTTTTGACGTGGTGGTCGATGCTTTTCTCTCGGACTTGGGATGTTTTGACTGCGAAGTTTCTGGGCAGGCGGGTTGTCATGTTTCCGAATTCTGTGGGACCTTTTCGCACTCGAGTTGGTCGCTTATTAGCTAAGTTGGTGCTGAACAGGTTTGATTACATCTTAGTGAGAGAGCCAATATCTTTTGAAGCCATTAATTTGCTTGGTATTAAATCTCCTAAAAAACTGACTTCTGACACAAGCCTCTTGCTAACTGGAAAAGACACAATGAACCTTAGTAGCCTTCCTCATCCTTTGATTGGCGTGTCTCCTGGATTCTATGCGCATAGCTTGTCCCAAAAAGAAGTTGATAGATACATCGTTGGACACGCAAAAGCTCTTGACGACGCCATCGAAAAGTATGGGTTTTCTGTGGTTTTTTTGCCGCACTATGTTAGCGGCTTTCGCTACGACGATTTGGAAGTCAGCAGGCTCATACTTCTACAAATGAAGAACAAAGAGAGAGCAAAAATTGTTGAATTGGGTTCTGTTGAAGAATTCAAGTCAACCTTAGATTGCATGGACATGGTTATCTCGTCAAAGATGCATCCCGCAGTTCTCGCGACATCCGGTTGTGTACCTACTTTGTGTATAGCGTATGACCAAAAGCAGAGTGGCTTCTTTAAACGGTTAGATTTGGACGATTGTGTTATCTCTATACAAGAGTTCTCTTATGAAAGATTGTTTTTGAAGATTGAGCACGTCTGGAGCAAGAGAGACGAAATTAGGAAGATGTTGAAAGAGAAGGTTCCTTTACTGCAGAATGAGGTAAGAGAAGCTATAAAACATGCGATAACTCCTTCTCTCGAATTCATGTAAGCTTTGAAGTGAAAATGCATGGTTAACTATGCTAGGGCCTATTATCATTTACAATGCTTGAAGAGAAGTGCTTTCTGGCCTCGTGACAAGCTTAGAGCGTACAGAAATAAAAGGCTGAGGGAGATTCTGGCATATGCATGTGATCATGTTCCTTTTTACCATGAGAAGTTTAAGGAAGCTGGAATAGAGCCAAGTGATATACGAACTGTTGAGGATTTGAACAAGTTTCCGGTTATAGAGAAGGACGAGGTAAGAAAGAATCTTGGCAATATGATTTCAGACGAATACGATGTTGCCAGACTCAAGATGCTCAGAACTAGCGGCTCAACCGGAGAGCCTCTACATTTTTACATAACAATGGCAGAAGACGAATTTAGAAAGGCAAGACACTTGAGGGCTAACATAGCTTGCGGTCAAAGACTGAGAGACAAATGGGTCACAATCACGTCTCCTATCTACTTTAACCAAGCAACCAAGCTTCAGCGAACTCTACGCGTCTTTGCACCCATGTCGGTTTCAGTGTTCGACGACGTTGCAACTCAACTTTCAATTATTGAAAGCTTGAAGCCAGACGTTTTGGACGGTTACGCAAGCTCCCTTTTGCTGCTGGCAAAAGAAGTTGAAAAAAGGAGCATGAAAACTATTAAGCCAAGGGTAATAATTAGTGGCGCCGACCTCATAGATGCACATTCCCGCCAGTTCGTTGAGAAAGTTTTTGAAGTGCCGTTTTACGATCAGTATGGAGCCGCCGAATTTGAAAGACTAGCTTGGCAATGTCAAGAAAAAGCCGAGTATCACATTGACGCAGACTCTGTTGTAATGCAGTTTGTGGATGAAAATGGAGAAGAAGTAGCGCCAGGCGAGACGGGAAAAATAGTTTGCACTAGCCTATTCAACTATGCCATGCCTTTCATTAGGTATGACGTCGGCGATTTAGGCAGACCTTCAGAAGACGCAGATTGTACGTGTGGTAGAACATTTCCTCTAATGAAAGTCATGGAAGGAAGAAAAGACGCCATTATCGTCCTGCCTGATGGACGAGCCATGTCCTCTTTTGCCTTCATCGCAGCAATGTATCAGCTAAGCTTCTATAAGCACATCAACCAGTTTCGCATAATCCAAAAGAAAATGAATCATTTCAGGTTTCTAATCAAGATGAAGAATAGCAGTGTCAACCGAAAACTAGCAGAAAACGAGTTGACAATACATTTCAGCAAAGCGCTTAACTTAGAAGCTGGTGAAGTCAATTTTGAAGTCGAGTTCGTTGAAGATATTCCTTTGGACAAGAGCGGCAAGTTTAGGATAGTTGTTTCTGAAGTAAATTCAGCATAAGTGAAATAGTGTCCGCAAATGCCGTGCTTGAGAAAAAATCGGAGTTGAAAACGTGTACAACTATTTTAGAGTAGCCTACTATGTTGCATCGCTGTTGCGCCATACATGGTGGAGTCAAAAACGATTACTTAATTATCAAAACGCAAAAATTCATGAAATCGTGAAATACGCTTACTATCATGTCCCATTTTATCATGAAAAGTTTAGGGAAGCCGGAATAAAGCCCGATGACATAAGAACGATTCAGGACTTGAATAAACTGCCAATAGTAAGTAGAAAAGAGCTTCAAGCAAATAGTGAGAAGCTGATTTCAAGAGAGTTTGATCTCAGCAAGCTTAGAGTGGCTTCAACAAGTGGCTCTACTGGAAGACCTTTCTTCACTTATCTCGATAAAAAGGAGGATGAGTTTAGAAACGCTAAACTCTTGAGGCCTCACATAGTCTGTGGTCAAAAGCCCAGAGACAAGTGGGTTATAATCGGACCACCGCAGCACCATGGAAAACTGAATAGGCTTCAAAAGTTGTTCGGCGTTTATGCGCCTGTTTTCGTGTCGGTTTTTGATCCTGTTCCTGAACAGATATCGGCGATTGCAAATGTTGGACCCGATGTGCTGGATGGGTATTCGAGTTCTCTGTTCTTGTTAGCGAAGGAAGTAGAGAAAAACAAAGCCGATATGGCTAAGCCTAGGTTTATGATGGGAGGGGCAGAATTGATAGATGAGTCATCTCGCAAGTTTATTGAACACGTATTTGGTTCACCATATTATGATCAATACGGAAGTGAAGAATTTCAGATGATGGCTTGGCAGTGTCCAGAAAGAGATGGATATCACATTGATGCGGACACGGTTCTGATGCAATTTGTTGACAAAAGTGGTGAAGAAGTGTCGCCGGGTGAAAAGGGAGAGATTGTTTGCACGAGCTTGTTTAATTATGCCATGCCAATAATACGATATGCTGTTGGTGACATTGGAGTGCTTTCAGAGGAGATGAAGTGTGCTTGCGGGAGGACGTTTCCTAGGATGAAGATGATTGAAGGAAGAAGGGAGTCCATTGTAAGATTGCCTGGTGGCAGAGTCCTCTCGCCTGTGGCTATTGGTGATTGCATGTGCACGTTCAAATATTTTGACCGTATATATCAGTATCGTTTTATCCAGAAAAAGATTGACTTGTTCAAGATTATGATCAAAAAGAAAGATGCCAGTATCGAAGATAAGGTTATGGAAGCGGAGCTGTTAGCGCATATGAGGAGAATTTTGAAGCTGGGTGACTCAGAGGCAACAATCGAGGTGGAGTTTATGGATGAGATTTCACCTGACAGGACGGGTAAGATTAGGAAAGTTGTGTCTGAGCTTAGAAACACCTGAAATGTTTGATCTTGCTAAAATGCCGCCTAATGTTACTTGATGTTTCATCTTTGTATGTTTTGCAAAAAAGATATGATTACAGCGGTATAATAGTCGATTCCCCAGAGACACTTTCTTGCACCCCATGTTGAACTCCAGACAAAAGTCTCAAGAAGCATGCATGATGCTTGGTATTCATAGCTGGCGTGAGATACTGCCATGCCCTTCTTTCCGCCTTGATAGATGGCTCTCACTTTGCTTATGCAAACGTTTGCGCCGTTCTCCGTGAACCATCCCCAATGCCGCAATTCAGTGAAAGTATTGTTAGCCTTTCTCATGGCACTAATGGTTAGGGATTTGTTCGTGCCAGACTCGTAATTGCCATAAAGCATGTCAAGTGGATACCAGTACCACCCCTCATGAATGTTCACGTAAACTGTAGGGGTATAGTTGCCCATTAAATATCTGAGAGCCCAAGCTTCAGGCTCTGTTGTTGTCCCGTCTGGCGGAAATTGTGAGTTCAAATCTTTTCCATTGGCATTTTCCCGAGTGTAGCGAGTAAAACCGTCAGGGTTCAAAACTGGGATGATTATGACTGTGTATTCAGTTAGTCTTGTTTTCCAGTATGGGTCAGTGCGGTAATATTGAATGAGCAGCTCGGCTACACGAAGACATGCGAAGGTTCCTGTCTTTTCGTTTCCATGCATTGAACCGTCGATGATTGCGTAGCGGGTTCCGTTGCCGATGAATATGGCTGGTATTTCGCGACTTTCAACGCTGGAGCCTATGATTTTTTTCTTGGCGACGTCAGCGTTTTCGGTGACTATTGTATCTATGCGGTTGAATACCCAAGTTAAATTCCACCAACTTTTTCCGTTGGCCATCCACCGTGCGTATTTACCAGTTGGAAAGTCTTGAACCATTTTGATGGCTGGGAACAAATGCCAGATGCCGGTCCATTCGGTTTCAGGCGTAGTTGCGTCAAGATCCATAACATAGAAACCACTCGTAGATTGCGTACCGTTCATGTGGAAAAACGTGATCCTATTAGAGTCATAACGTGCAATTGTCGTGATATTAGTGAAGGTTGCCAGTCCCGATGCAAGAACGTTTGTCAACTGGTCAATATTGCCAGTTTCGTTCCGCATCTCAACGCGGTCACCTGCTCGGAAATTACCCCAATCCATTGCGTAAGTAACCGTGCCAGTAGACACTATCTGCATACTGCTGCTTAGGGTTGGGTAGAGAATGTTACAGAAGTCCCATACATGAGAGATGACAATATGCGTTTGGGCGAACTGTCTGATGGCTGTGGCGTTGTAGCCACCCCGCCTTGTCCAAACCACCAAACCGTCAAAACGGTCAACGTCAGCAAAATTTGTAATCTCCGAAGGAAGGACAGTTCTGTAACCTATGCTTTGGTTGCCAAAAAGCCAGTGAAAGTTTCTAATTGCAGGCGCATCTGCAACATCTCCTATAACTCCGAAGGTGTATCCCAACTGCCCAATATAGCCAGTGCTTATAACCGCAGAGTCGCAGCAGACCTCAACATAATGTTGCACGTTCGCAGTGTATGTCAAACCAAAGCGCACGAGGCTGATACCTGTGCCATAATGGGTTGTGTCAAGGTCTGTCATAGTTATCCGTTCAACACCGTTAATCCACGCCCTGTACTCGCCACGTGTGCTGTGAACTTTAATGTAAAATTCAAGACAGTACCATCGTCCCTCAACGGGGTAAATAGCATCTGTGTCCCTTGTAACTAAGGAAGTGCCGTCATAGCCTATAATGCTGAACTTGTCAGCGCCTCTGGAGCGGCTGATGCGAAAAGTGCCCTGAAGCTGACCCCCAACCTCAAAACTGATCAACCCGAATCTGTCATCGTTATCATCCAGTGGCAATCCGTCAACGATGTAGAAATAGCCCCTCGCATACACTTCGCTAACTGCGGGCGACAATATTCTGTAACAGTAAGCGTATTTCACACCGGACGTTATAGCAGCTGTTTGATATCGACCGTGGTAAACTTCTTCATATGGATTGGTAGCTGCAACTGTTACATTGTCACCAGACGTTGTGTAAGTGCCGTTCCATGCGCTAAGATCGGCGCTCTCAAACCCGTCTTGGAAAAGAACCCTAACCTCTGGCGGGTAATAGATTGAACCGCTAGACGGTATGATGGTGGAAGATTGCAGGCCAAAACCGACTGCTAGGGAACCGACTAGAATAATAAGCAAGAAAATGGCTTTGCTCAAGCTTTTTGAGACAGGCGATCTCACGCTGTCACCTTAACATTTTGTTAATTTGTACTATTAGCTACTTATTTTATTCTAAGCACTTACTAGTATGTCTTGCTATTTAATAAACGATTCCGCATGAATGTTCAACAGAAAAACACAAAACTCAAGCAGGTTGCCTAGGATATGAAGATCTTACAAGTTTGCCCATTTTCTTATGGAGAAGTGGGCGGTGTTTCGATGCATGTAAAGAGCATTTCTGAACGTCTTGCAAAAAGGCATGATGTTACAGTTTACGCGACAAATCCTAAAATGAAGTATCCGCGGTACGAGGTGATTAATGGAGTTAAGGTTGAAAGGTTCAAATGCTATTCTCCAAGCGACGCATATTTCTTCTCTTGGGAAATGCTCTTTAGGCTTCGTAAAACTGAATGTGACATCGTTCATGCACATTGCTATCATGCTTTACCAATGCATTTTTCGACGCTGGCGAAATGTAGTAAGTTTATTGTTACGCCTCATTTTCACGGTGTTGGGCATACACCTTTTCGGGAATCTCTCTTTAGGTTGTTTAAGCCTTTCGGAAAAAGAACGCTTATGAAGGCTGATAAAATTATTGCTGTATCTGATTATGAGAAGTCAATTTTATGCCGATGGTTTGGACTTAAGCCAGATAGGGTTATTGTGATCCCTAATGGAGTGGATCTGAGCGAGTTTTCTGGTTTAGAAAGGCAAGACCATGATTATAAATCGATTTTGTATGTTGGTTACTTGAGTAGTTTTAAGGGGCCTCAGTATCTGGTTGAAGTTTTGCCCAAGCTGGAAAAAAATATAGTTTTAGAGATTGTGGGTAGTGGCCCTCTTAGATCTTATTTGGAGAGGCGTGCGAGAGAACTGAAAGTTCATGATAGTGTTAGGTTCTATCAGAATCTTCCTAGGGGAGAACTTCTGCAAAAGTATGCGGATGCAGACGTTTTTGTTCTTCTGTCGAGGTATGAAGCATATTCCATTGTGGTGGCTGAAGCATTGGCTGCTGGAACACCATGTATTGTTGCTAAGACTTCTGCTTTGACTGAGTGGGTTGATAATGAGAGTTGCTTTGGAGTTGATATTCCGATTAGCTTAAACAAATTAGCAAAGCTGATTGATAACGTCCTTGATAATGGTGCGGATAAGAAGGCGATTAAGAGATGGAGAGGAAATAAAATACTGGACTGGAAGGAAGTTGTTGACCATTATGAGACAATTATGAGCTAGGTTTTGGTGTTACAATTGAATGTATTGTTCCTGAGCGAGTTGTTTTATCCTCATGGTAGCGGTGCTGAACTAGCCACTTACATGTATGCAAAACTCTTGGATGAAGCTGGAATTAACGTCATTGTTGTTACAAATAGATTTCAAGGAGAACAAAAGCTAACCAAAAACAGGAATGTAGTAGTCTATCGATTGCCTTTGCTCAACAAAAACGGAAGTGCTAAGTATGGCGTCTTGAAGAGATCCGATATCCTGCTTTCCAGTTTTATGAGAAAGTTGATTAGGTGGAGCGACATAGTTTATGTCCCTAGATTTTGGTTTACTGCGATTATTTTAGCAAAAATATATAGGAAGCCTGTTGTTACACATCTTCATGACTATATTCCGATCTGCCCTCTATCTGTATTATACAACTCGATTGGCGATGGTTTATGCGTGAAAAAACATAGCTGTTCAGTTCGCTGCATTTACTTGCATGAATACAAAACAAGAAGTATTTTGAGGCGTTTGGAATCAACAGCTCTAAATTCGACATTATGGCCTTTTCTTAGCAAGATTATTCAATGTAGCGATGCTGTAATATGTGTGTCTGAAGCACAAAGAAGGGTACTAGTCAAACATGCCCCTTCATTGATAACTAAAACGAGAGTGATCTATAATCCTCTTCCTGAAGCGTCGGTCACGGCTATCGAGAACAACGATTTCGGCTATTTTGGTGGTCCGAGCTATTTGAAGGGATTTCATGTATTGTCTAATGCTTTGTCAATTCTAAATAAAACACCTCTATATAATACCATAAGAATCCATGCCACCAAATTTCCTATTCAATGCAGGACGCAGATAAAGAGAATTGGCAATATCAATTTGATTTTTTATGGCAAACTTGATAGGACTTCGTTTGAAAAAGTTTACAGAGGAATTAGTACTGTTGTTGTTCCTTCGATCTGGCCTGAACCATTACCATATGTTGTAGCTGAGGCACTTATGAAAGGAAGACTACTGATCGCATCTAATGTAGGAGGAATAAATGAACTGGTCAATGGTTGCAGTGGTACTTTCTTGTTTGAGCCCAAAGATTATGAGCATCTATGTGAATTGGTTAAATATGTGAATGGTTTGGATAAACAGATTATACTTGAATTAGGAGCAAAGAATAGAGAAACCTTTTCAAAGAAGTTTAGTAATGAAAAGACTTTGCGGGACTTTATTTACGTACTGGAAAGAGCAGTGTGTCACTAAAATGCTAAACTCAATTGTCCTGTTTGTGCTTAAATCCATACAACAAAACATTCCTGATGCAAAAATATTTCTTGTCGGTAGTTCGGCGAATGACGAAACAACTATTGTCCGAGACAATTTCGGTTCAAAGGAAATTCTTGTCAGTGATTTGGATATCATCATTTCTGTCGACATGCCAACGTTTGTGAGAGATCGTATTCTCAGATCGTCAAGCAAACTTGCTAAAGCGTTGACATCTGCGTTACAGTTAAGGGGTCACAAAACCCATGTTTCCATAGGGACATTTTCGTACAAACTGCACAGACTTATACCTTCTTTCTTTCCCTTTCCTAATACTATTTATCAGTATGAAATGGCCAGAGTTGTGCTTGACAAAAATCAGTATAGTATTTCTCCAGTGAGGTTTCGCATAACACCAAGCAAATCAGACTGTCTTGATTTGATTTTCAGTGCGATTATGGACTATGTATCTATGAATTTAGAATTGAATGAAGATATAACGACTCAGGAAAAATGCTACACGGTGGCTAAGCGTTGCCTCACGCTCCTCTATTCGTTGTTGTTATTTGAAGAGAAGAATCCCAGAGGTTATACGTCAGTCGCAAAACTGGTCAAAGAGCATTTTGGCGAGTTTCGGGACGTAATTGCTTATACTGACTTAGAAGTCCTCACAATCCTAGCAGAATATAAGATTCAAGGGGATCCTAGACTTCTTACAGAAAAGCTACCTATAAAGAAAAAAACTCTCGATGAAGCACTTCTGTTTCTGTCCAACTTTTTTGAGGGATTAGCTGAACGAGTGTTGCTATACGAATTAAATCATTATCTCGACTCTTGCAAAAACGATGCAAAAGAAGGACATGACTCGCTTTGCAAGTTGGTGGAAAAATACAGAACGAAATCCAAAATATCTATAGCCAGATGTCTTACTTTATTTCTCAAGTATGCTGTCTATCTTGTCGTGGACAAAGATTTCAGAAAACTCAAGTTCAGGACTATCTCAATTCTATCAAGAAGATTAGAGATAAGTAGTTACATACGATATCTGGTTGGTAAATTGTTTGGTCTACTTACGACTTCGACCAACAAGGATAAGGCTAAACTGAAATGCCTTGCATCTTACACAATGAATCTGTGGAACCTTTTCATGATGTGAAAGAAAATGATAAACGTATTTGTTTATGTTGATGCTCTTCCATATGAAAAGATCAACTCGGAAAGTGCGCCATTTTTATATCGGTTTGTCAACGAAGGAAGAACTTACAAGTTGCAGAACATCATGGGCTATTCGTTTGGAATTCAATCCACCATGCTATCTGGAAGATTACCATCTGAAACGAAGCATTTCATGCCTTATGTTTATGCCCCGAACGCTAGCCCTTTCATTTTCAAGTTTCTTGCTCGTTTAGCCCGAAAATTGAGTGTAGATGTGAATGTTCCCCACTTGCTGAAAATTGCTCGCTATGGTCTAATGTCAAAGTTCATTCTCAAAAGAGGGGTCAAAGTCAGCTTCATACCATGGAACGTAATTGACAGGTTTTTCATATATCCTTACTATTATATGAATGAATTACCTTTCTTTGCTGATTTAAAAAGTAATCTTCAATCTGAATACGGGGTAAATCTTCTCTACTTTGGCCCACCTATAAGCAGTGAACCCATCACAGATACTATCAACTACATGAAAGCCATTATCCAAACTAAGGATGCAAACAACTCTCTTTTAATGGTTTATGTAGACACATTGGATGGTGTCGGCCATGCGTATGGTGTAGATGCAAAAGCTTGGAAAAGAACCCTTGTCAACGTTGACAATGAATTGGGGATGTTATACAGATTTCTTGGTACGAATCTGAAAAAGTGGAGTCTTGCACTTTTCTCAGATCACGGAATGTGCAACGTCAACGGAACGATAGATATATTAGGTGCCATGAAATCGTGTGGGCTGACCTCAAAGCAATTCACAATATTTGTAGATGCAACGCTTTCGTTGATTTGGTTAAAAGACGAGTCCGCGAAATACAAGGTACTCAAGGCTCTTGAAGGCTTAGGCAGTGATAAAGTCGCGTTTTTCAGAAGAGACAAAGATGGAGAAGTTCTTCGTAGGTATGGCGTCCTTACTGATGACAATCGCTTCGGTGATATAATTGTTCAGGCTATGCCAGGTTTTATGTTTTTCCCGAACTTTTACTCCAATATGAAACCATTCAAAGGGGTTCATGGATTCTTGCCCGAAAGTAAATGTCAGCAGAGTTTTCTGACACTAATTGTGAACCACTCTTCGATCGGAAAGAACCCACAAATTGAAATTGATCATATCAAGGGAATTAGAAAGGTCTTGGAACTCTTATCCTCATTGGGATCAAACAATGAGAATCAACCGTGAGCCTCCTCAAGAGGGAATGATCTATTTTGAGCTCCGGCATGAAGGATTTTTATGCTTGTTATCATATTAGTGAATGAATGACTATGCCACCAATTGCTGTATCGTGTTAGCTTGCTACACAAAACATGAAGGGATGACTCTATGAAAATCGTCAATCTAAAAATTTCACGCAAGAATAATTGCGTATCCGTTGTTTGCGTTGTTTCCATTGTTTTGGGAATGATATTTCAAGAAGCTTACTATACTACAGGTCTGGTATATACTCATCCTGAGTATTTCTTTGCAAATCTCGCCATTGTTGTAATTCCGGCCCTCTACATTATCTTGTTCTGTCCCTCAAGGAAATTTCTGACACCTCTTCTGATATTGAGCATAGCTATCTTCATGAACTTAACATATTGGTATTATTCTAGAGACTTTCCTTACATTCCCCCTCTCGATGCGATCTATCATTGGAAAGTTTCAGAAAGAATAATTACGACCTCTCATCTTCAGCCAACTGAAAATCCCTTTAGTATTGAATTTGCATATTCAAGATATCCAGGATATCATCTTTTAATATCAATGATGAGCATCATAACAGGTGTTGATGCAGCCACATTCGTTAAAATGAGTCCTTTAATCTACACAATCTTGCCATTCTTAATGTATGCGATTAGCAAGATGATTTTTAAATCAGAAAGAGCTGCCTGGCTAGCTTCTTTTATTATTATTTTTCTGCCTAAATGGTATCCTTTCCCATCTTACAACAGAATAGTATTCATCTACTTATTTATGCTTGCCATTTTCTTACTAAAGTTGACGATTTCGCTTCGAAAAGAATTATTGCTCGCAGCGTTGGTGGCAATGTTCAGCGTGAGCATAACTCACCACGTAACAGACTACGTGACTTTGGGATCACTGATGGCTATTTCTATTCTTATGTTTCTCATACGAAGCCGAATTTGCGAAAGGTTGCACATTCTGAAGAATGCTAAGACGACTAGACTGACATTCAAAGCAGTGATGTGTCTATTCGCATGTGGATTGCTTTTCCCTGTCTATGTAGCATACGATTTATTCAAGAGTCATCTTTTAGACATTGTAAGGTACCTTTCCCCTAAATATATGGCTCCCGAGTTTACTACCTCTATTATGGTTTCTTTCTCAGGTTTCGAGACAATTCTGGTAATAGGGACAATATTTCTTTTCGGTGTTCTCGGAGTAATAGGGTTTCTGAGGTATCTGCGGTCGAGCAAATGGAACGTGACTGCAGTTGCACTTGTAGTGTTTGTTGGGCTATTGTTTATCTTGTCCCTGCCCCTCATGAATATTAACTCTTCCATTGCACATTATGTGCGTTATCGCGGAGTGTTTGTAGTGTTTATGGTAATCGCTCCGTTTATAGGGTATAAACTTAGTCGATCCCTTAAAGGAAGCAAAAATCGCAAACGTTTGTTGGGACTAGCCATGGTTTTGGCGCTCTTCGCATTGGCTTTCTCATCTGTCCGTCTAATGCCTACCTCATATTATTATTTTTCATCAGAAGAAAGTAGCGGAACCCTGTGGGAGGTTAGGAAATACTCTTGGTCCTTGTATGCCAGCTTGCGGTGGTACAGAGACAGTACGCTTCAAAATTCGAAGGCTATTGGAGATGTACCAATTAGGGACATCGGCAACGGAATGCTTAACCTAAGTGTTGAGTACTCTTGGTCATTTTATGAAGCCGATCAAATCAGCAGGGAAAATATATCAAGACTCAGATATTCGGAAGGAGTAAAATACGTTTTCTTAGATTATTTAATGACCATCTACAGAGAGCAGTACTCTTTTTCGATGTTCAAAGAGCCGATATCTGCATCGCACCTCGAAAATATGATAAATTATTCATGGCTGAACAAGGTGTATGACGATGAGATTATAAGTATTCTTTTCATTTCCTCAAATTCATAAGAATCTTTATTGGGTGGACTGGTACGCACTAGAGCGCACTGGGACATCCTCATATACTCTGAAGGTTTAAGTTTTGATTGAACAAAAGCGATCACTCATACTAGAAGAAAATATCAAATTACATAAATCGGAAGCTTACTTTTACGAGGTTATACATCCTTTCACTTTCAACGTCATACGACAGACCAGATTACGAAATGAAGCTATCAGGCTTCGGAAGATTTTCAACAAAGGTGATTGCCTCGTTGCAGTGGATATAGGAAGTGGTACTGGAAACTTCGCAAAACATTTGGAGCGGGCGGGATTTGAGGTCGTAGCTTGTGAACTATCCAAAGATATGCTTAAAAATAACAATGCATTGCATAGGATTCTATGTGATGCAACTTTTTTACCCCTAAAAAACAATTGTGCATCAGCAGTAGTGGCGTATTCCGTTTTTCATCATTTGCCCAATCCTTTACAAACACTCAATGAAGTATGTCGAATAGCCTCATATCATAGCGCTCTATGTTTTTATGAAAGATCAAGGGACTCAGTGTTGCCAAGCCGAAAGAAGTTGCTATTGCTATTATCGTATTTTATTTGGCTTCTAAGTAAACCATCATATTTTATGCGTTTTTTTGAATATCTATTTTACGGACGCAAAGCTCATTTGAGCTATATTCGCCATATTGATTTCTGTCTAACTGATGGAAGTTTGGTTAACATGGAAAGATTTAGGCGAAGTTTGGTTGATAAGGAATTTGACGTGTCCCTATTTTCTGAGTTGGGGACAACTATCTTGAGGGCATACAGGTGATGCTCTAGTGCGCACACAGTTCAACGGGTGATTAACAATGAATTCTTATACATCAATTGTAACTGGTGGAGCCGGGTTCATTGGCAACTACTTGACTGAGAGGTTGTTGAAAGATGGTCACAGAGTCATAGCAATTGACAACCTCTCAAGTGGAAAATTGGAAAACATCCAACATTTAACATGCAATCCGTCGTTGACATCAATCAAAGAGGACTTAAAAAACCCCGTAGTATTGAAGAGGTTCGTTGAAGAATCAAAGATAATTTTCCATTTGGCAGCAAACCCTGAAGTAAGAGTTGGCGAAACAAGCCCAAGAGTTCATTATGAAGAGAACATTTTAGCAACTTTCAATCTATTGGAAGCTATTAGACAAGCCAAAACACCTAAAACCATAGTTTTCACATCCACATCCACAGTTTACGGCGAAGCCACCAAAATTCCCACACCAGAAAACTACGCACCATTAATTCCAATATCAACTTATGGAGCATCAAAACTTGCATGCGAAGCCCTAATTGCAAGCTACGCCAACACTTTCAAGCATAGAGCATTAATTCTCCGCCTCGCTAACATCATAGGACCAAAATCAAATCATGGAGTCATACCGGACTTTATCAAAAAAATCAACATTAATCCTAAAGAGCTTGAAATTCTCGGCGACGGAAGCCAAGAAAAATCCTACATGCACATAAAAGATTGCATCGAAGCAATTATACACCTAACAAACAAGTTTCTGAACGGCAAAGAAACAGTCGACATCTACAACATAGGTTCTGAAGATAAAATCACAGTCAAAGAAATCGCAAAAATCGTTGCAGAAGAAATGGGCAACCCGAAAATTAAACTAAAATGCACTGGTGGGATCGATGGAGGGAGAGGATGGAAAGGCGACGTAAAAACAATGCAACTATCCATAAACAAACTTCTCTCTACTGGCTGGAAACCAAAATACACAAGCAAACAAGCAGTAAAACTTGCTACAAAAGCCCTAGTCAGAAGTCTAGCATAGGGATGCTCGACAAGACCTAAACCCTGGGGTCATCTGGAGGGTGGGAGGGGGTCTGACGAAACCTAAACCAGCATCTAAACCAGTTTAAACTTTAGGCATTACCGTTAGGAAACTATCGGTCTAATGTATCCATGCTTTGAAGTATATAATGTACCGAATCTGCTATCTCACGTCCATAATAATACATGAAAGTGCTCAACAAGCCTAAGGGAGTTTCCAGAATTTTTCTCCAATTTGGCATAAGCAGAAGTTTCGGTCGCTTGAAAGGTTTACTTTTACCTTCAACGCGAAAGGTCTTGTTAAGCAAATCCTCGATCTCTGAGAGCTGACTCATGTCTTGCAACCAAACATTTGCCGTTCCTCTTAATATCTGAACCTTAACGTTAGAAAACTGTTTTGGGTATAGCTTGATATGTAGGTTGTTACTACTCCATCTCGCCCTAAATAACCCTGAGTTTGCTGCCTTTTCAATGACATCATTATCGGGTACTAAACCAGTATTATAGTAAGTAGCTTCAATTGCCATTTGCATACACACTACCGAAAAATGGGTAGGCAAAACCTTGCTATATATATTACTGACCAACAGAAAAGGAGAAAATCAGAATGAACAAAACAAACTCTTTCGCCAAGAAAAGTAGAGGACTACATAGGCTGACCGCAGGCTGGGCAAGCTGGAGATGGATAGCCGGAGCGTCAAGCAAAGAAAAGATGTGGTTCCTCGGCGTGATCTCAGGAAGGGGCGGGTACGAATCATGGATGACCCACTTAGCAAAAGGTCTACAAGATCCAGGCTTCCTCCTGACTTTTGAAAGAACAACCGACCCATGGGAACGCTCAAAACTCGTAGGCCAAAAAATAAGTGAACTCCGCAAATCCTATATGGCATTAACCGAGGAGCAAAGAGCTGAACTGGCCAAACAAGCAGAAGTCGAACTAAAGACTGGCTTAGAGATGATGGGCAGAGACAAGAAAACTATTCAGGAACTTATAGCGCTAGTCGACCCGCCGAAGAAAAAGCAGATAATCCAACCTCAAACTTAACCCCCCTTTTCTTTGTTAAAAAGATGCGGTAGTTTTGCGAAAGATCAGAAAAACTGACAAGGGTAAACTGAACAAGCTTATTGACGACTTAATACATCCCTACTTCAAAGAATACCCAGCCATGATAATCGTGGACGGACTGCTCCACGCAATGGTCGAACAAAACCCAGACGCAAACCTTAGAAAATTTGTAAAATATAATGTTCCCAAAATTATCAAAACTCTCGCAAGAAAAAATCGCCCCATATCTCATTCTTTCAAGCACTGATTCCTATTGAAAATTAACTCACAAAATATTCAATGGTTAAGAAAACAAGCGCAAGAGTAAAACAAATTAAATGCAAATTCATCTATCTTCCATATAACTATTTATCACAGAAAAATATCATCTATTAGGGGAAAAGGAGAGGCAAAACATATGAGAAAATTTAAGCCTTATAGTAGAAAAATTCGAGGTATAATGGCAAGTTGGCTACTGCTAAGTAGCATGTTTATTATCTTATTATCAACCCTCATACAACCCGTTGGCAGTAGTGACTGGTGGAACCCAAACTGGACATTCAGAAAACAAATAACCATAAACCATACAAAAGTAAATGCATCCTTAGAGAGTTTTCCAGTCCTCATAGACATAACTGACATAGACCTAAAAAACAAGGCGCAACCCGACGGCGACGACATCGTATTCGTAGGCGAAAGCAACACAACACTAAACCACGAAATTGAATACTACGATAGCACTTCTGGACATCTAATAGCATGGGTAAAACTGCCTTCAATATCTTCAGACACAGACACAATTTTTCACATGTATTATGGTAACCCAAATGCGACAAACCAGCAGAATCCGACTGGTGTTTGGGATTCAAGTTTCGTTATGACTCAACATTTTGAGGAAGCCTCTGGAACACGTTTAGATTCCACAAGCAACGGCAACAACGCAACACCTTATGGCGCCGTAGGCAAGAATCTAGCAGGCAAAATAGGCCCCGCAGACTCGTTCAACAGCAACGGATACCTAAGAGTCCCACAGGTTTTCCTACCTACATCAGCCATAACAGTTGAGCTTTGGCTCAAACCATACTCATACTCCACAACCACATGGACAAAGCACATTAACACTGGTCCAACAACAACCAGAGGTATATGTGGAGGGCAAACATCTCTTTCGCAAGATAAATGGTCGCTTACGCTTACTTGGGACAGCGGCTCAAAATCCTTCAGCACAGGCGGCCAACCATCAGGCTACAACTGGATACACCTAGCCATCACATGGAACAGCACATCCGCCAGCGCTTACTATAACGGAATTAAAATTAAAGAAGGCGCAATAAGTGGAACACCAGACTGGATTAACAAGCCACTTTACCTAGGTTCAAACTATCTTGAGGGAGAACTTTTTAACGGCACCATAGATGAAGCGCGTATATCCAACGTTTCCCGTTCAGAGGCATGGATTAAAACATGCTATAACAATCAGCAAAACCCATCAACCTTTTACACTTTAGGTGAAGAAAAAACAAATCCTGACGCATATGCACCATTGGTTTATGAAACTCCACCAAACGAAGCTACAGACGTATACACAAACCCAACCCTATCCGCCAAAGTATTTAACCCATCCCATAATAATATGACAATCATTTTCAGAGAAAAAATATCAAACGTTTGGGTTGTCATCGGACTTTTTGAAAACGTTCCGGATGGAACATATTCGGTGAATGCAACTCAGATGATAAAGCTGGGCACAACATATTACTGGAGCGTACACGTAACAAACGGAGCTGCATGGACAAACAAAACCTACAGCCTAACGACAACAACAAAAATACTACAACAAAAATGGGTAGCCACAAACGTTCCCAGCGGAGCCTCAGGTGTACTAATCGCAGACATCAACAATGACGGAATAGAAGAGGTAATACAAGCAGGTATAGGCGGAGTCGTAGCCCTAAACGGAACAGATGGAAGCATAATATGGAAAGTGTCTGACGATTATGTTGGTAACATGGCTCAGCCACAAATGGCTGACTTGAACAAAGACGGAATCCTTGAAATAATCGTTCCACTTGAGGGAAATAGCCGTGTCGCGGGCTCAACGGCTGGATTACTGGTTTTACACGCCAATAACGGTAGCCTATACTGGAGAAAGGACGGCCTGGGCCTCGAAACATACTCAAGCCCAGTCATATGTGACATTGACGGAGATGGATATCCAGAAATCTTCTTTGCCTCAACCGACGTGTATAAAGGCTTAAGCGGCACAGGAAGAATAACGCAACTAAGCTACGATGGAACAATAACGCATCAAGTGTTCGCTTGGCGCCCATGCGGCGGAGGCTTATCAATAGCAGACACAGACGGAGACGGAGAATTCGAACTCTACATGGGCGACAGATACATGTACCTAAACAGCGCTGAATACGGAGACAACGACTACGGCAAAGGGGTACAATCCTACTGGGCAAGAAACCTAACCCTAAGATGGTTCCGCTCAGACATATTTTGCAGCAGCCAAATACCAATGATTGCAGACGTCAACAAAGATGGAATCCTCGACATAATCGTAGGCGACATGAACGGAGGAGTGCTCATCCTAAACTCTACGGATGGAAGCACAATTAGAAGATATCAAGGCGGTATGGAGATTACACCAACCCACTATCAGCCATCCGTCCACGACATAGACGGCGACGGAAACCTTGAAATGCTAATGGCCGACCCACATGAGGACGCACGCGACCCAGTAAGCCAATACCCATCAGACGACGTTGTAATCTGGGACTTGGTAAACTGGAAAGTAGATGCAAGAATATACATTGGAAAATCCTTCTACGGACCGCAACTAGCAGATGTAACAGGCGACGGCAAAATGGAAATCATAGTCTGCAACTACAGAGGCATATTCATATTCGACAAAGACGGCCGCGTACTAGACGGAATAACCGGGCTGGCAGGAACATTAAACTATGCTGTAGCCCAAGACATAGACGGCGACGGGTACACCGAAATAGTGGTCTCAAGCCAAGCTGGTCGCATATACGCTTTCGACACGCCGGCACGCCGACCAAACCCAAGACCAAGAACAGAAGTGCAATTTTACAGCGAATACAGAAGAGGAGCCGCCGAATACGTGCCACTACTAACCACTCAAAACCCAATAATCTTCCAAACAAATCCACCAGACCAAGCCGAAAACGTGCCACTCAGCCTATCCCAAATACAATTCACATTAACAGACTACCAGCATCAACCAATGAACTACACAATAGAAACAAACCCAGACATAGGAAACGACTCCAAAACAAACGTAAACAACGGAAAATACGCACTCAACATTACAGGACTCGAACAATCAACAGCCTACACATTTACAATAAAAGTAACAGACGGCATAAACTGGACAAACAAAACCTTCACCTTCACAACAGAACCACTTCAACCATGGTGGAACACAGAGTGGCAATATCGCAAAAAAATAAAAATCAACCACAACAAAGTTGCTGGCAACTTGGATAATTTCCCAGTTCTCATTCACTTAGTCGACAGCGACCTAACAGCCAAAGCACAACAAGACGGCGATGACATAGTCTTCACAGACACCAACGGCATCAAGCTTGCACATGAAATAGAGCTATACAACAACAATACAGGGCTTCTGATTGCATGGGTAAACGTCCCTAAACTCTCACCTGCAGAAGACACAACACTTTTCATGTATTATGGTAATCCCACCGCATCGAACCAGCAGAATGCTTCGGGTGTTTGGGATTCCAGTTTTGTTATGGTTCAGCATTTGGAAGAAGTTTCTGGAACTCGTTTAGACTCGACAGGCAACAGCAACAACGCCGTAACATCTGGCACAGTTAACAAGGCTTCTGCTGGAAAGATAGATGGTGCTGATGCTTTTACTGGTGCTGGTCATGAGAGGATTCAGCAAGGCTTCTTGCCCGCCTCAGCCATTACAGTTGAACTTTGGCTTAAGCCATCTTCATATTCAACCACCATATGGACAAAGTACATTAATACTGGCTCGACGACAACTCGGGGCATATGTGGAGGACAAACATCTCTTTCGCAAGATAGGTGGTCGCTGACTCTCACTTGGGATAGTGGCACAAAATCTTTTAGCACTGGTGGCCAGCCTTCAGGCTACAACTGGATACACTTGGCAGTAACGTGGAGCAGCACATCCGCCAGCGCCTACTATAATGGAGTCAAAGTCAAAGAAGGCACAATAAGCGGAACACCAGACTGGATTGGCAATCCGCTCTATTTAGGCGCAAACTATCTTGGCAGCGAACGATTCAACGGCGCTATTGACGAAGTGCGCATCTCAAATGTTGCTCGCTCAGCCGCTTGGGTCCAAACAAGCTACAACAACCAACAAAGCCCAACAACATTCTACACAGTTGAAGCTGAGGAAAAGTTTTCCTCAATCCTCATGATCTATGCACCTTCACCGCCAGATAAAGCAACAGGCATCTCTCGATTTCTATCTCAGCTAAGCTTCAACATAACATGCCCTCAAGGCACCATGAACTGCACGGTAATGACAATCCCAGACATTGGCTCAGGATCAAACAGCAGCGTCCCAAGCGGCAGATATTCAATACCAGTAAACGGACTCCAATACTCTACAACGTACAAATGGATAGTAACCATAACGAACGGCACTCACCAGACAAGCAGAACTTTCACATTTACAACGTTGCCAACTGAACCTCCCACCCAAAGCGACCCCATCCTCATAAAAAGCGGAAATAACATAATCTGCTACAACCAATCAACCACAGACCCAGACGGCGACAAAGTCACCAACATCTACCACTGGACTAAAAATGGCATATCAACCACAAACCTCCTAATGCCATTCGACACAAACAACGCAACAGCAGCCAAAGACTATTCTGGATCTAACAATCATGGCACAATAATCAGAGTCGTCACATGGACAAGCAACGGAAAAGTCGGCGGTGCTTACAACTTCAACAACGGCTACATCCAAATCCCAGGAAGCAACACACTCGACGGCGGAGGCACATGGCCAGAAATCACAGTCGAACACTGGATATACCTAACAGCAAGCCAAACCAACACACGCACAATAGCAAGAATACCCAGCTACGAAATAGGCATAACAGGCAATAAACTCTTCGCAAGCATATGGACAGCCACAGGAGACCCAAAAATAAGCGGTCATAACATGATAACCTTCAACACAACACTCAACCTAAACACATGGTACCACGTAGCACTCACATACAAGAAAGGCGTCGGGATGACGCTATACGTAAACGGCGTTGCAGTAGCCACAAAAACACCAGCAGAATCAACAACCCTAAACTATAATATTCAACCAAGCGGCACTAATCCCTTATACATAGGCTGGTTCGACTACTTCAAAGGCAAAATAGACGAAGTACGCATATACCCAAAAAGCCTATCACAAAGCCAAATACAACAACACTACACTGAAACCAAAGATGGACTAAGCAACAGTTCAACAATAGTCTACGAGGAAACAAACATAGGCGAAATCTGGAGATGCGAAGTAACACCCAATGACAGCCACCAAGACGGAACAACAAAAACCTCAAACACAATAACAATAGGCTACAACAACAAACCAACCGCAAAAGACCTCACAATAACACCAACAACGCCAAACACAAACGACAACCTAACAGCCACCTATACATACTTCGACCCAGACGGAGACCCAGAAAACACAACACTAACCGAAATAAGATGGTACAGAAACGGCATACCCGTACAAGAACTAAACAACACCCTAATTGTTCCAAGCAACTTCACAACAAAAGGCGAAATCTGGTACTTCACAGTAAGACCATCAGATGGAACAGACTTTGGCCAACCCCAAACCTCACCAAACGTAACAATACAAAACAGCCAGCCACAAATTGACTACTACGACCCGACAGAAGCTAACGTAACTATATCCAAGGGACAATCTAAGGAATTCAACGTTACTTGTTCAGACATTGACGGGGACATATTAACAATTGAATGGTGGGTGAACGAAACATCAGTGCAAAACCAAACTGGCACGTATACATCCTCTTACACGTTTAACTCAACAAACTATCCAACAGGCACCTACACCATCACCGTCGTAGTGAAAGACAATGAAACGCAAACATCACATCAATGGACGCTGATCGTAAAAGAACCATAAACCTAGCAAGCAATCAGGTCGCACAACAGTAATAAATTGCTGAGTTTAGGAGAAAGAAAATGAAGAAGGCAGTTACTGGAATAATTCTAACGTTGCTATTAACGGGTATGTTAACGTTGGCTTCTAACCTTCAACCAGTTAAAGCAGGTGGAACAATTTACATAAGGGCTGACGGCTCAGTAGACCCGCCAGACACACCAATCACAACCATAGACAATGTAACATACACGCTAACAGGAAATATTACAACTTCTGACGATGGAATTTTTGTAGAAAGGGACAACATAATAATTGACGGAAATGGATACACAGTTCAAGGGTCAGGAACATTTTTCTCCAGAGGAATAATCCTAGCTGGAAGAAGTAACGTAACAATCAAAAACACAAGGATTATGACTTTCCATTTTGGCATTACGACATTAGATCATGAAATCTGGATCGATTCGTATTCTTATGCCAGCATTAGCAGAAAAAACATAGCAAATAACTGGGGTAGCATCTCTCTCAGCAGTTCCGGCATCCGCGTTACCGAAAATAAAATACAAAACAACTGGCACGGCATCTACCTCACCTCTTCTTATGGCAGCATTAGCGGAAATAACATAACAGCAAACGAAGGGTGGGGCATCAGTCTCACTTATTCTTCTGGCAACAGCATCAGCGGAAACAATATAACGGCAAACGGCTGGGCCGGCATCTATCTCGAGTTTTGCTCCAGCAACAGCATTAACGGAAACAACATAGCAAACAACGGGAACGGCGTCCAGCTAACCGAGTCCTCAAGCAACATTATAGCTGGAAATAACATAACAAACAACGAGTACGGCATTATGCTCGACTGGTTTTCTCCCAGCAACAACTTCTATCACAACAGCTTCAACAACACCAACCAAGTCTGTTCTTCAGACTCGGCGAATGTTTGGGACAACGGCTATCCATCTGGCGGAAACCACTGGAGCGACTACACAGGCGTCGACGAGAAAAACGGCCCCAACCAAGACCAGCCTGGAAACGACAGTATAGGCGACACACCATACGTAATTGACGGCTACAACATAGACCGATACCCGCTCATGAAGCCTTGGACTCCAATCCCATCAGTTATTGAAACTTGCAACTCGTCAGGAGCCAAGAAGGACAGCTTCATTCCAGGCGAGACTGTCTACATCAACGGAACAGGCTTTGCACCATCCACCACCTATAACATGTACGTGGTCAGCGATGTAACATGGACAGATGGCATGCCAATTCCGGCACGAATCTCAGGCACGACAACCAGCGTGACCTCAGACCCTTCCGGAAATATCCCTCCAACAGTCGCTTGGCAACAGCCCCTAAACATTGGAAAGTTTGACGTCTTAATCGACGTAAACGACAACGGCAACTACGACGCTGGCGTTGATGCATTAGACGACAACGACATAGTAAACACAGCTGGGCTTCTAATAATCCCTGAATACTGGCTAGGCACAATCCTAGGCTTAGCAGGATGTTTCGCAGCTTTCGGGGCATTCCACACAACAAAACGCAAACGCATCTAAAACTTCATCCCATTTCTATTTTAGACATATTAGCAAGCATCTAAATACTGGCAGTTGGCAAAACACACACCATACAAGCCAGTCTCAACACAAAAAAGTAATATCCCAGTTCCGACCTTTCCAAAACTGGTGAAAAAGAGCTGAAAAGCTCAAAAACACTTCAAATTTCAACATTAATCCTCACAATACTAACCATACTCATAGCCCAAAAAAATATTATTTCAACAGAAAATGATACAAAACGCCTCAGCAATATCAACAACAACCCAAATAGGGGTCTACTGGAACCAAGACTGTACAAGCACCGTCACATCAATAAGTTGGGGGATGCTATCACCAGGCGAAAACAAAAGCATAACACTCTATGTACGAAACGAAGATAATACAAACATAACTCTAACAATAAGCACCATAAACTGGAATCCAGAAGAGGCGCGTCAATTTCTAACTTTTTCATGCACCCCCAATAACGCAACAATAGAACCTCAAAAAACTGCCAAAATCACACTAACACTCGAAGTAAAACAAAACATAACAAACATAAAAGAATTCAGCTTCGACATAACCTTTGAAGGAAAAAACCAGACATTTTTACCAACAGACCTTAACAGAGATGGAGTTGTAGACATAATAGACATCGCAATAGTGGCAAAAGCCTTTGGCAACAAACCCGGAGACACAAACTGGAACGAAATTGCCGACCTAGATAAAAACGGATGCATAGACATTCTAGATATAATCGCAGTTGCGAGAGATTACGGAAAAACATCTTAAACCTTTTCAAACCTAAATCATAAAACTATCGTATTAACCATCTTATTATTGCAAGTTAAGATATAAAATCGCACATTCCAACAGGAAAAATTTGGGTGTTCCAGTCTCCGGGAAATTCCGCAGTGCCCTCAACATTCTTGATTGTTGTTTCTTCCTTTAAGGCCCATTCCTGGTCAGACACGACTTCAACCGTGCCATCCGACAATTTATGGTTCACAATAACTCGGACAACAATTCCAGGCTTCAACGTGACATAATCGCCATTATGCCACAACTCAATCCGATATGGCTCAAGCCTATCCGCACCTTTCCAGTCCAAAACATATCCTACAAAGCTTGGGCTCGGCGGATTCCAAGGCTGGCGGACAAGATTATAATTGAATACTTTTAACGGGAAGAATGACAAATAATAGTTCCAAGGTTTATTGATGTCAGTTCTTCCCATCCAAAGGTTCCATCCAACAACCTGCTCTTCACATCGCCACAAATGCTGCTCAGTCAAAAGCCACTCTGGATTAGAACTATTAAAAGGAGAATTAGCCCCGAACTCTCCAAACCAAAAAGGAACATTAAGCCTCTTCCGATACTCCACAGCATACGCCAAAGACATGTAAGAAAGTTGCTCAGGCGTCCAAACGTAAAACTCGTCTTTGCTGTTTGTCCACCACCTGTGAAACGTAAAAACCACATTTGGCCGTAAATAATCCACAATTTCTTCCAAAGGCGGAACGTAAGGCTGCGACTCCCAAATAACAATATGATCAGGATCTACTTCGCGAATTGCATCAGTAAGATTCGCATAAAACTTAGCAACATCTAATTTTGACTTAACCGAAGGAGCCCATGTGGAACTGCCAGGCTCGTTAAACAACTCGTAAGCCACTACGCGAGAATCACCACGATAATGCTGGGCTACCATCCGCCAATTATCAACAAGCTTCTGCGAGCCAAAATCCCTAAACATATCATTATAGTTGTGTAAATCCAAAATCCCCTTAATACTATACTTACTCAGAAAGTCGAGAACCCAATCCATCTTTTCAAATTCAAGAATATCTGCGGACGGAACCCCGTAATCCTGGTTCGGGGCGCTATCAGCAAAAGCAAAAGCCAATCTAATCGTGTTCAATCCCATAGCTTGAATCTCTGGAAGATGCAGCTGCCAAGCCTCTTTATAGCGGTCCCCAGCGTGAAAGAGATAGCTTCCTCCTGCCCCCCTCCACATAACCTCACTTCCATTTCCACTAAAAATCTTATCTCCAGAGACATACTGCACCATTTCTTCATGCGTTACAACCTCAACCAACCCTGTGCTATGAATACTCGCATTTCTCGGCATCAACGAACCTCCTGACTCATTGAAAACACAAATAGTTGCCAGAAATATAACCATGAATGGAGTGAATACCCCAACAATTTTCCCATAGTAGTGCATTTCCAGTCACGTTATCTCACGTATTAAGATATAATAAACCTTATCCTTGAAATGCCCAACAAAAATACACGTCCACACACGAAAGGGTAACTGAGTGACGCAACAATAATGCCAGAGCATGGTTCAGACATTTCACTAGGGAAACAACCTTTATTATTCCTTCCTTATCGGATTTCCCTTAAACAAAAACCCATGTTGAAGAGAGAAACCAAAAATGCTAGAAAAGATTTCACTGAAATTTACAGAAACACACGTCATACTAGGCTTGAAAACAGCAACAGTACTTATAGCTACAATCGCCCTCTTCAGCCAAGACTTAACAATACTTTTTAACGATGCCCTGCAAAGCGAAACAACCAGCCACCTACTAGCCATACCATTCCTATTCGCTTACCTAATCTACCGCAAAAGAAAAATGCTGAGAGCAGTAATCCCACTAGAAAACAAAAACCAACCAAAAGAAACACGATATCTACCGATAATCTCTGGCATACTGCTTTCAATAACTGCAATTCTGCTTTACTGGCATGGCTCCTACACTTTCACGCCGCTAGAATACCACATGCTCGCCCTCCCAATATTTGCGGGCGGTTTATTCCTCATCCTTTTCAACCTTCAAACCCTAAGGCAACTCGCCTTCCCAATAGCCTTTCTAATATTTCTAATGCCACCACCATCCGAAATCCTATACACGGTGGGCTCAACCCTCTCAGTAGTAAGCTCTGAAGCCTCAAACGCAATCGTAAACGCCTTTGGTATACCGTCCACCCTTACAAGCGACGAATACGGCAACCCTGCCATCATAATCACAAGACCAGATGGTACACCATTAAACTTCACAGTAGACATAGCCTGCTCAGGCATATACAGCCTAATAGGCTTCCTAATATTCGCCGTATTCATAGCCTACATAATCCGAGACAAACCATGGAAAAAACTCGCTCTAATAATACTCGGAATACCTCTAATCTATCTGCTCAACATCATCCGCATAACAATCATCCTCTCAATAGGATACCATTACGGTGAACAACTCGCCCTGCAAATTTTCCACCTACTTGGCGGCTGGATACTCATATTTCTAGGCACATTACTACTGCTCTTCATCTCAGAAAAAATTTTCAAAACGCAGATATTCGCCAACCCAGCAACAAAATGTTCGCAATGCAACCCTAAACCACAATCCGGTGAAAGTTTCTGCCTTGCATGCAGCAGAATCCTCAGACCAGCAGACATCACAATCAACAAGATCGATGCGGTTAAAATAGCCGCAATAGCCATCAGTATTATTCTGCTAATGTCCATTCAGGCACCGGTTTTCGCCTTAACACAAGCTCAACCACTGGTGATAATCGACAGTCCTTCGGGGCAACAAGTTTCAACATCAATCCTTCCAGACAAAAACAGCTCGGACTACATAAGGCGCGCTAACTACAGCTTGTACTTCGTCAATCGCGACACAGAATTCGAAGCTAGAGCTAAACAGGACATGTCCCTAATCTACGCATATGAAAACCAATCATACGAACCAATATGGGTCACGATTGAGATAGCATCCACACGCTCATCTCTCCACAGATGGGAAACCTGCCTAATAACATGGCCAATATCAAAGGGCTATCAACCCAAAGTAACCCAAATCGAACTAAAAGACTTACAACTAATCCAAAATCCCCCCATAATTAGTCGCTACTTTGTTTTCAGTTACACCACCACAAACCTAACACAAGCAGTACTTTACTGGTACGAAACCGCAACGTTCACAGTAAACTTAACATCACAACAAAAGCATGTAAAAATCAGCCTTATAGCTTACCCAGAAACTCTGGAAGACTTACCAAAAATTGAAAATGAAATGGTGCCCTTAGCCAAGGAAATCGCAAACTACTGGCTACCAATAAAAACATGGTCACAAATAACCATGCTCATATCCCAAAACGGCATGACCCTAGCATCTGCATCCACCACAATATTGATCGCCGTAATATTTCTTTACTTAATCGAAACGAGAAGACAAAGAAAATCCAACGCAAACGCGTATCAAAAACTCTCCAAACCCAACAGACAAATTATAGATGTCATTTTAGAAACAGAAAAAGGGACAACACCAACACTGAACAACATAGCGACAACCTACAAAAAAACAACCGGCAAAACAATCAACAAGCAACAACTCCTAGAAAAGCTTTCCGAAATTGAAAATACAGGCATAATAAAAAGCTCCGTGGCTAACAAACAAGATGAACCCTTACAAGTATGGAAAACTCGAATGGCATTAAAATAAGAGAACGCTAAACATAAAACAAATAAAAGGAGAACCCCCATATGCAAAAACCTGAAAAAGTCCCAGCTGAAAAAAAGCAAAAAATCAGCTTCGCAAAAGCTAGCGGCTGGGGTATCCTCGGCTTAGGTGCAGCTGCCCTAGTCGCCTCAATCATTTATGTTTCTCAAATACTGGCCTTCATAGGGCTAGGCCTAATCTTCTGGGGCATCATTCTAACTTATATCCAAACCGAAGAATACGTGAAAGAAAATTTACTAGACAAAACAGTACTGCCCTCACTTGCAACCCTAAACCAAATGATACAAGAACTAGACTACAAAGGAAAGGCAATATACCTCCCCCCAAAATACCTCAAAGATCCAGAAGCGAACAAAGCCTACATATGCAAACAAAAAGAAGGAAAAATGCCAACACCCGAACAAATACAGGAACAAGAAACCAAACTCTTTATCGAGAATCCCCAAGGCATATTGCTAACACCACCAGGTGCTGAACTAGCAAAACTCTTCGAAAAAACGCTTGAGACGAGTTTCACCAGAATAGACATGCAATATCTACAGCAAAACATGCCAAAACTCTTCATCGAAGACTTGGAGATAGCTCAAAACTTTGAAATGGAAACAGAAGACAACAAAGTCCATGTCAAAATAGAAAACTCCGCCTACAAAAACCTAACCAAAGAAGCTACAAATCTATCAAATCTACTCGGCAGCCTAGGTTGCCCGCTCAGCAGCGCCGTCGCATGCGCTCTAGCCAAAGCAACGGGCAAGCCAATCATCATAGAAAACCAGAAAACAAGCGAAGACGGCAGAAAAACGGAGATAGAATACCGCATAATAGAAGAGGAGCAAACAGAACAATGACCTTTCCACTTGGCTTCTGGGACGTAAGCCTCCTAACAGCCATAACAGCCATAATACTACTCATCACTTCAGAGCTGCTTTCACCACATTACGGAAAAGTAAACATACAAATCGACAGGAGAAGGCTAAAAAACGCCGCAATGACTTTTTCAATAATCTTTCTGGCAACGGTGGCAATAAGAATAGTCAGCATAATCTTAAGTCCATAAAACATGCAACGCAAGGCCAAAGTATAGGTCCAGTATAAAAAGGTAATAAAGTCGGCCAAAACAATCAAACGAGTTTTCCAAACCTAAACTGTTATAACTGCTATAATGATCCTCTGGAAAACCTGAGCAAAAGTTCTAGAAGACAGTTACGTGCACGCTTATTAGATAGAATTACCACACTGATTTGTTGATTGAAATGAAGCTAAAAATAGCACTGACTGTTCTGACTTTGCTCGCAGTGGCAAGTCTGTCTTCTTACGCACTAACTCGTAATCCCGCACCTGTAGAAGCTTGCGTTGGAGGCACAGGCGAAATAAGAATCGAACCCCACGGCAGCTACTATCCATTGCCCATAATGCTTGCAAGCCCGGCAACCTTCAATGTATCAGTCACAGCGCACACAGCTTACCATCCCAATATCTTACTAGTGATGACCAACGCTTCTTATCAAGGTCTAATAGGTGACGTTGTAGTGGAATGGGTAGGCGGATCATCAAGCTTCCCCTCATCAAGCTTCACAGCGGTGGACAATGGATACGTACCACCAAGCGGCACCACACCAGGCGTTAGATACCAAGTTTCGGGCTTAAAAAACCATATTGGAGTGAATGGAACAGCAGACGACACATTATGGTATGCATACGGCCCATTCCTATCGGGACCCATCACCACAACCCCACAAACATTCAATGTTACCTTGCCTTCAACACACGCAAGAATGCTCGTTTACGCCATAGGCAAATCCAAATGTTCCGGCTTATTCGACATGAGAGTGCCGCCCACAAGGGCAGGGTTCGTGGTTCCAGACCTCGCTCCCATACTGTTGACCTTGGCGCCATTCAGCGCGTTTGGACTGTACGCCATCAAACGCAGAAAAAAGTGAAAGCGTAATAAGGGCTATCAGTAAAATTTCCTCTATCTTTTCTAAAATCATTGCTAGTGAATCTCCGTCAAGCTTTCCAACGCGCAATAGCATTATTTCCGCTTTCGTAATTATTCTTATATGACAGATGACCATTCATCTTTCTGAGGCGTAATTTACTTGAGTAAAAATTCGAAAAACAGCGAAGTAGCTCGGACAATAATCAGAATTATTAACGAAAGCAAGCCGCAAACCGTAGAACAACTTGTAAGCCTCGCAAGAGAGAGAATTCAAGTCCCTGAACAAAAAATAATGGAAACAGTTCTAAGATTACAAAGTGAAGAAAAAATAAAGCTTCTTAAACGGCCGCCACCAACATCACCGAACTTATTGGCATATCTCAAAACAGAGCAAGCCCTTTGGTATTGGATAACTATAGCCACTGCAACCATAACAGCCGCCATAGTGTTTACAATTCCAGAAGATCTTCACCCATGGGTCTACATAAGATATGTCCTAGGCGCAATCTTCGTTTTATGGCTGCCAGGTTATTCCTTCATAAAAGCGCTATTCCCCATGCAGGTTCCCATAAAATTACCCACAGAAACCCTTGACACGATAGAGCGGATAGCCCTAAGTCTGGGCATGAGCCTCGCCCTAGTCCCCATAGTGGGCCTCCTCCTGAACTATACGCCATGGGGCATACGCCTAACACCCATCGTCCTAAGCCTCCTCGCACTAACCATAGTCTTCTCCACAACTGCAATAATAAGAGAACACCAAATCATTATGAAAGCTAAAAAGTGAACGCTTAAAGTGGAATAAACCCATGACAGACGAACTAATCCAAGTAGCAGAAGACTCAGCCCGCGGAGGCTTCTTCCTCATCTCCGGAACAGCCCTCGCCACTGTCATCATGGCTATTGCCTCAATCTTAATCGGAAGATTTCTAGGCCCAGAACTATATGGGCAATACGCTCTAGCGCTTGTTGTCCCCCAGCTTCTTTTCCTATTCACAGACCTAGGCATAAACCAAGGCATAATCAAATTCACAGCCAGCCTTCGCTCAAAAGGCGAAAACAACCGCATCCTGAAAATAATAAAATACGGACTAATACTCAGAGCGTTAACAGGAATAGCTATCTTTATCATTAACTATGCCCTCGCAGACTTGTTCGCTTCACTTTTCCTCCAGAGACCTGACCTTGCCTTCTATATTAGAATAGCATCTATCTCTGTACTCTTCCAAGTGATATTCACAACTGCAACATCGGCATTCGTAGGCCTAGACAAAACAGAATACAACGCCCTCACAGCAAACATACAAGCAATCGCCAAAACCATAATCTCGATAACACTTGTACTCTTAGGATTCAGCGTCGCTGGAGCCATAATAGGCCACGTCACAAGCTATATTGTTGCAGCAATTGCAAGCATCTCCATCCTTTTCCTCACTATACGGGAAAAGCAAGTCAACCAAGACAACCATAGCGTTTCTGACGACTTAAAAACCCTCGTTCATTATGGAGCTCCACTCTACATATCTCTGCTGCTTACAGGATTCATCCCTCTCTACCAAAACGTCATACTAGCCATCTTCACAACAGACGCCGACATCGGAAACTACAAAGCGGCCACTAACTTCATCGCGCTCATGGCAGTTCTTGCAGTACCCATAACAACAGCACTGCTTCCCGCATTCTCAAAGCTTAACTCTTCAACAAACCAAAAAATAAAGACATTCTATAAGCTCGCAAACAAGTACACCGCCATGATCATAATCCCAATAACATTTCTCCTCATAATATTCTCCCAAGAAATAGTTCAGATAATATACGGCTCAACATACGAGTCAGCACCACTATTTTTGACAACATACTGCCTACTGTATTTCCTGGTTGGACTCGGCTATCTCGTCCTTCCAAGCCTCTACAACGGTTTAGGCGAAACAAAAACAACCCTAAAAATGAGCCTAATCACCTTCCTCATGCTTGCTGTCCTATCGCCGATTTTCACAAAAACCTACAGCGTCCCAGGCTTGATTGTCGCTTTTATAACCGCAAGTGCAGCAAGCACAATTTACGGCTTCTATGTTGGAAGAAAAAAACTTCAAATAGAATTCGATACCCGTTCACAACTAAAGATTTACTTAAACTCAGCGGTATCCAGTATTCCACCACTCCTAACGTTATATTTCTTACAACTACCTAAGCTCCTAAACATCACAATCGGAGGACTCTCATATCTTTTCATATACGCAACACTAACACCCTTAACAAAAACAGTAACCTTCTACGAACTCAGAACAGCCACACGCATCACGCAAAAGATTCGACCTCTAGCAGTCATTGCTAACCCGATACTGAAATACCAAAAAAGACTGTTGCACAACAAAACAAACCCGTAAAATTCTCAGAAAAACAAAATTCCATATAACATAGTTCTATGGTTAAACTCCATAAACAAATATATGAAACAAAAACAGTATTAAAGATAGGATGAAAATGCCAAAACGAAAAAGTCTACTCATCTTACTTGCAATCCTATGTTTAGCCCTAGTCCTATCCTATACTCTAATCAACTACAACCCAGCACAGAACACCGAAGTGAATCAGCCGCAGTCTACTCCACCACCATCCGAGGGGCCAGAGTTAGTAATTCCAGAAGCACCTCTAGGAATCTTAGGGTTAATAAGCGCCTTGGTGGTAGCATTCGGAATTTTTGCAATGGCGAAGAAAAGGAATTAAAACTAATAATAAAAATCGCCTATCCGAAACCGAACATAAATTCTAAATACTTATTCCAGCTCCTCAAAGCCTTTGAAGACTCTCCGCACTTTGTCTTTAGTGCAACCAAGAGCCTTGAAGGAAAGCTACAATGCGAAAGCGCATACTCCTAGCAATGATGATCCCGATAACCGTTTTAATATGGTTGCTCGGATGGTTATTATTCTGGGCAGGTTCTCAACGCAGACAAAATCACCCCCGAGAAAAACCCGAAAGCTGCCATTAAAGAAGTGGCAATAGAGATAACTGAGCCTGTGTGGAAAGAAAGTTATGAGCCTTAACGCACTTTACAGCCATGCAGAAAGACCAAATAAAATCGCTATGCTTACTTGTAAGTTGCCTGTAAAAGGCTAAGTCGGCTCAGCAGGAGATGGCAAAACAAATTAAGAATACAGGTTCCTCATTCAACTTGAGTTATCATTATGTCAAAGGTGAAACTTGTTATATTTTGCACATCGGAGGAAATTGACAAGATGAAAGTAACTTCAACGACTTCACTAGGCCCAAGAAGTTGACCCAAATAATCCCAACTTAACGTTATGCAACTTGAAGCGTTTACAGGATCCCAATTAATAGTATCCAACGAAATAAAAGCAGGTACGTTGCCCTCATTTCTCACGTAAACCGTCACATTCTTCTGCAAAACCGGATCCACAATTCCCCAATCTATATAAGAAACAGGTTTACTACAAACTTCATCCCAGTAAACCCCAACCCCCAACGTTTTCACAACTCCCTTACTGCTTATAGTTGCAGAGAACAAATACATAGAAACAGAAGTATAAATCAGCGTACTGAAAACACAGATAAACAATGTAAAAACGAAAATTGCAAGCTTCTTTTTGAACTTTTGAAAACAAAATCCTCTAAGTACAGCAAAAAACTGTTTGACTTTCTTGAGCCTTGCGTTATCCATTTGAACTCTGTATAGACTATTTTTGCTTCCCATATATTAGATTTATGAACATTTCTGCCGAAAATCCGCTAAGAACGCAGGTAAAAACCCACGAATTCAGCTCTAAAACGAAAAATACGGACAGGCTGTTGACATTCGCTTATGGTTCACGTTAAGCATCACACTTATTAATAAAGAGCTGTCGACCATTTATCTATAAAGAGAAAGAATGGCTGCTGTTAACTTTACTGCCATTTTAAAGGAAACTACAAAAAACAGAGAAGTTCAACTTGTTTATGTAGTTTCTGTACCAGTGATTATTATGTCGAAACTGAAATTTGTAACTCCTGTGACGGTTGAGGATACTATAAGTGTTAGAACTGCTTGAACCGAAGATCCGGGGGTCAGCTTATGGCCTCCACGATTCCAGTTTAACGTTATGTAGCTTGAAGCCTCCTGCGGATTCCAATTATTTGTTGTCATACTCAAAGTCAAATTCACGTTACCCTCGTTACGTACGTAAACTGGAACATTCTTTGTTTCTCCAGCATCCAAAGTTCCCCACTGTATGATCGAAACTTGTTGGCTGCAGGCGCTGTCCGAGTAAACACCAACTCCAACAGCCTTTACATTTCCAGTATTAGGGATAGTTTTGCTAGTCGAAAGAAGAGCATAAACCAATGTGCTTGTCACACATAACGTGACAATTGCCAAGATTACAGGAACATGTATTCTAGATGGCTCCATTTTCATCACATCGTTAAAAAACGAGTATTGAGTCTTAATAAACCTTATTGTCCATCTGAACCACACAAATACACAATCACTAACATACCCTAGAATACAAACTATGCAGTACTCCACAAGAAGGATCCATTTTCTGTTCAACTAACTTCCCCAATCTCAACACTTGTCATACTTCTTGCACCATACAAACACTCTAAGAGGAAGAGATAATCCTCTTAAAGATCAATCCTAGTAAGTTTATATTACCAAACAATATACAGAGCTAATCTTAAAATTCAACTCTTTGCGGAGGTGAAAAAGCCATTGAGTAAAGACCAAGCAATCGGCGGTATAATATTCTCAACATGCGTGATAATAGGCATACTGTATACCGCAGGACTATTCTACTTTGGAAGCCCACTAGACTGGAGTATACAGTTTTCGCTCATAGCAATCCCAGTGTTTCTAGCGTTTATCGCTATATTGGGCATAGGGGCATGGATCGGCTGGACCATGGCTACCACGCCACCTCCAAAGCCGATAGAGGAACTCACAGCAGAAATAGAAGAGAAAAAGGAATCCAAAGAATAGCCATGGAACATAAAAATAACTGTTGAAAAGAAAAACACGCTAAGACTGATTTAATTCGACTCGCCGAAGGCTATACACCAAGTTCCACTTTCTGAAATATAATTCCTAAAGTGTTGACGACTATTCTGCCAGCAAAAAGGTCTGGCGGCTGCTCAACACCTAAAC
>Ga0315282_10001795_pt1 | contig 40121 bp, 37 predicted proteins | sample YL17G07_20_MG_FD_203693 | JGI IMG/M metagenome (GOLD analysis project Ga0315282, IMG submission 203693) | Sediment microbial communities from Yellowstone Lake, YNP, Wyoming, USA - YL17G07_20 | ecosystem: Environmental > Aquatic > Freshwater > Lake > Sediment | place: USA: Wyoming | collected...
TCCCTTCCCACTTGGGTTCCAGCGGAGGTACGCCACCCACATTCACAAGGGCAGTCGCCGTGTACACTTGATTCTGGTCGTCCGTGGCCCGGAGCCTGGCCAGGAAGAGCCCCTGGCTGGTGTACGTAGTTTGGGGCTCACCGAAGGTTGTCGCGGTGAAGTCCGTGCTCCCATTGCCGTCAAAATCCAACTCGAACAATTTGAGGGGGCGCCCCGTGTTGTCCTGGAGGTGGAGTGTGACCGCGAGCGGAGCAGGGCCGCCGGCCGGGAAAGCTTCCAGGATCACGGCGGGCGACGGCGCGGGGAGGACGTTCACGCGGACGCTGCTGCTCGTGGTGGCCCCGGACGTGGTGGAGGCCACTGCTGTCAGCGTGGTGATGTCTGGTGTAACAGGCACGAGCGCCGCGAAGAGGGTGCCTTGGATGGAGGCAGGGATACCGTTGATGGTCACTCCCGCCTCAAGACCACCAGCCTCCACTGTACCGCGCACGAGAAGCTGGCCTTGGGACACAGTCGCTCCGGCTACCGGCTCAGTTATCGTCGCCCGGAGTGTGCGAACCGTGAACATCCATTGTGCCGGAATCGGCGTCTCGTTCCCAGCCAGGTCCCGGGCCTTGACGCGGAAGAGATGGGTCCCCTGAGCCAGGCTCGTAAGCCGAACCGGCGAGGCAATCTGGAAGTCTGTAAAGGATCCGGCGTCCAGGGCCCAGGCATACTGGAGGGCCTCAGGTGCGGTCAGATTGTCCTGGCCCGTGAAGGTGAAGGTGGCCTCGGGAATGCCGATCTCTCCTCCAGGGCCAGCGGTGATCGTCACCTCCGGCGGCGTGTCATCATGGGTCACTGTGGCTTTGGCCGGGGCCGATGTGAGGCCCAGGCCAAAGGCGGCCGTAGCGAAGAGTTCCAGGCGATTCTCAGTGTTGGGGCTTAAGGCCGCAGGAATGGAGAAACGGCCCTCGACGTCGCTGACGGCCGGGGGCCGGAGGGCCCAAATCTGATGTGTGTAGCTGAGCTTGCGGTGAGGAGACAGGCCCTGGAACTTCAGAATCGTGCGCGCTGTCTCCCTGGGTCGGAGGAGGCCCTTCACCAGTGGGACCTCGACGGCCGGAAGATCGTTCACCGTCGTGGTAGCATTGGCCAAGCTCGCGCCTGACGGCGAGATGGTCGCGATGGCGACGGCCAGGGGCGCGGCCAGGGGCCTTGAGCCCGTATTGGTGATGGTCACGACCTGCATAGAGAGCTGTGTGCGGCGATCTAGCCGGAGCGCGGAGCGGTGAACTGCTGTCTGGTCGGAGACATCGGTCTGTGAAGGGTAAACGACCCGCGCCCCTCGGACAGTGAGAAGTGAGTTAGGCTCGGCCGTTCCCTTGAGGGCGAGGGTGATTTCTCGGGTAAAGGCCGGGGGCTGCTGGTCGAAGGTCGGAGACCGCGGGGCAACGAACTTGATAAGCCACCCGGCGTCCGCCTCGGCCACGTAGAGGTTCCCCTGGGGATCGAGAACGAGGCCTTGCGGCTCGTGGAGACCCCTTGCAAAAAGGTCCACCCCCTCCTCATCGAAGGCTTTGCCTATCACCCCACGCTCCCAGTCCCGTTCATCGAACTGCGCATCGGCGCTCAGGTATGTAGCGTTGAGGAGGTCGAGGGTGAGGTCGTGGGGCCGCCGGAAGCCCGAACGAACCAGGATCTCCAGATCCTCCCCGGAGGTGATCTCGAATACGGTCCCTCCATCCCGCTCTGGCTCCGCGCGCAGCCGCTCGGCCACGAATCTGATGCTGCCCTCCGGGAGCAGCCGAAGCCCGTCGGGCCGCACGAGCCCCCGCACCAGAACCTGAGGGTGCGAGCCATCGGGGGCGAGCTGGAGCAGGATGCCCTCGTCACGGTTCGGCAGCTTGTAGCCGGCTCCTTCTTCGGCAGTCACGTAGAGCGCACCGTCCTCCCCGACGGCCACCCGGTGGGGGTTCTTGAGGTCGTCGCGGAGAAGGGTGATCGAACCATTTCCGGAAATGCGGCTCAGCGTGCCAGCTCGTTCATCCACCACCAAGAGGGTCCGATCCCCTGGATCCCACGCGATTCCCCGGGGACGCCTGAAGCCCGTGGCGTGGGTATGGAGGGAGCCTTGGGAATCTCGGCGCAGGATGACGCCCGCGTCTGCTTCGGCGATGAAGAGATCCCCGGTGGTGCGGTCGAGCGCCAAGCCGGTGGGCTCGTGCAAGTGGGTGGCGACGATCTCGAACGGGGCGTAGGCCTGGATGCCCTGGTGCGGCGCAGGTAGCGAGGAGGCCGGGAGCAGGAGCCAGAGGAGGACAGCGAAGCCGAAGAGCGGCAGTAGCCAGCGAGAGAGGTCCCGACGATGCGGCGGCGGCATGGGTGGCTCCGTGGGGATCGCGCGACCGGGGCACAGGAGCCGGGAAGAATTGCGACGCCGCCTTTTCTATCCGAGGGCCGGCGCGGCGTCAACGGCAAAGTCTTTGCCGTTCCGGACAAAATGTTTGCCGTTTCGGACACAGAGGTAAACGTTGGATATATATCCCCCTCGCAATGGTCAGTTGGGTCGCTTCCCGCCAGATACCCGATTGCGATGGTCCCGTAGCTCGGAGGGGGTCACACCAAAGGCCCGCTTGAAAGTCCGGTCGAAGGCCGCCACGTTCTGGTATCCCACGGCCTGGGCGATCTGCTCGATGCCGAGGTCGGTGGTCCGGAGGAGTTCTTCCGCGCGCCGCAAGCGCGCCTCCACGAGGTAGCGCCGGGGCGTCTTGCCGTACATGTGGCGGAATCGGCGGTGGAGCTGCCGGTCGCTGAGGCCGACCTCCTTGGCCAGGCTGGCCGTCGTATGTGGGCGTTCTGGATGCTCGGTCATGAGGTGGCGCGCCTGGGCGGCGGGATCGAGGCGGGAATGGTCCGACTGGATCAGCCGGGCGAGCGTGGCGTGCAGCTCTCGAATGTTCACCGGCTTCTTCAGGTAATCGCTTGCCTTCGCGCGGAGGGCGCGGACAGCCAGCTCCTCGGTGCCGTGCCCGGTCAGGATCAGGATCGGCGCCCGGGAGAGGGTCCGGAAGCGGCCGATGAGGTCGAGGCCGTGCTCGTCCTCGAGAATGGCGTCCAGGATGATGGCCGCGATGGGGTGCGTGCGTAGGACCGCGCACGCTTCGTCCCCGTTCGACGCACTGTGGACGACATAGGTGCCGTCGAGCGCCGCGGTGAGCGCCTCCCGGACGGAGGAGTCATCGTCCACTACAAGGATGTGCGGGACGGATTCACGCATCGCGTATTCTCAGCAACGTTCGCATCAACTCTTGCCGTGGAATCACCGAGACGACCGGCAGATCCCACGACCTTGCCTCGTCCCTCGATCTAGGGCAGGGCATCGCAGTTGTGCACGGGGGACCCGGCGGATTGCTGGGCGTCACGATGCCCATAGCCTCCGCGACAAGAATTTAGCAGGGGACGTGCCATAAGCGTGGATCGCCGTAACTCCGTGAAAGGACATGGGGGCATGTCCCGTAAGGCATGCCAGACGGACGTTATTTCGTGCACCTCTGGATAACAACCTGTATCTGAATCATGCTCCGGCCAAGCAGAGGGGGCAAAGGAAAGCCCTACCGGGAAGACACAGCAACCCACCGGCAGCCCGGCAAGCTGGGGTTCTGGAAGGCGAACTCCTGAGACCGCGGGTGAACGACTAGAGCAGCAACTGCACCGGGTTCTCCAGGATCTTCTTCAGCTCCTGGAGGAACTTCGCCCCCATGGCGCCGTCGATGATCCGGTGGTCGAACGAGCCGGTCAGACGCATCCGCTGCCGCACGGTCACCTGGCCGTTCAGGACCACCGGTTTCTCCTCGATGGCCCCCACCGCCAGGATGGCCCCGTGGGCGGGATCGATCACGGCCGTGAACTCCACCACGTCGTACATGCCCAGGTTGGAGATGGCGAAGGTGCCGCCCGAATATTCCTCGGGTCGGAGCCTCCGGCCGCGGGCCCGCTCGATCAGGCTCTTCGCCTCCCGGGCGATCTCGCCCAGGCTCTTCCGGTCGCACTCGCGGATGACGGGCACGATCAGGCCGTCCTCCAGCGCGACCGCCACCCCCATGTGCACCCGCTTGAACAGGCGGATCCGGCCGTCGGTGTACGTGGCGTTGATGGCCGGGTGCCGCTGGAGCGCCAGGGCCGTCGCCTTGATGATGATGTCGTTGACGCTCAGCTTCTCCGTCTGGGCGTCCATGGCGTTGAGCGACTTGCGGAGCTCCAGGGCCGCCCCCATGTCCGCCTCGACGGTCACGGTGAAGTGGGGGATGGGCGCCTTGCTCTGGGTCATGCGGGCGGCGACGGTCTTGCGGATGATGCTGAGTTCCTTGTCCTCGAACTCCCGCTCGCCAGGAGGCACCTCGGCCCCGCCCAGCCGCTGGGCCTGGGCGGCCGCGTAGGCCTCCACGTCCCGCTCCAGGATGCGCCCGCCCGGGCCGCTCCCCTTCACGTGGGTCAGGTCGATCCCGGCCTCGCGCGCCATGCGCCTGGCGATGGGCGAGGCCGGTACCCACCCTGCCTGGGGCGGGGCGGCCGGCGGCGGGGCCGGGGCAGCGGGCTTTGCCTCCGCCTTGGCAGGAGCGGCTGCTGCGGCAGGCGCGGGGGCCCCTTTCAGCAGGCCCGTGATGTCCTCGTCCGGCTCGGCGATGACGCCGATGAGCTGGCCCACCGGCACCGTCTGTCCGTCCTCGGCCAGGACCTTCCTCAGGACGCCGCTGCCGAACGCCTCCAGCTCGATCTCGGCCTTGTCCGTCTCGATGGAGGCCAGGACGTCGCCCCCCTGGACGCGGTCCCCCTCCTTCTTCAGCCACTGGATGACCCGTCCCTCCGTCATGGCGTCGCTGAGCTTCGGCATGATGACTTGGAATGGCATGGTCGGCTCCGCTGCAATTAAGAATTTAAAACGAACAACCGACAACGGAAAACCGGAAACCCGTTGGCCCGTTTTCAATTGTCCGTTGTCGGTTTGAAATTTCCACTTTCCCTATAGGGCCAGGGCCTGTTTGATCCCGGCGATGATGCGCGCCTTGTCCGGGGTCTTGGCGCGCTCCAGGTTTCGGGCGTAGGGCATGGGGGCGTTGGCGCCGGTCACCCGCACCACCGGGGAATCCAGGTAGTCGAACGCCTCCTCGGTGATGAGGGTGGCGATCTCGGCGCCCAACCCGGCGAAGCCCGCGCCGGCCTCCAACACCACGGCGCGGTGCGTCTTCTTCACGGAGTTGAGGATGGTGGTCTTGTCCATGGGCCGCAGCGTCCGGGGGTCCACCACCTCGACGGAGATGCGGTCCTTCTCCAGGTCCTGGGCGGTCTCCAGGGCGCGGTGCACCATCCCCGTCCAGCCGATCACCGTGACGTCGGTGCCCTCGCGCACCACCTCGGCGAGGCCGAGGGGGATGGTGTATTCCTCGTCCGGCACCTCGCCCTTCACGCCGTACAGCGTCTCCGACTCGATGAAGATGACCGGGTTGTCGTCGCGGATGGCGCTCTTCAGGAGCCCCTTGGCGTCCTTGGGGGTCGAGGGGCGCACCACCATGAGGCCCGGGACGTGGTAGAAGTAGGACTCCATGCTCTGGGAGTGCTGGGCCGCGAGCTGCACGGCCGGGCCGCCGGGGCCCCGGATGACCATGGGCACCCTGAACTGGCCGCCCGACATGTACAGGATCTTGGCCGCGTGGTTCACGATCTGGTCCAGGGCCACGATGGCGAAGTTGAAGGTCATGATCTCCACCACCGGCCGCAGGCCCACCATGGCGGCGCCGATCCCCACGCCGGCGAACCCCGCCTCGCAGATGGGGGTGTCCACCACCCGCTTGGGCCCGAACTCCTCCAGGAGGCCCTGGCTGACCTTGTAGGCGCCCTGGTAGACCCCGACCTCTTCCCCGATGAGGAAGACGCGGGGATCGCGCCGCATCTCCTCCCGGAGGGCCCGGTTCAACGCCTCGCGATAGGTGATGATGGCCATGATGGCTGACGCCTCATTTCGGATTGCGGAAGGCGGATTGTGGATTTCAAGCCAGTCTCGGCTCCCGGCTGCTGCCGATAGCGAGATCCGATAGCGATATCCGAGGGGGCACCGCGCGTGCTTTCCTCCTATCTGTCGCTATCGCTATCGCTGTCGGGTTCTTAGACGTAGACGTCGGTGAGGAGCTCTCCCAGGGGCGGCTCCGGCGAGGCGTCCGCGAAGCGGACCGCCTCCTCGATGACCTGGGCGATCTCCTTGTCCATCTCCTTGTACTCGGCGTCGCTGATGATCCCCTCGCCGCTCAGCCGATCCCACAGCAGGACGATGGGATCCGACTTCTTCCACTCCTCGACTTCCTCGCGCGTCCGGTAGAGGGCCGCCGCGGGGTCGCGCATGGAGTGGCCGCGGAACCGGTAGGTGCGCGTCTCGATGAGGGTCGGGATCTTCTCGCGGCGGGCGCGCTCCACGGCCTTCCCCGCCGCCTCGCGGACGGCCAGGACGTCCATGCCGTCCACCTGCTCGCCCGGAATCCCGTAGCCCGCAGCCTTTTTATAGATGTCGGTGACCGATTGCGTCCGGGCGAGGGCGGTGCCCATGGCGTACAGGTTGTTCTCGCAGATGAAGATCACCGGCAGCTTCCACAGGGCGGCCATGTTCAGGGACTCGTGGAAGACGCCCTGGGCGGCCGACCCGTCGCCGAAGAAGCACAGGCAGACCTGGTCGCCCCCCTGGTAATTGATGGCGAAGCCGATCCCGGTCCCGATGGGCAGTTGTCCTCCCACGATCCCGGTCCCGCCCATGAAGTTGCACTCTTTGTCGAAGAAGTGCATGGAGCCGCCCTTCCCCTTGCACAATCCGTCCAGGCGGCCGAACAGCTCGGCCATGGCCCGCCGGGGATCGGCGCCTTTGGCCAGGGCGTGGCCGTGTTCCCGGTAGCCGGCCACCACGTAATCGTCCGGACGCAGGATGGAGATGGCCCCCACGCAGGAGGCCTCCATGCCGACATCCAGGTGGAGGAACCCTCCGATCTTTCCCTGGGTGTACATCTCGGCCGCCTTCTCCTCGAAGCGGCGGATGAGGAGCATCTGGTAGAGCAGATCCATCATGACCTTCTTGTCCATCGCCGGCTTTCTCACGATGTCGGAGGCCGCCTCAACGGGCGACTTGCTGGAACGCTTTGGCGTGCTGGCTCCTCCGGGAGCGGCGAGTGGGCGGGCCTCTCGACCGATATACCGGCGGGGATTATAGCCAATGAGGCCCAGTATGGAAAGACGAAACGAGGAGGGAGGATTGCCCCCTGGAGGGATCAGCGGGGGATGAGGTGGACGGCAGAGGCCTTGAACGTCGCCACCACCGGGCTCCCGGGTCCGAGGCCGAGTTCCTCGTAGGACTGCGTGGTCACCAGGGCCACGAGACGCGGGCCGCAGGCGATCTCGATCCGGTATTGCGCCTCCAGCCGGATGGCGGACTCCACGCGGCCCTCCAGGCGGTTCCGGGCGCTCTCCACGATGGCATGTCCCTCGGCCGCGCGCAGCGTGATGTCCTCGGGGCGCAGGCAGGCGAGGACGGGGTCCCCCACCGAAACCTTCCCCAGGGCCGCGAGACACACTCCTTCCACGCCGACCGTGAGCAGCCCGTCGCGGCTGGCAAGGATGCGGCCGGGGAGGATCGTCTCCATGCCGACGAAGCGGGCCACCTCCTCGGAGGCGGGCCGACCGAATACCTCCGCCGGGGTGCCCACCTGGCATAGGCGGCCGCCCATGACAACGGCGATCCGATCGCCGAGGCGCAGCGCCTCCTCCCGGTCGTGGGTCACGAAAACAGTCGTGCACCCCTCCTGGCGGAGCAGGGCCTGGAGCTGCCCGAGGAGCTCGGCGCGCGTCGGCGGGTCCAGGGCCGCAAACGGCTCGTCCAGCAGGAGGACGTCCGGGCGGAGGGCGAAGGCCCGCGCCAGGCTCGCGCGCTGCGCCTCCCCGCCGGAGAGCGTGCGGGCCCCGCGTCGCGCCAGGTGGGCGATCCGCAGGCGCGCGAGCCACGTCCCCACCTGGGCCGCCACCTCTTCCGCCGGCCGATGGCGAAGGCGGAGCCCCAGAGCCACGTTGGCCTCGACGGTGGCATCGCAGAGGAGGGGCTCCTGAAAGACGCAGGCGAGCTGGCGGCGCGTAGCCAGGATATCCCGCCCGCCCCAGGGGACAGGCTGTCCGCGGAATCGGACGATCCCGGCGGTGGGGCGTTCCAGGAGGCCGAGGATTCGGAGCAGGGTGGATTTCCCCGCCCCGTTGGGCCCGATGAGGGCGAAGATCTCTCCCCGCCCGACGGCCACGGCGGGGACGTCCAGGACGGTGGCCCCGCCGTAGTCCATCCGGAGATCGCGTCCCTCCAAGATCGGCCCGGTCACCGCGCCCGCCCCCGCTGCTGGATCCAGGTGAGGAGGTAGTTCACCCCGAAGACCAGGACGAGGAGGATCACGCTGAGAGCGATGGCGACGTCGAAATCCCCCTTCCCCGTCTCGAGGACCGTGGCGGTGGTGAGGACGCGGGTCTGCCCGAGGAGATTGCCGCCGACCATCATGGACGCCCCCACCTCCGAGATGACCCCCCCGAATCCCGCCATGATCGCCGCCAGGAGTGGGAGGCGCGCCTCGCGCATGAGGAGCCACAGGAGCTGGCCCCGGGAGGCGCCGAGCCCGAGAAACTGGAGCCGGAGTTTCGGGTTGAGCTGCTGGATGGCGGCGATGGTGAGGCCGGTCACGATGGGGGCGGCGATGACGAACTGGGCGATGACGATGGCCGTGGGGGTGTACAGGAGCTCCAGAAATCCCAGTGGGCCGCTCCGCCACAGGGAGATGCTGACGAACAGGCCCACCACCACCGGCGGGAGGCCCATGCCGGTGTTCACCAGCGCGACCAGGAGGCCGCGGCCGGGGAAGCGGGTCAGGGCCAGGACCATCCCGGCCGGGATTCCCGCGATCAGGCTCAGGAATGTGGCGGCCGCTGAGACCTTGAGCGAAAGCCAGGTGATCTGGAGGACCTGGGGATCCCCCGAGAGGATCAGTCGGACCGCCTGGACGATGCCCTGCCAGATCAGCTCCATGGGTCAGGTTTCCGGTTCACGGTTCAACGTTCGAGGTTCAACGTTCGAGGTTCGGACGTCGCGGCCCGCGGCTGCTTCCGATAGCGAGATCCGATAGCGATATCCGAGGGAACACCGCTCGTGCTTTCCTCGTATCTATCGCTATCCCTATCGCTATCGGCTCTTCATCCCGCGGCGATGGCCCTCAGAGGGCTTCCTCGCGCTTGCCCGCGTCGGGGAAGAACAGGGGCTCGCCGTACTTGTCCACGCCGAACGTCTTGATGACCTCCTGGACCTCTGGGGAGACCATGAAGTCGGCGAAGGCCTTCCCCCCGGCGGCATTCACCCGGGGGAACTTGGCGGCGTTGGCTTCCATGACCGAGTAGATGTTGAGGAGGATCCGATCCCGCTCTACGAGGTTCACGAGCTGCGCCCGCTTCTGGAAGGCCAGGAAGGTCCCCCGGTCGGTCACCGCGTACCCTCGCTTCTCGGAGGCGATTCCCAACGTGGCGCCCATCCCCTGGCCGGCTTGCAGGTACCACGCGCCGGCGGGCTGAATCTTCGCCTCCTGCCAAAGTTTCTTCTCGAGCTGGTGGGTGCCCGAGTTGTCCCCACGAGAGACGAAGGTCGCCTTGGCCTCGGCGATGCGCTTCAGAGCGTCCACGGCGCTGGGGAGGCCCTTGATCCTCGCCGGGTCGTCGGCAGGACCCACGATGATGAAATCATTGTGCATCACGAGTCGCCGGTTGAGCAAGAGCCCGTCCGCCACGTATTTCTTCTCGGAGTCCGGCGCGTGGACCAGGCACACGTCCGCCTCGCCCTTGGCCCCCAGGGCTAGGGCCTGCCCCGTGCCGACCGAGATCGTCTTCACCGTGTACCCGGTCTTCTTCTCGAACATGGGGACCAGGACGTCCAGCAGCCCGGAGTCCTGCGTGCTCGTGGTGGTGGACAGGATGACCGCCTGCGCGGCCAGGACCGGTCTTCCCCCCGCCTGGCCGGCCAGGATCACGCCCAGCGCTATTGCCGCCCAGAGGCCGCAGCGAGAAGCCATACAGAGAGTCCGCCTCATCTGATCCTCCTCTCGTCTTCCAAGGAACTGAGGCCCGGACCGATAAAGGATGTACGCACTCTCACCGCGACCATCGCATTCCCCACATAAAGGGATTGCACGCTAAGACCCTGTCAATCTATATGCTTTGTTCAGCATAGTCAAGCCCGCTAAGAATCGCCCTCTCGGCCTTTCTTTGGAAATGTCTCGGCGAGCCGAGGCGGCCGGCGCAAAGAACACAAATCCACACAGACCCCTGTCATCATGCTGTAACAGATCCATGATATTGACGTCACCGCGCCGGCCCCCAAGCGGGGGATTTTCCTTGCCCTGCCCGGCGATCCGTCTCTATGATCCCCTTGCGGGTACGGGCGGACGGGTCGCCACCGGGCGCCAAGGCGGACCGGTGACTGCCGAGGTGAGATATGGGAAGCATCCTGATCGTTGAGGACGAGCCGGATATCGCGGAGCTGGTGAAATACCATCTGGAGAAGGCAGGCTTGCCGGCCCGGGTGGTCGGCGACGGGAAGCAGGCCCTGGATCTCATCGTCCGCGAGCAGCCCGCCCTCGTGGTTCTGGACCTCATGCTTCCCGGCCTGGACGGGATGGAGGTCTGCCGGCGCCTCCGCGGGAGCCCGGCCACCCGGGGGATCCCCGTGATCATGCTGACCGCCAAGGCCGAGGAGGTGGATCGGATCGTGGGGCTGGAGATGGGCGCGGATGATTACGTCCCCAAGCCCTTCAGTCCGCGCGAGCTGGTCGCGCGGGTCAAGGCGGTCCTCCGGCGTGCAGCCGCCCCCCCGGAACCCAGCGAGGCGCCGGTGATCGTGGGTGATCTGCGCCTCGATCCCGCACGCCACGAGGTCACGAAGGATCGTCAGCCCGTCTCCCTGTCCGCCATGGAGTTTCGCCTCCTGGAATTCTTCCTGCGCCATCGCGGCCGCGTGTACAGCCGGGCGCAACTTCTGGATCAGGTCTGGGGGCAGGACCGGTTCGTGGAGCCCCGGACCGTGGACGTGCACATCCGCCGCCTGCGCGAGAAGATCGAGGATGAGCCGCGGAAGCCTACCCTGATCCTGACCATCCGCGGCTTGGGGTACAAGTGCCGCGAAGAGGAATGACCAAATCCCAATGCGACTCGGTTCTCGGATCTCATTGGTCATTGGGTCATTGGACATTGGTCATTGAGCGGTCATTGGGCCATGAGGTTCGGGGTTGCGACGAAGGCGATTCTTCCCATCGCCGCGCTGATCGTCTTCAGCCTGACGCTGGTGGGCCTGTACCTGGAGAGGCAGCAGCGGGCCGTTGTCGTGGCGCAGGTGGTTGGCCGGCTCGATGCCGAAGCCTCGCTCCTGTCCCGCGAGGTCCCGGCCGCCCTCGCGGAAGGGGACGCCTGGGCCCGTGGGGCCGAGGCCCGGGCGAAAGCCCGGATCACGCTGATCGCCTCCGACGGGCGGGTCCTGGCCGATTCCCAGGAACCCTCGATCCAGATGGAGAACCACGCCACCCGCCCCGAGGTGGCAGAGGCGCTGGCGAAGGGGAGCGGTCATGCGCTCCGGTACAGCCGGACGGTGAAGCGGGACCTCTTGTACTTCGCCCAGGCCATTCCGCAGCCCGATGCGGGCTTCGTGGTCCTTCGCCTCGCCGTTCCCATCCAAGAGGTCATCCTCGGCTTCAGCCGGTTTCGGCGCGATTTCCTGGCGGGCGCAGTGATCTCCCTTGCCCTGACGGTCGGGATCGCCTACCTCTGGGCTCGCCGGATCACGCTGCCCCTGCGGCAGATGGCCGGGTTCGCCAAGAGTGTGGCGCAGGGGGAACTCCACCGGCGACTCCCCGTCCGCACCCGCGACGAACTAGGCGAGCTGGCCGGGGCCCTGAACGCCATGGCAGCCGACCTCGACGGGACGCTGCGCCGCCTGGAAGCCGAGGGGCAGCGCATCCGTGCGATCATGGAGAGCATGGCCGAGGGCCTCCTCGTCATTGACGCGCGCGGCCACATCTCCCTCGTCAACCCTGCGGCGGAAGTGTTGTTGGGCCTGAAGAGAGAGGCGGCCTTAGGTCAAACGCCCCTGGAGGCCGTGCGGAGCCACGAGCTGGACGACCTGTTCAAGGCGGCGGCCAAGCGAGAGGATGCCGCCGGCGCCGAGATAACCTTGACCTATCCTCGCCGTCGCATCCTGGCGGGAACGGCGGTGGCCGTCCGGGACGCGACGGGCGCGCTCCAAGGAACGGTCGTCGCCCTTCGCGACGTCACGCAGCTCAAGCGCCTGGAGGAAGCGCGGATGGAGTTCGTGGTCAACGTGTCCCACGAACTCCGCACGCCTCTCACGGCCATCCGGGGATATGCCGAGACACTCCTCGACCAGGGCCTGGAGGACCGCGCGGAGGCCCGGAAGTTCCTGGAGATCATCCACCGGCACGCCGAGCGACTGGGGCGCCTGCTGAACGAGCTTCTGGACCTCTCCAACATCGAGCTGGAGCGAACCCCGCTATCCATCCGGTCGGTACCCGTGGCTGAGGTCATCCGCCACGCTGCGGCGATGCTCTTGCCCCAGGCCGAGCAGAAAGCCATCCGTCTCGTCAACGCGGTTCCTGATGATCTTCCACCCGTCCTGGCCGACCGGGACCGCCTGGTTCAGATCCTGGTGAATCTCATTGACAACGCCGTCAAGTACACCCCCGAGGGCGGTACCGTCACGCTCCACGCGCGACCAATTTCGGATTTCGGATCTCAAATTTCGGATTCCGCAATCCGCAATCCGCAATCCGCAATCGCCATTGAGGTGGAGGACACCGGCATCGGGATCCCCGAGAAGGACCTCCCCCGGATCACCGAGCGCTTCTACCGCGTGGACAAGGCCCGCTCCCGCGAGATGGGTGGGACCGGCCTGGGCCTCGCCATCGTGAAGCACCTCGTCCAGGCGCACGGCGGCACCCTCGTTATCGAGAGCGAAGTCGGCCGGGGTACCACCGTCCGCTTCAGCCTACCCGCTGCGGTGGGGTAAGGCGCTCCCGTGGAATGGAATGTTTGCTTCCCACTCTGAACCGTAGTAAGGTTCGTTCCCCTGAACGCAATCCTCGGACTGGGGATCCGAACATTGTCGCTGTAGAACGCGAGGCGTTATGCGAGCCATCAACAGCTGGAAACTAAAAGCCCAACGGCTCAAAGTCGAAGTCTATGCCCTCTATCTTGCCTACAGGGACCCGAGAACACCATGGTACGCGAGGTGCTTCGCAGCCTGCGTTGTAGGTTATGCGTTCAGCCCAATTGACCTCATCCCTGACCCGATCCCGGTCCTTGGCTACCTGGATGATCTGGTGCTGGTGCCCGTCGGCGTTCTCCTGGCGAGGCGGATGATTCCGGATGCCGTACTCGCCGAGTGTCGAGAGAAGGCGAAAGACCTGGTGAAAAAGCCTACGAATTGGGTGGCGGCCGCGGTCATTGTTGCCATCTGGGTTCTTCTGGCCGCGGCGGTGACCCTTTGGCTTGTAGGATATTTCAGAGGCTCAAAATAGGCCATTCTCAACGACCTGGACTCTTGCCACGACCCAAGTTGAGAGGAACCGAGTATATGAACCGACCGTCCGCGGAAGCGGTCCGCCGCATCCGAGTTGAGATCGGGGCCCGAGTTATCAAGTTCCTCGATACTCTGGGCGAACCCCGCCTTTAGCGATCGGCACCCCCGCAGTTCACTCAGATTTCACCTGCCTGTCATCCACGCGTCACTCGACATTCCTATCCTCCTGCCAGAGTTTCCACTATTCACAGGTTTTCGTGGGCTGGTCGGCGTCACCGGGGACAAACCGGACCTCCCGAGGTCGCTTCCCTCAGGATTGCTGGCGATTACAGCCGGCTACGCTCGGAGAGCGGCGGCATGACACCTCTCAGCACCATGCATTTCGTCGAGATTTCACTCGCCTGTCATGCGCCTGTAACAAATGGAGCCCATAGTGTCTGGCAGAGGGGAATGGTTCGTAGGAGCATCGCTCATGAAAACATTTCTGGATACCGCATTCTTCGTTGCCTGGGTCGCCGCGTATCTGGCGACAATCTCCTGGGTCAGCCGCTTCCGCAGGGCGAGGGTCCACGCCCTGGGGCCGTCGGGACGGAGCGACTACCGCACCGATAAGGACATCGTTCTGTGGCTGACTGTGTTCGTCTTGGGCGTCCTGCTGTTCCTCCTGGCGTATGTCGCGACGCAGGCGATCGGGCATATCGTCTGATGAGCGCAGCTACCTCGCGTTTCTGACCGTCACACGTTGGAACATGGCGCTGGCCACGTCCGGCGAGAGCCGGGCGGGTCTCAGATCCTCAGGAAAGGAAAAGGAGGGGTTAAATGAAGGGGGTTCAGGGTCTGTACAAACGGCTGGGTGTGATCGTTGCCGTTCTCGTGTTGGCCGTCGGGCATGCCGGCGGGTCGGTCTCGGCCCAGATGCTGATGAACGGGGCCGGGGCGACGTTCCCGTATCCGATCTATTCGAAGTGGTTCGATGAGTACACCAAGGTGGATCCGAGCGTCCGGTTCAACTACCAGTCCATCGGGAGCGGCGGCGGGATCCGGCAGATCATGGAACGGACCGTGGACTTCGGCGCCTCGGACGGCCCCATGACGGACGAGCAGCTCAAGCAGGCGCCCGCCGAACTCATCCACATCCCGACCGTGCTGGGGGCCGATGTTGCCACCTACAACCTCCCTGGCAATCCCAAGCTCCGCTTCACGCCCGATCTCCTGGCTGATATCTTCCTCGGGAAGATCACCAAGTGGAACGATCCGCGGATCGCGGAGGTGAATCCAGGAGTCGCATTGCCGAATCAGCCGATCATCGTCGTGCACCGCTCCGACGGGAGCGGCACCACCTACATCTGGGTGGACTACCTGTCCAAGGTGAGTAAGGAGTGGGAGCAGAAGGTCGGGCGCGGGACCTCGGTGAACTGGCCGGTGGGTCTCGGCGGGAAGGGCAACGAGGGCGTGTCCGGCCAGGTCAAGAGCACACCGGGCGCGATCGGCTACGTCGAGCTGGCCTACGCCATCAAGAACAACCTTCCGGCGCCGATGGTCCGGAATCAGGCCGGGAAGTTCGTCCAGCCGAGCATCCAGAGCACGACGGCCGCGGCCGCGGGCGCGGCCAAGAACATGCCCTCGGATTTCCGGGTTTCGCTGACGAACCCGCCCGGGGATGACGCGTACCCCATCGCCAGCTTCACATGGCTCCTGGTCTACAAGAACCAGTCCGATCAGGCGAAGGGCCAGGCACTGGTGAAGTTCCTCCGATGGGCGATCCACGACGGCCAGAAGTACACGTCGGATCTCCTGTATGCGCCGCTGCCTTCCCAGGTCGTAAGCCAGATCGAGGCGAAGCTCAAGCAGATCACGTACCAGGGGAAGCCGCTCCTGGCGGCCCAGTGAATCTTCCAATGTCCAGAATCATGGTGCAGGAGGGAGGGGCAGCCGAAGGGCTGTCCCTCCCTCGGTTCGCACCCTCGACGAGGAAGATGGGAAGATGGGGTGACCACCTGTTCCGTCTGCTCATCCGCGCCTCCGCGTTGGCCTTGCTCCTCATCGTGTCGGGCATGGTCGTCGTCATGGCCATGGCGGCCTTCCCCTCGATCAAGGCCTTCGGGTGGCGATTCCTCTTCACCTCCACATGGGACCCCGTCGCCCAGCATTTCGGGGCATTGCCGCTCGTCTATGGCACGATCGTGTCCTCGCTGTTGGCGCTCCTGATCGCCGTGCCTCTGGGGATTGGCGCCGCGGTGTTTCTCTCCGAGCTGGCGCCTCCTTGGATTCGCCCACCCATCTCGTTTCTCATCGAGCTCTTGGCCGCCATCCCCAGCGTCGTCTACGGTCTCTGGGGGATTTTTGTCCTCGCCCCCTGGCTCCGGACGCAGGTCCAGCCGGCGTTGGGATCGGCGCTGGGATTCCTGCCACTCTTTCAGGGGCCGCCCTATGGGGTAGGAATGCTCGCCGCGGGTCTGATCCTGGCCATCATGGTCGTCCCCTTCATCATCGCCGTGAGCCGGGAGGTCCTGCTGGCCGTCCCCGACACGCAGCGGGAAGCCGCCCTGGCCCTCGGCGCCACGCGGTGGGAGACGACGCGGCTGGCCGTCCTCCGCTATGCGAGGTCCGGGCTCATCGGGGCGGTCCTCCTCGGCCTGGGCCGCGCCCTGGGGGAGACGATGGCCGTCACCATGGTCATCGGCAACCGCGCAGAGATCTCCGCGTCGCTTTTCGCGCCGGGCTATACGATGGCCAGCCTGATCGCCAACGAGTTTACGGAGGCGACCTCCAACCTCTACCTCTCGGCCCTTGTCGAGGTAGGCCTGCTCCTCTTTGGTGTGACGGTGATCGTGAATGCCCTGGCCCGGCTCCTGGTCTGGAGCGTGGGTGGGGCGGTGAAGGAGGTGCGGGAGTGAGGGCCGGGTTCCGCCGAGGGGTCAACACTGTGATGGAGTCCCTCACCGCCTTTGCGGCGCTCCTGGTGGTCCTCCCCTTGATCCTGATCCTGGGCTTTCTCGTTTACCAGGGGGCCTCGGCGGTCAACCTCGACTTCTTCACCCAGCTCCCCAAGCCGGTAGGGGAACCGGGCGGCGGCATGGCCAATGCCATTGTGGGGACCCTGACGCTGATCGGGCTCGCGTCGTGCCTCGGCCTTCCCCTGGGAATCCTTGGGGGGATATACTTGGCGGAGTCGCGGGACCGGCGCCTTCCCTGGATGGTCCGCTTCCTGGCCGATGTCCTGAACGGCGTCCCGTCCATCGTGATCGGGATCTTCGCCTACACGATCGTGGTCCTGCCCATGCGGCGCTTCTCCGCGCTGGCCGGGGGGTTCGCGTTGGCCGTCATCATGCTTCCCATCGTGCTCCGGACGACGGAGGAGCTGGTGCGCCTCGTCCCCGCCTCGCTCCGCGAGGCGGCCCTGGCCCTGGGCATTCCCGAGTGGAAGGTCATCCTCCGGGTGGTGCTGCCGACGGCCCGGGCGGGGATCATCACGGGCGTCATGGTCTCGGTCGCCCGGATCGCGGGAGAGACGGCGCCCCTGCTCTTCACGGCCTTCGGGAACCGCTTCTGGCATCAGGGCCTCCTGCAACCCATCGCCGCCCTGCCGCTCCAGATCTTCGCATACGCCATCGCGCCTTACGACGACTGGCACCGGCAGGCCTGGGCCGGCGCCCTCGTCTTGATCATGATGATTTTCTTGTCGAGCTTGGTCGCCCGGATCGTGACCAGGGGCCGCTACAGCGGGCTGAGGTGAGCATGGCGGACGGCATCATTGTAAGGCAACTGAACGCCTGGTTCGGCGCCCTCCACGTCCTGCGGGACATCGACATGGCAATCGACCCCGGCGCCGTGACCGCCATCATCGGCCCCTCGGGCTGTGGCAAGTCCACGTTCATCCGGTGCCTGAACCGCATGCACGAGGTCGTCCCCGGGGCCCAGACGCAAGGACAGGTCCTCCTGAACGGGGACGATCTCTACGGCCCGGGGGTGGATGCGGTCCAGATCCGGCGGCGCATCGGCATGGTGTTCCAGAAGCCGAATCCGTTTCCGACGATGTCCGTGTTCGACAACGTGGCGGCAGGCCTGAGGCTGGACGGCGTCAGGAATCACGCCCGCCTCGACGAGTGGGTGGAGCGCGCCCTTCGCCACGCGGCGCTCTGGGACGAGGTGAAGGATCAGCTCGGGAAATCGGGCGCCAGCCTCTCCGGCGGGCAGCAGCAACGGCTCTGCATCGCCCGGGCGCTGGCCGTCAGGCCCGAAGTCCTGCTCATGGACGAGCCCTGTTCGGCCCTCGACCCGATCGCTACGGCCAAGATCGAGGAGCTGATCGTCGAGCTGAAGAAGGACTTGACCATCGTCATCGTCACCCATAACATGCAACAGGCGGCGCGGGTGTCCGAGGCGACGGCCTTTTTCCTGCTGGGAGAGCTGGTGGAGTTCGACAAGACTCCCCGGATCTTCACCAACCCCCGGGACAAGCGGACAGAGGATTACATCACCGGGCGGTTCGGCTAAACTGGCCGACCTCCTCGTTTCACGTTTCACCTCTCACGTTTCACGAGGATGCGATGCAGCGGCACTTTCACGAGGAGCTGGAACTGGTCAAAGAGAAGACGCTGAAGCTCGGCAGCCTGGTGGAGACCATGGTGGAGCGGGCTGTGGCCTCCCTGGTGGACCGGGATTCCCGCCTGGCGGAAGAGGTCATCGCCTCCGACCGGAAGGTGGACATCCTGGACCTGGAGATCGAGGAGGACTGTCTTCGTTTGCTGGCCCTGCACCAACCGGCGGCCAAGGACCTCCGCTTCATCACGACGGCCATGAAGATCACCACCGACCTGGAGCGCATGGCGGACCAGGCGGTGAACATCTGCGAGCGGGCCATCGAGCTGAACGAGGAGCCCCAGCTCAAGCCGTACATCGACATCCCGATCATGAGCCAGCTCTCCCAGAAGATGATGCGGGAGGCCCTGGACGCCTTCGTGCGCCGGGATGCCGAGCTGGCCCGCCAGGTCATTCCCGAAGACAACAAGGTGGATGCGCTGAAGGATCAGATCTTCCGGGAACTCCTGACCTTCATGATGGAGGACCCGCGGACGATCCCCCGGGCCATCCGCCTGATCCTCGTCTCCCGCCACCTGGAGCGAGTGGCGGATCATGCCACCAACATCGCCGAGATGGTCGTCTTCCTCGTCGAAGGGAAGAACATCCGCCACGTACCCCCTCCGGAGGCCTAGGCGGCCCGCACCTCCGGATGGGATCTCCCGTCCGCAATTCCGTCTCGCCCATCCTCGACACGCCCTTCGAATGCTCTGGCGGGCAGTTGCATTGTGGTCCCACCCTGATATAATGGAACTTCAAATCCTCGCAGAGCAGCGCATTCAGGAGGAGGAGCATGGAGAAGGGAACCTGGACAGTGAAAGTCGGCCTCGCGCAGATGCTGAAGGGCGGGGTGATCATGGACGTGGTCACGCCGGAGCAGGCCAGGATCGCCGAGGACGCCGGGGCCTGCGCCGTCATGGCGTTGGAACGGGTGCCGGCCGACATCCGGGCCGCCGGCGGCGTGGCCCGGATGGCCGATCCCACCGTGATCGAGCGGATCAAACAGGCGGTGACCATCCCGGTGATGGCCAAGTGCCGGATCGGCCACTTCGTCGAAGCGCAGATCCTCGAGGCCCTGGGGGTGGACTACATTGACGAGTCCGAGGTGCTCACCCCGGCCGACGAAGAGCATCACATCTACAAGCATCCGTTCACGGTCCCGTTCGTGTGCGGCTGCCGCGACTTGGGCGAGGCGCTTCGGCGGATCGGCGAGGGCGCGGCCATGATCCGGACCAAGGGCGAGGCGGGAACGGGCAACGTCGTCGAGGCGGTCCGCCACGCCCGCGCGGTCCTGGGGGCCATTCGCCGGCTCCAGGGGCTCAGCCAGGACGAGCTGATGGCCGAGGCCAAGAACCTGAGGGCGCCCTACGAACTGGTTGCGGAGGTGGCGCGAACCGGGCGCCTCCCCGTCGTCAACTTCGCCGCCGGCGGAATCGCGACGCCGGCCGACGCCGCCCTGATGATGCAGCTCGGGGTGGACGGGGTGTTCGTCGGCTCCGGCATCTTCAAGTCCTCCGATCCGGCGGCCCGCGCCAAGGCCATCGTCCAGGCGACGACGCACTTCAAGGACCCCAAGGTGTTGGCGGAAGTGTCTCGGGGCCTGGGAGAGGCCATGCGGGGCATCGAGCTGGGCACGCTGAAACCCGAGGAACACCTGGCGACGCGGGGCTGGTAGGAACGCAATTCTCAATGACCAATGACCAAACCCCAATGAGTTCTTGGCTCTGAGAACCCATTGGTCATTGGGTCATTGGTCATTTGTCATTCGCCATGGCGACCATCGGTGTGTTGGCTTTGCAGGGGGATTTCCGTGAGCACCGCGAGGTGCTGGAGCGCCTGGGAGCGACCACTCCCGAAGTACGGCTTCCGAAGGACCTGGAGGGGTTGGACGGCCTGATCATTCCCGGTGGGGAAAGCACGGCCATCGTCCGGCTCATGGGGACCTCACACCTCTTCGAACCGCTCCGCAAGCTGGCCGACGACGGCTTTCCCATCTGGGGAACGTGCGCCGGGATGATTCTCCTGGCCAAGCGGCTGGACGGGACAGGCATCCCCGGCCTGCAGGCCATGGACATCGCCGTTCGCCGGAACGCCTTCGGCCGCCAGGTGGACAGCTTCGAGGCCGATCTTCACGTGTCCGCCCTGGGGGATCCTCCGTACCGGGCGATCTTCATTCGGGCCCCCATCATCGAGGACGTCGGCCCCGCGGTCGAGGTGCTGGCCCGCCTTCCGGACGGCGCCCCCGTGGCGGCCCGCCAGGGCCGGCTCCTTGCCACCGCCTTCCACCCTGAACTCACCCCTGACGACCGCTTCCATCGGTATTTCCTCCGCGAGGTCGCACGCCAGGCGTAGCGCGAGTTGTTCCTCGAGGACTGCCCGCGCCCGGGAGGATTGCCCAGGGTCCGTAGGCCCTGCCAAAACCTCTCGCGATCCTCGAATCTGAGCCCAGATATTTCACCGCCAAGGCGCCAAGAACGCCATGCATTTCATAACGCCACTGGCTACGAGCAGACAGCAGGTGCAATGCCAGCCCCGAAAACACAGATGTCGGCCCGATGGTGAGTTCGCGCGATTCTGTCCAAATCCCTTGGTGGGTTCAGTCTCAGCGCCCATGGCGTCTTGCCGGTTGAACTGAACTGTTTGGGCTGAGGGAAGAGACTAGCCTTCGGCGGGCTTCCTGCCGCGGGCCGCGATCCGCGCGGCCACGATCCCGACCTCGTAGAGCAGGCACATGGGGAGGGCCATCATGCTCTGGTTGAAGACGTCCGGGGTGGGGGTGAGGATCGCGGCGATGATGAAGTTCACCAGGATGGCGTACTTCCGGTTTCGGGCCAGGAACTGGGGGGTGACCAGGCCAAAACGCGCCGCGATGGTCATGGCCAGAGGCAGCTCGAAGATCACCCCGAAGGCCAGGAGGAACTTCACGGTGAAGTCCACGTATTCGCCGAACCGGGGCATCTGCTGGATCGTGGGATCGAACGTCAGAAGGAACTGCATAGCCAGCGGGAGGACGATGAACAGGCAGAAGAGCACCCCGACAAGGAAGCTGACCGTGGACAAGACCACAAAGGGCAGGGCGAACCGACGCTCTTTGGGATAGAGGCCCGGCGCGATGAACTTCCAGACCTGGTAGAGGATGATGGGGAGGGCTAGGATGGTCCCGCCCATGAAGGCGACCTTGAAATGGACCCACAGCGTCTCGGCCGGGCCGAGGGCGGTGAGCTTGGCGATCGGGGGCTTGTGGGCGAATCCGATGAAAGGAAATCGCCGCCCCATGATAACGTCCGTGGTGAGGGGCCACTGGAGGATCTGAAGGAGGATGCTCCGGAAGTTGAAGGCAAGGACGAAGGCAATGCCGATGGCGCAGAAGCAGACTATCAGCCGTTTCCTGAGCTCTTCCAGGTGGGCCAGGAAGGGCATCTTGGCGTCGTCAGGCATTCCGGGTCTCAACGGGCTGGCTGGGGGCGGGGGGCACGGTCTTGGCCTCGGGTCGGTGGTCCCCTGACCCCTCCTGACCATCTTTCGCCTCGTCGGTTCCGGATGGGGCCGAGGTCGCGGGGGGCTCGACTACTTCCTTGGCCGGAGGTTCGCCGACCTGCTCCCCCGAAGCGGGGGTGACCGGCTCCGTCGGTACCTCGGCCGCGACACTCCCGGGTGGGGGTTCGATGCCCTCGGCCGGGGGGCCCTCGGCGGCCTGGGTGGGGAGCGTCTCCGGAGCAGGCGGGGTCGCCTCGGTGAGTGTGGTGGAGGGGGCTGCCTCCGGGGGAGAGGCTGGGGTCTCCTCCCGTTCTGCGAGTTCGATCTCGCGCTGGATCCCGTCGCGCAACTCGTCCGAGGCCCGCCGCAGTTCCCCCATGGCCTTCCCCAGCGTTCGGGCGATCTTGGGCAGCTCCTTCGGCCCGAAGACCAAGAGGGCGAGCACGAAGATCAGCATGAGTTCCGGCATGCCGATGCCAAACATTCATTCAGCTCCTACGGCTCGATTGGTGCTTGGCTTCCGAACGGAAGCGAACGTGAGGGTACAATCGGGGTCAGGCAAAGTCAAGGCAAATGGGCCTGGAAGGCGAGGCGTGGAGGGGTCATACTGAGACGCGCGGCCGGGGAGAATGCGGCCCGCACCGACTGGCGGCGGGCCTGAGCCGATCGATCTCGCTGGGAGAGCGGACGCGGGCTAGCCGGGGATCTTTCCGCAGAGGCGACAGATCAAACCGGTGGGTTCACGCCTCACCCATTCATGAGGCTTGCACCTGGCCTGGCGATTCCGGAGGACCTCCTGCGCGTCACGTCGGTTCAGGTACACCAGGCTCTGGGCTGTGAGGACAGCGGCAAGGCTGATCAGGAGCGTGATCAGGCCAACGTCGGTCCAGCTGAGACCCATCGGACTACCCGTGCCATTGAGGCCGTTTGGTCGAAATGTTACCAGCAGCGGTTGGGCTGTGATGAAAAGTCAGCAATATCTATACCAAATTGTGCTGTGATGCGAGCTTGAAGAGGCCAATTTTCTGGCCCTGCTAAGGCATTGGAATTATGAGGTGGGAGCGAATTCGCGGGCGCGTCTTTCAGGGCTTTGGAGTCCGGGGGCGAGACGATCGGCGTGGCGTGGTAGGCACTCTTGGGGATTTTTGAGACAGGTGGTTTCCGAATCTGGGACGGCGCGCCGGCTCGGCTTCGAGGGCTGTCGAGGGGTCTTCGCTCTCACACGGAGCCATGCCACGGAGGACCGGCGCGACCAGGCGAACGCCGGCCATGGCGTCGGGGTGAAATCGGTTTGCCGGAATACGAGGAGCCTTTCCCGACAGGCTCTATGGCTGCAGGGGAGGCTGCTCGTAGCCTTCGGCCGCCAGATCCTTCAAGATGGGCTGCGGGTTCATGGTCTTGAGCCGGATGATCGCCAGCCGTTTTCCGATTTCCCAGTGAGGCAGGGTGACGATGCTGGAGATGTTCACCCCGTGCGTCTTGATGATCCGGGTCACGTCGGCCAGGGCCCCCGCGCGGTCCGGGAGCGTGAGTTCGATCCGCGCGCTCGGCTCGCGGATGCCCATCACGTCCACCAGGACGCTCAGGATGTCGGTCTCGGTGATGATGCCTGCCAGGCGACCGGCCTCCGTCACCGGCAGGCAGCCGATCTTGTGCTCGATCATCAGGCGCGCCGCCTCCTCGATGGTCGTATACGGGCTCACGGTGAGAACGTTCTTGACCATGGCTTCGGTCACGGCGATCTGGCCCAGGAAGGCCGCCGTCCGATCCGGGCTGATTCCGGCGGCGCTGCTGGGGGAAGCCTGCCGGATGTCGCGATCCGTCAGGATGCCCAACAAGCGATCGCCCTCCACGATCGGCAGGTGGCGGATCCGATGGGCGTGAAGGAGCTCGCGCGCCTGCGCCAGCGTCGCATCCTTGGTCAGCGTGATCAGGGACGTCCGCATCCGTCGGCCGACCAGCATGATTGCCTCCCTGGAAAATCCCAGCCCCAGGCCCCGTGTCCTTCGTCGCGATGTCCACCTTCCCGCCGGTTCCCTGGGGAAGGACCAGGGGAGGGGGAACGGAACGCCTCCGAGTCAGTAGACGCAGTCCGGGAACGTGGGCATGCCCATGGCCCGCCCGACGATCTTGTAGAGTCGCGGAACCCGCCAGGGTTCCCCCAGCACGCCATCGCGGATGGCCCAGCTCCGCCCGCGGACCGTGGCGGCGGCTTCGGGCATGCGGAACGGATTGGAGCCGTCCAGGCGCCGGTGCAGCACACCGCCGGGCTGGAATCCCCGGTGGATCTCCTCCATCCGATCCCGCCCGGTGAGGTAGCCGAAGCCGTAGCGCTCGTACAGGATGGCGTGGTGGTAGAAGAGTCCCTCGATGGACATCTGTTCTTTGCCCAGTTCGCCGGCGAAAGACTCCACCAGCGGGAGGACCTGGCGGAACATCCGCAGGCCGCGGCGCACTTGTCCGGGGGCCAACCCCGCCCGCATGGCCCGTTCTTCCTCGGCGGGATTGCGGATGCCGGACAAGATCCCCACGGGATTGCCGGAGGGATCCTGGTCCACGTCGAACCGCTCCGCCTGCGGGTCGTTCGCCATGATGAAGGCGACCTCCAAGAACTCTTCCGTGGGCTGGGTGAGCTTCAGCAGGTACACGCAGTCCCGGTTCGGCGGGTGGGCGCGCACCTCGATCCGGACGAAGCCCTGATCCGGGGGACAGATGTACGTGACGAGGCGATTCCCCCGAGGGTCCCGGCCCGTGGCGGGGTCGAGATCCAGGAGTGCGATCACCCGCGGCGGGATGAGGCGGCGGTAGATCGCCTCGCGCTCCTCCGCGGGCAGTTGGTTGATCTGCTGGATGGAGGTGACTCCGATCCCCAGGTATTGCTGGCGCCGGTCGGCTTCGGCCGCGCTCGCGCCGGGCGAGCCCTCGGTCAGGAGGGCGCGGAAGGCTCGGTACAGGCCCGGCGCCGCCGCCTCTCCCACTCGCACCAGCAGGCAGTTCCTGGGATCGGCCGCCACCAAGGGCTCGTCGGTCACGAAGTCCGCGAACCCATGCCGGCGAAAGAGGCGGAAGATCAGCTGCCGGTACTCGCGCCAGGTGAGGCCGGAAGCCTCGAGGTCCCAGTCGGCCGCAAGCTGGGGGGCGATCACGATCGCGTCGTCCAGCGCCCCTCCGGCGAACGCAGCCTGAAGCATGAGCCGGGCCAGCCCCCGCCGGCGCCAGGCGCGGTCCACCTCCAGCGCGCCCAGCTCCACCAAGCCGGGGATCGGCTGCTGTCCCCAGCGCTCCTCCGGGCCCGGCTGGAAGAGGGCGAGGTAGCCGACGAGCCTGTCCCCCGCGACGCCTGCGAGCAGGCGGCCCTGGGGGGCTCGAAGAACCCGGCGAAGTATCGCCGGCGTCTCCCCGGCGCGATAGCGGCAGTAGGCCCCGAGGCCCTCGCCCGGGGTCAGCCTGTCCAGGTCGTCGGGTGCGGTCAGGGCCCGCAGGGTGATCGCCGTGCCCGATGTCTCTGGTGCGGCGAAGCGCTCGGCGGACTCAGGAGCGGGCGACATGATTCCGGTCTCTCGCGGGCGCGGGGGCCGCGTTCGCGCCCCGCTGCCATGCCAGGTTAGGAATGCTTCAGGGCGATCTCTTCGAGGATGTTGGCGACGTCCTCGCACCGGTCCGTGGCCGTCTCCATCGTTTCGTAGATCTCCTTCCACTTGATGACCTCCAGGGGCGGGGCCTCCTCCACGAACAGGGCCGCGATGCCCTCGCGCGAGACGTCGTCCGCTTCGTTTTCCAGGCGGTTGATCTCGATGCAGTGCTCCTGGAGGAATTCGAAGCGGGGGAGGGCGGTCACCCCGCGGACGACCTGGTCGGTGCAGCGGACGATGATCTCGGCCAACCGCTGGGCGGCGGGCGTGGGCTTGGCGATCCGGTACATCGCCATCCGCGCGGCCGAGGCCTCGATGAGGTCGATGACATCGTCCAGCGCCGAGGTGAGCTTGTGGATGTCCTCCCGGTCTATCGGGGTGATGAAGGTCTGGTGGAGCGTGCGCAGGATCCGATGGGTGATCTTGTCTCCCTCGTGCTCGTACTCCTCCACGGCGCGCCACTGCTCGTCGGTGCCGCGGAAGTCCTCCAGCATCTGCTGGAAGGCCCGCGCCCCCTGGTGGATGTTGCGCGCGGCCTCGATGAACATGTCGAAGAACTTCTCGTTGCGCGGAAAGAGACGAAGTCGGAACATGGCCTCACCCTACTCCTTTTCCGGCTGAAGGTCCCGCCGCGGCCAGTGGCGCCAGAGGAACCAGCCCGCGCCCGCCGCCAGCCCGAGCACGATCACGACATCCAGGGAGTGCAGCACGCCGCCCACCCGGTCCCAGTGTTCTCCCAGGAGCATGCCCACGTAGGCCAGCGCCCAGCTCCACGGCAGGGAGCCCAGGAAGGCATAGACCAGGAATCGGGCGAAGGGGACCCGCGCGACGCCGGCCGGGAGCGAGATGAAGGTCCGGATGACCGGCAGCAGGCGGCTGAGGAAGGTCGCCGCCATGCCGTAGCGCGCGAACCAGCGATCGGCGCGTTCGACCTCGCGCGCGGTGACCAGGAAGTACCGGCCGTACTTCAGGATGAAGGGGCGCCCCCCGTAGGCGCCGGCGGCGTAGGCGAGCGCGGACCCGAGGGTGCACCCCAGGGCCCCCGCCAGCGAGACCCCCCACAGGCTGAAGCGTCCCTGGCTCACCAGGTAGCCCGAGAAGGGCATGATGACCTCGCTGGGGAGTGGGATGCAGGCGCTCTCGACGGCCATGGCCACGACGATCCCTGCGTAGCCCAAACTGCCGATGACCCAGATGACGAAGCTGGAGAGCAGGACGAGGAGCCTGTAGAAGAGGTCCATGCACACCTGAACGTCGGACACCAAAGGTTGCGGATCCCGCGAGAGCCGGGTGTGTGGCCGACGCGATCCTACGGCCGCGCCGCGCCGGGCGGACGCTCGGTGATCATCCCCACGGTCTCAATGCCCGCCGCCTTGAGCGCATCCATCACCTCGATCACCAGCCCGTAGGGCACCTGGGCGTCCCCCCGGAAGTGGACCACGCGCTCGCGGTCGCGCGTCAGGGCCATCAGGCGAGACCGCAGGTCGGCCCGCGGGATCTCCTGGTTGTTCAGGTACAGCCGACCCTCGCGGGTGAGGGTGAGCGTGATCCGCTCCTCCTCCTTCGGCTCGGATTGCTCCGCCTGAGGGAGCTGCACGTCCGTGCCCCGCTGGAGCATGGGCGTGGTCACCATGAAGATGATCAACAACACCAGCGTCACGTCCACCAGCGGCGTGACGTTGATCTCCGAGAGCATGCGCCGATCGCGGGCGCGCGATGGCAGGGTCATGGCCATGGGGGCGACTACCGACAATGCGCCGCGAGGTCTGGCCCCCGACGCGATCTGGACGGACGCACCTGTCCGACCCGTTCAGGCGCCGGTCCGCAGCGCGGGGGATCCGACGCGCGGGCCGCGCTGGGCCCAGGTGAGGAGCTCGGAACCGGCCCCGTCCATCTCGGTCGCGCAGTCCTTGACCCGCGACACGAAGTGGTTGTAGGCGGTGACGGCCGGAATGGCGACGAACAGGCCGGCGGCCGTGGCCACCAACGCTTCGGCGATGCCCGCCGACACGGTACCCAGCCCGCCACTGCCCGTCCGCGAGATCGCCTGGAAGGCGCGCATCACGCCGATCACCGTTCCGAAGAGTCCCACGAACGGGCTGATATTCCCCAGGGTGGCCAGGGCGGTGAGGTGGCGTTCCAGTCGCCCGATCTCTGTGGACGTGACCCGCTGCATCGCCTCCCGGGCCGTGGCCGCAGCCCGATCGAGGGCGGGGCCGGCGTGCAGCCCGGGGTTCGTCAACGCGAGGGGCAAGAACTCCCGCAGGCCGGCCGCCAGGACCAAGCCCACATGGCCGCCCTTTCCCCGCTCGCACAGGTCCAACGCCTCCTGCAGGTTGCCTTGCTCCACAGAGGCTAGAACCCGGCGCACGAGGCCGGCCGAGGCCAGACGGCTCTGCCGGAAGGTCCACCACCGCTCGCCGATCACGGCCAGCGAATAGACCGAGAACAACACCAGGGCCGTCATGGTGAGCAACACCAGGACGCCGCCGGCGTGCATCAGGATCGGGATGAGGACTTGGTCCAGCATGGGGTCGGATCCAGCGCTCCGGGTCAGGGGCAGAGTGCCCAGGCGACCAGGCCGATACTATACCATTCCCACACGAAGGCTGCCAGGGCAAAGACAAATCCCTTGCCCGAATATCCGGGGTCTGCTATGGTGCACCAGGTTTATCCGTGCGCCCACCGATGATTCCTGGCCTGAATACGAACGTCACCCACGGCGGGACCGAGTATCACGTCCAGACCGAGGATCTGGGCCGCGGAAACCCGTACGTCCTGACCCTGGTCTTCCGGGCCGGGGCCATCATCGCCCGGGAGAAAGTCAACTACCAGAAGGCCTTGGGCGAGGCGGCCGCCGAGGGCGAGATCAAGCAGTTCATGGACCAGCAGCACCAACGGATCATCCAGGGCATTCTGGCCGGTCAGCCCCAGGCGCCCGCCGCATCGAAGGAGGGGGAGCCGCCTCCCTCGCAGGCAGCCCCCGAAGCGCCGAAGCCTTCGCTTCCCCCCGCCGACAAGAGCCTCGATCAGCTCATCACGGAATATCTGCGGAGTCGCAAAGCCGACAAGCCCCGCTAGGCGGCCTCGTCTCAGGGCCCGCGCCCGCCGGACGCGCGGCCGTCCGGAAAGACGGCCGGGCCCGGAAGCATTCCGACCCGGAAGGTCCGCGAGCAGGAAGTGACGCCGGAGGACGGAGGGCTTGCGGATAGATAGAGAGAGGCGACTAGGGCGCCGCCTCGACCCGTGGCGGGCGGGGTTCCTCGCGTTCCCGGGGCGACGGCTTCAGCGCATCTTGCAGGCGAAGGTCGGCCTGCCGGGTCTGCTCCAGCACCCGGCTGAGCAACTTGCTTTTGCCGCCGTCCAGCGCCTTGTACTTCTGGTAGATCCCGTCCAGCTCGACGAAGAGGTTCTGAGGGCGGTACTCGGCTGCACTGGCGTAGCGCTCCATCGCCGCCTGGCGCTCACCGCAGTAACTCGCCAGGGCGTCGAACTCTTCCGTTACCCGGGGCTCGGCCAGGCCCTCCAAGAGCCTCTGCTGCTCCTTGAGGTATCGCCCGAAGGGCTCCAGCTTCTCCTCCAGGTCCCGGAAGACATGCTCGATGGCCCGCTGCTGATCCTCCAGGTATTGGGCCATAGGGCGGGGCTGCTCCTCCAGGTAACGCTGGGCCCGCTCGAGGATCTGGCGCTGCTCGGCCAGGAACTTCTCGAAGGTCTCGAACTGGTCCGTCAGCTCCGTCTTCAGGTGCATGCCGACCCGCTCGAGGTTGTTCTCCTGCCCTTCGAGGTACTGGCGTAGGGGTTTGATGCGGGCCTCGAGCTGCTTCAAGGCCTGGTCCACGTTGCGCCGCTGCTCCCAGAGGTGCCGCTGGAACGGGCTCAGCCGCTCCTCGAGCAAGCGCTTGGCCTCCTCGATGGTGCGAATCTGCTCGTCGAGTTCGCGGTGGATGCGTTCGAGGGAGGGCGAGGCGGCCCAGGTTAGGCCCTGGGGCCGCCGTTTGGGAGCGGGCAGCGAATCCGGCTGGCTTTGCTCGACGTCGCCCAAAAGGGTGTCTTCCCGCTCCGGACGGCCGGTCCACCGAGACAGGAACGTGGACATCGTCAGGCACTCCTCAGGGCCCTCGGGACACACGGCGTTGAGACGCCGGAACGCCCCGGCCGGGCCGGAAATGACACCGTCAGGGAGTAGCGGTAAATTCCCACACTTCCCCCGGGGGTGTCAAGGGAAAATCGGGCCGAGTAATCGAGCGCACACCCCTGAATGAAAGCACCGGCAGCAGACTTCACAGTTGCGCCCGGGCGGGATCCCAGATGCCGACGCCGAAGCGGCGGAGGAGCATCGCCAGCACCGGAAGGGGTAAGCCGACGACGTTCGAATAGTCCCCCTCGATCCCCTCCACCAGGAGGGCCCCGCGCCCCTGAATGGCGTAGGCCCCCGCCTTGTCCAGCGGCTCGCCGGTGGCCACGTAGGCGGCCGCCTCCGCCGCATCGAACGCCCGCATTCGCACCTGGGTCACGGCCACCGCGACCTCGGCCCGCCCCGTCTCCGCCTCCACGACCGCCACGCCGGTGATCACCTGGTGGGTCCGGCCCGCCAGGCGCAGGAGGATGGCCTGGGCCTCCTCGGCATCGCGGGGCTTCCCGTAGGCGATGCCGTCGCATACCACAGTCGTGTCCGCTCCGATGACGAGGCCGCGCCCGACCCGGGCGGCGACCTCCTCGGCCTTGGCCCGGGCCAGGCGGCATGCAAGCGCCTCGGAGGCCTCGCCGCCGAGGTGCACCGAACCGCCTTCCTCGTTCAAGATGCTGGGATGCACACGAAAGGGAAAGTCAATCTGTGCCAGGAGATCGGCCCGCCTGGGCGACGCGGACGCGAGGATGATGTCGGGCATGAGATAGCCTTCAGCGATCAGCAGTCAGCCATCAGCGGAAAAGCTGAACGCTGAGAGCTGACGGCTGAATGCTTTGATGCCTGCAATCACAGCTTCCGATAAATGAGCAGCGCGAGGGCGATTCCCAGCAGGCTCGCCAGGTTGATCTTCAGCGTGAGGCCGAAGGTCAGTGTAATGACCTTGAGATCCAGAATCGCCGGCGGCGTGATGCCCGGGTTCACCCCCTTGGAGAAGACCTTCTCCAGATAGCCGCCTGGAGCCAGGGTGCCGATGACCTCACCGATCACACTGCCGATCAGCGCCCCGAGGATCACGATCACCAGCAGGACGACCACGCTATCCAGCTTCTTGGCCACGGTTCGGCCCCTCCTCCGAGGCCCCGGTCCCCCAGGCGGGCGCCTTGCGCAAGACCATGCCGAAGATGAAAAGGACACTGGCGCTCCCGGCGAGGGCCAGCAGAGAAAGACGGAGCGTCACCGAAGAGACCAGGAGGGCCGTGAGGGCGTGCGACAGGGAGAAAAGGTAGATGAGCAGGACGACCTCGACCCGGCCCAGCCCGAGGTTGACCAGCCGGTGGGAGGAGTGGTCGCGGCCCCCCACCACCGGCGATTGCCCGCGCCACAAGCGCAGCACCACCACCAGTGTCGTGTCGAAGATGGGATAGGCCAGGATCAGGAGCGGGATGATGACGGACGTGGGGGCGGTGGGGCTCCGCCAGCTGCCCAGGGCGGCCAGGCAGGCGAGGGTGAATCCGATGAACAGGCTCCCCGCGTCGCCCATGAAGATGCGGGATCGAAAGTTCCAGGGCAAAAATCCCAGGCACGCGCCGGCGAGCGACGCCGCGGCGCGGGCTGTGGGCAATTGCTCGGGGCCGACCTCGATGTAGCGCGCGGCCAGGACCGCAAAGGTCAAGCCGGCGATGGCCGCCACGCCCGCCGACAGGCCGTTCATGTTGTCGAGGAGGTTGAAGGCGTTGGTGATCCCCACGATCCACAGCAGGATGATCGGGATGCTGAGCCAGGGGGTGCGAAGGAAGCCGAGCGTGATCCCCGGGTAGATCACGAAGACGGCCAGGAACCCCTGGAAGAGCAGGCGGAGCCACCAGCGGACCCCCTCGGCGTGGGGGTCCAGGTCGTCGTGGATGCCCAGGAGAAGGATGAGCCCTCCGGCCACCAAGATCGTGGCCGAGACCTGGTCCACGGGCCCGGCGGCCAGGACGCCGGCCGCGTGGGCCACGGCGATGGCCGGCCCACCGAGGAGGGGGGTCGGGTGCGCGTGGATCTTCTTCCCGCCCGGCCGGTCCAGGACCCCGAGAGCGAGGGCCACCCGGCGGCACAGGGGCGTGAGGATCAAGGCCGATCCGAACGCCACCGAAAAGGGGAGGAGAAGCGGCGCGAGATAGCTCATGGCCCTAGAGGCGGATCACCGTCCCGCGATCCTGGGGGAATCGTCGCGTGACGCCGGTGGCGTCCATCAGCAGCCGGCTGTGCTCGATGAGCCAAGGGATGTCGAAGGCGCTGTGGGCCACGGCCAGGCAGACGCAGTCCTGGACGGCCAGGGTGGACTCGGCGAGTGGCACCGAGGCGAGCCGGCGGGCCGGGACGGCGCCGGCGTCCAGGGAAACCTCGGGCACGTAGGGGTCGTGGTAGCTGACCTCGGCCCCCCGGGCGAGGAGCGCCTTCATCACCTCCAGGGCGGGGGCGTTCCGGGGATCGTCGATGTCTCTCTTGAAGGCGGCGCCCAGCACCAGGATGCGGGCGCCCAGGAGGGGCTTCCCCTGGCGGTTCAAGGCCTCCGCGATGCGGTTCACGGTGAAGAAGGGCATGCTGGAGTTGACCTCGGCCGCCAGCTCGATGAACTTGGTGTAGAAGTCGTACTCCCGCGCCTTCCAGGACAGGTAGTAGGGGTCCACGGGGATGCAGTGGCCGCCCACGCCGGGGCCGGGGTAGAAGGGCATGAAGCCGAAGGGCTTGGTGGCGGCGGCGTCGATGACCTCCCAGATGTCGATCCGCATGCGGTCGCAGAGCTTGGCCAGCTCGTTCACCAGGGCGATGTTGACGCTGCGGAAAATATTCTCCAGGAGCTTGCACATCTCCGCCACCCGGGGGCTCCCCACCCGGTGGATCTGCTCGGGCGGGACGAGGAGCCCGAACAGGGCGGCCGCGGCCTCGGTGGAGGCGGCATCGAGGCCCCCCACGACCTTGGGGGTGTTGTGGGCGCCGAACTGCTTGTTGCCCGGGTCGATCCGCTCCGGCGAGAAGGCCAGGAGGAAGTCGCGGCCCGCCTGCCGCCCGGGCGTCTCCAGGATGGGGCGCACCAGCTCCTCGGTGGTGCCGGGGTACGTGGTGGACTGGAGGACCACCAGACTGCCCGGACCGACGTGGGGGGCGAGGGCGGTGCAGGCCGCCTCGATGTAGGAGAGGTCCGGCGCCTTCATGCGCGTGAAGGGCGTCGGCACGCAGATCACGGCCGCGTCCGCGGCCGCACAGTCCCGGTACGCGGTGCTGGCCACGAGGCGCCCGGCCTGCACCACGGGCGCCAGGGTGGCACTGGGGACGTCCGGGATGTAGCTCTGGCCCCGGTTGATGGCCTGCACGCGCTCCCCGTTGACGTCGATCCCCCGCACGGCCACCCCGGCGCGGGCGAACTCGACCGCCAGCGGCAGGCCCACGTAGCCCAGACCGATGACGGCCACCGTGGCGTCCTTCCCTCGAATCTTTCCCAGCAACCCTGACGAACCGCTCATGCCCCGGACCCCCTGTTCCCTAGTCTCTCAAGAGCGTACGACTGTACGAGTGTACGAGTGTACGAGCGTACGCCACAGAACGCGTTCTCCGTCCCCGTACGCTCGTACTGGCGTACTTTCGTACGCCTTTCGGCCCGTCCCACACGGGTCAGTGGGTGAAGTGTTCCCGGCACCAGGCGATGGTCTTCTTCAGGCCGGCCGCCAGGTCCACCCGGGGCGTGAAACCCAGCAGGCGCTTGGCCTTCTCCCCCGACGGCACCCGGCGCCGCGTGTCCTCGAATCCCTCCCCGTAGTACGCCTCGTACGGCTGGAATTCGATGGGGGACTTGGATCGGGTGAGGCGCTTGACCAGCCTCGCCAGGTCCAGGATGCCGGTCTCGGTGGGGCTGCCGATGTTGAAAGCCTCGCCGATGGCCTCCTTGACCTCGCCGGCCAAAAGTGTCCCGGCGACCGTATCCTCGATATAGGTGAAGCAGCGGGTCTGCTTCCCATCGCCGAGGACCGTGATGGGATCGCCCCGCAGGGCCTGCCGGATGAAGTTGGCCACCACGCTGCCGTAGCCCCGCTCGTCCAGGCGCGGGCCGTACGAATTGAAGTAGCGCAGGATGGACACCGGCAGCCCCTTGGCGGCGTAGGCGAAGGCGAAGTGCTCGTCGATCGCCTTGGACATGGAATAGGACCAGCGGGCCACCGCGCTGGACCCCAGGACCCGGTCGTCGTCCTCCCGGAAGGGGACGTGCCTCGCCTTGCCGTAGATCTCCGAGCTCGAGGCCAGGACCAGCCGCTTCCAGTACTTGAAGGCCAGGCCCAGGACCACCTCGGTCCCGCGGACGTTGGTGTTGATCGCCGCCAGGGGATCCTGCAGGACGTTCCGGACGCCCACGGCGGCGGCCAGATGGAAGATCAGGTCCATGGAGGGGATGAACCGCTCCAGGAGTTGTTCGTTCAGGATGGAGTCGTTGATGAAGTGAAAGGCTGGGTGGCCCAGGAGATGCCTGATGTTCTCGATCTTCCCCGTGGACAGGTTGTCGATGACCAACGCCTCGTCGCCCCGCTTGATCAGGGCATCCACGAGATGCGAGCCGATGTAGCCGGCGCCGCCCGTCACCAGGACACGCACGACTCTCCTCCTCTCACTGCTTCAATGAAAAACCGACGACTGACAACCGGCCAATTATCGTTCCCGGTCTTGCATTGTCGGCTGTCAGTTTGAAATTCTTCATTGGCTTTGCCTGCCCGCCAGGACGTCCGCATACAGTGTTTCCATGCGATGGATCAGTCCCTTCACATGGTGCCTCTCCAGGGCCACGGGCCGGGCCGCTCCCGCCAGGCGGCGGCGCAGGGCCGGATCGCGGAGCAGCCTCTCGATTCCTCGCGCCAGGGCGGACGGATCGGCGGGGGGCACCAGCCAGCCGGTCTCCCCGTGCGTCACGAGGTCTCCCACACCGCCCACGTCGCTGGAGAGCACCGGCACCCCCGCGGCCATGGCCTCGATCAGCGCCACCGGCGTGCCCTCGTTCCGCGAGCTACAGATTACCACGTCCAGCCCGCTCAGGATAGTCTCCAGATCGTCCCGCCATCCCAGGAAGTGGACGCGCGATCCCAGGCCCAGGCGGTGGGCGAGTTGCTGCAGCTCCTCCCGCCGCTCCCCGTCCCCTACGACGAGGAGGTGCGGCGCCTGGTCCCCGTCGGGAAGCAGGGTCAGCGCCTGGAAGAGCGTGGGGTGATCCTTGATCGGCACGAGACGCCCTACGATCCCCAGGAGCGGCGTCCCGGCCGGGATGCGAAGTGACGGACGGAGATCCGCCTGGCCCGTCGGCATCCGGAGGAAGCGGTCCAGATCCAGCCCGAGCGGGACCACCTCCACTTGCTCCGGCCGGCCGATCCCCATGGCGAGCAGAGCCAGGCGCAGCCGGGGGCTCAGCGTGATGATCCGGTCCGTGGCGCGGGCCAGGACGCGCTCGATCCGCAGGAAGACGGACGTGGCGGCGGGGGAGAAGTAGCCCTCGAAAACATGGCCATGGAAGGTGTGCACGCTCCTCGGCACACCGGCGAGGCGCGCCGCCAGGCGGCCCAAGGTCCCCGCCTTGGCGGTGTGGGTGTGCACGATGTCGGGTCGAAGCTGCCGGAAGAGTCGCACGAGTTTGCCGAGGGAAACCACGTCGTGCATCGGGTGGAGGGCACGGCCGAGTTCGGGAATGACGACCGGCTCCACGCCCCGGGCCCGGGCGGCGGAGAGAAGATCTCCCTCCTGCCTTCCGGCGATCCCCGTGATGAGGGTGCTCTGAAAGCGCGTCCTGTCCAGGCCGGCCGTGAGCAGGATGGCGTGCTGGGCCGGCCCGCCGACGTTCAGTCGGGCGATCACTCGCGCGATCCGGATTGGCCGGCCCGACGAGGGGGCCTCCGCGGATGTTCCCAGCGGTTGTGCCGCGCCGGTCAGCATGGCACCCATCCCACGGACGGCTGGAACGTCAGGCCGAGGTGACGCTCCACCAGCCGATCCAAGAGGGCTTCCAGTCGTTGGAGCATCAACTTTTCTCCAAAGTGCGCCTCGACGCGAGCCCGCCCGGCCCGTCCGAAGGCCTCCGCCAGGCGCGGGTCCGCCAGGAGCCTGGCGATGGCATCGGCCAAAGCGGATGGGTCGCCGGGCGCCACCAGGAAGCCGGTCTCGCCGTCTGCCACGACCTCTGGCGTTCCCCCTGCGGACGTGGCCACGACAGGAAGGCCGGTGGCCATAGCCTCGACGACGGACACAGGCATTCCCGCAGCCGCGGAGGGATGGACGTAGACATCCATGGACTGGAGGTAGGGGGCCACATCTTCCTGCTCCCCGACAAAGCGGACGTTGGAGGAGATTCCCAGCTCACGCGCCAGCGCCTTCAGCCGCGCCTCCTCCCGGCCGCGGCCCAGGAGGAGGAGTTCGGCCTCGGCCCGCTGCCTGCTTACCCGTGCGAAGGCGCGCAGGAGCGTGGCATGATCGTTCTCCTTGTGGAGCCGCGCACTGCATCCGATCACAGGACCCGCGGCCGGGCCTCGTCGCCGGAGCGGTCGAAAGCGGTCCAAGTCCACGCCATTCCGGATCGTGGTCAACCGATCCGCCGGGATCCGGAACTCCCGGGCGGCATAGGCCGCCACCCGATCGGAGACCGCGACCACGTGCGTCGCTAACCCGACCGTCCATCGGTTCAGCAGGCGCCGCTCCAAGCCCTCGGCCGCCATGGTATGCTCCGACGAGATGCGCACGGGGACACAGGAAAGCCAGCCCACGAGGCGGCCAAGGAGGGTGGGGTGAAACATGAAGGTGAAGAGGATCCGGATGCGCTCTTGTCGCAGGAGCCTCGCCAGGCGTCCGAGGATCCGAAGGTCCCCCTTCCAGGCCATGCCCAGATCGTGGGTGGGGATGCCCGCGCGGGCAAGGCCGTCGGCTATCGCCCGCGAGCGGCCCTGCAGGGCGGCGGCATGGACGGCGTATTTCTCCCGTGGCAGCCCAATGGCGTAGCGGGCGAGGATCTTCTCGGCCCCGCCCCGATCGAAGGTCGTCGCGAGAAAGAGCAGCGGAATGGGTTGGGCCGGGGTCAGCACTCGTGTTGCTTGAACCATTCGACGGTCCGTCGCAGACCCTCCTGCACCTCTAGGGTCGGCCGGTAGTCAAGCATGGCCTCTGCCTTCCTAATGGAGGCATAGGAGTGGCGGATGTCGGCGGGCCGCGGCGCCTCGTAGATCGCCGAAAGATCGGTCCCCAGTAATTGATTGAGCCAGGCCACGAGCTGGTTCAAGGTGCTCGTCTGCCCGCAGGCGATGTTGAAGACCTCGCCGATCCCCTGCGTCGTTTCGGCCGCCAGGAGGTTCGCCGCCACGACGTTTTCCACGGCGGTGAAGTCCCGCGACTGCTCTCCGTCCCCGAAGATTACGGGCCGCTCCCCCGCCAGCATCCGCCGGAGGAAGCGGGGGATGACGGCCGCGTACTCCGAGTCCGGATGCTGGCGGGGGCCGAAGACGTTGAAGTAGCGCAGGCTCACCGTCGGGAGGCCGTACACCTGGGTGAAGACGCGGCAGTAGTACTCAGCCGCGAGCTTCGAGACCCCGTAGGGGGCCTTGGGCGAGAGGGGCATCTCCTCGGTCTTGGGCAGACCCGGCGTGTCCCCGTACACCGAGGAGGAGGAGGCGTACACCACCCGCCGGACGCCCGCCGCCCGCGCCGCCTCCAACAGGAGGAGGGTTCCGCCCACGTTCACGGCGTTGGTCGGCCCCGGCTCCTGGATGGACCGGGGGTTGGAATTGAGGGCCGCCTGGTGGAGGATGACCTGGGTCCCCCGGACGGCCCGGGCCACGGCCGCGGGATCGCGGAGGTCGCCCCGCAGGATCTCGATCCGGTCCTCGATCCCGCCAAGATTCTCGGGCCGTCCCGTGGAGAAGTCGTCCAGGATGCGGACCGACTCGCCGCGCGCCACGAGGGCGTGGGCCAGGTTCGCACCGATGAATCCGGCCCCTCCCGTGATCAAATAGCGCGGCATCTCATCCTCCCCTCGTTACGGGCATGGCGTCTCACCCGGCCCGCCGCGACGCGGCCAGCGCCCCATCCCCGTCCACGTACGTCCGGTGCCACAGCTCAAGCATCAAGAGGGTCCAGAGCAGGTAGTGCCAGTTGGCCCTCCCGCGGACATGCTCGTCCAGGAGTCGTTGCACGGTCTCCCGGCGGAAATACCCGCGGCCGAGACAGCGGGGCCCGAGGAGGGTGTCGTGGGCCAGATCGCGAAGCTCGTGGCGCAACCAGTGGTCGATAGGGACGCCGAATCCCATCTTCGGCCGGTGGAGGATCTGCTCGGGCAAGAGATCCGCCAGGGCGCGCTTCAGGATGTACTTCTTCGTGCGCCCCCGCACCTTGAGGTCGGAGGGAATGGTGGCGGCGAACTCCATGAACTCGTGGTCCAGGAAGGGAGAGCGGGCCTCCAGGGAATGGGCCATGCTCGCGATGTCCACCTTGACCAGCAGATCGTCCGGCAGGTAGAGGGCCGCGTCCACGCCCAGCGTGGCATCCGCGAAGTCGGGGGCGTCGCTCTCCCGGTAGGCCGCCAGCAAGGGATCGAGGGCGTCCTTCCCATCCAGGCTGGCGCGATACTCGGGGCTCAGCAGCTCGTCTCTCCGGTCACCGTAAAAGTGACAGAACCAGCGCGCGTACCGGCGCTCCGGCACCTCGGTCAGGCCATCCAGGAAGCGGCGAGCCCGGGTGAGGAGGCTGGTCCGGCGGCCTGCCTGCGGCCAGAGACGGAGCCCCCAGCGGATGGCGCGCCGGAGGAGCCCGGCGCCCGGCCAGCGGTCGAAAGACGCCGCCAGGAGGTTCGCCACGTACCGGTCGTAACCGCCGAAGTTCTCGTCCCCCGCATCCCCGTTCAGCGCCACGGTCACGTACCGCCGCGTCATCTGCGCCACGTAGTAGGTGGGCACCGCGGACGAGTCCCCGAAGGGCTCGTCGTAGTGCCAGGTGATCTTGGGCAGGACGGCCGCCGCATCCGGCCGGACCACCAGCTCGTGATGCTCGCTGCCGAATCGTTCGGCCACGAGACGCGCGTAGCGGAGCTCGTCGTACTCCGGCTCGTCGAAGCCGATGGAGAACGTCTTGACCACCCCAGCGGCGTGGCTCATCATGGCCACGACGGCGCTGCTGTCGATCCCCCCGCTCAGGAACGCGCCCAGGGGGACGTCGCTCATGAGACGGAGGCGCACCGCCTCCTCGAGTCGGCTCCGGATCTGCTGGCACCACTCCTCTTCGGAATGCATGAGCTTCCGGTCGCGGCGGAGCCGCCAGTAGCGGGTCACCTCCACCCTCCCGTCGCGGCAGAGGAGGTAGTGGGCCGGCGGGAGCTTCCGCATCCCCTGGAAGGCCGAGCCCGGGCTGGGCACGTACCCATAGGTCAGGTAGTGGGAGATCCCGGCCGGGTCCGGCCGCGCCTCGACCGCCGGATCCTGGAGAATGGCCTTGGCCTCCGACGCGAAGCGGAAGGCCTCGGCGTCCTGCTGGTAGCACAGGGGTTTCTTCCCCAGGCGATCGCGCGCCAGGAAGAGCTGGCGCCGGCGGGCGTCCCAGATGGCGAAGGCGAACATGCCCCGGAGGAACTCCAGGCAGCCGACCCCGTGTTCCTCGTAGAGATGGAGAATCACTTCCGTGTCGGTGCGGGAGCGGAACCGGTGGCCGCGTCGCACCAGGTCGGGCCGGAGCTCCTGGAAATTGTAGATCTCCCCGTTGAAGACGATCCAGATGGTGCCGTCCTCGTTCGACATCGGCTGGTGGCCGGCGGGGCTGAGATCGATGATGCTGAGACGCCGGTGGGCGAGGCCCACCGCCCCTTCGCAGTAGACCCCGGCATCGTCGGGGCCGCGATGGGCCTGGACCGCGTTCATCCGCTCCAGGACCTCGCGCTCCACGGAGCGCTCCGGATCGAAATAGAGCTTGCCGCCGATGCCGCACATGTCAGTTCAGGATGTACACAATCACCGTTCGACGGTGTTCCGCGGGTGGCCGCCTCCATGGCGGCCCTCTGCGCCCGTCATGGCCGCAGGGCCTCGTAGAGCGAGAGGTATTGCGCCCCCACGCGGTCGATGTCGAACCGCTCCAGGACTCTCTCCCGCGCCGACGCAGCAAGCTCTCGACGCAGCGCGGGTGATGCTGTCAGCGTCGCCACCGCCTCGGCCAGGGCGGCGGGATCTTCCGCCGGCACCAGCCAGCCCGCCTTGCCGTCTTCCCTCACCGCCTCCCGGTTACCCGCCACATCCGCCAGGACCACGGGGAGGGCCGAGGCCATCGCCTCCAGGACGGCGTTTGAGCAGCCTTCGCCACGGGAAGGAAAGACGAAGAGGTCGGCGGCCCGGTACAAGTCGGCCACATCCTCCCGCCCGCCCAGAAACGTGATGCGATCTCTTAGGCCCAGCGCGTTTGCCTCGCGGCCCCATGCCGCCGCATCGCCCGGCCCCGCGATGAGGAGGTGGGGGGGCGTCCCGCGCCGGAGGAGATCGGCCCAGGCCGCCAGAAGGATGTCCAGGCCCTTGCGCTGCTCCAGTCGCCCGACGAACAAGGCAACCGGAACAGCTTGCGGGATGCCGAGGCGTGAACGCAGGCCGGTCCTTTCGGCCGGTTCCGCAGGCACGAAACGCCGGACGTCGACCCCATTCGGGATGAG
>Ga0315282_10001796_pt1 | contig 40115 bp, 40 predicted proteins | sample YL17G07_20_MG_FD_203693 | JGI IMG/M metagenome (GOLD analysis project Ga0315282, IMG submission 203693) | Sediment microbial communities from Yellowstone Lake, YNP, Wyoming, USA - YL17G07_20 | ecosystem: Environmental > Aquatic > Freshwater > Lake > Sediment | place: USA: Wyoming | collected...
ATCATGGCGCGGGCCGTCGTCTCGGCCTCGTCCACCGTGCGCGCCAGCTTCACGCCGCCGCCCTTGCCGCGGCCTCCGGCGTGGATCTGCGCCTTGACGACGACGGGACTGCCGAGCCGGCGCGCGATGTCGGCGGCGTCCTCGCGCGTGTAGGCGACCTCGCCGCGGGGCACGGGCACGCCGTGCCGCGCCAGAATCGCCTTGGCCTGATACTCGTGAATCTTCACTGGTGTCCACCGGACGGGCCAAGCCACGACAGGGCGCCCGCCGCGGACGGCCCGATCAGAGGTCCGCGCGGCGCTGGGACAACTGCGGGATCCTACTTACGCCGGCGATCGCCGGTCAAGCCGGGCTGGCGCCGGAGAGTGGACACTCGTGCGCCGACCGCTCGCGGGCGGCCTCGGCTCGCGGGCAACCTGCTGCTGTTCTCCGGGCCGGATACCTACGACGAGGGACGCGGCATCGGCGAGACCGGGCTGAGCGTCTACCTCGATTTCGCGGACGCCATCGGGCGTCTCGGCGTCGAGGTGATTCGCGGTGGACTACAACCTGATGTCGACGATCCCGGGGCTGCACGTGCTCGGGGAGAGAGCTTCTCCGACCACGGGGCGAACCGGCTCGGCGCCAGCGCGCTCATGCAGGGCGGGGCCGACGGGTACTTCGTCATCCCGTGCACGCTCGCCAACTCCTTCGCCAGCACGCCGTTGGCGGTGGTGACCACCGGCCACGAGGCGTTCCGCGAGGCGGAGGCCTCGATAGAGGCACGCACCCAGGCGCTGCTCTCGGTCAAAGGGCGCCGGACCCCGCGCGAGATTCACCGGGAGCTGGGCAAGCTGCTGTGGGAGTACGTGGGCATGTCGCCGCGTGCAAGAACGCCTCGGCCGTGCGGTTCGTCGGCGCCAAGCTCTCGCACCTGGCCATGCTGCCGCAGGGAGATCCCGAGCGCGTGCGCCGGGCGCTGGCGGTAGTCGGCCAGATGGACGCGGAAGGGTTTGGCAGCTGCTCGAATGAGGCCGAGTGCGTGGCCGTCTGCCCGAAGGAGATCTCGATGGAGAACATCGCCCGCCTGAGGGCGGAGGACCTGCGGGGAATCTGGAAGGCCGGCAAGTAACGCGTCACGAGTAGGAGTCACGAGCCGGCCCCGGTGCAGCACGACTCGTGACTCATCGCTCGCTACTCGTGACTCGTTACTCCTAGGCGACGGCGAGCACCTCGTCGGTCGTCTTGCGCACCGCCGTCACCGACTTCTCGAAGGCCGCGCGCTCGGCGTCGCTCAGGTCCGCCACGATGATCTTCTCGACGCCGTTCTTGCCCAGCACCACGGGCACGCCCATGAACAGGCCCTTCACGCCGTACTCGCCCTCAAGCAGCGCGCAGGTCGGAATGATCTTCTTCTTGTCGAAGACGATCGCCTCGACCATCTCGAGGGCCGCCAGCGCCGGAGAGACGAACGCCGATCCGACGCCGAGCAGGTTGATGACTTCGCCGCCTGCCTTGCGCGTGCGCGTCTCGATGTCCGACAGCGTCTTGTCGTCCAGGAACATCTGGACCGGCATGCCGGCGATCCGGCAGCAGCTCCGGAGCGGCACCATGTCGTCCCCGTGGCCGCCGAGCACCATCGCCTCGACGTTGTCGACCGACACGCCGGCAGCCCCGGCGACGAAGTAGCGGTACCGGGCGGAGTCGAGCCCGCCCGCCATGCCCATCAACCGGTTCTTCGGCGGGTTCAGCTTCTGGTACAGCCGGTAGACGATTGCGTCGAGCGGGTTCGCAATCGAGAGGATGATCGCCTTCGAACAGTAACGCTGGATCGCGGCCGCCACCTGGTCGGTGATCTGCAGGTTCGTGGCCAGCAGCTCCTCGCGCGTGGGGATCGTGCCGTCCGGCCGCTTGGTCCTCGGCACGCCGGCCGTGTTGATGACCAGGTCGGAGCCCTCCAGCACGTCGTACTCCTTGCCCGCCGCGTACTTCACGTCGGAGCCGATGATTGGGCTGCCCTCGGCGATGTCGAGGCACTTCCCCTTCGCCAGATCGGGGCCCTTGACGTCCACCATCGCAACGGTTTTCGCGAGCTGTCGACGGAAGAGCTCCGCCGCGAGGACCCCGCCGATGTTCCCGCCGCCGATCAATCCGATCTTGTTGAGCATGGCCCTTTCTCCTCGTAGGAAACGGTTAGGATACCCGCCGCGCCTGCTTTCAGGCGCCGCCTCGATTAGGTCAAGTCCCTGACGCGCCGGATGAGATCTTCACAGAAGATGTGGAAAACCCTGTGGAAAACCCCTCCGTATTCGTGCGCAACCGCCCGTCAACCCGCGTGTTTCTCCGCTTTGCACCGCGATGGGGCGATGGGCGACCGGCGCCGGAGTGCGGAGCGAGAGGGTGATTATACAGTAACCGCTGGATATCCCGGATTCAGCGGCGGCGCCGCTCGATCGGGCTGACGGACCGACGCGGCTTGCAACGCGTGCGCCGGCAGCGATAGAATCCGTCGCGGCCCGCGGTTGCCCGCCCCCCGCTCGCAGGACCCGGATTCAGAGTTTCCCCGCTCCTACTCCCAAGGAGGTCCCGGATGGTGCACAGCCTGACCCACGATGTCCTCATTCTCGGCGCGGGCCTGGCCGGCCTGCGGGCAGCCGTCGAGCTGTCCCACCGCCTCGAGGGCAACGTGGACATCGGCATCGTCTCCAAGGTGCAGCTGATGCGTGCGCACTCGGTCTGCGCCGAGGGCGGCACGGCGGCCGTGCTCCGCACCGAGGAAGGCGACTCGCTGGATCTGCACGCGTGGGACACGGTGAAGGGCTCCGATTTCCTCGCCGATCAGGACGTCATCCGGCGGTTCGTCGCCGCGATGCCGCGCGAGATCCTGCTGCTCGACCACTGGGGCATCCCGTGGACGCGCGACAAGAACGGACGCATCGAGCAGCGGCCCTTCGGCGGCCATTCCTACCCGCGCGCGACGCTCGCCGCCGACAAGACGGGCTTCTTCGAGATGCAGACCCTCTACGACGAGCTGCTGCGGTACAAGAGTTTCACGCGGTACGACGAGTTCTTCGTCACCGACATCCTCGTCGACGACGGCCAGTTCGCGGGGCTTCTCGGCATCCATGCACCCAGCGGCGAGACGGTCGTGCTCTGCGGCAAGGCGTTGCTCATCGCCTCGGGTGGCGGCGGCACACTCTACGGGTTCACGACGTACTCGGAGACCGTGACCGGCGACGGGATGGCAATGGCCTTCCGCGCCGGGCTGCCGCTCGAGGACATGGAATTCCTGCAGTTCCACCCGACCGGGCTGGTGCCGTCGGGGATCCTCATCACCGAGGCGTGCCGCGGCGAGGGCGGGTACCTGAAGAACAACAAGGGTGAGCGCTTCATGGAGAGACACGCGCCGAGCAAGATGGAGCTCGCCCCGCGCGACATGGTGTCGCGCGCCGAGATGACCGAGATCCTCGAGGGGCACGGGTTCCCGGGCCCCGAGGGCAAGGACTACCTGCACCTGGACCTGACGCACCTCGGCGCCGAGCGGATCAACACGCGGCTCCCGCTCATCCGCGAGGTCTGCATCAAGTTCGTCGGGATCGACCCGATCACGCAGCCGATTCCAATCCGGCCGGTGGCGCACTACTCGATGGGCGGCATCGAGACCGACATCAACGGCCTGACACGGGTGGCGGGCATCTGGGCGGCCGGCGAGGCGGCGTGCGTCTCGCTGCACGGTGCCAATCGCCTCGGATCGAACTCGACGGCCGAGTGCCTGGCCTGGGGTGGCATCACCGGTGAGGAGATCGCCAAGGCGCTGCCCGCGCGCGGAACGCCGCGGGCGCTGCCCGACGCGAAGATCCGGCAGGCGCAGGACCGCATCCAGGCGGTCCTCGCGCGCCAGGGCACGGAGAACCTCTACGAGCTCCGGCGGGAGCTGCGCACGACGATGGACAAGTACGTCGGCGTGTTTCGCACCGGCGACGACCTGTGCGCCGCGCTCGACGTCATCCGCGACATCCGCGCCCGCGCCCTTCGCGCGCCCGTCTCGGACAAGGGGGCCGTCTACAACTCGAACCTGTTCCACGCGCTCGAGCTCGACAACCTGCTGGATCTGGCCGAAGTGACGGTCCAGGGAGCCGTCGCGCGGCAGGAGTCGCGGGGTGCGCACGCGCGGCGCGACTTCTCGACGAGAAACGACGACCTGTGGCTGCGGCACACGCTGGCGTGGCAGTCAGACACCGGGCCGCGCCTCGACTACAAGGCGGTCACGATCGACACCTGGAAGCCGGTGGAACGGAAGTACTAGCCGAGAGCTGACGACCGAGGGCTGACACCGATCAGCCGTCAGCCCCCGGCTTGGTATGGAGGACGCATGCTGGTCAACAAGGGTCGGCCCAACCGTCTGGGAATCGCGGGGTGGCTCGGCGGAGGCCGCTGGGGGTTCGAGCGGTACCTCTTCACGCTGCACCGGGTGACCGGGCTGGGGCTGCTGCTGTACTTCCTCATGCACATCTTCGTGACGACCTCCCGCGCCTTCGGCAAGCAGGCGTGGGAGACGGCGATGTCGCTGGTGACGGGCCCGCTCTTCAAGACGGGCGAGTACCTCGTGTTCCTGGCGTTCGCCTTTCACGCGGTGAACGGCATCCGCCTGGTGCTCATCGAGCTCGGTTTCGGCGTCGGCCGGCCGATCGAGCCGGTCTACCCGTACCGGACGTCGGTCGACGTCCAGCGGCCCCTGGCGATCGGCGTCATGGTCGTCGCCGCCATCATCGCGGTGCTCGGCGGCGTGCAGTTCATGAACTCGCTGCGGTAGGACGGCACACGGCCCGCGCGGCGGGCGTTTCGGGGAGACTGGGCAAATGCGCGATCAGCGTCTGTGGACCTGGCACGTGGGGGCGGGCATCGTCATCCTGGTGTTCCTCGGCCTTCACATGGCCATCATGCACGTCGACACGCTCCTCGGCGTCTTCAACGCGCCTCGCACGGAAGCGATCGACTGGGAGAATGTGGTGCACCGCGCGCAGAGCGCCTTCTTCGTGGTGACCTACGTCGTGCTGCTCGGCACGGCGCTCTTCCACGGCCTGTACGGGCTGCGCAACATCGTGTTCGAGCTGAACCCGACCTCCGGCCTGAAGAAGGCCGTGAACGTCGTGCTCCTGATCGGTGGGATTGGGCTGTTCGGTCTGGGCGCCTGGGCCGCGATCGCCTCGCGGGCCCTCTGAGCAACACCGTCCGATGACACAGGCTGGCGCAGGCTGGCGCGTGTCCGCCGCCTGCCAACGGTGACCACGATGGCTGCTACCAACACTCCGTCCGAAGTCGTCTTCCGCGTTCGCCGCTTCGATCCCGTCGCCGATGCCAGCCCGCACTGGGACGAGTACCGGCTGCCCTACACGACGGGCATGACCGTGCTCGACGGCCTGAAGAGACTGAAGGAAACCGCGGCGCCGACGCTCGCGTGGCGCTCGTCGTGCCGCATGGGCGTCTGCGGGTCGTGCGGCATGTTCATCAACGGCCGTCCGCGCCTCGCCTGCAACACGCAGATCACGGAGCTCGGCACGAACCTCGTGACCGTCGCGCCGCTGCCCAACTTCAACATCATCCGCGACCTGGTGCCCGACCTATTTCCGATGTTCGATGCGCATCAGGCGCTCAAGCCGTACCTCATCCGGGACGACACGGCCGAGCAGTACGAGCCGACCGACGAGTTCTGGCAGTCGATGCACCAGCTCGAGGAGTACTTGCAGTTCTCCTACTGCATCAAATGCGGCTGCTGCATGGCCGCCTGCCCGACGTACGCGACCGACCCGACCTACTCGGGACCGATGCCCCTCGGTCAGGCGCACCGCTACAACACCGACACGCGCGACGGCGGATTCCAGGCACGCAAGGAGGTGCTCGCCGGCGAGCAGGGGCCGTGGCGGTGCCACTACGCGGGCGAGTGCTCGCGCGTCTGTCCGAAGGGGGTCGACCCGGCCAAGGCCATTCAGCTCATGAAGCGTGAGCTGGTGCTCGACTACCTGAGGCTGCGCAAGGAGTCGTGCCCGGCCAAGGTCGCGGGCAAGCCGGCTGCGTCCACGCGGCGGGAAGGGATCCCGGACGCGCCGCCGCCTACCGTCCAGCGCGCGGGCGTCTAGCGTCGATCAGCGCTGAGAACGCAGAGCGCCGGGCGGGCTGCTTCGCGCCAGGGCGGAATCTGACGAAGTAGCGCCACTGATGACCGCAGGGCTGAAGCCCTGCGCTACGGCGAGACGGGGGGGCGGCCGTGTCCGATCGACCTACTGGCTAGAAGTGGTTTCAAAACCCGCAGGCGGGTGGCGGCGAGCGGGGCGTCCCGCCCGCGCCGCAGGCCGGACGCGCGGGACAAGTGCTGTTAGGGCCGAGCACGGGTGGGGCTGCTCGCCGACAGGACCCGAAGACCGACAGACGGGGTTCTGAAACCAGTTGGTGCTGACCACTGGCCACTAACCACTGACTATCTCAGATAGAGCGTGAGGGTCGCCCCGTCGAGCAGATCCACCAGCTCCACGCCATCGCTGCCGATCTTCACGACCTTGAAGCGGCGCGCGAACTCCTCCCCTTCCTTCACCAGAAAGAGCTGCTGCAAGCCGGAGATGATGGCGGTGCGCGTCGTGCCATCGGGCGTGGCATCCTCGGCGATGCCGGAGAGGCGGAGCGGGGGCCGTGCCGGCGTCAGCGGCGTCGGCGACGGCGCGGCCGCCGAGACCGCGGGCCTGCGTGCGCCGCTACCGAGCGGCTCGGGGCGGGCGGCGAACTGGAACGGGTTGCGGGCCGGCGGCCGGAACGCGGGCACCTGGTTGAGGTATGCATGGAGGCGGCCGGCCTGGGACTGGATGTCCGTCACCAGTGGATCGAGCGGCGCCGGCGCGCGTCGGGGGCCGGCCTGCAGCGCCGCCGGAACCGACCGTCCGCTGCCGACGATCACCGCGAGCCAGCCGGCCAGGGCCACCACACCGACGATCGCCAGGGCACGTGCGTAGCTCATGTGACCCGCGCGGCGATCCTAGCACGTTCACCAGGGAACGGAAAGCCACCCCGGTGTCCAACGTCGATGCCTCGTCCCTCATCTCCGGTTCCTGGTTGTGCTATTATTCGCTGTGCACCCTCAGTTCCCCTCGGGTCCATCCCAAAAGCCCTCCGGTGCACGAGTCGTCGCCATTATTCCGGCGCGGTACTACTCGACTCGTCTGCCCGGCAAGCCGCTGGCGGACATCGGCGGGCGGCCGATGATCGAGCACGTCTACCGGCGCGCGAGCGCGGCCCGCTCGGTCGGCGCGGTCATGGTCGCGACCGACGACGAGCGCATCAGAGCGGCGGTCGAAGCCTTCGGCGGCACGGCGCGGATGACGCGCGGCGACCACCGGAGCGGCAGCGACCGACTCGCCGAGGTCGCGGCGGGGATCGACTGCGACGTGATCGTCAACGTGCAGGGCGACGAGCCGCTCATCGACCCGGCGATGATCGACGAAGCGACCGCGCCTCTGCTGGCCGATGCGACCCTGCCGATGGTGACGCTGCGGCAGCGGATCGAGGACCCGGCGGAGCTGGCCGATCCCCACGTCGTCAAGGTCGTCGTCGATCGCGAGGGGTTCGCGCTCTACTTTTCGCGCGCGCCGATCCCGTTCCTCCGGGACGACGGCCCGGGCGCCGCGCCGGCAGGCTGCGGCCCGTTCAAGCACATTGGACTGTACGCGTATCGGCGGGAGTTCCTGCTCGAGTTCGCGCGCCTCGAGCCGACGCCGCTCGAGCAGGCGGAGTCGCTCGAGCAGCTCCGCGCACTGGAACACGGCTTTCGCATCAGAACGGTCGAGACGATCCACCGCTCAATCGGCGTGGACACGGCCGGGGACCTGGAGCGGGTGCGCCGCCTGATGGCCGGCGCAGCCCGCGGGTGAGCGCCATGCAGAACAAGGACGGACGCCCGGTGAAATACATCTTCGTGACCGGCGGGGTGGTCTCCTCGCTGGGCAAGGGGCTGGCGGCGGCCTCGATGGGCGCCTTGCTCGAGGGCCACGGCTATCGCGTGACGCTGCTCAAGTTCGACCCGTACATCAACGTCGACCCGGGCACGATGAGCCCCTATCAGCACGGAGAGGTCTACGTGACCGACGACGGGGCCGAGGCCGACCTCGACCTGGGGCACTACGAGCGGTTCACGCACACGATCACCAGCCGGGACCACAACTGGACGACGGGGAAGATCTACCAGCAGGTGATCCAGAAGGAGCGGCGCGGCGACTACCTGGGGCGGACAGTGCAGGTGATTCCGCACATCACCAACGAGATCAAGGACGCCATCAGGGCGATCTCCCACGACGTGGACTTCGTGCTGCTGGAGATCGGCGGCACGGTGGGCGACATCGAGAGCCAGCCGTTCCTCGAGGCCATCCGCCAGTTCCGCCAGGACGTCGGCCGCGACAACACGCTCTACGTGCACCTCACGCTGGTGCCGTTCATCGGCACGGCGGGCGAGCTGAAGACCAAGCCGACGCAGCACAGCGTGCGCGACCTGCGCTCGATGGGGATCCAGCCCGACGTGCTGCTGTGCCGGACCGACCGGTTCCTCCCGCAGGACATCAAGAAGAAGATCGCCCTCTTCTGCGACGTCGCCGAAGAAGCGGTCATCACCGCCAAGGACGTGCCGAGCATCTACGAGGTGCCGCTCGTCCTGGCCGCCGAAGGGCTTGACCAGATCCTCCTGAAGTACCTGCGCCTGCCCAGGACCGAGCGGAAGATGCAGAAGTGGGAGGAGCTCATCTACCGGATCAAGCACCCGACCGACGAGATCACGATCCACGTCGTGGGCAAGTACGTGGAGTTCGAGGACGCCTACAAGAGCCTCAACGAGGCGCTGTACCACGGCGGCTTCGAGCATCGGCTGAAGGTCAACATCCGGTGGGTCGAGACCGAGGCCCTCGAGGAGGAAGGCGGGGCGCGGCTGCTCGACGGCGCCGACGGCATTCTCGTGCCGGGCGGGTTCGGCACGCGCGGCACGCGCGGCATGATGAAGGCGGCGGAGGTCGCGCGCCAGCGGAAGGCCCCCTATTTCGGCATCTGCTACGGTTTCCAGTGGGCGACCGTGGAGTACGCGCGCAACGTCTGCGGGCTTTCCGGCGCCGACTCCACCGAGTGCAACGAGGATGCGCCTGACAAGGTGATCTACAAGCTGCGCGACCTGCTGGGCGTCGAGGAGCTGGGCGGCACGATGCGGCTCGGCAGCTACGAGTGCGAGCTGCGCCCGGGGTCGCTGGCCCACCGGATCTACGGCTCGACGACGATCCACGAGCGGCACCGTCACCGCTACGAGTTCAACTGCCTCTACGAGAAGGCGCTGACCGAGCACGGCCTGGTCATCTCGGGCCGGTCGCCCGACGGCAAGTTCGTCGAGATCATCGAGCTCCCGGGCCACCCGTGGTTCTTGGCGGTGCAGTTCCATCCCGAGTTCAAATCGAAGCCCCTCACGCCGCACCCGCTGTTTGCGAGCTTCGTGGAGGCGAGCCACCGGCACAAGCTCGAACGGATCGGACAGCGCACGGCGGCCGGCGCCGCCGCCTGACCGCTCCGGTCCAGCCGCCCGCCGCCGTCCGGCCCGCCCCTTCGGCTCCTGATCGCCGGATTTCGTCCTGTATAATGTTGCGCGTGAAGACGGTCGAGATCGGCGGCGTCCGCTTTGGCGACGCGCACCCCCTCGTGCTCATTGCCGGGCCGTGCGTGATCGAGAGCCAGCGGCACGCGACCGACATCGCGCGCGCGCTCCGGGAGCTCAGCGCCCGTCACCGCGTGCCGTTCATCTTCAAGGCGTCGTACGACAAGGCGAACCGCACCTCGATCCGCTCCTATCGCGGGCCGGGGCTCGTCGAAGGGCTGCGCATCCTGGCCGCGATCAGGGCCGAGCTCGGCGTGCCGATCCTGACCGATGTGCACGAGCCGTCACAGGCGGCGGCCGCCGCCGAAGTGGTCGACGTGCTGCAGATCCCTGCCTTCCTCTGCCGGCAGACCGACCTGCTCGTCGCAGCCGCCAGGACGGGACGCGCCGTGAACATCAAGAAGGGGCAGTTCCTCGCCCCCCACGACATGCTCCACGCGATCGAGAAGATCACCGGCTCGGGCAACGAGCGCGTGCTGGTCACCGAGCGGGGCACCACCTTCGGGTACAACAATCTCGTCGTCGACATGCGGTCGCTCCCGATGCTGCGCGGGCTCGGCCACCCTGTCGTCTTCGACGTGACGCACAGCCTGCAGCTGCCAGGCGCCGGCGACGGCGTCACCTCCGGGCTGGCGCAGTACATCGAGCCGCTGGCGTCCGCCGGTGTTGCGGCAGGCGTCGACGCGATCTTTCTCGAGGTGCACGAGAACCCACCGCAGGCACGGAGCGACGCAGCCAATGCCCTCCGCCTCGAGCTGCTCGACGGGCTGCTCGCGCGGCTGACGGCGATCGATGCGATCGTCAAGGGGCGGGGAGCGGCGAGCGACGCGGGACGGGTAACGAGTAATGCGTGACGAGTGACGCGTGACGAGTAACGAGTAACGCGCGCAGCGCGAGACCGTCGTCTACTGATCACTGGCCACTGGCTACTTCGTATGGACATGATGACCGGAGCCATGACCGACCTGGAACTGGCGCGCAAAGTGCTGCAGACGGAGGCCGAGGCGATCCTCAGCCTGATCGGCCGTCTGGATCAACGGTTCGAGCGGGCGGTGGAGCTGCTGCTCGAGTGCCGGGGCCGCGTGATCGTGACGGGGATGGGCAAGTCGGGGATCATCTGCCGCAAGATCGCGGCGACGCTGTCCAGCACCGGGACGCCCGCCTTCTTCCTCCACCCGGCCGAGGCCACCCACGGCGACCTCGGCGTCGTCCAGGGCAGCGACGTCGTCGTCGCCATGTCGTACAGCGGAGAGACCGAGGAGCTGCTGCGGCTGCTCGAGAACATTCGCCGGCTCGGCGCGCGGCTGATCGCGCTCACCGGCTTCCCGGAGTCGACGCTCGGCCAGGCCGCCGACGTCATTATCGACTGCCGGGTCACCGAAGAAGCCTGCCCGCTCAACCTCGTCCCCACCGCCAGCACCACCGCCACGCTCGCCATCGGTGACGCCCTCGCCATGGCGCTGCTGGTGCGGAAGGGGTTCCGCGAGGAGGACTTTGCCAACCTGCACCCCGGCGGCAAGCTGGGCAAGCGCCTGATGCGCGTCGAGCACCTGATGCACGCCGGTGACAGCCTGCCGCTGGTCGGCATGGCCACGCCGATGCCGGACGTCATCTACGAGATGTCGCGCAAGGGCCTCGGGATGACCTGCGTGGTGGACGAGGCGATGCACCTGGCCGGGATCATCACCGACGGCGACCTCAGGCGGCACATGAGCGCGAAGCCGAGCATCCTGGATCGGCTGGCGGCGGACATCATGACGAAGAGCCCGGTCACCATCGAACGATCGGTCCTCGCCGTGCAGGCGCTGAAGTTGATGGAAGAGCGCAAGATCACCTCGCTTCCGGTGGTCGAGCCGGATCGGGTGCTCGCGGGCGTCGTCCACCTGCACGACCTGTGGCGCACGGAGATGTTCTAGGCGAATCCGCACGTGTTGATCTGGTGATCTGCCGCCGGAGCACCACATCAACAGATCGACAGATCAACAGATGTCTTGAGGATGTCCGAGTGCCCGCGGATCCCGAAACCATTCAGACAAAGGCCGCGCGCATCCGCCTCCTGCTGTTCGACGTCGACGGTGTGTTGACCGACGGCAAGATCCTGGTGCACCCCGACGGCAGCGAGTCGAAACGCTTCGACATCCGGGACGGCACGGGCCTCGTCTGGGCGCATCGCGCCGGCCTGATGACCGGGCTGATCTCGGGACGCGCGTCGGCCTGCACGACCCACCGGGCCGCCCAGCTCGGCATTCCGATCGTCCACCAGAGCGCGGTCGCGAAGGCGGAGACCTACGAGCAGATCCTGCGGGAGCATCACCTCCGCGACGAGGAGGTCGCGTTCATGGGCGACGACCTGCTCGACCTGCCGGTGCTCGCCCGGGTGGGCCTTTCGGCGGCGCCCGCCGACGGGGCGCCGGCCGTGCGGGAGCGCGTCGACTGGGTGAGCGGGTCGCGGGGAGGCGACGGCGCGGTGCGCGAGCTGATCGAACTGGTGCTGCAGGCCCAGCACCGGTGGGACGAGGTCGTCTCGGCCTACGTCGCGGAGGGCCAGCGGTGATCGGGACCTACGCCCCGCTGCTCGCCGCGCTGGTGGCCCTGCTGGTCGGCCTCACGGTCGGCAAGGCCTGGGAGCGGTACAAGCTGCGCGACGGCCGGTGGATCGATCGCCGCCGGGCGCGCGAATCGCCGCACTACATCCTCGGCCTGAACTTCCTCGTCGCCAACCAGGTGGACCTCGCCATCGAGGAGCTGACGAAGGCGGCGCGGCTCGACACCGACGCCCTCGAGGTCGACCTCATTCTCGGCAACCTGTACCGCGAGAAAGGCCAGGTCGGCCGGGCGATCACCGTGCACCAGGGCCTCCTGCAGCGCCCGAAGCTCACGCGGCTCGAGCATGCGTACGTGCTGCTCTGCCTGGGACTCGACTACAAGCGGGGCGGCTTCGTCGACCGCGCGCTCGAGGCGTTCAAGGAGGTCCTGAAGCTCGATCCCCGCAACCACTACGCGCTGGTCAACCTCGAGAAGCTTCACGAGGAGCAGCACCAGTGGCACGAGGCCCACGAGCTGCGCGAGCGCCTGATGCAGCTCCACGAAACCCCCGACCAGCCGGGCGACAAGTCGATCCTCGCCTTCCTCGAGAACGAGCTGGGGCTGCAGGCGCTCAGGCAGGGCAAGCGCGCGGAGGCCACCGCACGGTTCGAAGCGGCCATCGAGCTCGACCCGAAGACCGTGCCGGCGTACCTCAATCTCGGTGACGTCTTCGACGCGGACGGGAGGCCTGGGCGGGCCGTCCCGATCTGGGAGAAGGTGATCCAGGTCGCGCCCGACCGCGCCTGTCTCGTCTTCAGCCGCCTGGAATCCACCTACCCGAAGACCGGCGCACCCGATCGCTTCCCCGAGTTGTGCCGGCAGCTGATTGCCGCCAACCCCCTCGACTGGCGGGCGCGTCTGGCGCTGGCCCATCACCTTTCCGAGCAGGGCGCGCCGGCTGCGGCGCTGCAACTGCTGTTCGAGGCGCTCGCCAACAACCCACACGCGCTCTCGCTGCACCAGGCCATCTGGCGAACGCTGTCGCAGCTCGAGCTGAAGCCCGAGCTCGTCAACCGGTACATCGAGCTGACCGGCCACGCCGTCTTCTATCTCGACCCGCACGTCTGCCTGCGTTGCCGCTACCGGAGCACGGAACTGCTCTGGCAGTGCCCGCACTGCCACGAATGGAACACGTTCGTGGAAGAGCGGATCGCGCCGGCCAAGGACACTGACGAGAGCGGGAGCTGAGTCCTTGGTCCTTCGTCCTTGGTCCTTGGTGCGGTTCCTGGCTGGTGGTGCGCTGTCACGCGTCCGGCAGGCCTGAAGGCCCGCCCTACCGCTCCACGATCTTGGCTTCTGGATTCTGGCTGGGAGTACAGCTAGATTCCCCCGGCGAGTTGATTGAGGCGGGCACACACCTCATCGATCTGGCGGTCAGTGTCAGCGAAGGTACCGTCGGTGCGGATGACGAAATCGGCTCGGCGGGCTTTTTCGTCGATCGTCCATTGCGCGGCAAGCCTTGCACGGGCCTCGCTTTCCGGAATTAGGTCACGCCCGGTGATGCGCGCCACCTGCTGTTCCGGCCGGCAGGCGGTCACGATGACCTTGTCGAACTCGTGCTCGTGGCCCGTTTCGTACAGCAGCGGGATGTCCGCCATGGCCCATCGCGCCCGGCCTTCCGCGCGCTCGGCAGCAAACCAGCCCTCAATCGCCCGGTACACTGCGGGGTGAATCAGGGCTTCGAGATCCTGGCGAGCGCCCACGTCGTGGAACACAATCGCGCCCAGCCGGCGGCGATCGATCGCGCCTGATTCGTCCAGAATGCCGGGGCCGAACCGCTCGACGATGCGAGCGGAGACGCCCGTGCCGGGCACGAGTGCCTGGTGGACGAGCGCGTCGGCCTCGACGACCGGCACGCCGCGCTCCCGGAACCGGGCGACCACGTAGCTCTTGCCCGTCGCGATACCGCCGGTGAGCGCGACTCGCAGCATCAACGATTCATTCCGACCGGACCGTGCAGAGTGCAGAACCGACTCTGCGTGTCTCTGCGCCTCTGCGGCTAGGCCGACCGCGCCTCGGCGGCTTTCACGGTATTGGTGAGCAGCATCGCGATCGTGAGCGGGCCGACGCCGCCCGGTACCGGCGTGAGGGCGCCTGCGACCTCCGCCACCTCCGGGTGCACGTCCCCGACGACCACGCTGCCGCGCTTGTCGAAGTCGGCGAGCCTCGGGTGACCCGGCGGAAAGATCGCGCGGGCGGCCGCCGGGTCGGTGACGCAGGTGATCCCGACGTCGATGACGGTGGCGCCCGGCTTCACGAACCCGCGCGTGACGAACGCCGCACGGCCGATGGCCGCCACCAGGATGTCGGCCTGCGCGGCCACCGCCGCCAGATCGCGCGTCTTCGAGTGGCAGATGGTGACCGTCGCATTCCGGTGCAGGAGCAGCATGGCGACGGGCTTGCCGACGATGTCGCTGCGGCCGATCACGACCGCCCGGGCGCCGGCAACGACGATGCCCGCGTGATCTATGAGCTCGATGACGCCGCGCGGCGTGCCCGGCACCAGCGCGTCACGCTTCTGGACCAGCCGGCCCACGTTCACCGGGTGGAAGCCATCGACGTCTTTGGCCGGGTCGATGGCGTCGAAGACCGTCTGCTCGGCGTCTTCGCCCATAGCCGCCGGCAGAGGGGACTGCACCAGCACCCCGTCGTGCGCGCTGCTCCCGTTCAGCCGATCGATGAGCCGGAGCGTCTCGTCGAGGGTCGCGGTGGCCGGCAGCCGCTCGAGGTCCGCCCGGATGCCGACCTCGGCCGCCGCCCTGAGCTTGTTCCTGACGTAGATCTCCGACCCCGGGTCGTCGCCCACCAGCACGATCCCGAGACCCGGGGGACGGCCGTGTCGCGCGGCAAAGGTCTGCACGCGCGGCGCGAGCTTCTCGCGGATCTCCTTCGCGATACGCGTGCCGTCAAGGATCCTGGCGCTCATCTTCGATGTCGGCCCTTCGCGTGTGTGGTATCGGGCCACAGAGGCGCCGGAGACGGGCCTTGCTTCCTCCGCGTCTCCATGGCCAGGTTCCTGAACGAGATTGGATCTCTGTGTCTCTGGGTGTCCGTGGCTATGCCTGTCCCGCCGCCACTTCCAGCGCCCGCAGGTTCTCCGGCCGCCCGAGCACCACCAGCTCATCGCCCGGCCCCATCACGGCATCGGCCGGCGGGTTGAACTCCATCCGTCCGCTCTTCCGCTGGATGCCGACGACGATCACCCCGAAGCGCTGCCGCAGGTTCGCGTCGAGGATCGATCGGTTCGCCAGCGCCGCGTCCTCGCCGATGCGCACCTGCTCCATCGCCAGCTCGAGGTTCTCGGAGCTGGTCGCCAGCTGGACGAAGTCGACCACCGCCGGGCGCAGCGCGGTCTGCGCCATCTGCACGGCGCCGATCTGGTACGGAGACACCACCCGGCTCGCGCCCGCGCGCAGCAGCTTGCGCCCGGAGTCCTCCGAGTCGGCCCGCGCGAGGATCATCAGGTCCGGGCGGAGCCCGCGGGCGGTCAGCACCGCGTAGACGTTTTCGGCGTCCGTGCCGAGGGCGGCGATCAGCCCGCGCGCCCGATCGATGCCGACGCGGCGCAGCACCTCTTCCCGGCTGGCGTCCGCCTCCACCGCGAGATACCCCTGCTGGAGCGCGGCCTGCAGCCGGCCCGAGTCGTGCTCGATCACGATGAACGGCACGCCCTCCTTACGGAACTCCTCGGCGATGATGGAGCCGATGCGTCCGTAGCCGCACAGGATAAAGTGATCGGTGAGCTTGTCAATCATACGCCCCCGCCGCCACGCCTCGAAGCGCCGGCGCAGCCCGCCTTCGAGCACGACGGCGGCAAAGAACGAGAACGTGTAGAGCGCCGCGCCGACCCCCACGATCACGAGCGCGGTGGTGAACGCCTCGCCCGCCCGCGACAGAGGGTGCACCTCCCGGTAGCCGACCGTGGTAATGGTGATGACGGTCATGTAGAACGCGTCCCACGCGCTCCAGCCCTCGATCACCACGTAGCCGGCCGTCCCGGCGACGAGCACGAAAACAAAAAGGGCGATCACCCACCGGACCCCGTGTGCCGGCAGCCGGCGATCGCCCGTCGGTTCGGTCGCTGTCACGTCAGCACGCCCCGCGGGGCGTCAGGGTTGAACGGCTTCGTTCTGCGCGAGCTCCGGATGACGGATCACGCTGTGGCGGAACCCGTACGAGAAGTAGAGGATCAGCCCGATCGCCATCCAGACGATCAACCGCAGCCAGGTGTCGTTCGGAAGGCTGTACATCAGCGACAGGCTGACCAGCGCCGACAGGGCCGGGAGCACCGGCACCCACGGCGTCCTGAACGGCCGCTCGAGCTCGGGGCGCTGGTACCGCAGGAAGATGATCCCGACCGACACGATGACGAATGCCATGAGCGTGCCGATGCTGACCAGCTCGCCCAGGATCCGGATCGGCGTGAAGCCGGCCGCCGTGCCTACCGCCACGCCCGTCACAATCGTCGTGACGTGCGGCGTCCGGAATCTCGGGTGCACCTTCCGGGCCCAGGCCGGCAGGAGCCCATCCTTGGCCATCGAGTAGAAGATCCGCGGCTGCCCCATCATCATGACCACCATCACCGAGCTCAGGCCGGCGATGGCGCCCAGCTTCACCAGGAACGGCATGATGTCGATGACGGGCGCCAGCACCGACGTGCCCGCGTGCGCCTTGGCGGCGTCGATCGCGACGGCCATCGGCGCCGCGACGCCGAGCTGGCTGTACGGCACCAGGCCGACCATGACGCCCGACACCAGCACGTAGAGGAGCATGCAGACCGTCAGGGACCCGAGGATGCCGATCGGCATGTCCTTGCTCGGGTCCTTCGCTTCCTGCGCCGCCGTCGAGACCGCATCGAACCCGATGTAGGCAAAGAAGATCACTCCCGCGCCCCGCATGACGCCCGTCAGCCCGTACTTGCCGAACTCACCCTGATTGGGCGGAATGAACGGGTGCCAGTTGGCCGTGACCACGAACGCCGCTCCAACCACGATCACCAGGACGACCACCGCGACCTTGACCACGACAATCACGGAGTTGACGTTCGCTGACTCCTTGATCCCGATGACCAGCAGGATCGTCACCGCGGCGGCAATGAGCACCGCCGGCAGGTTGAAGACGGCCGTGACGACCGTCCCGTCCGCCAGCAGCACCTTCGTGCCCGGAGCCGCGCTGAGCAGCGCCGGGAACTGGATGCCGAAGTCATGTAGGAAGCTCACGACGTACCCGGACCACCCGACGGCAACCGTCGAAGCACCGAGGGCATACTCCAGGATCAGGTCCCAGCCGATGATCCAGGCGACAAACTCGCCGAGCGTCGCGTAGCCATACGTGTAGGCCGACCCCGCGATCGGCACCGTCGCGGCGAACTCCGAGTAGCAGAGGCCCGCGAGGGCGCTCGCCACGCCAGCCAGAATCATGGAGAGCACGATGGCTGGGCCCGCATAGGCGGCGGCCGCCTGGCCGGTCAGCACGAAGATGCCCGTCCCGATGATCGCCCCGATTCCCAGCGTCAGCAGGTTGAAGGGGCCGAGCACGCGCTTGAGACTGTGCGCCCCCGTGGCTGCGGCCTCAGCCTTGATCCGCTCCATCGATTTGGTCGCGAATATCGACATTCAATCCTCCCGAAGTGTGGTTGCGCTGGCGTCAGGGACGAGCCCAGCACCTGGCCCCTGGGCCAGGGCCCGGCTCTGGGGAGGCCTGGGCATTATATCGAACGCCAAGGGGATTCCAACAATTCGAGATAGGCGCGCACGCGGCCTTCAGGATCGCCGGTCGCGGTCAGGTCGGAAATTACCGCAACCGAAGCGGCGCCCGCGTCGATGACGCTCGCCGCGCGGTCGAGCGTGACGCCGCCGATGCCCACGATCGGACAGGGACCCCCGAGGCGGCCTGAGGCCACCGCCCGCGCCACCGCCTCGGCTGCGTAGCGGACCAGCTCAAGGCCGACAGCTCGATAGCCGGTGTCCTTCGTGAAGGTGCCGAAGACGGGACCGACCGCCAGGTAGCTGATCGGCTGCGCCAGGGCGGCGTCGACCTGCGCCGCGGTGTGAGTGGACAGGCCGACGGTGGCGTCGGGACCGAGGACCGCGCGGGCGCCGCTCACCGAGAGGTCGTCCTGGCCCACGTGCACCCCGGACGCCCCGCTCAGGCGCGCCACGTCGGCGCGGTCGTTGACGATCACGCGGCCATTGGCGGCGTGCGCGCGGGCCACGATCGTGTCGCAGAGGGCCGTGAGGATCCCGCTCGCGGCGTTCTTCGCGCGGACCTGCAGCAACCGCGCGCCGCCGGCGAGGTAGGCGTCGGCCAGGGCCTCGGGCGTCCACCCCAAGGCCGCCGCGACGTCGGCATCGACGATAGCGTAGAGACGGGAGAACAGGAGCAACGGAAGAGACGTGCTGGGTGCCACGTGCTGAGTGCTGGGTGCGTGCCAGGTGCGAAGTGCTCCGTGCCGGTGCCGCGCTTCAGACCGCTTCGGCCAGCTTGCGCGCCTGGGCCGCGGTGGCGAACCGCTCCATGAACGAGGTGTTCAGGCGACCCGCGACGAAATCCGGGTCCACGACGATCTTCTCGTGCAGCGGCAGCGTCGTCTTGACGCCTTCGATGACCGTCATCTCCAGCGTCCGCTTCATCCGCGCGATCGCCTCCTGGCGATCCTGCCCGTGCACGATGATCTTGGCGATCATCGAGTCGTAGTACGGCGAGATCGTGGCTTCCGAGTGCGCGGCGGTGTCGATCCGGACCCCGGGACCGCCCGGGACGCTGAAGGCGCCGATGACGCCGGGCGACGGGATGAACGTCTCCGGGCATTCGGCGTTGACCCGGCACTCGATCGAGTGCCCGGTGAAGGTCACCTCGCTCTGCTTGAACGACAGGCGCTCGCCCGCCGCGATCCGGATCTGCTCCTTGACGATGTCGATGCCGGTCACCATCTCGGTGACCGCGTGCTCCACCTGGAGCCGCGTGTTCGCCTCGATGAAGTAGAACCGGCCTTCCTTGTCCATCAGGAACTCGAGCGTGCCCGCGTTCGTGTACTGCACGGCCTTGGCCGCGTCCACCGCGATGTTCCCCATCTTGCGCCGGATCTTCTCGGTCAGCGCCGGCGAGGGGGATTCTTCGACGAGCTTCTGGTGGCGCCGCTGGATGGAGCACTCGCGCTCGCCTAGGTGCACGACAGCCCCGTGATGGTCGCCGAGGATCTGGAACTCGATGTGGCGCGGCGACTCGACGAGCTTCTCGATGTACACGTCGCGCACGCCGAAGGCCGCTTCGGCCTCCCGTTGGGCCGTGCGGAAGGCGCTTTCGAGCTCCGACGGATCCTGCACGGCCCGCATGCCTTTACCGCCGCCGCCCGCCGCGGCCTTGATGAGGATCGGGTAGCCGATGTCCTTGGCGATCTTGGCGGCCTTCTCGTCGTTCTCGACCACGCCCTCGCTGCCGGGCAGAACCGGAACGCCGGCCTTCTTCATCGCCCGGCGCGCGCGCGCCTTGTCACCCATCAGCCGGATCACCTGCGGATCGGGCCCGATGAACTTGATGTGGCAGGCCTCGCAGACTTCCGCGAGGTAGGCGCTTTCGGCCAGGAACCCGTAGCCGGGGTGGATCGCGTCGGCGCCGGTGATCTCCGCGGCGCTGATCACCGCCGGCACGTTGAGGTAGCTGTCGGACGCGCGGGCCGGGCCGATGCAGATGTCCTCGTCGGCGAAGCGGACGTGCAGCGAGTTCTCGTCGGCCTCCGAGTAAACCGCCACGGTGTGGATGCCCAGCTCCCGGCAGGCGATGATGATGCGCAGCGCAACTTCCCCGCGGTTGGCGATGAGGATCTTCTTGAACATGACTGCCGGCAGGGCTGAAGCCCTGCCCTACTTAGTGCGGATGGCGAACAGCCGCTCCCCGTACTGGACCGGCTGTCCGTTCTCCACGTAGATGTTCACGACCTCGCCTTCGTACTCCGAGTCGATCTCGTTCATCAGCTTCATCGCCTCGATGATGCACAGCACCTGCCCCTTGCGCACGCGCTCGCCGAGCTCCGCGAAGGGGCGCGCGCCGGGCTCCGGCGCGCGGTAGAAGGTGCCGACGATCGGAGACTTGACGACCGCGAGCTCCATCTCGGCGGCCGGCTCGGCCCCCGTGGCCGGCTCCGATGCCGGGGTCGCGGGCGGGGCGGCGTGCACGGGCGGCGCCGCGACAGGCATCGGGGCGGCGGGCGCCACCGAGCCGATCGGCAGTGCCGTGGCCACGACGTTCAACCCGTCCTTCTTGACACGGATCCTGAAGCCTTCGTGCTCCAGCTCGAACTCGCTCAGCTCGTGCTGGCGCACCAAGTCCAGGATCTGCTTCAGCTCATCGAGGTTCATGGCCTCCATCCCGGGAGCCGCCGGCCGCCACCAGCTCCCGCGGCACCTCCGTCAGCACCTCACAGCCATCGTCCCGCACGAGCACGTCGTCTTCGATGCGCACGCCGCCGAAGCCCGGGAGGTACGCGCCCGGCTCGATGGTGAACACCATGCCGGCGTCCATCACCTCGTCGTGCGGCGGCCTCCGGGTGATCCGCGGTTCCTCATGCACCTCGATCCCGAGCCCATGGCCCGTCCCGTGCCCGAATGCCTCACCCAGGCCGTGGCGCTCGAGCGTGTCGCGCGCCTGACGGTCGATCGCGCTCGCCGCCACGCCGGGCCTGACCGCGCGAATCGCCGCGGCCTGGGCCTCCGCGACCGCCTGGTGGATCCGACGCGCCTCGGGGCCGGGTGGCCCCATGCTGACGGTTCGTGTCAGGTCCACGCAGTATCCGTCGTGAACGCCGCCGAAGTCCAGTACGACCAGATCGCCCGCCTCGAGCCGCCGGTCCGTCGGCCGCGCGTGCGGCAGCCCCGCGTTCGGGCCCGACGCCACGATGGTGTCAAACGCCGGCCGGTCGAACCCGGCCTGCCTGATCGTCCACTCGAGCCGGGCTGCCACCTGCCGCTCGGTCTCCCCCACCGACAGGCTCGCCAGGAATGCGGGCGCCATCTGGGACAAACGCGCGGCGGCGGTGCGCAGCGTCTCGATCTCGTGGGCGTCCTTCCGCAGGCGCTCCCCTTCGATCACTCGCTCGGTTGGCGCCAGCACCGGTGCCCCGCCAGACCGCGCCGTCCCTGGCGATACCGCATTGGCGTCGCCGCCGAGCGCCGCCGTCAGCCAGTTGAAGCGCGCGACGGTCATGCGCTCGGCTTCGAACCCGACCCGGGCGAACCCCCGATCCTTCAGCACGCCGGCCAGCGTCTCGTCGTAGCTCCGGTCGACAGCAACGAGTGTGGCGCCGGGACACCCGATCCGCGTGTCGAGTCCAGCTTGGACCGCGGCAAGATAGCGGAAGTCGGTGATGAAGTAAAGCGCGTCAGCCGTCAGCACGACGATCGCCGAGGTGCCCGTGAAGTTGGTGAGATAGAAGACGTTGGGAAGGTGGGTGACGATGAGCGCGTCGAGGCCCGCCGCTTCGACATGACCGCGCACGCGCCGGAGCCGGGCGGCGAGGATCTCCGAGGGGGCAAGGGCCATCAGGTGACAGAGTACAGAATACAGGACACAGGACACAGGACACAGAATACAGGAGGCGGGGAGGCGGGTCAGCTTACGCGACGGTGTTCGCGATCGGCGACGATCGCGTCCAGCCAGTCCTCGAGCACCGAAATGAGGCGGACGGCCGTCTCGCGCTGACCCATCGCAGCCGGTTCCTGCTGCGCGGCATCGGCCGCGAACGGGGCCGGCGCGGCCATCGTCGGTTCGAGGACGGGCGCCTCGGCGCCGGCGAGGGCGCTGTCGATGGCGGCAGAGCCCTGCAGCGCCGCAACGAACTCGTGCCGCGCTTCCTCGAACGAGAGCCCGCCGGGCACTTCCGGCGCAGATCCCAAAGCCTGCAGCTCGCGCGTCAGTTCCCCGATGGTCTGCTCGAGATCCGGGTCGTGCCGCACGTATTCGAGTGCGAGGCGGTACTGATCGAGAGCCTTCGGGAGATCGCCCCGCCGGTGATGGATGTCGGCCAGGCCGCGGATCGCGGCCAGGTTCTCGGGCGCCGCGCGCAGGACGCGTTCGAGTTCGGCCTGGGCCTTGTCCAGCTCGTTCATCTCGATAAGCGAGCGGCCGAGGGTCACGCGCGCCGACAGGTAGCCGGGATGCCGGCCGAGGCCGTTCTGACACACCGCGATCGCTTCGCGAAACTGCCCCGCCCGGCGGTACTCCTCGGCGAGTTGGGCGAAAGCGATCGACGCCGGGTCCTTCTGGACCCGGCGTCGAAGCTCCTCGATGCGTGCGTTGTCAGCCACGGCTTTACTTGACCGTGACCGTCTTGCTGACGATCGCGCGGGCACCGTTGGCGTCGGTGACGGTCAACGTGACGACGTAGGCGTTGGCGCTCGCGAAGAGGTGGGTCGTGTTCGGCACCGTCACGGTCTGCACCGGGCTAGTGTCGCCGAAGTCCCACGCGTAGCTGACGATGCCGGCCGGACTCGACGAAGCGGACGCGTTGAAGCTGACCGTCGCTGGCGCGGTCGGCGAGGTCGGCGAGAAGGTAAAGTCCGCCACCGGCCCGCCGGGCCCCGTGGCGGCCACGGCCACCGTGCTCGATACGGTCCCCTGCTTGTCCGCATCGTCGGTCACCACGAGCGTGACCGTGTAGGTGCCCGACACATCGTAGGTGGTCGTTGCCGTGACGCCGCTGGCGCGCCGGCCGTTCCCGAAGTCCCATTCGTAGCCGACAATCGTCCGGCCGGTGGCGGCCTTCGAGCCCGACCCATTGAAGAAGACTGTCTGGGTGACCGTGGGGCTCGTCGGCGAAAAGACGAACGATGCCGTCGGCGGGAAGCCTCCGCCAATCGTCACGTTCTTCGTCGCCGACGCGGCACGGTTGGCGGAGTCGGCGACCGTCAGCGTCACCGCGTAGTTGCCGGCCAGCCGGAAGGCGTGGGTGACTGTGGGCCCCGAGGCCGTCCCGCCGTCCCCGAACGTCCAGGCCCACGACACGGCGCTGCCCCTGACGCAGTCGGTGTCGGTGTCGCCGCTGCAGGTGCTGTCGAAGGTCACCGAGTCGGACTCGATCGGGCTGGCGGGGGCGACCTTGAAGCCGGCTCGCAGGTCGAAGGGCGGCTGGATGATCCCCGGCGGCACCAGGCGGATGTCGACGCTCCGCGCCGTCTGGTTAGCGTAATCGGTGCCCGTCGGGATGACGAGCAGCGTGACGATCGTGTGCGGGTCGCTGTTGTCGGGGGGGGGCGGCGGCGCCGTGTAGGTGAGCGACGCCCGGCCGGCGCTGTCGGTGAACACGTTCTTCGTCGAGAGCTGGCCGTAGTCGGTGGCGATGCCGTTGACCGTGATCTCGACGTGCAGCTGCAGGTTGGCAACCCCCTTCCCGTTCGCGTCGCGCGCCTCGATGACGATCTGCGCCTGCGACGCCCCGTCCTGGCTCAGCAGGTCGGGGCTGGCCTTGAGCGTCAGCGACAGGCTGAACTCGGACGGCCCAGCCAGAGGCGGTGGCTCCGCCTTCTTCAGCGTGCAGGCCGAAATCGCGATCGCCGCCGCCAGCAGGATGATTGGTGCTCGCATTGTTCTGCCCATGACTGCTGTGTCCGGCACCGGCCGGAAAGAATGCGTTCGAGATCCGGAGACCTGGCCTAAACCGGGTCGCCCCAGTCGCCGAAGTTGACGCTGACCTGCGCCGTGATGCTCACGTCATGACCCGCCTGGTCGCGTCCGTAGAACGTCACCTGCGCGATGGTCGAGATCAGCACCGCCCCGCCGCTCGCCGTCAGCGCCTTGAGCGGCGCTTCCTCCTTGGCCTGCGCCCGGACGAGGATGAACGTGAGGCTCGTCCTGCCGCTCGAGATGGTTCCCGTGATGGCGCCGTCGAACGGGTACGGCACGTCCACGCCAGCGGTGTTGCGCCCGTCAGCGCGGACGTACACCACGCGGTAGCGGTTGATCGTGATGTCGTTGTTGGGGGTCGGCGTGGCGTTGTTGTTGTTGCCGATGTCCTTGAGCGCGATGTGCATCGAGACGCGGCCGATGTCCTCGAACACCGTCGGCACCAGCACCTGCTCGGTGCCGACCGTCCTTTTCACGTAGGTGAGGACATCCGAGGCGAGGACCATGCCGAACTGCCCGGGCACGGCGCCCGAGGCGGCCTCCATCAGATCGACGACCAGATACGAAGCCGATCTGTCCTGGCGCAGGGCGTCCCCGCACGAGCCGCAGGCCAGCACGCACAGCGCGAGACCGGCCGCCGCACGCATCCGCTTCAGTGGCAAGTAGCTCATCCCGGCAGCTCCCATTTCTCGTTTCGCCCGCAGCCGCGCGGCACCCGCCGCAGGCAGCGTGGCGGCTCACTCCTGACTCCTACGACTTCGCGATCCGGGGCGTGATGAAGATCAGCAGCTCCCGGCTCTCGTCCGACGTCGAGTCGCGCCGGAACAGCCAGCCGAGCAGCGGGATCTTGCTCAGCCCGGGCGTCCGGTCGTTGGTCACCTGCTCGCGGCTGACGTAGATGCCGCCGATGACCGTCGTCTCGCCGTCCTTGACCAGCACCTGGGTGTTCGCCCGCTGCGTGTCGATGGGCGGGATGTTGTTGATCGACCGGCTGTAGTCGGGCGCCGCGTTCTCGAGCGCGATCTTCATGATGATCGTGTTCGCCGCCGTGATCTGCGGCGTCACCTTCAGCGTCAGCGCGGCGTCCTTGAAGGAGACCGTCACGGTGTTGTTCGCGATCGTCTGGATCGGGATCTGGATGCCCTGCATGATCTCGGCCTCGACGTTGTTCTGCGTCGAGACGCGCGGCGTCGAGAGGATCCGCCCGTTGCCGCTCGACTCGAGCGCCGAGAGCGCGAGGTCGAGCGAAAAGGCGCCGTTCACCGAGCCGAGCATCAGCCCAATGGCCGAGGTGGGGTTGGACGCTGGCAGGTTCACGCCCGAGGGCGTCTGCGAGTTGGGATCCCCGGTCGGACCCTGCGACCCGGCGCGGCCCGTGAGCGAGCCCTGGTTCGGGAACGCGAGCGGCGTCGTGTTCCCCAGTTCTGGCGTCATCCGGCCGAGGATCCCCCACTGCACGCCGAGCGCCCGCGCGGCGTTCCGCGTCGTCTGGACGATCCGCGCCTCGATCTCGACCTGCGGCTGAGGCTTGTCGAGCGCGGTAATCAGCTCCGACGCCGTGGCAAGCGCCGCGGGGAGGTCGGTGATGATGAGGGTGTTGGTGCGCGGGTCGACCTGCACGATGCCGCGCCTGCTGAGCGCGCTCCTCAGCAGCAGCTCGCGCAGCTCCTCGGCCTTCGAGTAGCTGAGCGTCTTGGTCAGCACTCGGAGCTCACCGGTCAGCGCCTGCTCGTCGGCCAGCCGCCGGCGCTGGCCCTCCTCCTCGGCCAGGACCGTCAGCGGCGCGATGCGGACGATCGTGCCGTCGATCGAGTACCCCAGCTTGTTTGCGCGCAGGATGATGTCGAGCGCCTGGTCCCACGGCACGTCGCGCAGCGCGACATCCACCGTGCCCTGCACGGCCGGGTCGATCACGATGTTCAGCCCGCTGATCTCCGAGAAGACGCGCAGCACCGCGCGCAGATCGGCGCCCTGGAAATCGATGCTGACCGGGTGGCCCGTGTACTGCCGCTCGCCGCGGCCCACCACCGATTCCTGGGGGGTTTTCGACGTGAGCGCGGCCGGCGGCGGCGCCTGGCCCGACGGCGGCGCGGCCGGCGGCTGCGATGTCGGCGTCACCTGCGGCGGCGCCTTGGAAGCTGGCGGCTGTGAGGTCGGCGTCGCCTGCGGTGGCGTCTTTGGAGCCGGGGGCTGAGGCTGCAGGAGAACAGCCGTGGGCGGCGCAGTGGACGCCCCCGCCTGGACGAGGGCCGTCTCCTGAACGCGCTCAGGCGTTTCCACGGTCTTCAGGGCCGACATCGGGTCGATGGTCCCCGCCTGCGCCCCGAGCGCAACCAGCGAGTCCGCCACCACCGGCGATCGGTCGTCGGGGAAGAACACGATTTTCAGATCGCGGCCGTCCGGGCCCGCCGGTTCGACGCGGTACACCACCTCGCGGACCAGGTCGATGACGACGCGCGTGACGGGCGGGTTGGCGCCGCCTGCCGCCACCAGGATCTTGTCGATCGGCCCCTGCTGCACGGTGGTCACGGCCGGCAGGCTCGAGCCGACGTCTGGAAACTCCAGCACCAGCCGATGCGGCAGGCCCTTCGGCATGTCGACCGATCCCGCCACCAGCTTGCCGTTGGCCATGAGCGTGACGCTCGTTCCCTCCGGCTCAGCGCCGGTCCGGATGCCGCGGAGCATCGTGGCAGCCTGCGGCGGGCCGCTCGCCGTCGCGTCGGGAGCGGACGCCGGCCCGGCGGCCAGAGCGTCGGGATCGGCATCGAGCGGCGCACGTGCGGCACCCAACGGGTCACGATCGATGTCCACCTGAATGACGTTTCGGCTGCTCTTGACCCGGTGCGCGGCCGGCGCATTGAGCTTCACCGTCACCCGCGCGAGCAGCGCGCCATCGGGCGCGCGGCCGTCGTCGACGCTGACGCCCGTGACGGCGCTCCCCCGGCTCGCGGAGAACCGATTGGCGGCGCCGGCGGCGGTCACGTTGCGCAGCTCGACCAGGACCGTGAGCGGGTCGGGCCGGCTCGTCACGTACGCGACCGGCTCCGAGGCTTCGATCAGCACCGAGGTGGTGCGCCCGTCCGAGCGCGCCGAGATGGCGTTGAGACGTGGGATGGCGGTGGCACCGCGCTCGGCCGCCGACGGGCCGGCGGCCGCCAGGCTATACGCTGCGGCGACCACGAGCACCACCCACCCGATAAGAAGAAGCCGGGTCCGCATCTACTTGACCTCTTCGAGTACACGCAGGCTCTTGCGAATCTCCCGTTGCTTGGTCAGCGACAGCGGGTCGTTGACCTCCTGCAAGATGATCAGCGTATCGGCCGTAATGGCCCTGACGATTCCGTCCGCCAGGCGATCGTTGGGATGAACGACCCAGGTCTTCTTGTCGGGCCCCTGCACCATCGCGATGAAGGCGCCGCGGCTCTGCAGGATCCCGCGCAGCGTGATGTCAACGACCGCCAGGCCGCCCAGGCCCTCGACCTTCTTGCCGGCCGGCCGCTCATCGGCTGCGCGCGCGACCAGGCTGACGAACGGATCGCGACGTCCTTTCGGGTCATAGGAGTACGTTTCGGGGACCGCCTGGGTCGGGGCGGGCGGTGGGGCCGCCACCGCCGGCGCGGGTGGCGGGGCTGCAGGCTTCGCCTGCCCGCCTTCACCCGCACACGGCAGCACGACCATCAGCCCGACGACGGCCGCCGCGGTCCTGCCCCACCAGCCGATCCTCATCGTTCCTCCGCCTTCCCGGTGCACCTGACCGGCCGTGCCACTACGGTCCCTTGGGCGCCGCGCTCGGGGCCCGCGCCGCGCCGGCGCCCGGCTTCGCGAGCTCCGGCGGCTTGGCCGGCGTCTCGACGAGCACAAAGGTGGTCGCCACGCAGGTGGCCACGATCGTCGAGTTCGGCTCTGGCTTGTCCTTGCCCCGGATGTTCAGCCCGCTGATGTTGATGATCCGGGAGAACTTGCCGATCCGATCAAAGAAGAGTCCCAGGCTGTGATAGGTCCCGTCGAGCTCGAGGTTGATCGGCCACTCCGCGTGGATCGTCTTGGTCGCCATCGGCCCCGGCTTGAACTGGCGGATCGTCAGGCTCGACTGCACCGCCAGTGTCTGGATGCGCCGGAGCAGGTCGCCGTACTCCTTCTCCTCGGGCAGCACCGCCTTGAGCCCGTCGAGGCGCGCCTCGAGCTTGACAACGTCGGCCCGGAACTGCGGGAGCTGCCTCGCGGTCGCCTGCCCCTTGGCGATGCGGCCCCGCAGCGTCGCCAACTCCCGCTGCTTGCCGGCAATCAGCTGCCGCTGCGGCCCCACGTACAGGAAGTAGAAGACCGCCACCAGGGCCACCGAAAGGCCGACGAACGTGCCCACCTGTGCGTACCACGGCAGCTTGGTGAGATTGAGCTTCATCGCCTGTCTTTCCTGTCGGGACCTGGCCGGACCCGCTCCGTCGCCTCCCCAGCCCGCCCGCTACGCGCCCGGGGCGCTGAACTGCGCCTTGACCGAGAACTTGATCACCTCGGCCTTCCCCGTGCCCTGCGACTCCACCTGGCTGTCGATGATCTCGACCGGCTTCTTGAAATAGCCCGAGGCCTCCAGGTTAGCCACGAAGTCGGAAAGGGCCGTCAGCGTCGAGCACCGGCCGGCCAGGGTAAGGTCGTTGCCCGTCTGCTTCAACTCGGTGAGCCACAACAGATCGGGCACGCTCTTGCTGATCTCGTCCAGCATGTGCACCGGCGCACTCTGTCCCTTGCGGAGCTCCTCGATGAGCGACACGCGCTGCTGGAGCTGCATCCTGCGCTGCTCGAACTGGCGCACCTGCTGGTCGATCGCACCGAGGCGCGTGATCTCGCGGTTGGCCGCCGCGATCTCGGCGTCGATCGCCTCGAGCTGCGTGTTGAGCGCCCACCACCACCAGAGAATGCCGAGGACCGCCACGACCACGATCAGGCTGCACGCGACGGTCACCTTCTGCGCGAGCTGGAAGCCCGTGCGGCGCTTGGTGCGTTCCCGTTCGACGGCGAGAAGATTGATGCGGATCATCGGTCGCCCGCCCGCCTGAGCGCGAGGCCCACCACCACGGCGGCCGTCGGGGCCACCTCACTCGGATCATCCACGCCGAACTTCTTCGGGTCGAAGCTCACCCTGTGGAACGGGTCGAACGGCTCGACCGGCGCGCCGAAGCGGTCGGCGAGCATGTCCCGGAAACCTTCTACGCGGGAGGCGCCGCCCGACAGCATGATGTGGCCGATGTGCTCCGACCCGGCCGTCGCCTTGAAGAAGTCGAACGTCTTCTGGATCTCCAGCAGCACGTTGTCGGTCACCGCGCGCAGGATCGGGCGCACGTCCTCGAAGGTGATCCCCTCGACCGTCTGCCCCTTCTTCACCTGCTCGGCGGTCTCGAACGGCAGGCTCAGCTCCTTCTGCACCGCCTCGGTGTAGGCGTTGCCGCCGATCGAGATGTCGCGCGTGAACACCGACTGCTCTCCGCTGACGATGTTGATGTTGATCGTGCTGGCGCCGGCATTGAGCAGGACGACCACCTTGCCCGGCTCGATGCCGTAGTTGACTTCGAAGGCGTTCTGGAGGGCGAAGGCGTCGACATCCACCACGACCGGGACGCGGCCGGCCTGGGCGATCACGCCCGTATAGTCGGCAATCTTCTCCTTCTTGGCCGCCACCAGCAGGACGTCCATCGTCCCGCCGCCGCCCTCAGCCGCGCCCCGGTCGAGGATCTGGTAATCGAGGTTGACGTCCTGGATGTCGAAGGGGATGTACTGCTCGGCTTCCCAGTAGATCGACTCGCTCAGCTCCGCGTCGGTCATCACCGGGAGACTGATCTTCTTGACGATGACCGCGTTGCCCGACAGCGACGCGACCACTTCCTTGGTGCGGATGCCGTGATGGTCGAACAGTCGCCGGATGGAATCGGCGACCGAGGCGGCGTCGATGATCGCGCCGTCGACGATGCTGTCGGGCGGCACCGCCTCGTGACCGAAGGCGGCGACCTTGTACCCCTTGCTCGACACCTTGAGCTCGATCGCCTTGACCGCGCTCGAGCCGATGTCGAGCCCCACCACCGCTTTGGCTTTGCGAAACACTTGGCGTCCTCGTCTTCGCGTGCCCGGCGCCGGGCCGGCACGCACGGCCACACAGGCCTGGCGGCTGACCGGACGGTGTTCTATCCTGCGAATTCTCGGAAGCCGCTGAGCGGGAGGCGGTTCACGCTAACAGAACGGTTCGGGTGTGTCAATTGCGGACCCGGCCGCCGCTCGAACCGCGCCTGGCGCAATCCCGATGCCAGACCGCCGTGGTGCGCGACTCTCGAAAACCCACCTAACTTGACCAAAGCCGAGATCGAGACTCGTGCCCGATAGGGTGCCCGGATCACGATCCTGTCCGCCGATGACAGATTTGTCGGTCTGCCGGCACGGACAACCGCTCCTTTGTTATCGGCAGGAGGCGAAAGAGATATCAGGGCTCGACCGTAGGAGCCCGTCGTGGCGCCGCCCTAGCGTTGACACTCGAGCCAAGGACCGGTATCATAGGGGTTTGGCGTCGTTGGAGTAGACCGACAGGGAACCACATGCGAACGTTCACGGCCAAGCCGAGCACCATTGAGAGGCGGTGGCACGTCATTGACGCCGGGGACCGGGTCCTGGGTCGCGTTGCCACGGCCGCCTCGCGGCTGCTCCAGGGCAAGCACAGGGCACGCTACACCCCGTTCCTCGATACGGGCGACCACGTCGTGATCATCAACGCGAGGCGCGTGCGGCTCACGGGACGCAAAGAGGAGCAGAAGGTCTACCGCCATCACAGCGGGTACGAGGGGGGGCTGCGCGAAGAGCGGGCGAAGGAGGTCCGCCAGCGCAACCCGATCCGGCTGGTCGAGGAGGCGGTGCGGGGCATGTTGCCCAAGACCAAGCTGGGCGACCAGATGTTCCGCAAGTTGAAGGTGTACGCGGGGCCGGATCATCCCCACGTGGCGCAGAAACCCACTCAGTTCGAGGTTGCATAACTTGGCAGTCATCCAGTACTACGGCACCGGCCGGCGGAAGACCTCGACGGCGCGCGTCTTCCTTCGGCCCGGCAGCGGCCAGGTGACGATCAACCGCCGCACCTTTGATCAGTTCTTCCCCACCGAATCGCTCCGCACGCAGGTCCGCCAGCCGCTCCAGCTCACTGAGACCGGCGACAAGTTCGACATCCTCGCCACCGTGCGCGGGGGCGGCATGGCCGGCCAGGCAGGCGCAGTGCGGCTGGGCATCGCACGCGCGCTGGTCGAGTACAACGCCGAGCTGCGGAAGCAGCTCAAGAAGGAAGGGCTCTTGACGCGCGATGCGCGCGCGAAGGAGCGCAAGAAGTACGGGATGGCGGGGGCGCGCAAGCGCTTCCAGTTCAGCAAACGGTAACGGGCATCGATATCTCACTCTCTGAGGGAGGACGCTTGGCCGGGATCGCGATGAAAGAGTTGCTCGAGGCAGGAGTCCACTTCGGCCACCAGACGAAGCGGTGGAACCCGAAGATGAAGGAGTACATCTTCGGCGAGCGCAACGGGATCTACATCATCGACCTGGGCAAGACCGCGAAGCTCTTCCGGCAGGCCGAGGAGTTCCTGACCACCCTGGCCTCCGGCGGGGGCACGCTGCTGTTTGTCGGCACCAAGCGGCAGGCCCAGGACGCGATCGCCGAGGAGGCCCAGCGATCCGGCATGTTCTTCGTGAACCAACGCTGGCTGGGCGGCCTGCTGACCAACTTCACCACGATCCAGCGGAGCCTCGGGCGGCTGCGCGAGCTCGAGGCGATGGCGACCGACGGCCGGTACGACACCCTCTCGAAGAAGGAGATTGCGCGGATCGAGAAGGAGAAGAAGAAGCTCCAGAAGAACCTCGACGGGATCCGCCAGATGTCGCGCCTGCCCGATGCCGTCTTCGTCGTCGACACGCGGAAGGAGAAGATCGCCGTTGACGAGGCCCGCAAGCTGAAGATCCCGGTCATCGGCGTCGTCGACACCAACTGCGACCCCGAAGAGGTCGATTACGTGATCCCTGGCAACGACGACGCGCTGCGGGCCATCCGCCTGTTCGCGTCGCGGGTCGCGGACGCCGTGCTCAACGGGCGGGCGATGCGCGAGGCGCACCAGGCCGAGGTGGCCGCCGAGGCGGGCGAGGAAGCAGGCGCCGACGAAGCCGCCCGTCGGGCGCCCAGGCCGCCGCGCCGCGCGCGGCCGGAGCACGCGACCACGCCGGCGTCGGCATGAGCGCACACTGATGGCTGGCAGCTGTCGGCGACGAGCCGGCGGCGGTCAGCGGTCGGCCGCCAGCGACTGGAGGCTAGAGGCGAATAGCTGAAGGCTGAAACCCAAGTTCCGGCCGGCAGCCGGCGGCTGCCGGCCCTCCGTGCGCCGGCCCAGTTGTGTGGCCGGCGCTTTTTTCGTACGGTCCCATCTTTCACGCCCATCGTCGCCGAGCAGGACCCCGGGGGACCCGGGCATGGTCCGGCACCTGAAGCGGACGGCGGTTCTATCAAGTGGAGACGGCAATGGCAGTGACGGCTGAGCAGGTGAAGGCCCTGCGCGACAAGACTGGCGCGGGGTTCATGGAGTGCAAGGCGGCGCTCGCCGAGGCGGGCGGCGACGAGCAGGAGGCGGTCACGATCCTCCGCAAGCGGGGGCTCTCAGAGGCCGCCAAGAAGGCGGGACGCGCGACCGCGCAGGGCCTCGTCGGCAGCTACATCCACATGGGCGGCAAGATCGGCGTGCTCGTGGAGGTGAACTGCGAGTCGGACTTCGTCGCGCGCACCGAGGACTTCCAGACGCTCGTCAAGGAGCTGGCGATGCAGATCGCGGCCGCCGATCCGAAGTACGTCCGCCGGGAGGACGTGCCGGCTGAGGAAATCGGGCGGGAGAAGGAGATCTACCGGGCCCAGATGAAGGACGCCGGGAAGCCCGCGCAGGTGATCGACAAGATTGTCGAGGGGAAGCTCGGGAGCTTCTACGAGCGGGTCGTGCTCATGGACCAGCCGTCGATCCGCGACGGGTCGATCAGGGTGTGGCAGATGATCGCGCAGCTCACCGCCAAACTTGGCGAGAACATCGCCGTGTCGCGGTTTGCGCGGTTCAAGATCGGCGAGGGGTACTAATCTTAGGGACGGTTCTTGGTTCTTCGTTCTTGGTTCTTGGTGCGGTTTGTGGTGCCTGCTTCCTGGCGGCGCAGACCAGGCATGAGGCTTCTCCCCAGGAACGTGGTGGCAAGCACCGCTCGAAGAACCAGGAACGAAGCCCGAAGAACGATCTATAATCGGCTGTTGATGGCCTCTAGCTCCTTCCCCCCCCCCGTCTGCCGGCGAATCCTCCTCAAGCTGTCCGGCGAAGCGCTCATGGGCGAGCAGAGCTACGGCGTCGACCCGGCCGTGGCCAACCAGATTGCGGCCGACATCCGCGAGATCCAGGAGCTCGGCGTCCAGACCGCTGTGGTGATCGGCGGCGGCAACATTTTCCGGGGCCTGGCGGCCAGCGCCCGCGGCATGGACCGGGCGACGGCCGATTACATGGGGATGCTCGCCACCGTCATCAATGCCCTTGCGCTCCAGGACGCGCTCGAGCACCTCCGGGTCACGACGCGCGTGCTCACGGCGATCGAGATGCGAGCCGTCGCGGAGCCGTTCATCCGGCGCCGCGCGATCCGCCATCTCGAGAAAGGGCGCGTCGTGCTGTTTGCGGCCGGCACCGGCAACCCCTACTTCACCACCGACACGGCTGCGGCCTTGCGCGCGATGGAGATCAAGGCCGACGTCATCCTGAAGGGCACCAAGGTCGACGGCATCTACACCGCCGACCCGGCCATGCACCCGGAGGCGACCCGGTTCGAGACGATCTCGTACCTCGAGGTGCTCGAGCAGCGCCTGCGGGTGATGGACGCGACCGCGATCTCGCTCTGCATGGACAACCGCCTGCCGATCGTCGTCTTCAACCTGCGGACGCCGGGGAACCTGAGGCGGGCGGTCCTGGGGGAACCGATCGGGTCGACGGTCACGGTGTAGCGTGCATGTGCTGACTCGGTGATCGCTGAATCACCTTAGCTGCGCGGAGCGCTCCTGTATGGACGCCAACGATCTGAAGAGCGTGTACGGCGAAGTGAGCAAACGGATGACGGTGGCGATCGACCACCTGCGGCAGGAGCTGCACGGAGTGCGAACCGGCCGGGCGTCGGTCGGGATTCTCGACACCGTGCACGTGGACGCCTACGGCACCAAGATGCCGCTCAACCAGGTGGCGACGCTCTCGGTTCCTGAGCCGACGATGATCGTCGCGCAGCCGTTCGACCCGTCGCTCATGGCGGTGATCGAGAAGGCGATCCGCGCCTCGGATCTGGGGCTCAATCCCCAGAACGACGGCAAGGTGGTGCGGATCCCAGTGCCACCCCTCACCGACGAACGCCGCAAGGAGCTCTCGCGACACGTGCACAAGATGGCCGAAGAGGGTCGCAACAGCTTGCGCGCCGTGCGCCGCGACGGGAACGAGCGGCTGAAGAAGCTGCTCAAGGACAAGAAGATCTCGGAAGACGACGAACGGAAGGGCCTGGACGAGGTGCAGAAGCTCACCGACCGCTTCATCCAGCAGGTCGACGAGCTGCAGAAGAAGAAAGACCAGGACCTGCTCGGGCACTAGTCTCCAAAGCCCACCCCGATCGCTCGTGCCGTCTGGATCAGGTCGTGGTCGAGCGGCACCGTCTTGATCCTGCCCACGACCTCCTGGAACGGCACCGGCACGATGTCGGGCGGCCGCGACGCGACCATCATCCCGAACTGGCCGTTCTTGACAAGATCGAACGCCTTCCAGCCGAAGCGCGTCGCCAGCACGCGGTCCTCACAGGTCGGCGCTCCCCCGCGCTGCAGGTGCCCGAGGACGACCGAGCGCGTCTCCTTTCCCGTCAGCATGTGCAGCGCCTCGGCGACCTGGGTGCTGATCCCGCCCAGGCGCTCGACGTACCCCTCCCGCGCCTTCTCGCGGACGGTGACCGTCCCGCCCACGGGCTTCGCGCCCTCCGCCACCACCACGATGCTGAAGCGCGCGCCGAAGGCGTCGCGCGCCCGGATCGTCTCCGCCGTCTTCTCGATGTCGAAGGGGATCTCGGGAATGAGGATCACGTCGGCCCCGCCGCCGAGGCCCGACCTGAGCGCGATCCAGCCGGCATAGCGGCCCATCACCTCCACGACGATGACCCGGTGATGCGCCTGCGCCGTCGTGTGCAGCCGGTCGATCGCCTCGGTGGCGAAGCTCACCGCGCTGTCGAACCCGAACGTGCTGGTCGTCCCGACGATGTCGTTGTCGATCGTCTTCGGCACGCCGACGAGCGGGATCCCCTTGCGGAAGAACTGGTACGCGATCGCCAGCGTGCCGTCGCCGCCGATGACGATGAGCGCGTCGAGCTTCAGCGTGTGGAACATCTCGACGCAGCGGTCGGAGTAGTCCTTGGTCCCCTCGGAGGTGGCCACCGGATAGGCGAACGGGTTGCCCCGGTTTGTTGTGCCGAGGATCGTGCCGCCGATGCGCAGGATCCCGGTGACGTCGCGGGGCGTCAGCAGGCGCCAGCGGTTCGGCTCGATCAGGCCGTCGAAGCTGTCCTCGAGGCCGATGCACTCCAGGCCGGCGTTGACCGAGGCCTTCACGACCGCGCGGATGACGGCGTTCAGCCCTGGTGCGTCGCCGCCACCGGTTAGTACACCGATGCGCTTCACCTGAGCCATGTCAAGCGTCGCCTTTCTCGATTGGTCCGCCGCCTTCGCCAATTCCGGACCCGCTCGCCTCGGGCGGCGGAAGTGACCGGGCGAACTATAGCACGCGCCCCGGTGCGTTGCGGGCTCGGAAAGCCGCGTGGTAAGATGAGCGGTCGCTCGCACGAGTGCAGCCACCGCGCGGGCATCAGCCAGGGCGGCTAGCTCAGTTGGGAGAGCGCCGCGTTCGCAACGCGGAGGTCGGGAGTTCGAGCCTCCTGCCGTCCACCACATGCAAGGATTGAGGGGCCTGCGCTGGCAGGCCCTTCGTCTGTACACGGGATCTCGCCCCCATCGGTCAGGCAGGCTGCAGAGCAGTGGAGGAAAGCATGGCTGACGGTATTTCGAAGGCCACTCGCGCCGTGTGGGCCGGCGAAAGCGAATCGCTGGTGCAGGGGGCGACGCAGGTGCCCGTGGTGTACAGCGCGGCCTACGGCTACCCCGACGTGGACACCTGGCTCGACGTCGCGCTGGGCCGCAAGCCGGGTCACGTCTACAGCCGGAACACGAACCCGACCGTGCACGCCTTCGAGGAAAAAGTACGCGCGCTCGAGGGCGCCGAAGCGGCCACGAGTTTTGCCACCGGGATGGCCGCGATCAGCAACACCCTGTTCACGCTCCTCTCACCCGGCGACCGGATCGTCTCGGTCAAAGACACCTACGGCGGCACCACCAAGATCTTCACCGAGTTCCTGCCGCGATTTCACATCGAGGTCGAGCTGTGCGACACCTCCGATCACGCGCAGATCGAGGCGGCGATTGCCCACGGCTGCAGCATCGTGTACCTGGAGTCCCCGACCAACCCGACTCTCAAGGTCATGGACATTTCGCGGCTGGCGGCCGCAGGGCACGACGCAGGTGGGATCGTGGTCGCCGACAACACCTTTGCCACGCCCATCAACCAGAACCCGCTGGCGCTCGGCGCCGACCTGGTGATTCACAGCGCCACCAAGTTCCTCTGCGGGCACGGCGACGCGCTGGGGGGCGCCGTGTGCGGCGACCGACGACTGGTGGATCAGATCTTCCACTACCGCGAGATCACCGGCGCGACCCTCGATCCGATGGCGGCGTACCTGCTGATTCGCGGCATGAAGACGCTGCACCTGCGCGTCCGCCAGCAAAACGAGAGCGCGCTGCGCATCGCGCGGTGGCTGCAACGACAGCCTGAGGTGGCCGCCGTGTTCTATCCCGGGCTCGAGACGCATCCGCATCACGACGTCGCCCGGCGTCAGATGCGCGGCTACGGGGGCGTGCTGAGTTTCATGCTGCGCGGAGGCTTCGACGCGGTCAAGCGCATGCTGCCGCGATTGCGCTTCGCGCATCGGGCGGCCAACCTCGGCGCGGTCGAGACCATCGCCGGGCCGCCCGCGACCACCAGCCACGTCGAGTGCACCTCCCAGGAGCGCGAGGCGATGGGCATCCCCGAAGGATTGATTCGTTACTCGGTCGGGATCGAAGACGCCGAGGACTTGATCGCGGACTTGTCGCACGCCTTGGAGCCTGGGCCCTCGTGTTGAACCGCCGTGCCGCACCCTCGTGGTGCACCCTGGCCCTGCCTGTTGCTCCTGGGCTGAAGCCCGGCGCTACGGCGAGGAGGGGGAATCGAGCTCGTACGCAGTCTTCAGCCACCGCTTCACTTCGTCGTCGATCTCGCCGGCCGAGGTGATCGGCATCCGGTGTGTAATCCGATCCCCTTTGGCGAAGCCACCGGTCTCGATCAGCCGGCCCGTTGTCTTCGTCCGGCCGAGCGCGAGCCCGAGGTCGATCCGCGTGCTGGTGGACGGCTTGATCTTTGCGAACACGTGCCGGCGCCGCAGCGAGACCATCTTGTCTTCGCCACCTAACCTCCTTCGTGTCACTCGCAGGGCAGGCCTTCAGGGCTGGCGGCTGCGGCAAGGCTGAAGCCTCGCCCTACCGACGGCGCACGAGGCCTGTCTCGCAGGGGTAGTACTCGCAGGGCTAGAAGCCCCGCGCTACGGATGAGGGGTACTCGCAGGGCTAAAAGCCCCGCGCTACGGATGAAGGACACTCGTTACTCGGCACTCGTGACTCGTTACTGCGTGCTCGTCGCTGCGCCCTGCTCGAGCGTTCTCGCCGCGCGCCGGAGCGCTTCCTCCAGGCGGCGCGCCTGCTCAGCCGCGACGTCCATGCGGCCCGACTCGATCGCTTCGCGCACGCCCGGCAGCGTCTTCACAGCGTACCCCGTGTAGAAGCCGGGCGCGTAGATGAGGTGCCGGAACCAGGGCCGGTCGGGCAGACCGCGCTCGTCGAGCAGGTCGCGCTCCACCTGCAGCAGCGCGGCGTTCAGCCGGGCGCGCGCGGCCCGGTCCTGTTCGGTCCCGCCAAGGGCCGCGGCCCGCGCGTTGGCACGGTCGCCCGCCGCGCCGAACGCCTCGGCCGCCGCGCGCACGTTCGTGATGGGCACCGCGTCGAAGCCCGGTTTGCCCGTGCCGAGTTTCTCGATCTCGCCGACGTAGCGCAGGATCTGGTTGGCGTACGCGCGATGATCGAATGGCAGCACCGGCTGCTCGGCCAGCCGCAGCACCATCACGCCCACCACCCGCGCCAGCTCGACGCCGTACGTGAAGCCGGGATCACCGAACTTCTCGAAGTAGCTCCGCGTGTCGTAGAGCGAGTGGTAGAGCCCGTTGGGCCCGTTGAACCCGAGGTCGATCGAGCTGACACCCGCGTGGTCGAGGAACGCCGTGTAGTCGGAGCCCGACCCGAGCGCGCCCACGTTCGGCTGGCTGCCGCTCGGGCGCCCCTCGGCGGGCCGCCCCTGGCGCTCGGCCGGCTGCTCGTCCGCCAGCCAAGCGTCATAGAGGGATCGCTCCGGCTTTCCCGGGTCGCGCCCGTCGCGGGTGACCGCGTAGAGGAACGGCGCCAGCGAATGGCTCGCCTCGGCGCCGAACGGGCCGGCCACATAGCTCTCCCGGTTGATGTAGACGACGCCGTTGGCGCCTGCGTCGCGGGCAAACTCCTCCACCCATTCCGTCGAGCCGAGCAGGCCGTAGTCCTCGCCGTCCCAGCTCGCGAAGGCGATCGTCCGCCGAGGCCGCCAGCCGGATTGCGCCAGCGTTCCGATCGCGCGCGCGGTTTCGAGCAGGGAGGCGGCGCCACTGATGGGATCGCGGCCGCCGAAGGTCCAGGCGTCGCGGTGCCCGCCGGCCATCACCCACCGGTCTGGCTCCTCGCGCCCCCTGAGCCACCCGATGACGTTGACGATCGGGCGGAGCGCGTAGTCCATCTCGAGCTTCACGTGAACCCGCGCAGGGCCTGGCCCGACGTGATACGCGATGGGCAGCCCGCCCTTCCAGGCATCGGGCGCCACGGGCCCGCCGAGCGCCTTGAGGAGCGGCAGCGCATCGCGGTAGTTGAGTGGGTGCACCGGGATCGGGGAGAGCGTCGTCACCTGGTCGAGCGGGATCCGCTTCACGTTCCCCTTTGACGCTTCTCCAGGGGTCGTCGGATCTCCAGGGTACCGCGGCATGTCCATCACGCTGCCCCGCTGCACCGCGCCCTCGGGCCGCCACGGGCCCTTCGGATAGACCTCCCCCCGCACGAACCCGTCGTCTTTCGGGTCGGAGTAGATCAGGCAGGCAATCGCGCCGTGCTCGGCGGCCACCTTCGGCTTGATGCCGCGCCAGGTCGCGCCGTAACGGGTGAGGACAATCTTCCCTTTGACATCGACACCGAGCGCGGCCAGGCGGTCGTAGTCCCCGGGCAGGCCGTAGTTCGCGTAGACCAGCTCGCCGGTGACGTTGCCCGACGGGGTATAGGCATTGAAGGGGGGCAGCGCACCCTTGACCGGGTCGAGCACCACCGAGGTGTCAGGATCTTCCGCGATCGGCGGCTCGTCGAGCGGCAGCGTGTAGGCCTCGGGCGCGACCAGCTCCACCTTCCGCTCCTTCGGGTATGGCACGAGCACGTCGTACTCGTACAGCTTCACGTCGTATCCCCATTCGCGCAGGCGTCCCGCGTCGTACTCGGCGGTTCGGCGCTGGGCCTCGGTGCCCGCGTGGTGCGGCTCCTTCGTCATCGCCCGCTCGTCGGCCGCCATCTCGGTGGCGCTCGGCACCGTCCTGAGCTGCTCTTCCAGCTGTCGCAAGGTAACGGCACGCGCGGGCGCGGCTCCCTGTGCTCCGAGCGTCGCGGCCAGCAGCGTCGCGATCGCCAGAAACGCAACTGACCCGAACGCAACGAGTCTCCTGTTCATGAGCATGCCTCTCCGAGATCGACCGTAGGCCACACCTTCAGGTTGCGGCGCGGCCCCCAACCCGTAGGCCACGCCTTCAGGCGTGGCGCCCATCGAAGATGGATGAGTTTCGCGTTGCTGGCTGGAGATGTCAAGGAAGCGGGAGGCGCGCACTGCACCGTGCTCCCCGGACGGCAGGTTCTGGAACACGTGCGGCACGTAGAACGTCGAACGCAGAACGTCGAATGCAGAATCAAGAAGGAGAGCGGATGGAACGCGCCAGCATACTCCTTTCGGCTGCCCAC
>Ga0315282_10001797_pt1 | contig 40111 bp, 37 predicted proteins | sample YL17G07_20_MG_FD_203693 | JGI IMG/M metagenome (GOLD analysis project Ga0315282, IMG submission 203693) | Sediment microbial communities from Yellowstone Lake, YNP, Wyoming, USA - YL17G07_20 | ecosystem: Environmental > Aquatic > Freshwater > Lake > Sediment | place: USA: Wyoming | collected...
TGTGGCAAAATACTTTAGTGGGATCCATAATCTGACTCTCCTTTCATTTTTTGAGTATATAAAAGGATGTCAATGGATCCCTTTTTTGTCAATATTCATCTCCACGTTTTAGTGGAGAGCTATCACATATCATATACTTGGTAAAAATTCAACATTTATTTCGCCTTTATTTTACCCCATGTCTTTAGCAGTTTTCCTTTTGAATCAACATTCTTGCTTTCAAATCCAACGTCATATTCTTCGACTGTTGAGAGGGCATTAAGATTATTAAGAGTTGTTCCACCCATAGCATAGATTTTTTCACCCACAGCACTGGAAGACAAAACATATCTTGCGGTTGGTAAATCTGCCTTTTTAGTCCATGTATCCGTTATCGGATCATACTCCTCAACGTTTGAAAGGCATGCGCCGAACCATGCTCCGCCAATGGCGAGAATTTTATCATTCACCACGCTAGTAGCTAATCCTGTTCTTGCTGTTGGCATATCAGTTTTTTTAGTCCACTTATCCGCTATCGGATCATATTCCTCTACTGCTATGCCTTCCCCTGCTACCACAGCACGACATCCCCCGATAGCATAGATTTTTCCATTTACCACACTGGTGGATAGTTCCGTTCTCACAGTTGGCATGTCAGCTTTCCGCGTCCATTTATCCGTTGCCGGATCATATTCTTCTATGATTGAAAGAGCTTTAGCAGGTTGACAAGAAACCGCACCACCGATAGCATAAATCTTTCCATTAACCACACTGGTTGACAACCATCCCCTTGCAGTTGGCATATCCGCTTTCTTTTTCCATCTATCTAACGACGGATCATATTCCTCTACTGTTGGAAGAACAGCATTCACATCCAATGCCCCACCAATAGCATATATTTTGCCATCTACCACACTGGTTGACAAACAAAATCTTGAAGTTGGCATGTTTGCTTTCTTTGTCCATTCGTCTGATACTGGATCATATCTCTCCGTTACCGATATAAAATTATCATTCCAACCCCCAATAGCATAAATCTTATCTTTCACTACGCTGGTTGATAAACCCCATCTTGCGGTTGGCATATCCGCCCTTTTAGTCCATTTGCCTTCGGCTTGAGGCGCCATAAAGAAGGCATTCTCCATATTAGGCTTCAACTCTCCGCCATCGCCATTTCCTGACTGATTCGATATTGTCGCTATATTTGAAGCTTTTAATACATCAACGGGTATCTCCCCAACTTTCAGCACTTTTGACTCAACAGGCAATGGCGAACCACCATGAGAACCGAACAGTTCAACCTGTGGCACATAAGAGCTAAGGCTTAAAAACGTTAAAACCATCCCTATAGCTAATGAAATACTGTATGGCAATGGGAGTGTATGCGAGACAGGATGTATCTTTATCTTCTTAACCATCTCAATGATATTGAACGTAAATTTTACAGACAATCTGCGCCTTTGGAAAGTCTCACTCATCATGGCAATTACCTCCTCTTTGAGTTGCATCCTTGCTCTACTCAATCTTTGTCTGATGGCACTTGGAGATGTACCAATTGTTTCCGCCATCTCATCACTGCTCATTCCACCGAGATAGTGCAATGTCAACACTTCTCGATATACTTGCGGGAGGGAATCAAGCGCATCACGGATAGATTCAAGCATACTATCATCACGGTATGAATTCATAGCTACTTTTCTCATCATACCGGGAGTTTGATCCTCGATAAACTCGCTGTCAGGAAATTTAGACTGTTGTATTTTAAGCTTTTTGCAGAGGTTAGAAGTTATGGAGTATAGCCATGCGTGGAAGCTATCATACTGTTTTAACATGCGCAGGTTTTTATATGCCTGTATGAAGGCTTCCTGAGTGACATCCTCTGCATCCTCAAAGCTGTTAAGTTTCGAGTATGCCAGCGCAAACATACTCGCCCTGTACCTATCAACTAGCACACCAAAGGCTTCTGGTTCGCCATTCAAGCATTTATTGATTATATATCCATCTGCGGTACGCATATTGATCACCCTTTTATGTTTTCTCCTGTCATAATAGATACAAAAAATGAATGAATTGTGACAGAGGGTGAAAATTTTTTTCTGATATATTTTTATTTCTCAACTTAGCCTATAATATTCCAATTGATCTGGCTTGATGATCCACTGCGGATAAATCCTGATTTTTTCGTATATTTCTATTCTCTTAGTGCCTTTTGGGTATCCGCAGATAATGTCATTCTTTGGCGTAGACTCACGAGGGTTAGTGGTGAAAAGATAAGTCTCGTATCTGGATTCCTCCGCATACAAATTTCTATCGTAGCTGACGTACCCCATACAGAGCTTTCCCGCTTTAGACCTGTTACTTTCAAATTCCCAGCAGGTCCAATCAGCAGTTTTTGCAAGAGAGTTATACTCGTCTCTCGTAATGACTTGTGACAATAAAGAGCTTCTTGGATAGATAAGTTCACTATTCTGGATATATCCAATATCGCAGGGACATAGAATATAAGGCACGTTGTTTTCAATGCACCTTATCTGAGCGTAATCCGTAGCCTTTCCGCAGGCGTGGATAGCAACACCGAGCTCAAACTTCTCATGAAAATCCTGAATGTAGCCGTTAAACATCTCAACGTTTTTAATACCAGAATCCTTAATACGCTTTTTTCCAATATCAAGCGGGATAGGATTTCTCTCAACGATTATGAAATGACAGTTTGGGAAAATATAAGCCATAGGAAGCGAAAGATGCCCGGAACCAGAGCAAAAATCTACGACAAGCTCATCACCTCTAAGCAAAGACTGTGCTATCTGTACAAAATTCTCGATCTGCCATCTTTTCCTGATCGCCCTGCTGTCGCTCAGGAAGCCTGACGCCGGGTCTATGCCTTCGGGCATCTGATCCCATTCAAGTCGTAAATTAAAGTGAGGATCAGAATACTCAGGGCTGATACCTGCTTGTAAGAGTCTTTGTATAATCTTTTCAAATTTCTTCATGCTGATTTTTTTCATACCGATCTTTCAAATTATAAATCCTTACCTAACACATTGTATAAACAAGATAGTTATGTTATACTAAACATACCAAAAAGCAGTTAGAATTTATATTATAATTACCTTCATAAAGATATTATACTGTAAAAACTCGGTCTAATCAATAGTTAGCTGAAACTAAAAAGGATTTAGAAATGTTAAAAGTTGAGAAAATTCAATCTGAAATTGAGTCTCTTTCAGATGATGAATACATCCGCTTGAGAATTTGGTTTTCTGAGAGAGATTGGAAAAAGTGGGACAAACAAATTGAGATAGACTCAGAGTCAGGAAATTTAGATTTTCTAATCAAAGAAGCCCTCGATGAAAAAGTAAAAGGAAATATTAATGTATCGGTATGAAGTCATGATCTTTTGGAGTGACGAAGACAAGTCATTTATAGCGGAAGTACCTGAACTTCCATGATGTATGGCACATGGCAATACTCCTGAAAATGCTTTAAAAAATGCACAAGAAGCTATTCAGTTATGGATAGATACAGCAAATGAATTTGGCGATCCGATTCCTGAACCAAAAGGTAGCAAATTAGTATACGCATAATCATTCTGTGGAGGATATCATACTACAAAAATGCGTCTATCAAAAGTAGTATTCAGGTCTTGCTCTTTGTGAGATCAAGGAGTTAAAATGAGCATATGGTCAAGAATATTTGGTAAAAAGTCAGTTTCCCTAGAAGAAGCTTTCGTCGCCATCGCAAATGACTTATTAATCCAATTAGAAAAGCAAGCAAAAGAACGTGGAGTGTCAATAGAGACGTTGGTCAATTTGTGGATTCAAGAGAGATTAATAGCCTAATTTTATTCAACCTTCCTATTACATAACCTCAAAAATCCTCCCATACAATCGCTATGTCTCCTCATTGGATAGGAATAAAAAATAATCCTGTCAAAAATAACTTAACACTTGTTTACTATTTCAAGTTATGCTATAATGTTATACGAGGTGCTTTTTGCTTGCCAAAAAGACGTTTTCGTGATATACTAATGTAGGAGAATTCAAAGACCAATCAAGGCTTTGTGGAATCAAGAGATATGTGGATAACTCATTGATAACCCAGCCAACTAATCTGCCACTTTATCTCCAAAACGTCAGCTCAAACATCACCCTTTGGGGTCATTTTTTTCGGTGGATTTTCACACAATCTCTTTCAAAAAATTTAGTGAAAAACCACCAGCTTTTTGAGCCACAAACGTAGTCGTATCAAGCGATTACGGAGTTTTCCACATATGTGGAAAACTCTGTGTATAACTTTTTGTTTTTAAGAACCAAGATAATCTCAGGTTTTACAGATTTTTTGTGAATCGAAAAACCTGAAACTGCAATCGTAGTCTCATAAATTGATATGTGGATAAAATGTGGATAACTTCCGAGAACGACTTTTGACAAGAAAGGATCTTTTGCAATGGCAGTGAAGACAGCAGCAGAAATATGGGCGGAAGTTATAGACACCGTAGAAAGAAGTCTCGGCGGCAACGCAGTCATCTGGCTTCGACAGACCAGATCAGAGTCTTTTTCCAACGGTGTTCTGTCTGTAATAGTGCAAAACGCCTTCACAAAAAATTACATAGAAGAAGAATATCTAAAACAGATACGTTCTGCACTCAAAAGTATAACTAACGCCGACACAGAAGTAAATTTCATTATACAATTTGAAGCTCCTACAGAAGAAAGCGATTCAAAGAAGAAAGAAACATTTGTGGGAGGATCTGTAAACCCATCTTCCTCTCTGAATCCAAAATACACCTTTGATAATTTTGTGGTAGGACCAAGCAACAGATTCTCTTATAACGCCGCTTTAGCTGTCGCTGAATCACCAGCTAAAGTATATAACCCCCTTTACATCTACGGAGGAGTGGGGCTGGGTAAAACCCATCTGATGCACGCTATCGGCAACTCAATTAAAGACACAAATCATAATCTCAAAGTCCTGTATATGTCTTCTGAAGCGTTTACGAACGAGATGATCGAGGTGCTGAGGCGCGGTATGCCTACGCAAGATTTTCGGAACAAATATCGCACCGTAGACGTACTTCTCATAGACGATATTCAGTTCATGCGCGGAAAAGACGGCACACAAGAGGAATTTTTTCATACTTTTAATACTTTGCACAGTTCCCAAAAACAGATAATCTTGACAAGTGACAGCCATCCAAGAGATATCCTTGCTCTCGAAGAAAGGCTAAGATCGAGGTTTGAATGGGGACTGATCACAGTTATAGAACCGCCAGAACTTGAAACAAGAATAGCAATCCTAAAAAAGAAAAGTGAGGAACTCGGTATAGACGAACTTCCCGATGATGTAGCAATGTTCATTGCCGACCGGGTTACGAGCAATATTAGAGAATTAGAAGGTTGCCTGATCAGGGGGTTAGCCCTGGCTGATCTCGACGATGTGCCATTGTCAATTGATATTGTCAAAGAAGCTCTCAAAGACATAATGCCCAAAGAATCTGAGGGCTACAAAGAACTTATAACCGCAGAAGCAATTAAAAAGGTAGTCGCAAGGCATTTCAACGTCCGTATGTCAGACTTAAAATCAGACAAAAGAACGAAGCCACTGACATTACCAAGGCATGTTGCAATGTACCTTTGCCGACGGCTTACAAAACTATCTCTCATTGATATAGGCAGGGATTTTGGAAAGAAAGATCACACAACTGTGATGCACGCCTGCGATAAGATCGAAGAGGCTATACAGAACGATCCGATGTTTGAGGGAACTATTAATCAGTTGATTAAAGAAATCAAAGATCAAAACAAGACATTATAATTACATTTTCAATCAGTCAAAATCAGATGTGGATAAGTATGTGGATAGTATGTGGATTAGTGTGGATAAGTAGGTGTTTTATGTGGATAACTTTTGGGGGTAAAATGGGCAAATGTGGAAATGTGGATAAGTGCCTAATTTTGTCCACACGTTTTCCACATCCCTCAGACCATACAGTGACTACGTTTGATTGAGTTATCCACTTTTCCACATCGCCTACTACTACTACTATATTTAAATTTAAAATAAGTACAAGTAGTACTTTAAAACATAGATCTTATATACACATAGGGGAAAAAACACATTTTTTTCAAACAAAAAAACTGATATTTAGGCAACTTCAAGAAAAGTTTTTAGCTATTAGAATCACTTATCATAGAGATTTTCTTATCTGAAAACTCAAAACTACTTAGAACTGAAAGGAAATAGCTATGGAACTCATATTTAACAAAGAAGAATTCTGGAAAACCATGCAAATGGTAGGAAACGTAGCCGCAAGCAGAAACACATTACCAATCTTATCAAACGTTCTGGTAAAAGCAATAGGAGATCAGATACAATTAGCGGCAACAGATCTCGAAGTTGGTATAAAGTGTGCAGTTAGTGGAGAAGTCATAAATCCCGGTTCTATAACCATTCCAGCTAAAAAGTTAGCTGATATAGTTCGAGAACTGCCGTCTGTTACAGATTCAGGCGAGCCATCTAAAGTCAAGATCACAACTTTATCAAATGACAGAGTTGAAATTGACTGTGAAAGAGCAAAGTTCAAGATCGTGGGTTTGCCTGATGAGGAGTTCCCTCCACTACCAGAGCTTGTAGACCCGATCCTGACTTTAAATTCGGCGCCTCTATGCCAGATGATTCAAAAAACCGTCTTTGCCGCCTCTACTGAGGAAACACGTCACTTTTTGAATGGTATTTACCTGCATGTAGACGCCGATGCCATGAAGATGGTCGCAACAGATGGAAAAAGATTAGCTGTTGCCAGTCAGGTGATTATGGAACCTGTAAAACAGAAAATAGGAATTATTATCCCGATCAAGACCGTCAACAACATACTAAGAACGTTTACCGAAGATGAACCCGTGAGGATTGCGCTTTTAGAAAATCAGGTATTGTTCTCCACGCAGAATATAACCCTTATATCCAGATTGATTGAGGGTGAGTACCCGGATTACGAAGCTGTGATAAATCCTGTCCTGAAAAATGACGTAACCATGACAGCCAATACAGAACGCCTGTTATCAGTCATCAGGCGTGTATCGCTATTAGCAAATCCCAAGACGCCCTCCATAAAAGTTGAATCGTCTAATGGCGAACTCAGCGTATCAGCCAGCACGCCAGAACTTGGTGAAGCACAAGAGCAGATGCAGGCAAAGATTGATGGCGGTAAGGTCGAAATAGCATTTAATGCAAAATACGTGATGGACGTTCTTCGCAACATTCAAACAGAAGATTCTGTGCTAAAGTTCAGGGATTCTCTAAGTCCTGTACTTATTTCCCCATCTGAAGGCAATGACTATATGTGCGTGATCATGCCGATGAGGTTGTAGTAATTTCAAAGTTAGGGTTTTATATGATTCATTACGATGACAGGCTTCAAGAGTTAGAACTGTTAGTTGACACTATAATTCACAGGCATGAAGAAAAAAACATAGACTATAAATCATCAATGTCTTGGGAAGATAGAGATACCAAGATGATGGCTATAAGATGTATTCTTGGCATGGCTAATTTGCGTTATGGTGGATACATAGTTTTTGGTGTAAGACAACAAGGCAATGATTTCATATTAGATGGTATGGAACAAGATCACATTAAATCATTTACTCAGGACAATGTAGATACAGATATTAAAAACTATGCCGAACCTTTCGTAGAAGCTACAGTGACTATTGTTCCACGTAGCATCTTAAAGCATAAGACTGAGTCTATACCTACAGAATTCCTGAATGATGGTGGAGATTTTGTAGTTATACAAGTTAAAGAGTTTGACGAATTACCTGTAATATGTAAGAAAGCTGGAAAGCTAAAAAGTGGTGAAATATACATAAAAGAAGGGGCAATATATTCAAGACCTAGGGGCAAAGTGGAGACATCGGAAATTAGAACACAAACGGATATGCGAGAGCTAATTGACTTGGCAGTTGATAAGAATCTTCGCAGACTTGTTGATAGGATGGAACGAATTGGAATAACGAAACTTATAAGTCCAGAATTTTCCGATGAAGAGCGATTCAATAATCAGCTTGGGGAGGTGAAGTAGGTGAGCGCAATAAACACTCTGGAAGTAAAAGAAGAAATGGATGTTAAGGAGCGATTAGAGAAAATCAAGAGCCGAGGATACTGGCGTGTGAATATCCGTCCAATAGATTTTGAAGAACGTAAGATCGAATCTTTAGAACGTTGTTGGAAAATCATTGAGGATTGTTGTGTCCGTTTTCGAGGATGGGATTATCCTGTGTTAAACAAAGAAGAAATAAGATACGGGAATGATTGGGTTCAGTCGGGGCATAATTGGTCAGGATTATCAGAGCTGTGGAGATTTTATCAAAGCGGTCAATTTATACACTATTTCTCTTGTATAGAAGATTATCGAGAAATTCCTAACTATTTCCCCACACTAAAGAGAGTTGATCGTGGTCTTAGCGTTACTTCCACCCTCTACAAAGTCACTGAAATATATGAATTTGCAACACGTCTGGCAGAGAAGAATGTTTTGCAGAATCAGGCGAAAATATCAATCAAATTAGTAAAAATGAAAGATCGTACCTTGTTTGAGTGGGATGGTTCAATGATACCAGTATACAAATCAGAAAGTGAAGAAATTGTGACTGATGAAGTCGTATCAACTATGGAACTCCTTGGATCATCACGAGATAAAGCGATAGATAAAACAAGGAAAATTTTATCAGAATTCAGCTATGAAATCTCACAAACAGTATTAGTACCAACGCAACAGCGTCTTATAGAGAAGCGTTTAGGATAAGACTAACATAAATCATTGATGTGTTTATTGAAGAAATTACATTCCGCAATTTTCGCAATTATGAATCATTGAACCTGCATTTCTCATCAAATATGAACATTGTCGTTGGGGGAAATGCTCAGGGCAAAACTAACATTCTGGAAGGAATTTACTTTCTCTCTACCGCAAAGTCCCATCGAACAAGCATTGATACCGAGTTAATACAGAATGGAAAAAGCTGGTTCTACCTGAAAGGTTACGTTAAGGCAAGAAATTCATCAACGATCGTTGAGATAGTCAATTCCTCTGACGAAAAGAAAAAGGTCAAGATAGATAATAAGGCGCAGGGCAAAATATCGAGTATCATAGGCAAGATAAACACCGTCATGTTTTCACCAGAAGACCTTTCGCTTGTAAAAGGTTCTCCATCTGAGCGCCGCAGGTTTCTCGATATTTTAATCTCAAGAATTGACCCGGCTTACTTACATGATATTCAGGATTATCAATCAGCTATCAAACAGAGAAACGAGTTGCTGAAAAGGATCAAAGAACAAAAGGCGCTGAGGCAAACCGCAGGTTCAGAATCTTTTGCTGATACTCTTGATTCATGGGATTCTTTGCTAATCAAGGCTGGATCAGAGATCGTTAGAAAAAGGGCTTCTGTAATTCCCGAATTGTCAAAGCTTGCGATGGAAAAACACGAACAGTTGACTCTTTCCAAAGAGAGTTTAAGCATTGAATACCAGAGTCAGTTATGGAAATCTGACGATAACATCAGCGATCTTTTTCAAAAAAAGCTGAAAGACGGCGTTGATCAGGATGTAAGGTTTGGAACGACCAACACCGGTCCGCATCGTGATGATTTGATTTTTGCCATAGACGGCATGGATATTAGGAAATTCTGTTCTCAGGGACAGCAGCGCACTTCCGTGCTGTCACTGAAATTAGCGACCCTTGAACTTATGAATCTTCGGCTTGATGAATATCCAATAGTCTTGCTTGATGACGTTACATCAGAGCTTGACGATAAAAGAGTTTCGTTGCTTTTCGATATGATAAGCAAGATGCCTGCTCAGACATTCCTGACAACGACAGGGCTTCATGACTTTCGGGATAACCATCTTGAGCGATGGCTGCCAAAAGATAACGCAGGCGATCAACAATCAGGGTTAAGCGTTTTTATCGTGGAAAACGGTTGCGTGAGAGATGGAAATGCACATTAAGACAGTTCTTGAAGACACACTAGATCAGTTTGGGTTGAGTGCAAAGATCGACGAATGCAAGGCGTTGACGCTGTGGAACGACGTCGCATCTACAATGGCTTGCAGAACTCAGCCTGTGAGCATATCAAATAGCAGAATGATTGTAAATGTTACAGACTCCGTAGTTTTGCACACGCTGTCATTATACAAAAGAAAATACGTGGAAAAAATCAACCTTCTTGCAGGCAGAGACGTTATTAAAGACATAATATTTCGTATCGGTAAAGTAGAAAAGAAAGATCAGGTAATTAAAGACAAAAATTATATTGAAGAGTTTCGAGGTACTCAATTAGATCAAAGCGAATTTGAAAAAATAGACGATATAGTTTCAGCAGTCGAAGATGATGAGATACGTGATTCATTAAGAAATTTATTCATTAATCAAAGCAAGCTATCAAAAATGAGGAGGAAAGGCTTATAAGCCGTTTATTATGTCAGATTACACAGCAAAAGACATTCAAGCATTAGAAGGCTGGGAAGCTGTCAGAAAGCGCCCTAGCATGTACATCGCCAACACTAGCTCAGATGGGTTGCACCAACTGATAACAGAATTGGTTGATAACAGCATTGATGAAGCTATCGCTGGATATTGCGACACCATCGAAGTAATCATACACCCCGATAATAGCGTTACAGAAGTTGATAATGGTCGTGGCATACCGGTAGATAAGCACGAAAGCGGCAGATCCGCTCTTGAAGTCATTATGACCGAACTGCATTCCGGTGGCAAGTTTGACGGAAAAAGCAGTATTGGATACAAGGTAGCTGGCGGGCTTCACGGGGTCGGTCTCACCGTTGTAAACTTCCTGTCAGAATGGTTTCAGGTCGAAGTAAGGCGTAACGGAAATATATATCGCCAGAGATATGAATTCGGCAGACCTGTAACTGAGGTAAAGATAGTTGGTAAAAGCAGTTCAAATGGCACAACTCAATACTTTCTGCCAGACAAAACCATATTTGATAGCATAGAATTCAGCTTTGATTCGCTGTCAAATCGCCTGCGTGAGCTATCTTTCCTGAACAAGGGAGTAAAGATATCACTGACTGATGAAAGAACAGGCAAAGATCGAGTCTTCCATTACGATGGCGGGATCGTCTCCTTTGTCCAGTTATTGAACCAGAATAAAAACATCCTGCATAATGATCCAATTTACATACAGAAGGAGAGAGACAATGTTCAGGTTGAGGTTGCTCTCCAGTTTACAGACGATTACTCAGAGCAAGTATTCTGCTATGCCAACAACATCAACACTCATAACGGTGGTACTCATCTGACAGGCTTTAGATCAGCGCTTACGAGGGTTTTCAACGATTATGCAAAAAATAGAGGGCTTCTCAAGGGTTCTGATGCTAGTTTGCAGGGCGATGACATAAGAGAAGGTTTAACTGCTGTAGTCAGTGTAAAGGTCCCCGAGCCTCAGTTCGGCGGTCAGACAAAAGACAAGCTTGGAAACAGGGAAGTTCAAGGCATTGTAGAATCGGTTGTCAACGAGGAATTAAGCACTTACCTTGAAGAAAATCCTTCCACAGCTAAGAATATTGTGCAGAAGAGCGTACTTGCCGCGCAGGCTCGTGAAGCGGCGAGAAAAGCCAGAGAACTTACAAGGCGAAAGGGCGCACTTGAAGATGCTGATCTACCCGAAACTCTTGCAGATTGCAGTGAAAAAAGCCCGGAAAACAGCGAGATATTCCTCGTTGAGGGCATATCAGCAGGCGGATTGGCTAAACAGGCTAGAGACAGGCGATTTCAGGCGATACTGCCCATGAAAGGCAAAGGCATAAACGTAGAAAAGTGGCGTCTGGATAAGGTTCTCGCCAATGCCACCATTAGAACACTGATCACCGCGCTTGGCACAGGCATTGGTTTAGATGACTTCGACTTAGTCAAGTTGAGATATGGAAAAGTCATTATCATGGCTGACGCTGACGTTGACGGAGCGCATATCAGGACGCTTTTGCTGGCGTTCTTCTATCGTCACATGCCCGAGCTTATACAGAAGGGGCATCTTTACGTTGCTCAACCGCCATTATATAGAGTTTATAAAGGTAGAAAAGAGAAATACATTGATAACGAGCATGAAATGAATAAGCATCTGCTTGAGCTTGCTTTTGAAAACACATCAATAAGCAATATCAGGTGTGAAAGACCATACACTGACCTTCAAACTCATCAGATAATGGATAATGTTTCTGCGCTGGATGAGCAGTTGATAAGCCTGCGCCGAAGAGGTATTGACGCAGATAGGCTTTTCAGGGATTGGTTTGTGAATATGACTGCAACTCCACTGTATAGAGTAAAAACTGACAGAGGTGAATACTACAAGTTTGAAGGGGAACAATTCGAGGTAGAGATAGAATCAGAGGAAGAAGAACCAGAGGAAGAAATCCCTGAACAACTCGACATGCTTGAAGAAAAGCCAGATGAAACTGAACCTGAGAAAGAAAACGAGGTCGTAGTCGAGGAAGCCTCCGATCTTTCTGAAGTAAAAGAGATAAAACAGATACTTGAAAAGCTCTCTAAAAGGGAGATCACTCCGCAGGATCTATTCGATTCCAATAATGGCAAAGAAAAATGGGAAAGCTGGGAAGAATGGGAAGACGAAACGCCAGAAGATAAGAAAGAAAAAGAAGCAAACGTGTTATTCCAAATAGAAGAAAAAGATGGTTCGATAACTACTGCCTCCTCTGCCCGTGAGCTATTTGAAAATATGCTTGAAACAGGAAAGCATGGGATTAACGTTCAGCGTTATAAGGGACTTTCGGAGATGAACTCTGAGCAACTGCGTGTCACCACGATGGACCCGGTGGTCAGGACATTGATTCAGATAAAGCTGGAGGACGTCGTAGAAGCTGACCAGATGTTCACGATCCTAATGGGCAGTAAGGTAGAGCCTCGCAAAGAATTCATTGAGAAATATGCCCTTCAGGTAACGAATCTTGATATTTACGGGTCTTAGAAGAATTACATAAATGTGGAGAGATTACTTTGATCTTTGTTGCAACTGACCCGCGTAACTACGAAGTAAAAATGACAGATGAATGTTGGTATAATCATATTTTAATTGAACATCCAGAAATGAATGGTCGTTTGAGTGATGTTAAATATACTATTGAGTCACCAGACTTTATATACGAAAGCAAATACAAATCATCGAGTCATCTCTATTTCCTCAAAGAATTAGACGAACATTCTGAAATAAAATATATACTCGTGGTAGTTGATATAAATTCAAAGAACCTGAAAGGATATATTCAGACTTCGTTTATTGTTGATAGCCTATCTAAAGGAGGCAAATTGTTGTGGAAAAAAAGTTGAAGTTTTCATATTATTCTCCAAGTGATGAGTTAAATATCCATTTTGTTGAACCTCGACCATCTATCTCCAAAGAGATCACTGATGAAGTTTATGTTCGTTTTGATTCTGAAACGCATGAAATAGTCGGACTGACTATTCTTAACTTTCGTCACAGAACCGCTGGTGCAAAGGGCAAGACCTTATCCTTCGATATACCGATCTCGGCTTATATCGAGCTTTTAGACGAAAAGACTAAAGCACTACAGATTTCTCAAGCAGAATGATAATATGAACGGAAAAAGGTAGATTATAATGACAGAACTCGAAGAAATTAAAGCGAAAATCAAAGATAATATGCCTTATTTTACTGACAAATACAAAGTCAAGTCTCTAGGCATATTTGGCTCTTACGTCAGAGGTGAGCAAAAGAAAAGAAGCGATCTTGATATCCTTGTTGAGTTTAGTGAACCCATCAGTCTACTGAAGTTTGTGGCTTTAGAAAGAGAACTTAGTGAGTATATTGGAAAAAAGGTTGATCTTGTTATAAAAAAAACCTTAAAACCAAAAATTAGAGAGCATGTTCTTGAAGAAGTAGTTTATATATGAAAAAGAAAAGAGAGTATCAAGATTATCTGAATGACATTATTATTGCGATTGAAGATGCCATCAACTTCACAAAAATTATGACTTATGATGATTTCCAAAATGATAAAAAAACAGTATTAGCAATAGAGAAATGTATTGAGATCATTGGTGAAGCAACAAAGAATATACCCAATTCAATCAGAGGCAAATATCCAGAAATCCCATGGAAAGATATGGCTGGCATGCGTGATAGGTTATCTCACGTTTATCATGATGTGGACATTGAACTTGTGTGGGAAGTAATACAACAGGAATTACCACAATTAAAAATCACAATTTCAAAAATAATTGCGGAATTAAAGGATTAGGAACTGAAAAAATGCTACCAATTGGCGAAAAAATTGTACCAAAAGACATTGAAGACGAACTAAAAGAATCGTACCTTAACTACTCCATGAGCGTCATAATAAACCGTGCTTTGCCTGACGTTCGTGATGGCTTGAAGCCGAGTATTCGCCGAATACTTTTTGCGATGCATCAGGAGGGACTGGCGCACAATAAGCCCACCGTGAAATGTGCCTACGTTGTCGGTCAGGTCATGGGTAAATATCACCCGCATGGCGACGACCCCATATATGGCACACTGGTTCGCATGGCGCAGGAATTCTCCATGCGATACATGCTCGTAGATGGGCAGGGAAACTTCGGCTCCATTGATGGCGACCCTCCGGGCGCAATGCGTTATACCGAAGCCAGAATGTCATCTATTGCAGAAGAGATGCTCGCCGACATAAGCAAAAACGCTGTGGACTTCAGACCAAACTACGATGAAACTCTGCAAGAGCCTGTGGTTCTGCCCTCTAAGCTGCCAAACCTTCTTGTCAATGGAACTTCGGGTATAGCAGTTGCTATGGCGACAAACATACCTCCGCACAATATCCGCGAAGTGGTTAATGGAGCCATAATGCTTCTGGAGAATCCCGACTTAACCATAGAGGAACTGATTAAGGTCGTTACAGGACCCGACTTCCCCACCGGCGGATTGATACTAGGTCGTGAGGGCATAAAAAGTGCCTATATGACAGGCAGAGGCTCTATCATAATGAGGGCTAGAGCAGTAATTGAGAGGAGTAAAGGCGGAAAAGAAAGCATAATCGTGACAGAGATTCCTTATCAGGTCAACAAAACCAAAATGAAAGAGCAGATTGCTAATCTAGTTCGTTCAAAAACCATCACAGGTATCTCTGACCTGCGAGACGAATCCGACAAAGACGGCATAAGGGTTGTCATCGAACTGAAAAAAGATGAGCTTGCTCAAGTAATCCTGAACCAATTATATAAGCACACCTCAATGCAGACGACATTTGGCGCAAATATGATTGCACTCGTTGATAGTCAGCCTAAGATGCTTAACCTCAAGCAGATGCTCTATTATTGGCTCAAGCATCGCAGAGAGGTGGTCCTTAGGCGCACTAGATTTGATCTCGATAAGGCTTTGAGAAGAGCGCATATACTCGAAGGTCTGAAAATAGCAATGGCTAATCTTGATGCCTTTGTCGCAATAATCAGAGGGTCTGCAACGCCTGCTGAAGCAAGAGAAAAGCTTATGTCGGGTTACAAACTCTCCGAAGCTCAAGTTCAATCTATTCTGGAAATGACGTTACAGCGGCTCACTGGTCTCGAAAGAAGAAAGATTGAAGATGAATACGCCGAGATTCTCGTTAATATTCAAGAACTCAGGTCAATACTTGCAAGCGATGCTCTCGTAAGGAACATAATTAAAGAGGAACTTTTGGAACTAAAGGAAACTTATGGCGATGACCGTAGGACTGAGATAGTTGTAGACCCAGGTGAAATATCTGTTGAGGATTTAATCGCCGACGAGGACATGATCGTCACTATATCTCATACCGGTTACATAAAGAGAATCCCGCTTACCACTTACAGGAAACAGCGAAGAGGCGGTGTTGGCGTAAAAGGCATGGGAACTAAAGAAGAGGATTTTCTTGAACACATGTTTGTCGCCTCAACGCATCAATACATACTCTTCTTCACCGACAGAGGAAAATGCTACTGGCTAAAGGTCTTTGAGATACCAGAGGAAGGCAGGCTTGCTAGAGGTAAGGCAATTGTAAATCTACTTCAAATCGAATCCGGTGAAAAAATTGCCTCTTTTGTTCCTGTCAAAAAATTCGATGATAAGCACTACGTATTTATGGCAACACGGCATGGAGTTGTTAAAAAGACTAATCTATCACAATTTTCACGTCCTTTAAGCAGTGGCATCATAGCTCAAAAGCTTGATGAAGGCGATTACTTGATGGACGTCAGACTGACCGATGGTGAGCAGGATATTGTCATAGTCACGCATAACGGCATGTCTATCAGGTTCTCGGAGACTGAGGTTAGGTCTATGGGGCGTCAGGCTAATGGCGTTAGAGGTGTCAGGCTAGAAAACGGCGATTTTGTTGTCGGTATGTCCATCGCTGATAATAGTACAACTTTACTCGTTGTTACAGAGAAAGGTTTTGGTAAAAGAACCGACATGGAGGAATACAGAAAACAAGGGCGTGGTGGAAAAGGCATCATTGCCATCAAGACCAGCATTAGAAACGGTCCAGTAGTTGGAATCAAAAGTGTTACTGATCATGATGAATTGATAGTTATGACAACCGGAGGTATGATCATCCGATTGCCCATAAGTGGTGTGCGCACAATAGGCAGGAATACTCAGGGCGTACGCATAATAGCCTTACAGCAAGATGATCTTGTCAGTGATATCGCCAGAATAATTGTGTCAGAGGAAGATGCCCGTGCAGAATCTGAAAACTCACAAAATCTTCTCGATGAAGATGAAGATAATCAATAAAGCTAGAATTTATGTTGTAATCCATAGACGAGTTTAAAATCCCCTCTTCTTCAAGTATGACGGATTAGGGATAACGGATGAATTGCTTTCTTTCACCCCTTCATCCTTCCGCTTTCATCCATCATCCTTCAAAATCGGGGGAAGGGGGAATTTGATTCACTTTATTGTTACCCAATTTAATTCTTAACATTCATGAGATGGGATTAAGGGGGGTGTTTTTTGGAGGTTTTTCAAACAATGATAGTTTCTTACATTATAGGCAAAAAAGCATGTAAAATGCAGGATGCAAGGCGCAAAACTCAGGATATACCTTATTTCGTATCTCATCTCACCTACATTTTCTTTCTCGCCTTCTGTTTCTTATGTCTTACGTACTTATATATAGGTCCTGCTTTTGCCCAAAAATACGATGAAGAGCAAGATATAATTCCGCTTTCAGAGTTTCAAAATAGCTCTAATCCTGACGCCAAGAGTTACTCCGACGTTGCTAAGGCTATATATTGGGAAAAGATGAGTCAATTAACTGGTAAAGATGATATTCTGGCGGGTTATAAAGAAGCTGTGAATTACATAGATGAGGCTATACAGCTTGATCCAAGATCATCATTTTTACATACAAAACTTGCTGAAACGTCAATCGCTCTGAAAGATTATGATACAGCAAAATCTGAAATTGATACTGCTATAGAGTTAGATCCCTCTAACGCAGATGCCTATTACCTATCTGGCTACCTTAAATCTACAAAAGAGCAGGACAGACTCGGCGCACTTGCTGAATTCAAAAAAGCCACAGAATTAGACCCCGATAATTATAATGCCCAGCGTTTTCTAGGTATACTGGCGCTTGATGCTGAAAATTACAAACTAGCCGCAAATGCCTATTCGCAATTAGTTAGGCTCAGACCTTACGAACCTGATTTCCGATATAGATTGGGAATTGCCTATTCCGAATCTGGAGAAGTTGACAAAGCCATAGAGGAATTCAAAACCGTTATCATGCTCGATGAAAATAACCTTGATGCTCGCCTAAATTTGGCTAATCTCTATTCCCATCAAAGTCAAAATAAAGAGGCAATTGATGAATGTTTATTCATTCTAAAGCATGTTCCTAATAATTATTATGCAGATGTGATCGTTTTACTGGCACAGTTATACTACGCAGAAGGTGATTACGACAAAACGATATTAATGTCTGAAAGTGTCCTGAAAGGTCGTGGTGGAAGCAAAAAAAACATAGCTGGAGCCTACTACACTTTAGGCGCAGCATACAAAGAAAAAAATGAGAAAAATCTAGCTAATACAAACTTCCAGAAGTCCATAGACATGTATAAATCTTTACTGGAAGAAAGTGGCAAAAATATTGATCTGAATTACAATATTGCTATTGTTTACGATGCTATGGAGAACTATGATCTTGCTGAAAAGCACTTGCAGAGGCTTATAGTATTAAAACCAGATGAACCGGATGCCTACAATTATCTTGGTTACATTCTCGTTGAACAAAATAGGGATCTAGATAAAGCGACTGATCTCATCGAAAAGGCAATTGCGATAAACCCTAATGATGGAACTTACCGTGACAGCCTTGGCTGGGCATATTTCAAGCTTGGAAAGCTAGATGAGGCTGTTACAGAGCTAGAAAGAGCAGTTGAGCTTATCCCTGATGGAAGTGAGATCCATGAGCATCTTGGTGAAGCATATCTTGAAAAAGGTGGAGAATTCACTGCAAAAGCCATTCAGGAATGGGAAAAAGCCATTGAGCTAAAACCCACAAATATATCACTCAAGCAAAAATTGAATAATCTTCAAACTAGAACCAATACAAAGAAATAGGCTAGTACTCAGACACAGTAGAAATTTATAGTATCTCTGGATTCCAGCCATGCGACGCGATAGCCAAAGCATAAACGCTGGAATAACAAAATTAGGTATGTGTCATTCCCGCGAAGGCGGGAATCCATAATTTTTTTGTCTGAATACTAGCATAACAAATCAGTCAGCATGTTTTACAATGCTAACTGAAAAACTCGTAATACTAATCAGATATGCTTAAATCATTATCTCCGGCCCTGTCAAATATTCTATATATAATTCTTTGTATATGTTTCATGCAGATCGCAATTTTATGTTTTGGTTCAGATCGTGCATGGATCGATGGAACTTGCGATCTAATAAAGCGTGCAAATCGTGCTGTTGTTATAAATGATAACAGCGCGATGACTGCCCCTGCTTTACAATCCCCACAAGTTGGCGATCAAAGAAAATTCTATGCGGTAGACTTCTCTCATTCGGGCAGAGCATACTTTACGAATGCTACATGTCGTGCAGTTGGTGAATATTGTTACATATTTGTCGAAGATTCGCAATGGCAAAAAACAGTGACAAGCACAGGCGTAGCCAAACTTAGGAGAGCTTTTGATGAAGCAACTCCTGCGAATTCTTCAAAAGGCATATACGAACTTGAATCCAACAATCTTGGCTTGCCGCCAGACGAAATAGACCATGATCCAAAGATATACATCCTGATACTAGATATAATAGATACAAACGAAAATAGCAGTTTCGTCGCAGGATATTTTGAGCCGATAAACCAAAAACGCGGTGTTGTCCGTGATCCCAACACTGGAATGCAATTCAATAGTAACGAAGTAGAGATGATCTACATTGACGCAAATCCTCTAAACGTAGAGGATATAATGACAAGAGAGATACTAGCTCATGAATTTCAGCATCTAATCCACTGGCGATATGACCCGGATGAAGATATATGGGTAAACGAAGGCTGTTCCGAGTATGCAGCTTTGTCACTATGTGGATACCAGTCAGGACAACGCTCTGGACACATTGAAGCTTATGAAAAGGAACCACAGACATCTCTAGTTTATTGGAAGAGCGGAATGGCTAGTTCACTGGCAAACTATGGTGCAAGCTACTTGTGGATGATATACCTGCACGAACACTATGGTGGCATATCTACTATATCGTCAATTATAACCCAACCATCACATGGAATAAATGGTATAAACGCTGTTCTTGCATCTAAAGGATATTCTCAGAGATTCAGTGACGTATTTGCCGACTGGAAAGTAGCCAACTATCTCGATAGCAATTCATACGAGTCAGGCAGATATGGTTACAATAATCTTGATGTTAAACCGATATATAATATTAGACATGAAACATTTCCAATCACCAATAATTCTCGTTCTATTCAGAGTTGGGCGGCTAATTACATAGAATTCGTTGGTGGAAAAGGAACATCAAACCTTAATATTAATTTTAGCACTAAAATATCGAATGATTTCGACGTAAAGATAATCTCAATAAGAAATGAAAAGCCTATCGCTGTCGAATCCATGCTAGTTGAGTCAGGCAAAGGACAGTTTTCGATACCGCTATTCGGATTTAATGCTGATAAAGTTGTGATTATACCAAATTGGATTCCAAGAATAGATGCAGACATTGATGGAACAGTTTCTTACTCATATTCAGCAGACCTTGGAAGCAAAATCGGATTCAGAGTTAAACTTCTGCCCAACGCTGTCAACAGCAGGTACGTTGACGTAATAGCACGAATTAGTGAAAGCACTGCGAGTGAAGTTCCAAGAATAACACTCACAAGGCTTGGTAAAACTATTATAAACAGTCAAAAGATGAACCCTTTATCAAATGCCAAAAAAGGTATAGATTATGTCTATCAGATATATATACCAGTAGGTTGGGATAGCATCGAAATAAAATGGCAGATATCCTATCTTGGGGATACTATTATTAGTGGTGATCTTGGAAGTATACCAATTGAGGAATCGCAATTAAAAAAGTAATCATTAAAAGTAGTACCGGTTCTAAATCGAAACGCTACGTAGACGGTAGTCGCAGGCTTTATGCCTGCGAAAATGCACCCTTATGAATGTTAAAAAATTAATCGGGTAATTAAATCACCACATTCTAGCCTTCCCCTTTGATAGGGAAGGAACAATTCCCCCTTTAGCTAAAGAGGGGGGATTTGATTCGCTTTGTTGTTACCCAATTTAATTCTATCTTAGATTAAGGCAACATAATTTATGAGTCTTATAGATAAAAAATCATTTTTTCTAGTAGTTATCCTGTGTATTATTGCTATGGCTGGTTGTGGATCAAATTCACAGGATGACAAAATAACAGATCCTGAAAACGACCTTATAGAAGGCTGGCAGGAATATGATTCTGGTAGTTATGAGTCTGCTATTCTGACGTTTGAAAAAGTTTTGAATAACTCACCATCATCAGAGATAGCTGGCGATACTTATAATGGTCTTGGCTGGGCGTACCTGAACATATCCCAAAGTGCAGGCGTAAATCAGGTAAATATAAATAACGCATTAGACAAATTTAATGAAGCCGTAAACCACGACAAAACAAATTCAGACGCATGGATTGGGCAGGGATGTGCATTATTAATTAAAAGGAACTCTTCAAGTGATCTTCAAAATGCCCTAAAATCCATAGATAATGCACAGCAAGAAAAAGATAAATACCTATATCGTCATGATTATGATTCCGAAGCTGATATATATGCCCTAAAAGCCCAATGCTATTACTATCTTGGTAGATTTGACGATGCACAAAAAGAAATTGGTTATACTTTGGCTATTGAAAAAGATAATAATATAGCATTAGCAATCAAGGATTTAATAGATTTTTAACCTTAGAAAGCAGGAAAAATTGTGAAAATAGGAGTTATGAACAATCCAATGGGGAACCTTTTAAAAGAGATCCAGTGGATTGGTGAAAATAAATTTGACTTTGTTGATTTAACCCTTGAACCGCCCGGCGCACATGCCGCTGGTGTTAATATAGATGCCATCAATGAATTATTCGATAAATACAATCTTGAGGCCGTTGGTCATACAGCATATTACCTTCCATTAGCATCTCCTTTCCAGAGTTTTTGTGAATTAGCATTAAGGGAACTAAGTAACTGTTTTGAGACTTTCCAAGCGTTAGAAATAAGTAAGGTAAATATCCATGCAGATGAAGCCTCTGCAGGGATTTTCAGCAAAGACAGAGCAATCATAAGAAATATTAGAGCAATGAAATCAGCCGCCGCGGAAGCCAAGCGTTATAACCTAAAACTCATGATTGAAAACACCATGAGGATTTTTTGCAGCATTGAGGAACTGCAAGCGCTGTTTAGTGCAGTTCCTGATATAGGTTTTCATCTTGATGCAGGACATGCCAATCTAAACACTGAAAAAAACAAAACGGAAGAGCTTTTGGAGAAATTCCATAAAAGGTTAGAGCACGTGCATTTCTCAGACAACAAGGGTGGGATTGCTGATCTCCATCTGCCATTAGGTGCAGGACTCATACCATGGGACAAAATCGTATCTCTGCTCAAGAAATTCAGATATGATGATACTATAACACTTGAGGTATTTTCCAGAGACAGGCGATATCTACTAGCAAGTCGAGATAAGTTGCTTGAGTTGTGGGAGGAAATCGAATAGATTTTTGTTATAATAACCATTGTCTGCTTGAATGAAAAATTACATTAATAAAATTAGAAGGATATATTTGCTTTTCAACATAATAATTGACATTTAGGGTTAGATATGAAAGCACAGAAAAAATATATAATTCTATCCATATTAGTTGTGTCACTTTTCTCGATAGGATTCATAATATACCAAAATCGTGAAATAAACCGACTGCTTCAAGATGAGCAGAAAGACAAAAAAATAAATATTGAGAAACTTTGGAACCTAAATGGACGGTCGTTAGAAACGTTGGTATATGACTATACTTATTGGGATGATATGGTAAAACTCGTATCAATACCAAACAACATCGAGTGGGCTGAAGATACGATAGATGAATCTGTTTTATCTTCATACAATGCTAATTGCGTGTGGATATACCATATAGATGAATCCCTTGCATATTCAATATTGGATCTAACGATCCCAGGCGGGATGGGAGGCATAGAAACTATAAAAAGGCTTTTGTTAATTGATCCTGACGCCAAAGTAGTCGTCTCCAGTGGATATTCTAGCGATGAAGTGATGTCTGATTATAAGAAATATGGTTTTAAAGAGGCAATAATGAAACCATACCGAATAGATGATGTATCTAGGATTATAGGAAAGGTAATAATGAGTTCGGATACTTAGAAAACTTTCTTATCCATGAATCATATAGATGATATAATCATTTATGATATGTAAAAGCAAGTTAAGTAATTTAGGAGATTCTGGATAGAAATAGTCAATTAACTCAATAAATATAAGTGTTAGTAAATTTTGTTTCACGTGAAACATCCCTCACTTTGATGTTCCACGTGAAACATATTGTCAGAAATACTCGTTAATTCTTCTTTTGCGCTTCTCCTGTCATTGGCACAAATTTTACAGGTACCACGTTTTTCTCGGTTATACCTTTTTCTGTTCTTGTTATCAATTTTAACTCCTGAAACATAGAACCCACTGGTATAACCATTCTTCCCCCAACTTTCAATTGCTCAATTAACGGTTGTGGTATGTGATCCGGAGCGGCAGTAACAATAATCCCATCAAATGGTGCGTGTTCCTTCCAGCCTTTATATCCGTCACCATACTTTACTACGACGTTTCTATATCCCAATCTACTTAGCCTTTCTCTTGCGCTGTCTGCCAGAGGTCTCACAATCTCAATCGTATATACTTCCTTTGCGATCTCAGCAAGTATTGCCGCCTGATAGCCGGAACCTGTTCCTATCTCCAATACCTTTTCTCCACCTTTCAATCCCAATAGCTCAGTCATCAATGCCACTATATATGGTTGTGATATGGTTTGACCTTCGCCAATTGGCAATGGATTGTCCTCGTATGCATCTGATTTCATATTATCTGGCACAAACTCGTGTCTTTGTATTTTCCGCATTGCTGATAGCACCAGCTTGTTAGATACACCACGTCTTTCTATTTGCTCTGTCACCATGCTATTCCGCAATTGTATGTAAGTATCATCTTCTGAATCTGGCTTATTTATTGGCTTTGGACAACCATATAACACAAAAGTTATTGCAAAGATTAATAACAATTTTTGCTTTCCCATTTTTGCTACCTCATTACATATTTTTGGATATGATTTGCTTTGTCTTAATATAGAAAATGTGAGTTTGTGGCATTTTTTCGGAAGCATCCTAACCTTCTATCTTGATCAAAGAAGGTTAGGACGGGGTGATTTACTTACTCGGAAAGTTTTCTAATTATAATCAGAATGATCTGTTATTGCACCATATCTCATAGCGTATACAACTAAATTTGTCATAAACTTATATACGTCGGGTGAATAACGATATCTCAATTGCGTGTGGCTTGGTATCTCTACTGTCTCTATCGCACAGAGATAGTCCTTTCTGCTTATTACCACAGCCAGTCGTGTTCCTATCCGTATTCCCTGCAAGTATGGAAATACCGTTCCTTTACCTTCATTTTCCGATCCCCAGAACATTTCACTACCTCTGGGTGTACCTGCTATATTGTAATAGCAATTAAATAGCTCATCCGTTCTTTGTATGTTTTCTAGATTGTATTCTGGCAATACTTCTCTAAGGATTGCTTTCACTTCATCAGCAAATAATCCTTTGAAACCGCAATCATCAAAAAATAGCATTCCGCCTTTATCAAATAGATATTGTCTTAGCCCGGCTTTTTCTGCTGGAGTGAGTGATGTTGCCAATTTACCACCAGTTCGCTCTGGTTGAGTCAGGTTATTCTCAATAGTTATATTTCGATCGTGACCGGTCATTATTATAATTGGTGCATCAAATATCTTCGGATCGTCTAATGCCAAAACCCCACCAGCCACTTTCATATCTGCTTTTATTCGTGTGTTTTTGTTTAGCCAGTCTACCAAACCTGTAAGTGCGCTTGGGTCTTGCCACCAGTCCGATAATCCATGTTTCACTCTTATTAACCTTATATGGCCGGATACATCGTTTCCTCTTCCTATCAGCATCCCGCCAATCTGGTTATCTGCAAGCGTTGTTGGCGATTTCAAATTATCAGGTATAAGCTTCGCTTCAGATACATTACCCTGACTTAGAATTGCCAATCCACCTTTACCGCCTGTTCCTGCGCCCATTACTCCTGTGCCTACACCTGCTCTTGCTCTTCCTGTCACCATACCACGCCCAACCTGAATTCCTTTTTCAGTTCCAACTGCTCCTGCTATTGGTAACCCAGTTGATGGATTTATTCGTGATTCAGTCATAACGTCTGGCACAACACCCATATTTCTCATTCCCTTTGGATTTATTTCCACATTTTTATATATTATGTTTTTTGCAGGTGCCAAAACCTCAGCCAATTCGGTAGGTTTTGCTCCCGTGCTTGCATTCGTTGTTATGTCAGTTCTCACTTTTGGCATAATTTTTCTGAGATATGATTCATCTACAAGAGGACGCGGGACTGTTATGTTTTGATCCTCCATCTCAACCCATGCCACACTTATAGAAGATTCAGGTGCCCTATTTGTAACCGTTATATACGAAGCTAGAATTGCTATGAATATCAAATGCAATATTGCTGATATTAAAAATGAGTCAAGATTCTTTAAATCTTTCTTCTTCATACTATTACACCTCTCTTTCCTTATAATTTAGAATTTATCTCGTTTTATTCCCTTTTATAAACTAATTTCTTCTTACAAGTCTGCAAACCATTATAAATATTGGATTTGTAATCCCTACTTTAGCCAAAGGGTCTAGGGGGGAACGGTTTTAGAAATGGTTACAAAAAATCAGCAAAATTTTATTCCTGCGAAAGCAGGAATCCAGTATTTTCAATGGTTTTATGGATATGGTTTATTTTTTTATTTATAAGTATCATTAATGAATTAACGCATCTTATTTGATTAAGATTACATTATGTCAGTTTGTTATCTATTGTTACATATATTCACTCATTTATGTAACAATTACCTATAACTAATAATTCCGAAGTCCAGAACCAATACTTATTTGGGTATGGCTTATTTTCCGCATAAATTGTGGTATAACTTATCTTGTCTACAAATCTGTGAATGCAGAGGAAATCGAGTATTTTCCCTTTTAGCTAAAGTGGGATTTGATTAAGGTTTTCGGGTCAAGAGATACTCATAAATATCAATGGTATCATTGATGAGATACTAAAATACCTTTGAATAGATTTATTCAGATATATAGCTTATTTAATCATGGATCCCTAGTATCATTTATAATTCTCAAATCTTAATCTTACTTGATTTAAATCCGGTATACCTTCTATCCCACGTTTCTCAACGACAAAAGACGCTGTGCAATTAGCGAAGATTGAGGCTTTGCAAGGATCATTAGTTTCTTGCAGTTTTATTAAGAATGCCGTTGCGAATACATCCCCTGCGCCTGTAGGATCCACCACATTTGTTTTGAATGCAGGAAAATCCCTTTTTATACCATTGTGGTATAATGTTGAACCTTTATCACCTTTAGTTACTACCATTATTTCGACTAACTCAATGTATTCATTTACAATGTCAGGGAATGGTGATATATCCTCTTCACTCATAATCAGTGCATTAATATAGGGAAGAACCTTGGGAGCGTCATCCCATCTTTTCGGGTATACACGGCCTTTATTATCCCATTTTCGCATCCATCCCTGTGGTGATGCACCTATAATAGAGTTACTAAATTTATGTACCACTGATGGATCGATTTCATTTGCCACGGGTCCAAGATAAACAATGTCAGCGTTGCACCACTTATCAGGTATATGTTCAGATCGAATAGTTGCCGACACACCTTTTATAAATTGTCTTCTGACTCCATTCTCATAGATGTTCTCAAAAGTAGTTGTAGTCTTAGACAATTCCCCATCAGGTTCTTTAGCGATTGCCAATGATATGTCTTTCAACCTATCGTAATGAAGGAAGTCTTTGCCAACTGCTGATACTGCGCCAGCGCTAAGACCTAGTTTTCTTGCTGTTGCGATTGAATATGCCGCCGTTCCTCCCAATATCAATTCATTTCCAACTACGTCATGGGTAAAATGGCCAATAGAAAGAAACTGAATCCTATATGACGCAATATTATCATGTTTACTATCTGGAACCTGATTCATAATTTCCTCAATTTCCTCTATTCTTTATCATATTCCGCTTTAACTTTTTGCACATCCTCCCATACGTCTTTCTTAAATTTCGGGTCCCGAAGCAAAAATGCGGGATGGTAAGTTGGCATAAGTCTAATGCCTTGATATGTGTGAAACTTTCCACGAAGTCTTGATATTTGTTGATCTGTTCTTAATAGTGTTTGTGTTGCAAACGTACCAAGCGTGCATATTATCTTTGGATTTATAAGTTTTAGCTGTGCTATGAGAAAAGGTTCACAAGCCTCAATTTCGTTTGGAAGAGGGTTTCGATTATTTGGAGGACGACATTTCAATACGTTTGTAATGTAAACATCGTCTCTTGATAGTTTGATTGCATTGATTATCTGGGTAAGTTTCTGTCCTGCTTTGCCAACAAAGGGCTTTCCTTGGTGATCCTCGTCTGCGCCTGGGGCTTCGCCTACAAACACAAGCTTAGTATTCTCATTGCCTGTACCAAATACTACATTTGTGCGTGTCTGATGAAGAGGGCATGCTTTACATTCTTCGACAGCCTTCCTGATTTCGTCCATAGTATTGAAGGCTATCTTTTTACTTGACCCTGTCATACTAAACAAAGAATCTGTTAATTCTTTACTTTGCTCATTACCGGGCAATTCAGAAAATCCGAGTTCGAGTTGATCCTCAACATAAGACTTTACTGAATCTAATATCTTTTTATATTCTTCTAATAGTGTATTCATTACTAATTTTATCTGCTGTTGTTTGTGAGTTTACTATAATCAAAAAATGTCATTAATCTGTAGGGGCAATCCCTTGCGGTTGTCCATCAAACTTTTTTCTGGTTTCCCACCTACACGGGAAAGACAGCTTCGACCTTGTCATTCCAGCGAAAGCTGGAATCCATTTCTTTTCAATATGTCAAGAATCCAGCATAGATTTCAATATCGTTATTCGTTCTATTGGCGTTGGGTCTATGCCGTCTAGCATAGCGAGATAATAGCTAACGAAATCACCTAGATATATTAGGTATAAAGCTTTTGCCAGTATTGATTCACCTTCTGCTTCTATCTCAATGACTTGAGTTCCCTCTTTAGCAATTAGTGATCTTGTTACATCAATCCTTTTTTTAATCTTTGTGGATTCGTCTTTATGTGTGAGTATGATTAATACACATCTTTGCGATATGTCAACTGGTGCTCCCCAGCCAACAATTTCATTATGGTTCATTTCCGGTATAACGTTGTTAAAAGCCATCATCTTACTATTCTCGTTTATTTGTCCTTTCCATCTCATAGCAACAACGTCAAAATATCTTTGTGGGGCATAGATCACTGGCAATTTATTATAAAGAGTGATTGCCAACTGTTTTGCTCTATTATACTCAGCAGGCACGTCAGGAGATAGCTTTTTAACTGCTTCTGTAATCAGCTTTATAGCTTCTCCCAAATTTTGTGACTGATCCCCAATAAGCCCAATTTTTGACAAGAAAAACATCATTGGTACAAACAGGTATCCGAAGGCACATCTGGGTTGTAATCCCTTCTTTGTTATGGGAAAATGCAATATGCCTGCTTTTTCTGACAATTCCTGAAGCTTTCCACTGCATGATATTGATATTATTTTAGCTTTCTTTTCTAAAGCATTCTCAAAAGCCGATATCGTCTCTTCTGTATTTCCAGAATAGCTAATTGCTATAAAGAGAGTTGAATCATCAACGAATCCGGGAAGTTTATAATCACGATTTACAATTATCGGGACTGAACATTCCTTGCCAAAGAGCGATCTTACAAGATCTCCGCCGATAGCAGAGCCTCCCATGCCGGAGAAAACAACACTTTTAACCTGTCCAAATGTATCAGGAATACAAAAATCCTGAACTGAATTTCCTGCTTCTCTATATTGATCTGCAAAATTTAGTAGAACACTCCTCATATCCGCCTCATCAAGCTTTTCCATAGTCTTTAGGTTATCGAGATCGTGCATAATATTTCCTCTTCCGAAATCTTTGAAATATGGTTCTTTGGTGTAAAGTGTGGGAACAATTCCTGCATATAATATCAATTCTCAATTCAAATACGACATTGGTAGTCGCATCCCTAAAGAAACACAGATGCGAAGCAAATGTGAGGTGCGTTTTTGCAGGCATGAAGTCTGTGACTGCCATTTATGTAGAATTTCAATTCAGAATTGGTATAAGAAATACCCCATAATATATGTCATTCCAGCGCAGGCTGGAATCCAGTTTTCATGCGGTTTTTATGGATTCCAGCCTTATGCGTAGATGGGCAACGCCCATCAAATAAACATTTGTTATTAAGGATTCATGATTAAATAACTTACCCATTTAAATAGAAAAAAGTAGGTTGGGTTGAGGAACGAAACCTAACTTGCATGCATTAAACATGGAAGTTATCAAATTCGCAGTCCTAAACTTGCTTATATTTCTGAAATAGTCTTGATTTTCATTATCGGGTTTACAGTGAATTGTGGTTACGATGGTCAACCCACATAAGCACATCAGGGAATCGCTCCATAGCTTCACCATAAACGTAGCTTTCAATTTCCTGAGCGGTTGTGTATGATAGAGTCTTTTCTGTTATTTTTCGTGCTTCTTCCATAGAGAGAGAGCGTATTACTTTCTTAACTTCTGGAATAGCTATCGGACTCATACTTAATTCATCAATTCCCATACCCAAAAGTATAGGCACAACAAGCGGGTCGCTTGCCATTTCTCCGCACAGTCCTACCCAGATACCCGTATTATGTGCTACATCTATCACGTGTTTTATAAGACGGAGAACAGCCGGGTTTAATGGTTCATACAAGTGGGCTATCTCCTCGTTGACTCGGTGTACAGCCAAAGTATACTGTATAAGGTCATTTGTTCCTATGCTAAAAAAGTCTGATTCTTTAGCAATTATATCAGCAGTCAGTGCCGCTGAGGGAATTTCTATCATTGTGCCAACCTGTAAGTTGGGGTCGTAGGGTATACCATCGTGATCAAGTTCCCCCTTGGCTTGCTCCAGCATTACTTTTGCCTGGCGGAGTTCCTCGACTCTGGAAACCATAGGGAACATAACCTTTAAGTTACCATGAACGCTGGCTCTTAAAATGGCTCGTAACTGCGGAATAAAGATAATTGGATATCGCAGGCATAGTCTTATAGCCCTTAATCCCATCATAGAACTGACGTCTGATGGTAGCCCCAGATAAGATGCAAATTTGTCACCACCTAGGTCCAGCGTTCTTATGATCACTGGATCCGGTGCCACTTTCTCGACGGCTTCTTTATAAGATTCATATTGCTCTTCTTCTGATGGAAGTTCCTTTTGTTTTCGGATAAAAATGTATTCGGTTCGATATAATCCTATGCCTTTGGCTCCATATTTATGGATTGCTATAAGCTCTTCGGGAACCTCAAGATTACATGCCAATTCTATATTCGTTCCATCGAGAGTTGTAGGTGGAAGGTCCCTAAGTATAGACAGGCTTTGCTCAAACTCATGGAATTTGCTTTGTTCCATAAGATATTCTTCATAAACTTCGCCATCGGGATTAATTAACACTCTGCCGCGATTTGCATCTATGATAAGCAGATCGCCTGTTTTAACCTGTGATGTAATCTTACCAAGGCCAACGACAGCAGGAATCTCAAGCGCCCGTGCCATTATAGCAGTATGTGATGTTCTACTGCCAACGTCTGTTGCAAAGCCTATGACCATATCCTTATTCATAAGTGCAGTATCTGAAGGCGAAAGGTCATGAGCAACTACGATTACTTCCTTCTTCAATGAAGAAAGATCCATCTTCTCCTTACCAAGTATATTTTGGATCAATCTAACTGCCACGTCACGAATATCAGTATCTCTTCCACGTATATATTCGTTTTCTATCATAGAAAATTGTTCAATAAGGTTCCTTGCAACTTTCCTTACGGCAAAAGCCGCATTGTATTTTGAGGTTTTTATCTCATTCCGAACCGCGCCTGCAAACATCGGGTCATCCAGAAGAACAATATGCGCGCTAAAAATACCTGCATGGACGTTAGACGTTTCACTCTTAATCTTTTCACGAATCTCTTCTAGCTCTTTCTTTGTTTGTTCAAGCGCAGACCCAAATCTTTCTATTTCTCTATCAACATCGGACGCATCAACCGTATAATTCGGTACGTCCAGATCCTCTCGAAGAAACAAAAAAGCCTTTCCTATCTCTATTCCAGATGATGCGGCTACGCCTTCTAGCATTTAAGTCTATTTCCTTTATTAATCCTCATTAAACGTTCTTCGAATAATAAGGTCTTCAAGACCATCAAGGGCTTTATCTTCATCTTTGCCTTCTGCCTCAAAGGTTACAGTTGAGCCTTTACCCGCCGCAAGCATTAAAACTCCTATAAGGCTCTTAGCATTTACTTTCATATCCGTTTGGTCGTCTTTATATACAAGAATATTTGAGCTGTATTTGCCTGCCTCTTTGACGAGTAATCCGGCTGGTTTCATGTGAATCCCCAAATTATTTTTTATTGTCAAAGTTCTTTTCGTCATAATACTTTTCGTTATCGTTAAAAAAGCAAATAAATCCCTAGTGCTTGACCAAATTAATTATTCAACTTATCATACCCCATCCCAACCTTCCCCCTAAAAAAGGGAAGGAGATAAATATCCACCGTTTACGGAGGATTATTGGGGGCAAATTAAGATTCTTAATTAAGTACCTATGATTAAATAACTTTCCCATCTAAATAGATGAAAAGTAGGTTGGATTGAGGAACGAAACCCAACTTTTAAATATTAAATACGGAAGTTATTTAATCACGGATCCTAAATAACTTACCTAATAGGAAACACACCCACTACCGCCTCTCAAGAGTTTTCAGGGGTAGGTTTTTTATAGAATCCTAATAAAATCAGGATTTTAAGCTCCAGAGGAGCGGAATATTTATAGAAAAACAACACACAAAACTTTTAGCTCCGATAGGAGCGATATATGAAAATTGCATAAATACATCATTCTTTATATGTCGCTCCGCTGGGCTTATTTTTCCTACTTTCGCTATACTATAAATATTCCACCCCTGACGGAGTTAAAAACCTTGTGTTATCAAGGCTTAAAAGACGAAAGTCTGCTAACAAAGATAAGCATGCCTGCAATACACGAGATACCGCTTATCAATAATGTGCTTGGAGCGCCTATCTTGCTTGCTAATCCCCCTGCCAATAAACTACCGAAAGGTGCTGTCCCCATAAAAGACATAGTATAAAAGCTCATCACCCGTCCACGTTTATCATCATCTACGATAGTTTGAATATACGTATTACACGACGCCATCTGTACCATCATTCCAAAACCTGTTACAGATATTAACACCAATGAAAGCCAAAAAACACGGGATAAAGAAAATGCAATGAGTCCAATGCCAAAAATACTTGTAGCTATCGGGATAACTTTTTCCAGTCCAAGAATGCTTTTACGTGATGCAAGGTAAATAGCCCCTATTAATGCGCCTACGCCCACTCCTGCCATAAGAAAACCCATAGTATGTGGACCGCCGTGAAGAACATCCTTAGCGACGACAGGCATAAGTAGCATATAGGGCATCGCCATTAAGCTAACTAGCCCAAGAAGAAGCAAAATTGACTTGATTGGCGGAATACTAAATGTATAAACAAAACCTTCCTTTAATTCTCGAAAAATATTGGGTGTCGAAGTCCTTGTTTCCTTTGGTGTAAACTTCATTGCTAATAAAGCTGAAATAACGCCGAGATAGCTTATACCGTTTATGAGAAAACAGTATCCTTCACCGATAGCCGCAATTAAAATACCGCCTATAGATGGCCCTATCAGTCTGGAACCATTAAACATGAAAGAGTTCAAAGCAATAGCATTACCTAAATCTGCCTTATCTTCGACCATTTCCACCACAAATGACTGGCGCGCTGGTCCATCAAAGGCGCCTACGAAGCCTATAAGGGTGCCTAAGCACATAATGTGCCAGATTTTTATAGTACCTGTCAGAACAAGGATTGCTAAAACAATCGCTTGCACCATAGAACAAAACTGTGTAACAACAAGAATATTACGGCGATTCCATCTATCAGCAAGTACCCCGGCAAAAGGCGATAAAAAAACCGATGGAAGTTGAGCCGCAAATCCGACCAAGCCTAGCAAAAAGGCTGAATCAGTTAAGCGGAATACTAACCAGCTTAACGCTATTTGCTGTATCCACATGCCGATTAACGTTATAAATTGTCCACTAAAAAAAAGGCGATAGTTCCTATATCGAAGCGCACGAACAATTTGCTTTATGCCTTTTGAATCATTCGTGTTAGATTCATTAAGGTTCATTTTATTTCCTAGAGTAATGAGTAACAGGAAATGGATTTTTAGCAAACCCATCACTTGACCTGTTCCTCATCCTTCATCCCTCATCCTTCATCCTTCCCGACCGGCATCCACTCCTTAGCGTCTACTGCTGTATCTGATATTGTTGCCTGGTACTTCACGTCAACACCCATGCGTATCAATTCTCTAAATGCCATTATATCTTCACTATCCATATATACAGTTCCAAGTATTTTCGTTTTCCCTGGACGTTCTGACATCCAGCCTAGACTTACGCTCTTAATGACTATCCCGTTGTTGATCAGAAAAACCGCATCAGACGGTTTATCTATTATCAAGAGCGTTTTTTCTTGGCTATTTTCTCTAAGACTTGGATCCATAACTGCTTCTTTATGGGAAAGTATTTTTAACTTTGTAAAACTTAATATAGGCTCTGCGGCTGTTAGAAGTACCCTTTTACGATATTCGTCGTATGCTGATTCATCATGAACCACGGCTACCTGGGTAGGTTTGAGAATCGGAGTCCAACCCCATGTTATCTGAGCATGTATAAATCTGTCATCTATCCTTAAAAACTCTATTGGCATATCGAAATCTCTATGAAATAAGCAAGTTCAAGAAATAATTATAGACTTCTCAAATCCCCTCTGGCTCCCATTTAGTTAAACGAAAGTAAGGAGAAAACTAATTCCCCCTTTTAGCTAAAGGGGGGATTTGATTGATTTTATTTATTACCCAATCAATTATATAATGCTCATGAATATGCCTTTTAGGGATAAAGGGGATTTAAAACTTTAATTATAAGACAAAAAAACCAATTCGGTTGACCACGCAAAACAATTATTGTTTTTCTTCCAGTATTCCGCAGGCATCTATGATCCCTTCTCTACCGCCTTTACACGCTACTGAAACAAGCTCATTCAGATTAACACGCTCTCTATACGTCAAAACCTTCAGTACCATTGGTAGATTCACACCGGTAATGACAGCAATATGACCCTTATTTTTGGCGAAATAGAGACACATATTCGAAATGCTTCCGCCAAATATATCTGATAATATAACCACGTCATCAATCTCCATATTACTCATAAGCTCATTGAGTTTACTATGTAACGTGTGTTCTCCTTCTCCTGCTTTCACACTTACAGCTTCGAGGTATTTCTGTTTTCCTAATATGTTTTCTGATACCAGCACCAGTTCCGAAGCAAAATTACCATGACCAACAACAATAATGCCGATCAAGTCCATATCACCTCATTGTTTAGTATTAATCATCTAGTTCGCCATAATTTGGTTCCCGTTCCTGCACATCTGAATCCTGACGCATACTGCGCATAAGAGATTCGTTTAGCTCTTTCGCAGAATGGTGCCCCATCTTCTTCGCCCTCAAATTCATCGCCGCTACTTCCACTGTTATCGAAGTATTCCGCCCGGGTTGAACCGGGATAATTACGTGTGGAAGCTCCTCCCCCAATATATTATAAGTTTTATCTTCCAGACCTAATCGTTCATAATCCTTATCTTCTTCCCAGCGTTCCAGAGTAACAACCATATCAATCGTTTTTCTTGCTCGTACCGATGTTATCCCAAAAAGCGCAGATACATCTATTACTCCAACGCCACGTACCTCCATATAATGGCCGAATGGATAAACGTTACTGCCAAGCACTCTATGTCCCGTAACTCGTTTGAGATACACCACGTCATCAGCTATCAAACGATGCCCACGTCTGATCAACTCAAGAGCGCATTCACTTTTACCTATCCCGCTTTCGCCAAGAATCATTACGCCTATGCCAAATGCCTCGACAAAATTACCCGACATCAGCATAGATGGACCAAACTCATCCTCCAGGCGAGGTACAAGTCGTGCAACAAATGCAGGTGTTTCAAGTGCCGTACTAAACAGGGGAGTTGCTGTCCGTTCACATGCCTCTATTAATTCCTGTGGTACTGTAAGACCTCTAGTCACCACAAAACAAGGAATATCATAAGACAGCATTTTCTGGAATATTGCTCTTCGTTCCTCTGAGTTAAGTGTTTCTAAATAGCCGATCTCTCCCGCTCCCATGACCTGAATCCGATCGTAGGCAAAACCCTCGTAATATCCGCACAATGACAGACCCGGACGATTTACCTCCGAAACATTAATGTGTTTCTTGTCTATTCCATTCTTGCCGGCAACAAGGTTCAGCCTCAAGTCATACTCCAATTGTGAGAATAAACGGCTTATCAATATCTTTTGCGGCATTTAAGCCCACCTCAATTCAAGATTTATAGCAGAAAGACAATGCTAGAATCATTTCCTTCTTCATCCTTCATCCCTCATCTTTCATATTACTCCTCTGATTTGAATATCTCTACAATTTCTGATTTACTTTTGGCTTTAAGCAAACGCTCACGAAAGTCCTTGCTCTTAAGCAGGCGTGAAATACGTGCCAAAGCTAGAAGATGCGGACCAGAAGACCCAATAGGGGCAACTAAAAGAAACACCAAACGTACTGGAATATTATCTGCTTCAGACTTAAAATCTATTCCTTTTTCTGATCTACCAAACGCCGCAACTACCTTGTCCACTGCATCCGATTTGCCATGTGGTACAGCAATACCTTCGCCGATACCGGTAGACCCCAATTCTTCTCTTTCCAAGACTACTCTGGCAACAAGCTCATCTTCAGCAATAGTTCCTGTACTCTTTAACAGCGCCACAAGTTCCTTTATAGCATCTGTTTTATTATTGCTTTTCATGTTCGGCTCTATCGCTTCTGAGATAAGAAAATCCATAAGTTTCATAACAACCCATCCTCTTAATGACGACCATTCGTCATAGATCAATATCACTCATAATCCGGTTCGATCCAACCATAAGTACCATCTTTACGTTTATAGACAACGTTCACTTGATTGGTTTGAGAATTTGAAAACATAAGAAAATCATCGTTCAAAAGGTTCATCTGCATTACTGCTTCCTGTGCAGTCATCGGTTTCGACGCAAACCTATTAACCTTAATTATCACTTCTTGCTTCGGTTCTATACTATCTTCCGAATCATCTTCGATATCTGATTCTTCGTCTTGAGCCACAGGAACCAAACCTTTAGCTCGATGTTTATGATCCTTAATTCTCTCCTTGTATTTCTTTACTTGGGCATCCACCTTTTCCATCACACGGTCAATAGAATTAAAAATATCATCAGTTTCTTCATTAGCATGAATTGTCACGTTTTTAGCATTTAATGTGACTTCAGCTATACGCCGATGCTTTTCCGCAGACAGAACCATATGTGCCTCAATTATGTGATCAAAATAAGTTTCAGCTTTGAGCAGTTTCTTCTCTGCATAAGCCCTAATTTGGTCATCCATTTCCAGATGACGACCAGTTAACATCATTTTCATCAATAAAAACCTCCGTATTTAATATCAATTTTCGCCACTCTTCATCCATTACTCATCACTCTTTACTCATCACTTAAAAATTACCACTGTTTTCTCTTGCTAGATGGTGGAATGTTTAGTTCCTCACGATACTTTGCTATCGTTCTTCTTGCTATCTTAAACCTTTTTTTCCCCAGTATTGACTCAATATCCTTATCACTTAACGGGTTCTTGGTATTTTCGCCTTCAATCACGTTCTTGATTATCTCTTTGACGCTTGTAGATGAAGCCATTTCCCCGTTACCTGTTGATATACCGCTGCTAAAAAAGTGTTTCAATTCAAATATGCCCTGTGGAGTTTGAACGTATCTGCTTTTTACAACTCGGCTGACTGTTGCTTCATGAACTCCAACCACGTCTGCTACGTCCTTCAATGTAAGTGGCTTGAGATATTTAGCCCCTTTTTCCAAAAAGTCTTCTTGCACGTCAAAAATTGCTTCTGTAACTTTATGTATAGTCTTGCGACGACGCTCCAGACTCTCCAAAAACCACAAAGCCGATTCTAGCTTAGACTGAATAAACTTTCGTGTCTCTTCCTGCGACACATCGTCTGAATTCAAAATGTTCTTATAATATGGGCTTATCCCAAGCGTCGGACCATAATCATTCATTATTACTTTATACTCGCCATCTACCTTTTCTACGATAGCATCGGGAGTTATGTACTCATTCTTTACTGTATTGTAAGGACGCCCGGGTATAGGTTCCAGTGTTGCAATTATATTTATAGCCGCACGTAATGAATTGAGATCCACTCCAAGACTTTTAGCAATCTGGGGATATCGGTTCGCCTCTAGTTCCTTCAGATAACCACCCGAAACTAAACTATATGAAATAGTACCTTCCAGATTCAACTGTTTTAGCTGGATCAACAGACATTCCTCCAGATTCCTTGCCCCAACCCCGGTAGGATCAAAATTCTGTATTATCTGCAAAACTCGTTCTATATCAGCTAAGTCGTACCCCGATGATTTTGCGATCTCATCAATGTCTGTAGTCAAATAGCCATCATCATTGATATCTCCAATAATAGCTTCGCCAATTTCATAATCGCTTTCAGAAGTTACGGACAGCCTTAACTGCCACAATAAGTGATCCTGTAAAGACTCTTCTAACGCAGAATTATCACGCCTATCCTCCACTTGAGGTTCCTCCCATTCACCACTGCTGGTCCCATTATCTTCAAAATACTCTTTCCAGTTTATATCACCGAAATCTTCATCAGCTATGTCTAATTCAGGCAAATCTTCTTTAACGGCAGAATCGGTTTCGGGGAGCCCCGTTTCGAGATCAACGTCAGATTCGGGTATATCAGTCAATTCCTCGTCCTTATCTTCGGTTTCAACTTCCTCTGTAGTTTCCTCTAAGTCATCATAAGTTTCTTCTAATATAGGATTCTCAGTCATTTGTTGAGTAATATACTGGGATAGCTCAAGTCTTGGCATTGCAAGAATTTTGATGGCTTGCTGGAGTTTGGGTGTCATCACCAATACCTGTTTTTGCGCCATCGTTAGAGTTGGCTTCATATCCATTTCTTAGCACCCCAATCTAAGTCTTAAATGTCATTCCAATTATAAGTAGGTTGGGTTGAGAAACAAAACCCAACCTACTACTAGAATCCAGTTATCTCGTAGGGGCGCAGTGCCCGCGCCCTTTGTCAACTTTATGCCATTCCAATTATAAGTAGGTTGGGTTGAGAAACGAAACCCAACTAACTACTCACTTCTTTTTCACAACGTAAATCTATCACCAAAATAAATCTTCCTGGCTTCTTCGCTAGCCAGAAGCTCATTTGGTGTTCCAGACATCTTTATCTTACCATCGCCTATCAGATACGCCCTATCGGTTATTTCCAGAGTTTCTCTGACGCTATGATCAGTAACGAGCACCCCAAGCCCTAGTTCACGTAATTTTGCTATTATAAGTTGAATCTCCCCAACAGCTATTGGATCTATACCCGAAAATGGCTCATCCAATAAGAGAAACTTAGGTAAAGTAGCCAATGACCTTGCTATCTCTGCCCTGCGTCTTTCTCCACCAGAAAGAGTATAAGCCTTCTGTTTAGCCACACGGGTAATATCCAGTTCTCCGAGCAACTGATCCATGCGAGTTTTTCGTTCTGCCTTTGGAATATCCTGTGTCTCAAGAACAGCCATCAGGTTCTCTTCAACAGTCAGCCTTCGGAAAATAGATGGTTCCTGAGACAGATAACCTATCCCTTTCCTTGCCCTTTTATACATCGGTAATGTAGTAATTTCTTCATTTTCGAGAGTGATCTTTCCGCCTTGTGGTCTAATTAATCCCACAACCATGTAAAATGTAGTCGTTTTTCCTGCCCCATTGGGACCAAGCAATCCAACAACCTCACCTTGATTAACGTCTACACTAACATGATCCACCACCAGCCGTTTTGAATATGCCTTCATCAAATTTTCTGTTGCAAGTCTCATATTTATACTTAGTATTTATGATTAAATAATTTTCCCATTTAAATAGAGAAAAAGTAGGTTGGGTTGAGGAACGAAACCCAACTTTCAAGTACTAAACACGGAAGTTATTAAATTCACAATCCTTAGTTTTCGGTTTTCAATTAAAATGTAGGATGGACAACGCCCATCAAATTAGTTTTCAATCATCAATTTCCATCGGTAAACATCAACATTTCTTAGCTGAAAACTGAAAGCTGAAAACTACTTCTCTGTATTCTCCTTCTTCTCTTCTTTCTTCTCCTCGATAGTAATTTGACCGCTGACGTCGCCTTCTGCTTCAAGGCGATCATCCTTTCGGAAATACTTTATTAGCGGCGCCACTATTTTATTCTTACCGTCATCAGCGACTGCGGGAGCGTCTTTAGTGCCTTCCATATCAATCACTTCCTCGGGATCATACACCATAACAGCCCTGGCGCAGGTCACTGCCATATCGCCTTGTTTCATCTTCACGTTTCCCATAGCTTCCATCTTTGTAAATTTATCTGTTCCGGTGGTATCATCGTGTTTAGTATAGAGTGTAATTTGGTCGCCGTTCACATAGTCACCTGTCTCTTTCATTTGGGCGTCAAGTTTAACGACTTTCGCATCGCCTTTAAGGATAGTCACGCCAGTTTTCTTATCAAAGACCATCCTTTTAGCGTTATAAGTATAATGAACAATATTACTATTAGTATCAGTATTATTATCCGTTGCGCCAAAGACACTTAGAGCAATAAAGCAGAGCATCAAAGAAATAGTCATATAAATAATTCTTTTCATTTTTCATTAAAGCAGTAAAAAGTAAGAGAAGAACAATTCCCTCTTTAGCTAAACTTATCTTTACCCACAATTGCTAAAACAGATTAATTATTTAAACTTATAAACATCAAAGTAGGTTGGGTTGAGGAACGAAACCCAACATAATATTATCAAAGTTGGGTCTCATGCTTCGACCCAACCTACAATTATATTTTATAAGTCAAAAAATTAATCTGGTT
>Ga0315282_10001798_pt1 | contig 40092 bp, 31 predicted proteins | sample YL17G07_20_MG_FD_203693 | JGI IMG/M metagenome (GOLD analysis project Ga0315282, IMG submission 203693) | Sediment microbial communities from Yellowstone Lake, YNP, Wyoming, USA - YL17G07_20 | ecosystem: Environmental > Aquatic > Freshwater > Lake > Sediment | place: USA: Wyoming | collected...
GTGACATCGCCCACGGGCGAGGTGACCAGGCACCGCGAGATGCTGCAGGAGCTGGCGTCGCAGGCTCTCCAGGCGCAGGCTGCGGTCGAAACGCTGAAGCGGGACCGGGCAGCGCTGGACAGCATGCGGGCGGAGATGAAGCTTGTCCAGGCCGACGTGAAGCAGTCGGTCGACCAGATGGGTGCGTTCAAGGCCGAGATCGAGCAGGTGCGGGCGACCGGCGCGCAGCTCACTCAGGACTACGCGCGCCTGAGGGACGTCTCACGTGACGGGCAGGAGCGGGCGGCGTCCACCCTCGACGCGGTCAAAGAGGTCGAAAAGAAACTCGAACGCCTCGACACGCTGCGGGCGCTGAGCCGCGAGACCGAAGAGCGGCTGGCCGCCCTCAACGCGCTGGCCGAACACGTGTCGGCCAAGACCAAGGCGCTCGAGAACCAGAAGAGCGTCATCGATCGCGCGGTGGTCGAGACCAACCGCGTCAACGAGATGGTCTGGTCGATGGATGCGCAGATCGCGAAGCTCACGGAGGCCAGCAAGGAAGTCGGCCGTGCCGACGAACTGGTCGCGCGCCTCGAAAGCGTGGCGAAGGAAACCGGTGCCCAGCTGGAAACCGGCGCGCGCGCCAAAGACGAGATGGCGCGCGAGGTGGCGAAAGTCCAGAAGGACGCCGATGCGTTCACGGAGTTCGGCCGCAGCCACCTGGAACGCCTCGGCCTGCTGAGGAAGGAATTCGAGGCGTTCGACCAGCGGATGCGCGCGCTGCAGGCGTCGGTGACCGATGCCGAGGGCCGGATGGATGGCCTGGTCGCCCGCGACAAGAACCTCGCGGCCCTGACCAGCCGCATGGACGCCCTGAACAAGCAGGCGGACGACCTGGCCGCGCGCGCCGAGGACATGGCGCGCAGGATGACCGCAGTCGACATGGTCGCCGACCGGCTGGATCAGATCGACGAGATGTCGAAGAAGGCGACGTGGCAGCTGGAGGCGCTCAAGCGCACTCGCGAGGACGTCGAGACGCTGCGCAAGGAATTCCAGGAGTTGTCGCGGCTGGCCGTCGAGGCCGCGCAGTTGGGCGAACGCCTTGGCTCGGACCGCGCGGCGCTGGAGGCGACGGTGGACCGGCTCACCGCGTTCAGGACCGACGCGGCCGGAATGCAGGACAAGCTGGACGCGATCGCCGGCAAGCTGCAGCTCGTCGACGAGAGCGCGCGCAAGGCGGCCCGCTTCGAGGAGGTGCAGGCCGATATCGACCGCCAGATGACGCGCCTCAACGCGCGCATCGAGTTCGTCACCAGGCTCGAGGAACGCGTCAACGCCCTGCACGCGCTCGGCGAAGAGGTGAACCACAAGCTCGAGACGCAGCTGGCACGGCGCGCGGAAGTCGACTCCATGAAGACACTGCTCGAGGGGGTTGCCGCGCTGGCGGGCGACGCGCAGGGGAAACTCGACGGGGTGGCCACGCTGCAGGCCAAGCTGCTGCCGCTGGCCACGCAGGTGGCCGCGCTGAAGAACGCCGTCGAGAAGCTGGGGGCCGATGCCCAGCGCGTCCACGACCAGCGCCGATCGATCGCCGAGCAGGAGAAGCGGCTGAGCGAGATGCAGGAATCGGCGCGGTCGGTGTCGGCGCTGGTCGACGATCGCCTGCGCCAGGTCCAGGGGTTGTCCGAGGAGTTGAAGCGCGCAAGCGCGCAGCGCGACGAATTGATGGCCGAACTGACACGGACCCAGGGGCGGCAGCGCGAGGTCGCGGCGCAGGTCGATGCGTCGGAGGATCAGGTCAGGCGCCTGGAGAGCCTGGCCGGTCAGCTCGAGAACCGGCGCGCGCAGCTGGCGTTCAGCGACAAGCGGATGGCGGCCTTCGAGGCCAGACTCAACGGCCTGAAACAAGCGACCGAGGACATCGAGCGCAAGACGCAGGAACTGGCCGGCCGCGAGTCGGTGGTGGCGGCGGTGCGCGCCGAGACCGAATCGGTCCACGAGATCGCGGCGCGGGCGAAGGCGGACCTCGACGAGGTCGTGGCGCAGCATGACGAAGTCGCGGCCGTCAAGGGGCGCGTCGACATCCTGCTGGCACACCTGGCCGACATCGACGAGAAGATCGGGCAGGTCGAAAGCCGGAAGGCGGTGGTCAACGAGGTGCGCGTGCAGGCCAACATGATCGTGAACATGTTGAACGACGTGCGGTGCAACCTCGAGACGGTCAGCGAACAGCGCGCGATCGTCAACGACGTCGCCGAGAAGGTGGCCAAGCTGGACTTTGCCGTGCAGGAAGCGAACAACGTCCTTCGGGCGCTGCAGCGCGAGCGCGAGCTGGCCGAGCGGATCGAGCAGGGCATCCAGCAGCTGCGCAGCCGCACCGGTAGCGACCAGGACAAGAAGAAAAGGGCGTAACTGGTCCCTGGTCCCTAGTCCCTCGTGCGGTCCGTGGTCCTTCGTCCTCGGTGCGCGCCAGGAACCAGGGACCAAGGACTTCCCTACCGTGCCGCAAGAATCGCGGCAATGTCTTTTTCGAGCGTGGTGGTCGGCCGCTCGACGACGCGGCCGATTTCCCGGCCGCCGCGCGTGAAGATGAACGTGGGCACCCGGGTGACGTTCCACTTCTCGGTCAGCCCGCCAGCGTCCTTCTTCGTTCGATCCACCGCCAGCAGCGTGATCGTCTTCATCGGCCACTGCGCGCGATCCACGATCTTGAAGAAGCGCGGCAGATCGCGCCTGGTGTCGGGACACCAGGTGGCGACCACCGCGAACACCTCGACGTCTTTCAGGTTGTCGCGAATGGTCGCGACCCCGGTCGCGTCCGGCTCGTAATCTTGCGCGCGCAGTCCCTTCCAGACGTCATCGAACGATTCGACCGCCTCCCGCGTGACCAGGCCCGTCAGCGGCGGCGGCCCTGCTGATTGTCTGCGCGCGGCCGGCGCAATTCCAGCCGCGGCGGGTGCGGGCGCGCCCGCCGCGCCAGTCGAAGGCGGCGGCGCGGCGGCGGCGGGCGTGGCAGGCGTTGTGGCCGGCTGAGTGCTCTTCACGCCGCATCCGGCAGCCGCGGCGAGCGCGACGGCAAGCACGAGCGGAACCGTACGACCAACACATGACGGCATGAGGCCCTCCTACTCGCTACTCACTACTTCCGCCCACTTCACGTCGTCTTCTTCATCCCTGCGAGCACCCTGGCCGGTGTCATCGGCAACCGGTACAGCCGCGCGCCGGTCGCGTCGAAGATCGCGTTCGCCAGCACCGCGCCCATGCCGACAATCGGCGGCTCGCCGCCGCCCGATGCCGGCAGTTCCTTCGCGTCGATGATGATCGTCTCGATCTTCGGCAGCCACGAGAAGTGCGGCACTTCGTAGGTCTCGAACCCGGTCTCGAGCACCTGGCTGCCCTTCAGGTAGGCGTTGAAGTCGGTCGGGTATCCGCCGCGCCCCTGCGGCAGGCGGCCCGGTTCCTGAAATGCCAGCAGGCCGTCGATGGTGAAGAAGACGGTGATGCCGGCGCCGAAGACTTTCAGGAAGTCGCGGCGGGTGACGCCGGCCAGATCCTCGGAAGTGGGAAGGTCCGGCGTCCGAAGGTCGGCACGGCCGTTGTCCTCGGCGATCATGACCGCCCTCCTTTCATCTGCCTGGCCGCGTCCTGAATGGCCGCGACGATGCGCACGTGCGAGCCGCACCGGCACAGGTTTTCCTCCATGTGCTCGATGATCTGCTTCTCGGTTGGCGACGGGTTCTTCGCGAGCAGGGCGTGCGCGCCGAGGATCATGCCGGACGTGCAGAAGCCGCACTGCGCGGCATTGTGCGACACGAACGCCTGCTGCAGCGGGTGAAGCGTGCCCGAACGCGCCAGCCCTTCGATCGTCGTCACCTGCCTGCCGGCGACGTCCTTGACGGCAGTCTGGCAGGAGCGCACCGCCTCCCTGCCGACCAGCACCGTGCAGGCGCCGCACAGCGACGCGCCGCAGCCGAACTTGGTGCCCGTCAGCCCGAGATCGGAGCGGAGCACCCAGAGCAGCTTGCGTTCGCCGTCCACCGTCACGCGCGTCGGCTTGCCGTTGAGCGTGAACGAGACCGCTTGCATCATGGCGCCTCCTGATCGCGCGCAATTGTAACGCGCTTCAGAACCAGACGCGCAGCGACGCGCCGGGGCGGAACACGAATGCCCGGGGCCGGCTCCGGACGGATAGTTGAGTCCGGCGACGAAGTATCCGGGCCATGGTCAGACCGCCTGCCGTGCCCTGTGATCTCTGCACTTGCAACCCGGTGTCGATCGTGCGCGGCATTGTCCCGTCGAACTCGATGCTCCAACGCGTCGTGAGGAAGGTCCCGATGCCGGCCCCGGCGCCGAGGCTCTCGCCGTTCAACTGGTGGCGGATGTCGTTCGCGAAGCGTTCGATGTCGCCGGACCCCGTGACGCACAGGCAGAACCGGTGCACGGCCGATGGCGGCGCTGGACGTGGGGCAACCGTGTCCCGGCGATCAGGCGCTCGGGCGCGTCACGTACGGATCCACCGATTACACCGATTAGACGGTCGGTGCGCTTCGACCGCGGACCGCGAAGCGGTCTCGCCTGCGACGTGGGTGAGGCACTCGTTCACGAGAGCCCGACGATCAAGCGGCTTTCGTGAACGAGTGCCTCAGCCACGTCGCACGCCGCCTTCGGCGGCTGTCGAAGCGCACCTCCGACATCTTTGACGGCCCTCGCGCAGCTCCCGTGTAGCGTCGTCAGAGGAATCGGTGTAATCGGTGCAATCGGTTGATGAGTTGAATTTGAATCTGCGCGAATTCGCGTGAATCTGTGGATCGGTCCATCTGCGTGAGTCCGCGGAACACCCTACAACCGCATTTCGACGGCGGCCGGCCCGGGCGTGGTTGCGAAGAACTGCGCGCGATCCGCGTGCTGCGGGAATGCGGCCCGGTATCGCTCCGACCATCGCGCAGAGAACTCTTCGGCCGAGGAACGGGCGACCAGCGCCCAGACGCTGCCGCCGAACCCCGCGCCAAATGCCGAAGCGGCGGTCGCACCAAGTTGGCGGGCGGCCTGCGCGAGAAGGATCGTCTCCGGCACCTGGTTGCGCAATCCGTGCTCGGCCCCGGCCTGCGAGCGGTCCACCGGATCGCCGATCAGGTCGACGCGGCCCGCGCTCACCAGATCCCCGACCGTGGGGACGATGACGAACGTTTCCTCGACGAACTGGTCGAAGCGCTGACGCAGTCCGCCGGAGTCCGGCAGCAGCGCGCGGAGACGTGCGGTGGCGTCAACGCCGGACTCGACCGCCGCGCGAAGCGTCGTATCCTGGCGGCCCGTCGCGCGGTTCCACGTCTCGAGCACCTGGCGGGCCGCGGTGGACGCGTCGTTGTAGGCGTCGCGCGCGGCGCCCGTCTTCTCGGCCGCGACCCCGCTCACCGCGACGACCACCTCGTAGCCGGCCGGCATCCGGATCTGCCGTTCGTGACGGACCGGGCAGAACGAGTACTGGCTCAACTCCCCCGCCCGGCAGCACAACATCGCCGTGTGGTCCTCGCTGCCGCCGAAGGTGCCGACCCCCGCGTCGCCTGCCAGCGCGCGGAAATCCTGCCCGTTTTCCACGGTGCCGAGATACTCGGCCAGATCTTCACGACTCGTGATGTTCGCCCGCCACACGCCGCCGGACGGCAGGTCGTTCAACGACGCGAGGGCGACCAGCAGCGACGTCACGAGCGCGCTCGAACTGCTCATCCCCGCCGCCATCGGCAGGTCGCTGGCCAGCGCGATGTCGGCGCCGCGCCGCGCATCGGGAAAATTCCGGGCGAGACGGCCGGCAACGGTCGAGACGTAGACGGCCCAGGAAGGAGCGATGGTGTCGTGGGATCCGGCTTTGCCCGGACTGAACGCAGGCACCGACACGGTCGTCCCGGAGACGACGTCGTGCGCGCGCACGACGCCATCAGGCCGCGGCCGCGCCACCAGGCAGATGCCGCGTTCGACCGCGCAGAGCAGGCTGCGACCGCCGGCGTAGTCGGTGTGCTTGCCGAGAATCTCGATGCGTCCCGGCACGAACACGGCAAATGTGGGGGACGCGCCGGCGCGCGACCGGTCCAGCGCGGCGCATGCGCGCGCGAACAGCCGTTGCTTGGCGGCTGCTTCGCCTGCCGTCATCCCGCCGTCGATCAGGCGCGCCGCAAAGTCGCTCATAGCCTCACGTCCAGGCCGCCGAGCCGCCGCGTCACCTCGGCAACGTCCGACCGGCTCGTCAGGTCGAGAACCGGCGCCGAGACGCGCAGCACGCGAAAGCGCTCGCCCAGCGCGATCGCCCGCTGGACGGCGTCCGTCAGTTCCAGTTCTCCGCGCGGCGAAGGGGCAATGGCCGCGCACGCGTCGAAGATCGCGGGGCCGAACAGCCAGCAGTTCATGCTCACCAGCGCGTCCGGTCCGAACGCCCGCCGGGCGGCCGCGTCCGGCTTTTCGACGATGGAGGCGAGATCATCGCCGGGAGTGAGCCGCAGCAGCGCGAAGCGCGCGAAGCGCCCGGGATCGATGTTTCCTTGTTCGATCAGGCCCCGTCGATCGAAGCCGGGGAGCGCCGGGCGTCCGATCAGCCGGAGCGATCGCAGGACATCGACCGAATAGTAGTTGTCGGAGTTGATGGCGAGAAACAGCTCGTCGCCGGCGAAGGCACGGGATGCCAGAACTGCGTCGGCGGTCCCGCGGGGCTCGGCCTGCAGGGCAAACGAAATGGCGATGCGCCGCGGTGGAGTGTCAATCGTGTAGCGCCTCCGCAGCGCGTCGTGTTCCGGCCCGATGACCAGGCACACCTGCGCGAAGCCGGCATCCGCCAGGCCGCTGATCACGTAATCGAGGAACGGGCGCTTCCCGATCGGCAGCAGCGCCTTGACGCCACGGCCGGCTGCTTCCGCCTGCTCGGGGCTGAGGCTCGCTTCCCGGTCCTCGCGGCGCATGCGCGTCCCGAGGCCGCGCGCCATGATGACCGCTTTGCGAATGGTCGTCGCCATCGCGACGCGACGATAGAACGGATCTGCGCACGGATCAAGAGGGTGCACGGTGCAGCTGCACGTGCGGAGTGCGGGGTGCGAAGTGCGAGGTGCGGGGGTGCAACGTGCTGCGTGCGGCGTCTGGGGCCCGGCGAACGATGGCGCGACACGCTCAGCCGGGACTTCGCACTCCGCACGTTGCACGTTGCACCTTGCACAAGGGTTACAATGTGCGCTGCCCTGCCCCGCCACAAAGGTGTCCTCATGGACTTCGATCTGCCGAAACAAGTGAAGCTCGTTCGACGCTCCGTGCGTGAGTTCGCCGAAACCGTCGTCGCACCGCTCGTCGAGGAGATGGAGGAGACGGGCGAGTTTCCGGCGCCGCTCGTCAGGCAGATGGGAGACCTGGGCGTCCTCGGGCTGGTGACGGCGCCCGAACACGGCGGCTCCAACCTGGGGTACCTCGCGCGCACCGTCGCCGTGGAGGAAATCAGCCGCGTGTCGGCGGCCGCGGGCATCGCCCTGCAGGTTCATCACATGGGCGCCGCCGCCATCGGCGAGTTCGGCTCCGACCCGCAGAAGGCCAAGTATCTGCCGGCGCTGTGCCGCGGCGACTACCTGGGCACGTGCGCGATCACCGAGCCGACGGGCGGGTCCGATCTGCTCGGCATGACGAGCACCGCGCGTCCGACCGGCGACGGCTACGTGCTGAACGGCCGCAAGTGCTTCATCACGAATTGCCACCTGAGCGACGCGGTGGTCATGGTCGCGAAGACGGGCGAAGGCCCCAGGGGCATCAGCGCGTTCATCGTCGACAAGGGAACCGCGGGCTTCTGCGCGGGCCGCCACGAACGCAAGATGGGACTGCGCGGGGCGGACACGGGCGAAATCGTGCTCAAGGACTGCCTGGTGTCGCGCGCCCAGTTGATCGGCAACGAGGGCGACGGGATGACGATCGCGCTCAAGACGATCTCGGAGGTCGGCCGCGCCGGGATGGCCGCCACCGCGCTCGGCATCCTGCAGGCGTGCTACGACGAGGCGGTGAAGTTCGCGAAGGATCGCACGCTCTACGGGCGTCCGATCGCGCACCTGCAGGCCATCCAGTGGCAGATCGCCGACATCTACGCGGACCTCGAGGCGTCGCGGCTGCTCTGCTACCAGGCCGGCTGGTTGAAGGACGCGGGGCGCGACTGCGCGGTCGAGGCGACGCTCGCCAAGACGTATGTCACCGAGTCGGCCGTGCGCGCGGCGAAGAAGGCCGTCGAGATCCACGGGGGGTGCGGCACCATGCTGGAGTACCCCGTGCAACGCTATTTTCGCGACGCGATGGTCTGCATTTCGGCCGGCGGCACGTCGGAGATCGGAAAGCTGGTGATCTCCCGCGCGGCGCTGGCGTAGAAGAAAGAGTCAGTAGCGAGATCACACTCATGCCACTCCACATCGTCGTCTGCATGAAACCGGTTCCCGATCCCAGGAAGTGGGGCCGGCTCAAACTCGACCCTCACACGATGCTGCTCCAGCGCGATCAGGTGCCGGCCATCGTCAACCCCCTCGACCGCAACGCGATCGAGCAGGCGGTCGTGCTGCGCGAGAAGCACGGCGGCTCGGTGACGCTGGTCACGATGGCGCCGCCCGAGGCCGACGACCAGGTCGGCGAAGCACTGGCGATGGGCTGCGATCGCGCGTGCCTCCTGGCCGATCGCGCGTTTGCCGGCGCCGACACGCTCGCGACCTCGCGCGCGCTGGCGGCCGCCATCCGGAAACTGGGCGCGGTCGACCTCGTGTTCTGCGGCGCCTATTCGGCCGACGGCAGCACCGCCCAGGTCGGGCCGCAGATCGCCGAGTTGCTCGGCGTTCCCGATCTGCCCCAGGCGGTCGCGGTCGAAGTGCGCGGCACGATCGTGCGCGCGCGCTGCCGGGGTGACGCCGGCGACACGGTCTTCGAAGCGGATCTCCCCGTCCTCGTCACCTTCTCCCGTGACGCCAACACGCCGCGGCTGCCGTCGATGCGCGGGATCATGCGCGCGACCGACGACCGCATCCAGCGGTGGACCGCGGGCGATCTCGGCCTGGGCGACGACCTGGTCGGCCTGAAAGGATCGCCGACGCAGATGCTCAACGTCTTCACGCCGCCGTCGGGCAGGAAGGGTGAAGTCCTGCAGGGGACGCCGAACGAAGTCGCGAGCCGCCTGCTGGAGCGGCTCGCGAAGGAGCGAGTCATCTGACCGGACTTTCGCGAGGATCTCATGTCCGTCCATCATCCGATCTGGGTCTACGCCTCACACTCCGACGGCGTCGTTCAACCGATCGCGTTCGAGCTGCTCGGCAAGGCGCGCGAACTTGCGGCAGCCAGTGGCGCCGCGGTGGAAGCGGTCGTCATCGGTCACGGCAACGACGCGTTGCTCGAGCAACTGACCGCCGCCGGCCCGTCGCGGATCTACTCGGTTGACGATGCGCGGTTCGGCAGCTTCTCGTCCTCGCTGTACGCGCACGCGCTGGCCGATCTCGCGTCGCGTCATCAGCCCGATATCCTGCTGACCGGCTGCGACGCCGCGACGGCGTCGCTCGCGGCCCGTGTCGCGGCGCGCCTCGGCACCGGGCTCAGCGCGCATTGCACCGATCTGAGAACCGAACGCAATCTGCTCGTTCAGACCGTGCCCGGCTTCGGCGGGCACCTGATGGCCAACATCGTCTGTCCCGAACGCCGGCCGCAGATGGCGACGGTCACCGCGGGTGTGTTCACGCCCCTCGACCAGCCCGCCCCGCGCGCAAAGATCGTGCGCGAACACGTGGAGATCCCGGCCGGCCTGCGATCGGCACGCGTGCTGGAACGCCGCAAGCGCGAGGCGGCTGGCGCCGATTCGCTGGCCAGCGCGCAGACGGTCGTCGCCGGCGGCTTCGGCGTCGGCTCGAAGGAGGGGTGGACGCTGGTCGAGCAGCTGGCCGGCGCACTGCACGGGGCCGTCGGCGCGACGCGGCCTGCGGTCGACGAAGGGTGGGCCACGGCCGACCAGATGATCGGCGCGAGCGGCAAGTTCATCGCGCCGAACCTGTACGTCGCGGCCGGCATTTCCGGCATGATGCACCACTCGGTCGGCATTCGCGGTTCGAAGGTGATCGTGGCCATCAACGCCGACGCGAAGGCGCCGATCTTCGCCCTTGCCGACTACGGGATCGTCGGGGACGCCGGCGACGTGATGCGCGCCCTCATCCAGCAGCTGACAACCGGCGAAGGAGTCGCTGCGGGCATCAGGCCGCCCGACCACACGAGAACGCCCGACCAGTTCAAGGCGAGCCTGCGCGCCTTGAAACCGAACATGTACAAGCGCGGCAGGCTGATCGAGGATCCCGTGGACGATCCCGCCACCCGGCGGACCATCGCGGGGCACGCGCAGATCTTCGAAGCCGGCCGCGACCCTCGCTACCAGGAGATCGTCACCACCATCTCGCACCTGACCGGCAAGCGGATCTCCCGTTACCTGTCGGTTATCCGGTCGGCCGAGGATCAGGTCGCGAACAGCCGGATGAAGCGCCTGATGTTCCAGCTGACCGGCACGTGCACCGGCGGCCGCTGCGCCGGCTGGGCGGCGCTCAACGCGATGTGGTCCACCACGTGGGACATCGACCACGACCTGGGCACCAACTACCACCAGCGGCTGACTGACTGGCTGATCGGCGCGCAGCAGCGCGACATCACGCTGGCCGGCGCGCTGACGGATCCGAAGGGGCAACGGCGGCTGGGCCCGTCGAAGCAGCCGGATCCCGACATGTACCTGCACATCGTGAAACGAACGCCGGACGGCGTCGTCGTGCGCGGCGCGAAGGTGATGATCTGCGGGACGGCGGCCGCCAACGAGATCTTCGTGATGCCCGGCGTCAGGCTGCGGCGCGAGGACGCCGACTACGCCCTGTCATTCGCCACGCCGAAGGATGCGGCCGGCCTGACCATCGTCGAGGCGCGGCATCCGTCCGACGAGCGGGACTTCGAAGAGGGCTTCGACAACCCGGTCGCGCGCGGCGGCATCACCCAGGCGTACCTCTTCTTCGAGGACGTCTTCGTGCCGCGCGAGCGGCTGTTCATGTGCGGCGAGTACGGCTACGCGAACGAGGCGGTGTTCCGCTTCACCCTGCCCTATCGCTCCGCGATCGGTGCCTGCGTGGCCGGCCAGGGAGACGTGATGGTTGGCGCCTCGGTGCTGATTGCCCGGGCGAACGGCCTCGACGAGAAGGTGTTCCGCGACAAGCTGACGCAGATGATCGTGAACAACGAGACGACGTTCGGCGTCGGCCTGGCGGCGGCGGTCATGGGCAAACAGCATCCCTCGGGCAGTTGGCTGCCGGATCCCGTGCTCGCGCACACCAACAAGGTGCACGTGGCGACGCTGCCCTACGAGACGAAGCGCCTGACGCAGGAGATCGCGGGGGGCATCGCGGAAACCGGCTGCATGCCGTCGTATCGCGACCTGGTCGACAGCGGCTACGGCCACCTGATCCAGAAGTACCTGAAGGCGAATTCCCCGGCCGAGACGCGGATGCGCATCGCGCGGCTGATCGAGTGGCTGACGCTGGGTGCCGGCGTGCCCGGCTGCATGCACGGCGGCGGATCGCCGGACGGCGCGAAGATGGTGGTGTTCAGCCAGGCAGACGTGGCCGCCATGATCGATGCGGCCAGACGCGTCGGAGGGATTTCGGATATTTCGCTGTCGGCGCCGCCCGGGAAGTAGGAGCACGGCTCTCAGGCGCTTTCAATCGCTGCTTCGACGAGCACCGGCGACAGAACGGCCACGAGGTCGCGCGGCGCGATGCCGACCAGGAACCCGCGGCTGCCGCCGTTGACGTATATCAGCGGCAGATCGAGAATCGTCTTCTCCATGTAGACCGGCATCGGCTTGCGCGTGCCGAACGGCGACGTGCCGCCGACCAGATACCCCGAATGCCGGTTGGCGACGTCCGGCCTGCAGGGCGACACGCTCTTCGTCCCGATCGTGCGCGCCAGTTGCCTGGTCGACACCTCTCGATCGCCGTGCATCAGCACGACGAGCGGCCGACCGACCTCATCCTCCATGATGAGCGTCTTGACGACGGCGTGCTCATCCACGCCCAGCTCGCGCGCTGACGTGCGCGTGCCGCCGTGTTCCTCGTACCGATAGCGATGTTCGCTGAACGGGATCCCGCGCGCGCGCAACAGGCGTGTGGCGGGAGTCGAAGGTGAGCTGTGTTTCGGCATGACCGCCCTGCCTGCCTGGCCGGGGCCCCGGCACCTGGCGGCTCGAGTCTTGCACCGGCGGTGAAGGCCGGCAACTGATTATGTGGGATCCGGGATGGACGCTCGCCACGGTCATCGCCTGCGCCGCCGCGGCAGGCTTGATGGCGGCAGTCGTCCTCGCTGTGCTGATCGAACACCTCGGTTGAACGCCAGACGACATCACGTGAGCGACGAAGCGGAGCGGGGCGTGGGCCCGCGCGAGCGAGGAGCCCGGCGGGGTGCCGCCCTCGACGTTGCTCGGGGTACCCCGAGCTCGTCGCCCTTCGACTACGCTCAGGGCGACCCTGAGGTTCTCCAAGGGTCGAAGGGCAGGGGTCCCCGCCGCTCAGGAAATGCTCGCCGTCCGAATTTCAGCCGTTGCGTTCGTCCGCGCGACGGGTCTACAATCCAACGTTCCCTGCAGACCTTCATGCTCGATCATGTCGTGTTGCTCGTCGAGGATGATCCCGATACGCGCGAAATGTACGCGACGTTCCTGGGATCGGTCGGCTACCGCATTGTCCAGGCAGCGAACGGCAGGGCCGCGCTGGATGCCGCCAGACATGCCAGTCCGGACATCGTCGTCACCGATCTCGCGATGCCGGTGATGGACGGCTTCTGCCTGACGCGCGAACTGCGCGCGCGTGCGGCAACCCGCTCGGTGCCGATCATCGCCGTCACCGGTCACCGCGTCCCATCCACGCCGCAGTTGGCGCGCGAAGCAGGATGCTGCTGCCTGTTCACGAAACCGTTCCTGCCCGATTCGCTCCTCGACGCCGTTCGCTCGGTGCTCGACGCCTGTCCGCGCAGCTGCGCGCCGGGTGGCGATCATCGGTGCTGCCCGATCATGGCGTCCCTGCAGTAGACGTCCAATCCGGCTGCAGCCGTATCCCACATCACCCGCCGACCGGTCCGGCTGTTGCCCTGACGGCACGCTGTCAGCGCAATTTGAATTCGACCTTCACCGTCAGGATCACCGGCACGGGCACGTTGTTGAGGCGCGTCGGCGTGAACACCCATTGCCGCACGGCCTCGAGCGCCGCCGCGTCGAGCAACGGCACCGAATTGACGACCCGGGCGTCCTGCACGGTCCCGGTGGTCGAAATGATCGCCTCGATCACCACCGTTCCCTCGACACGGGCGGAGGCGGCCATCGGCGGATACACCGGCGCCACATGGTGAATCTTGCGAGGCATGGCGATGTCCCCGCCGGGTTTGAGCGGCCCGGTCGCCTTCACCGGCGGCGGAGGCGGCGGCAGCTCGCGCGCGCTCAGCGCTTGGCCGACACCGATGATCCCCGGCACTTCGCCGAGCGGAAGATCTGGTATCTGCGCCGCCATCCTGTCGATGCCGACATCTTGCGGGATTCCCATGGGCGCCACGAGAGGCGCTACCGGCTGATCCGGCAATTCGAGTCTTGCGTGCCCCGATGCCGGCGGCACTTTCGGCACGACGACGACCGGCGTCGACGGAAGCTGCAGGACGGTCGGCACGTGCGGCGTGGGAAGCTCGTCGGTAGTGGCGACGAGCGGGATGGTGACGACTGCAACCAGAAGCGCGGCGTGGAAGACGATCGACAGCGGCACCGCACCGAGGCGACGAGCGGTCGATCGGCGACGGACGGCGACCGTACGGAACAGTTCGGCCGGCATCACGCACCTCCTGCCTTCAGCCCGACGCGCCGCGGCACTGCCGGGCTCGCGGCGTTCGTCGGCTGCGTGGACGGGTTCCTGAGGCGGCGCGCGCTACCTGCTCATCTCTTTCGTAGTGTTGGACACCGGGGAACCGGGCCGGTTCCCGCCCGAGCTTCCGGCCCGGCATTGGGTGGGCCGCAACGTGGTTCGACGCGGCTCGGACGCCCTGGGCTTGTCGCCCTTCGACTGCGCTCACGGCGACCCTGAGGTTCTCGATGGGTCGAAGGGCGCGCCAGCCGCGTTGGGGTGCCCGGCGTGGACTTCTTCTTGCACAATGCTGGGCGGAACCGTGGAGCATGTGCGTGCCAAGGAGGACCAAAGTGCGAACCGTCGTACTTTCTTCAGTGATCCTCGCGTTCGCCGCGGTTGGTGTTGCCCAGGCCGCGGTCGGCCAGAGCGAACAGAAGCGCGTGGAGAATGCCGCCGGCGTGCTTCGGGACATGACTGACGTCCCCGCTGATGTCTGGCAGCGGGCGGACTGCGTGATCGTCATTCCGTCGATGAAGAAGGCCGCGTTCATGTTCGGGGGCGAGTACGGGAAGGGCGTCGCCAGCTGCCGGACGCCGACCGGGTGGAGCGCCCCGGCCTTCTACGAGATTGAAAAAGGGAGCTGGGGATTGCAGATCGGCGGGCAGACGGTCGACCGCGCTCGACGGGTGGGAGACGATCCGCCTGCTGAAGGGCCGGTTGCGCACGCGCGCCATTCCGATCATTGCGCTCACCGGCGACACGAAGGAGGAAGACCTGAAGCTGGCCAGGAACGCCGGGTGCGACCAACTGCTGCTCAAGCCCTGTCTGCCCGAAGTCGTCTGCACGCAGGTGCGGCGCCTGCTCCGCCTCGCGAGCGTGTAGCCGCCGTGCAGGGGCAACGTGCACGGTGCGACGCGTGCTGCGCACGCTGCACCCTGCGCGCAGCACATCGCACGTCCAGCTATGCCGCGGTCGTCTGGCCGACGAGACGCAGCGCTTCCCGCACGGCGCCGACGGCGTCTTCGGCGTAGCCGTCCGCGCCGATTTCGTCGGCCCACTGCCGGCTGACCGGCGCGCCGCCCACCATCACCTTCACACGATCGCGCAGCCCGGCGATCCGCAACGCCTCGATGATCGACCGTTGCACCGTCATGGTCGTTGTCAGCAGCGCGGACAATCCCACGACGGTCGCGCCCGTCTCCTTGACCTTCGCGATGAACTGCTCGGCCGGCACGTCCACGCCGAGGTCGTGCACCGCGAACCCGTTGGCCGAAAGCATCGTCGCGACCAGCGTCTTGCCGATCTCGTGAATGTCGCCCTGCACCGTTCCGATGATCACCGTGCCGGCCGCCTTCACCACCTGGTGCCGCGACCGCAGTTCCGGTTCCAGGCGCGCCGTTGCGCGCTTCATCGCCATGGCGGCGACAATCAGGTTCGGCAGGAAGTATTCTCCTTCCGAGAACTTCTGTCCGACGATCCGCATGCCGGGCAACAGCCCGTCATCGAGAATGGCCATCGGATCGACGCGGCCGGCCAGGGCCTGCTCGGTCAGGTCGAGCGTCAGGTCCGGTTCGCCGTCCACGATGCTCGTGGTGATCTTCTTTAGAATCTCGTTCGCCATGTGACGCGCTCCATTGTGTGATTGGCGGAGCCCCCTGCACCCCGGCAAGCTCGGTCGCTGGTGGGGCCCCTGCGCCCCACTCCGCTCTCTCGCGTCGGAACCTCCTGGTCCCGGCCGAAGGCTGAACGCACCGAATGCGGCGCCTAGACGCCCAGCGCCTGGTCGGGCAGCGGAGGCAACTCGTTCATGCCGAACGTGCGCGCCGCGGCGGTGGCAATCGATCGCAGCTCGCGCCGGACGTCGGCGGGAACGCCGACCGGCTTGTACGACGCGATCAGCTGCCTGGCCCGATCGCGCGCCCGCTCGAAGGCCGACTTCGATCCCTTCGTCTGCCACGCGTCGAGCGAGCCGCGATCGATGACGGCCGACGGCAGGTAGAGTTCCTTGCTGAACCACTTGAGCGTGTGCGTCTCGGCCAGGTAGTCGGCGCGGTGGCCGAGCTTGCGCATCAGGGTGAGGGCGATCGGATCCTCGCGCGCCTGGATGCCGAGGATCAGCCGCTTGGCCATGCCGATCGCCTCGGCGTCGATGACGAGCTTCTCGAGGCTCTGGCAGCTCTCGAAGTCCATCATGCCGGCACCCGACACCATGTTGACGCCCGCAAGCGCGGCGAGCATCGTGCCGCCCGCCGATTCGAGGCCGCACTGCGCATCGACGATTTTCGCGTCGCTCATGCCGAGATACGCGTGCGTCGGCAGGCCGAGGGTCTTCCCCACCTGGGTGTAGGCACAGTCGATCAGCCACGTGCCCACGTCGCCCATCGGCGTGGTGCCCTCGCGCATGTCGAAGGCGGCGGGGGATCCGCCCCAGACAATCGGCGAGCCCGCCTTGGCGAGCTGGTGGATGGTGACGCCGCTCAGGCACTCGGCGGTGTGCTGGACGACGGCGGCGGCCAACGTCACCGGCGAGGTGGCGCCCGCCAGTGGCATCGAGACCAGCTCGGCCGGGATGCCATGCCGCGCGCAGTCGATCATGTTCTGGCACGTGAGGTCGCTCCACAGCAGCGGCGGCGACGGGCAGCAGTCGAACACGGCAACCGGCCGCTCGGCCAGCGCCTCCTGGCCGCCCGCCATCGCGAGCAGCATCTCGCGCATCGTCCACCAGGTGTCCTTGCGGAAGGCCCCGGTGACGATCGGCTTGCGGATGAAGTTGAGGGCCAGGTAGAGGCGGTACAAATCGCCGATCTCGGGCGGCACGTCCGCGCAGATGACCGCGGTGCTCTGCGCGTCGATCTGCGGCAGCATTTCGACCAGCTTCACCAGGTTCACGAAGTCGCCGGTGAGGGCGGGGCGCTGTCGGCCGGTGTCGGAATCGAGAATCGTGATCGCCGCCGACCCGGGATCGAACTGGACGTCGTCGCCTCCGTAGTGCACGACCGGGCGGCCGTCGAACGTGTGGAGGTAGAACTCCTCGGGCGCCGTTTCGAGCGCGCGCCGCACGATCTTCTCCGGGAGCCGGACGATACGGTTCCCGCGATCGACGGTGGCACCCGCGCCAGCCAGCAGATCGAGCGCTTCGTCGTTGTGGACCCTGACGCCCGGGTCCATCAGCAGTTGGAATCCTTCCCCGACGATCCGGTCCACCAGGTCGTCGGCGAGCAGTTTCAGTGTGGGTCGCATGTCCTCCTCGCAATCAACCGTTCACGGCTGACGGTCAACAGCCGGTCACCTGTCAGCTGTCGACCGGCGACTGTCGACCGGCTTCCCGGAGCACCAGCGCGGCGGCAAACGTCTCGGTGAATCGCGGATCGCCGGTCAGGTCGACGTGCTCGACACGCGCGGCCAGCGACTCGGCGGCCCGCCGTCGTTCCACCGACACGACCAGCTGGCGCGCGCCGGCCCCCGCCGCATTCCCCACCTGGCGGAACCGGCTCGCCGGCAGATCCGGCAGCATGCCGAGGCGACGCGCGCTCGACAGGTCGATGTAGCTGCCGAACGCCCCCGCCACGACCACCTCGTCTATCGACTCCTCACGAATCCCGACGCGCGCCATCAGCAGATCGATGCCGGCGCGGATGGCCGCCTTCGCCAGCTGGATCTCGGTGACGTCGTGCCTCGTGAGGAGCAGCTCGCGATTCTGTCCCGTCGACTCCGCGGGCGCAAGCACGAAGACCCGATCGTCGCCGCGCAGGGCGACCAGCGGGTGGTCGCGCCTGAACGCGCCGTGCCGGTCGAGCGCTCCGTGTGAGGCGAGCTCGGCGACCGCGTCGAGCACGCCGGAACCGCAGATACCGATCGCCGGCCGGCCGCCGATCGTCTGACAACGAACGTCGTTGCCGACGATCCGCACCCGCTCGATCGCACCCGCGACCGCGCGCATGCCGCAACCGATGTGCGCTCCCTCGAAGGCCGGCCCCGATGCGCACGAGCACGTGACGATGCGGCCGCCGGTGAGAATGCTGATCTCGGTGTTGGTGCCGATGTCGATGACCAGGCGCGTGCGGCCCGCCGCAGGGGCGCCGACGGCAACGAGCGCGGCGACGTGATCGGCGCCAACGTAACCGGCGATGTTCGGCGGGAGGTACACGCGCGCACCCGGCGCGACGCGCAACCCCAGATCCCGCGCCGCAAGCGTCACGGCGCCGGTCACGGCCGGCACATACGGGGCGCGGCCGAGCTGGGCAACGGGAAACGCGCACGCAAAGTGGTGCATCGCGGTGTTGCCGACCAGCACGGTGTCGACGACCGAGCAGGTCGGCGCCGACATCGTCGCGCAGAGCCGCGCGATCAGTCCGTTGAGCGCCTCAACGAGGACCTCGTGAAGCGCCTGCGCGCCACCGGGCGTCCGGTCGGCGTACGCGATCCTGCTGACCACGTCCTCGCCGTAGGTCACCTGGGGGTTGATCTCGCCCTCGGACGCGATTGTGCGGCTCGAGGCGAGGTCCACGAGGTAGCCGGCAATCTTCGTCGTCCCGACATCGGCGGCGAACCCGAAGAGCCGCGTGCCCGGCGGCAGGCAGGCCACGGCGCCTTCCTCTCCGAGCGCGACGCGCAGTCGCCACTCGCCCGCGCGAAGCGTGTCGGGCATTTGCGCGATGACCGGCTGCTCGAGTCGCCCGATCCGCTCGCCCGCCGCGCTGCACGCGTCGCGAAGCCGGTCGACATCCGATCGCAGGTCGTCACGGTGCGGTCGAGGCACGCAGACATCGACGGCGCGTACCGGCTGAGCGCCGGCGACGATCCCGCTCTCCAGCGCGGTCGACTCCAGCTGCAGTCGCTGCTCCGTCCCGACCGACTCGGCCGGCACGTCGACGACGAGGTCGCCGCGGGCGCACACCTGGCAGGCCAGGCGATCGCCGGCGTCGATATCGCAGCCGCGTAGCACCTCGCGTTCGTGCACGGATGGCGGGGACGCCTCACCGCGCACGACGCGCACCCGGCAGCTTTCGCAGAGGCCCGCTCCCCCGCACACCGAGAGCAGGCCGAGGCCCGCCGCGCGTGCCGCGTCCAACACTGTTGCGCCGGGCGGGACGCACACCCGCCGGCCGAACGGCTGGAACTCCACCGTCACGGTGGCCGTTGCGAGATCGCGATCAGGCATGGTCCGGCCGGAACGTGCAGCGGTCGCCGACCCCGCAGGTCGGGCACGACGTCCGTGCCCGCACACGAGGCCCGACGCCGACGACGAACGACAGCGTTTTACGGGGGATCATCTGCCCGCCGGACGTCAGCACGACGCCCAGGCGCGCGGGATCGACGAGGGCGAACAGCTGGCGCTGCGCCTCGCGCAACGGCCAGCCGATCATACCCGGCGACAGCGGCCCGGTCACGCAGTTTCCCTCGGCGGCCGCCTCCTGCGCGATCTCGTCACACACCCCGGCCGCAAGCCGTTCGCAAGCGCCGGAACCGAGCCCATCGAGGGCAAGTGCAAGCAGCGGATCGGTCGCGAGCAGGCAGGACACGCGACGATCGAGTCCCGCGCCGAGGGTGCATACCACGGCCACCGCGCGTTCGGCGCCGTCGAGCGCCTGCGCGATCGCCTCGCCTTCGAGCGACGCCGCCGGGAGCTCGACGGCGACGGACGTGCGCCCGAGGATGCGACCGGCGGCGCTGATGAATCGCGGCCGGATGAGGTCGGTACCCTGCTCGACGGCGTCCTGCGCGGCCGCGAGCACTCGCTCGTGCGGCCGCGTGCGGGCCCGCAGGCCCTGCCCCTTCAGGGCGAGGTCGACGTCAAGGGTAATCGTGCGCGTGCCGAGGACCGGCGCAGCGAGGTTCACGCGCCGCCATGCTACTAGCGCCCGGCCAGATCCGCAACTGCGCTGACCAGTTCGATCGGCTCGACCGGCTTCGGCAGGTGCATCTCGAAGCCCGCGTCCAGGGCGCGGCGGCGATCTTCCGGCCGCGCGTACGCGGTGAGGGCCACGGCGTGCATGTCTGCCTGCGGCCCGCCGCGGATCCGCCGGATGAGCGAGTAGCCGTCCTCGCCCGGCATGCCGATGTCGGCCACGAGCACGGCCGGCCTGAACGTCTCGACCGACTCGAGGGCGTCGCGCACGGAGGCAGCCGTGCGCACGACGGCGCCGTGCTGCCGAAGGATCGCCGCGAGAAGGTCGCGGGCATCGGCCTCGTCATCCACGACCAGCACCGTGACGCCGCGCAATTCCTCGGTCGGTTCGGCGCCGACGGCAACGTCTCCCGTCGCGCCGCGATCGTCGGCCGGCCGCATCGCGGTGCGAATCGGAATCCGCACGGTAAAGGTGGAGCCCCTGCCGATTCCCGGGCTCTCGGCTTCCACCGTGCCGCCGTGGAGTTCGACGAGGTGCCGGACAATGGCGAGACCGAGACCGAGGCCGCCGTGCGTTCGCGTCGACGTGCTGTCTGCCTGGCGGAAACGGTCGAACACGTGCGGGAGAAAGTGTGGAGTGATGCCGATGCCGGTGTCGTGCACGCGCAGCACCACTTCCCCGCCCTGACGTTCCAGGTCGACGTCGATGCGGCCGCCCGGCGGCGTGAACTTGGTTGCGTTCGACACCAGGTTCCAGACGATCTGCTGCAACCGCCCGGGATCCCCGACGATCGGCTCCAGACGCGCGACATTGCAGTGGACCTGGATCCCCTTGGCTTCCGCGGCCGGCCGGATCGCGGTGACCGCCGAGTCGATCAGGCTGCCGAACTCGACGTGCTGCAGGTTGAGCCGCAGGCTGCCGGTGATGACGCGCGACACGTCGAGCAGATCCTCGACAATCTGCGCCTGTGCCAGCGCGTTGCGCTCGATCGTGGAGAGCGCCTTTTCCCGCGTCGTCGGGTCGAGGGGCCGGCTGCGCAGCATGCGGGCCCAGCCAAGGATCGCGTTGAGCGGCGTCCGGAGTTCGTGCGAGAGCGTCGCGAGGAATTCGTCCTTCTGGCGATTCGCCTCTTCCGCGGCCTCCTGCGCCTGGCGCGCCTCCCCGTAGAGGCGCAGGTTGTCGACGGCGGTCGCCGCCCGCCGCGCCACGTGCTGGGCGAAATCGAGATCGTCGCCCGTATACGTGCGGTCGCTCTCGGTGACCAGGAACACCATTGCGCCGAGCACGCGGCCGCGCGCGACCAGCGGGATCACCATGTAAGCGCGCGGCCCGACTGCCCGGATCAGTTCCTCGCTCTCGGGGCTCGGCTTCCGGGTGCCGGGCTGCGACCCGCTCTCGACCAGATCACCCCGCCCGGGCCGCCCCGTGCGCACCGCGTTCCACAACGCGCGCCCGACGAGGCTCGTCACGCCATCCGTCTGATCGAGCCGCTGCAGCAGCGCGGTCTTTTGCGGCCTCACGTGCGCAATGGCCAGGCGGTGTGCCGAGTCCGCTTCCTCCAGATCTATGAAGCACGCGTCGCCGAGAGCCGGCAGCGCCAGGCGGGCCAGCCCCGTGAGCGCCGCCTGGTAGTCGAGCGATGCCAGCAGGAATTGGCTGATCTCGGCGAGCAGGGCGAGCCGGCCGTGGGCTTCTTCCGCCTCGACGTGGGCGCGTTCCGCCTCCAACCGCCGCTCGCGCTCCAGGTCACCCTCGGGCAAGCCCAGGAGATCGTCGGGCCGCTCGCCGCTGGTGCGGAGTGCTGGTTTCTGCATGGTTGAAGGACGACTCATCGCCGTCTCAGCGTCGGCAGCGCAAGCGGAGGAGGCAACTCATCGGTGGCCAGGCGCACCGTCACGCCTTCAAGGCGTGCAAGACGCGTGCTTGACAGCGCGAGCCGGCGCCGGATCGAAGCGCCGGCTGCGGCAGAAGGCTTGCTGGAATGCCGTGTGGCAGGTTCCTGTCCCACATTCGGAGCTACAGCGCCAGCGAGGTGAGCGTGGGTGGTCTGACACGATGGCTCTTCGGGTTCTTCCTGTCCACCTGGGGCGTCGCGGTGCTGGCAGCGCTCGACTCGTCGATTGTCTTCTCCCTGCCGTTCGCCATCGATGCCGCCGTCATCATCCTTGCCGCCCAGCATCGCGACCTCTTTTGGCTGTATCCGCTGATCGTGGTCCCCGCTTCGCTGGGCGGTGCCGCCATCACCTACTGGATCGGCTGGAAGATCGGGGAAGAGGGACTGCACCGCTTTGTTCCCCGTCGGCGCCTCGACCGCGTTCACAACCGCGTGCGGCACTCCGGTGCCTTCGCGCTCGCCGCTTTGGACCTCATTCCTCCTCCGTTTCCGTTCACCCCGATCGTCCTCGCCGCCGGCGCACTCGACGTGGCGCCTCGCTGGACGCATCGGTTTCCGGGCGCATCTGACATTGCTTCAAACGTGTCGTACACTCGCGCGATGCGGTCCAAGTCCCAATCGCGGTCGCAGTTGCGCTCGCCCTCGGCCTCACCTTCACCCTCCAGGAAAGACGAGGCGCGGCAATCACACGACATCACGGTGGACACAGCGTGTCCGCTCGACTGCCCCGACTCCTGCAGCCTGTCGGTGAAAATCAACGCCGGCCGCGTCGTGAGCCTCGACGGCTCCCGGCGTCAGCCGACCACCGGTGGATACATCTGCGCCAAGGTCAGGCGATTTGCCGAGCGCGTGCACGGCGAGGCGCGCGTCCCGCATCCTCTCATGCGGACGGGAGCAAAGGGACAGGCGGCGTTCGCCCGCATCAGTTGGGAAGAGGCCCTGGGCGCCATCGCGCGCGCGCTGCTGAAAGTGCGCGAGCGATGGGGCGGTGAAGCCATCCTTCCCTTCTCGTACGGCGGCTCGAACGGTCTCGTCTCGCAGGACACGACCGATGCCACGCTGTTCCGCCGGCTCGGCGCGTCGCGGCTGCTCCGCAACGTCTGCGCGGCCCCGACGGGTGCGGCGTTCGAGGGACTCTACGGAAGGATGCCGTCGGTCGCCTACGACGACTATCCCGACGCGCGCCTGATCGTGGTCTGGGGCGCCAATCCTTCGACCTCGGGCATCCACCTGGTGCCGTACATCCGCGAGGCGCAGCGCCGTGGCGCACGGCTGGTGGTCATCGACCCGCGCAGCACGCCGCTCGCGCGTCTCGCCGATCTTCACCTCGCCGTCCGGCCGGGCACCGACATCGTCGTGGCGCTGGCGGTGCACCGGTTCCTGTTCGAGGAGGGCGGAGCGGACCTCGAGTTCCTCGAGCGCCATGCGCGCGGCGCGGACCGGCTGCGCGCCCGTGCGTGGGAATGGCCGGTGGAACGGGCGGCGGATGTCTCGGGCCTGGCGGCGGACGATCTGCGCCGCTTCGCCGAGTTGTACGCAACCGGCTCGCCGGCGGTCATCCGCTGCGGCTGGGGCATCGAACGCAACCGCAACGGCGGCAACGCGGCGCTCGCCATCCTCGCGTTGCCGGCCGTGGCCGGCAAATTCGGCGTCCGCGGCGGCGGGTACTCGATGAGCAGTTCAGGGGCCTGGAAGATCGATCGCAGTCGTTGGGTTGGCGCGCAGGAACCGGCCACGCGGACGGTGAACATGAATCGGCTTGGCCGCGCCCTGACCGAGCTGACCGACCCGCCGATCAAGGCGCTGTTCGTCTACAACTGCAACCCGGCTGTGACGATGCCCGATCAGAACCGGGTCGTGCGCGGGCTGCAGCGGGACGACCTCTTCACTGTCGTCTTCGACCAGGTGTTCACCGACACCGCGCTCTACGCGGACATCGTCCTGCCCGCAACGACGTTTCTCGAGGGGTACGACGTGGCGCGCGCCTACGGGCCGCTGAGCCTTCAGCTCGTGCAGCCGGTCGTCGATTCCGTCGGCGAGGCGCGGCCCAACTCGCAGGTGTTCGGCGAGCTGCTGACGGCGTGCGACCTGAACGGCGACGGTGAGCCACAGGGCGAGCTCGACGTGTTGATGCACGTGCTCGACGGCCTCGAAGGCAACGCCGCCGCACAGTTGCGCGAGGCGTGTTTCGCGGTGCCCGAGTGCGGCCGGACGCCGGTGCAGTTCAAGGACGTATTCCCGGCCACGCCGGATGGCCGAATCGATCTGTTTCCCGCAAGCCTCGCGGCACAGGCCGGCGGCCAGCTCTACGTGTTCGCGCCTGATCCGGCGACCGAACGGCACCCGCTCGCGTTGATCTCGCCGGCGTCCGACAGGACGATCAGCTCGACGCTCGGCGAACTGTCGCGGCCAGAGGTGCGGCTGTTGATGCACCCGACCGATGCGTCGGCACGCGGACTCGAGGACGGGGACGTGGTGCGGATCGCCAACGATCTGGGCGAAGTGCAGTGCCCGGTGAGCGTGGCGCCCGCGGTGCGCCCGGGAACGGTGGTGCTGCCGAAGGGATTGTGGCGCAAGAACACTCGCAATGGATCGACCGCGACGGCGCTGGTGGCCGACGATCTGACCGACTTCGCCGGCGGCGCGTGCTTCAACGACGCCAGAGTGGAAGTGACCCTCCTCACCCGCCGGACGCAGTGACCACAGGCCGGCGGTCAGACGTTCGGACCTCGGACCCCTGTCATTTCCCCGACGACGCGATCTCGCCGATGATCGCGGCGGTGACTTCCGAGCAGGACGCGGCGGTGACGCGAAGCGGCCCGGCGAGATCCGGCGTGCAGCACCGGCGGGCAAGGGTCGCGTCAACCGCCTCTTCGATCGCGCGCGCCTCGGCTTCCGCACGCACCGCGTAGCGCAGCAGCATCGCCGCCGAGAGAATGGCGCCGATCGGATTGGCGATGTCGCGGCCGGCGAGCGATGGCGCCGAGCCATGCACCGGCTCGAAGAGCGGCGGCCCGTCGCCGAGGCTCGCCGACGGCAGCAGCCCCAGGGATCCGGTCAGGCCGCCGGCCTGATCGGAGAGGATGTCGCCGAACAGGTTCTCGGTGAGAATCACGTCGAACCGAGCGGGTTCGAGCACGAGAGCGAGCGCGCACGAATCGACGTACTGGTGTTCGAGCCGAATGGAGGGATGACGCGCGGCCACGCGCTCGACCGTCGCGCGCCAGAGCCGCGACGTTTCCAGCACGTTCGCCTTGTCCACCGACACGACGCGGCCGCGCCTGCCGGCCGCCTCGCGGAATGCCACGTCCGCAATCCGTTCGACCTCGGCCGACGAGTAGCGCATCGTGTTGAACGCCTGCTGCCCGTCGGCCGACTGGCCACGGGGCTCGCCGAAGTACAGGCCGCCGGTCAGCTCGCGCACGATGAGAAGATCGAGTCCCGCGACGCGATCGGCGCGAAGCGGGCTGGCAGCCTGAAGGCTCGGCCAGATACGAACCGGCCGCAGGTTCGCGAAGACGCGCAGTTCGCGCCGCAGTTCGAGAAGGCCCGATTCCGGCCGGGACCGGGCCGGGTGGCGATCGAAAGCGGGGTCGCCGACCGCGCCCAGCAGGACCGCGTCGGCGTCGCGACACGCGGTCAGCGTACCGGCGGGCAACGGTGTGCCTTCGGCCCGCAGCGCCGCGCCGCCGATCGGCCGATGGTCGAAGCAGAAGGCGTCGCCGAAGCGACGGGCGACGGCGACAAGCGTTCGCACCGCGGCGCCGGTGACCTCGGGACCGACCCCGTCGCCCGGCAGCACGACGATCCGCGTCGTCACCGCCGGCGCGCTCCGACGGCTGCGTTCACGCGCGTTCTCTCCTGTACCGTGACGGCGAACACGGCACCACGTGGGCCGCGTTCACCCTGCGCACGATATCATGCAGGTCGCGGTCGGTGATGGTCTTCTGCGCATCGGCGAGCACGACCATCGCGCGGTAGACGCGATCGAGTTCCACGCGGCCGAGCGAATGGCCAATCTCTTCGCATCGAATCCTGACCGCGTGGCGCCCGGAATGCTTGCCGAGCACCAGCGTCGTGGCCGGGACCCCGACATCCTGCGGCCGCATGATTTCATAGGTCCGCCGGTCCTTCAAGACGCCATCCTGGTGAATGCCCGCCTCGTGCGCGAACGCGTTGCGTCCAACGATGGCCTTGTTCGGCTGTACGCCCTGGCCCGTCAAATCGGCCAGCCGCTGGCTCGCCCCATAGATCCCCGCGGTGTGGACGCCTGTCCGAAACGGCAGCACGTCGCCGCGGACGCGCATCGCCATCACCACCTCTTCAAACGACGCGTTGCCCGCCCGCTCCCCGATGCCGTTGATCGCGACTTCCACCTGCCGCGCGCCCCCGCGTACGGCGGCGAGCGTGTTCGCCGTCGCCATGCCCAGGTCGTCGTGGCAGTGCGTGCTGAAAATCGCGCGATCAGCGTTCGGCACGCGGCCACAGATCGCCGCAAAGAACGCGAAGATCTCCTCGGGCGTCGAATAACCGACGGTGTCGGGCAGATTGACCGTCGTGCAGCCGGCATCGATGACGGCCTCGATGACCCGGCAAAGGAAATCGATCTCGCTTCGCGTGGCATCTTCCGCCGAGAACTGCACGTCGTCGGTATGGCGCCGCGCTTGGCGCACAGCGTTAACCGCCGCTTCGAGACACTGCTCGCGGGTGAGGTGCAGCTTCCGTTCGAGGTGCAGGTCGGAGGTGGCGATGAAGGTGTGAATGCGGGCGCGTTCGGCCGGCGCGAGCGACCAGGCGGCACGCTCGATGTCGGCCGGACACGCGCGGGCCAGGGCGGCGATCACGGGACGCCTGATGTTCGCAGCGATCAGCCTCACCGCTTCGGCGTCGTCGTCTGAGGCGATCGGAAAGCCCGCCTCGACGATGTCGGCGCCCAGTTCGTCCAACTGGCGTGCCATCTCGAGCTTCTCGTCGGTGCGCAGCGAAAACCCCGGTGCTTGCTCGCCATCTCGCAGCGTGGTGTCGAAAATCGCAACACGGCTCTCGGGCATGCGGACTCCTCTGAAGTTGAGGTCGCGGTTGTACGCCCGCGGGGCCGTTGAGTCAAATTTATAATTATTACATTTTCATCAATGATTGTTATGATGTCCGCACTCGCGCGACACGGCGCGGCGCCTCCCGCCATTCAAACAATGAATCTCGCCGAGCTCAAGGTGTTCCTCACCGTCGCGGCCGAGCGCAGCTTCTCGCGCGCCGCGACCCGGCTGTACCGCACGCAACCGGCAATCAGCCAGGCGGTTCGGCGGCTCGAGGCCGATCTGGGCGAGCGGCTGTTCGATCGGACGTCGAAGCACGCGAAGCTGACGGAGGCCGGGCGGCTGCTGGAGGAGTACGGGCTACGCCTGCTGCGTCTGGCGGAGGAGACGGAAGGCGCGGTGCGCGACCTGCGCGATCTGCGGCGGGGCCGCGTCCTGGTCGGCGCGAACGAGGCGGGCGTGCACGCGCTGCTGCCGATCCTCGGCCGGTTTCAGGCCTCGGCGCCGCGCATCCACGTGGACGTGCGGCGCGTGGCGACGCGGCAGATTCCGGCCGAGGTGATCGACGGCAGCCTCGATTTCGGCGTCCTCACGTTCAATCCCGGCGACCGCCTGCTGCATTCCGTGCGCGTGGGCAGCGACGACATCGTGCTGCTCGTGCCGCGGCAGCATCGCCTGGCGCACCGGAAGCGGGTGCGCATGGGAGATCTCACGCGGGAGCGCATCATCGCCCACAACGATCCCTCGCCGGCGCGCGACCGCGTGCTCCGCTCGTTCGAACAGCGGCACCTGCCGCTCGACATCCACATTTCGCTGCCGAGCCTGGACGCCATCAAGCGGGCGGTCGAACTCGGCATGGGCGTCGCGCTGCTGCCCCGCCGGTGTGCAATCGCGGAGATCGGCACCCAACGGCTGGTCGCGGTGCCGGTGGCGCAGTTGCGTTGGCCCCGGCAAGTGCGCCTGGTTTTCAGGGCCACCGGCGACCGCTCGCGCGCCGCGTCGAGCTTTCTGAAGACCGCGCGGGAATGGGCAGGGGAAGAGGACCGGTAGTCCGAGGGTCTGACTTCGAACGTCGCATTCTATTCGAAGCCGCCAAGATACGGCAGCCGGGCGGCCAGATCGCGAACCTCTCCGAACTCTGCGAGCAGCAACCCGGTGGCATCCCAGGCGCCGTCGAGGAACGCCTGGCGAACCGAACCGGGAAGTTCCACGCGCTCGCACAGCCGAGCGGCGTGCACCGTCATCTGCCGTAGATCCACGACGACGACCTCGCGTGGCTGGCGTTCGACCAGATCCATCAGCGCGTCGATGGCGTCAGCGGCCGCGACCAGGCAAGGGATGCCAAGCGAGGCGGCGTTTCCACAGAAGATCTCTGCGAACGATTCGCCGACGATCGCCCGGATGCCGCGGCGAAGCAGGCCTTGCGGCGCGTGTTCCCGCGAGGAGCCGCAGCCGAAATTGCGGTTCACGACGAGGATGGCCGCGGCCCCGGCGTCTGGACTGTCGAACGGATGGATCTCGCCGCGCGTCGCGCAGGCCTTCCGGTCGTCCTCGAACACGTGAGCGCCAAGCCCCTCGAAGGTCAGCGCGCGCAGGAATCTGGCGGGCATGATTCGATCCGTGTCGACGTCGTCGCCGCGCAAGGCCAGCGCCGTGCCCGCCACCTGGGAGATGGGTCCCACGACCGGCATACCCGTCATCGTGTCTCCTCCGTGGCCCTGGGCCTTGCACCTTGGCCCTCGGCCCGACAAGCCCTGAAGTACAAGCCCTGAAGTCTGAGGCCCAAGAGCCCAGCCGCTTACAGATCCAGGTATTCCCGGACGTCGCGCACGTGTCCGGCGATCGCGGCCGCGGCAACCATTGCGGGACTCATCAGCAGCGTCCGGCCAGTCGGACTTCCCTGACGGCCCCTGAAGTTTCGATTCGACGAGGCGGCGCACACCTGCGTGCCGGAGAGGCGATCGGCATTCATCGCGAGACACAGCGAACATCCCGGAGCGCGCCATTCGAACCCGGCGTCGAGGAAGACACGATCAAGCCCTTCCGTCTCGGCGGCGCGGCGCACCGCCGACGAGCCCGGCACCACGAGCGCTCGAACGCGCGGATCCAGCCGCCGGCCGCGGACGACGCGAGCCGCCTCGCGCAGATCCGACAGCCGGCCGTTCGTGCATGACCCGATGAAGGCCACGTCGATCGGCGTGCCCGCCAGGAGCTGACCGCTGCGAAAACCCATGAACCGGAGGGCCTCCTCGTCGTCGGGGCCGGATGGTGCCGGAATGCGCCCGCTGATCGGTACCACCTGCCCCGGGTTCGTGCCCCACGTTACCATCGGCTCCACCGACGACGCCCCGATCTCCACCTCGTCGTCGAAACGGGCGCTGGCGTCGGAGCGGAGCGAGGACCACCACGCGCACGCACGATGGAAGGCGCTCCCCTGCGGCGCAAACGGCCGGCCCTCCAGGTATCGGAACGTCGTCGCGTCCGGGTTCACATACCCGACACGCGCCCCGGCTTCGACGGCCATGTTGCACAGCGTCATCCGCTGCTCCATGTCCATCGCGGAAACCGCCTCGCCGCCGTACTCGTACGCGAAGCCGACGCCGCCGTTCACGCCCAGGCGTCCGATCATCGCCAGCACGAGGTCCTTGGCTGAGACGCCCGGCGCCACGCGATCGGTGAACAGTACGCGCCTGACGCGCAGCGGATCGAGGGCCAGGCATTGCGACGCGAGCACGTCGCGCACCTGCGAGGTACCGATGCCGAACGCGAGCGCGCCGAACGCGCCGTGCGTCGAGGTGTGGCTGTCGCCGCAGGCGACGGTCATGCCGGGCTGGGTCAGGCCGAGTTCGGGACCCACCACGTGCACGATGCCCTGATGAGGATCACCGCGGCCGAACAGGCGAATGTCGAACTGCGCGCAGTTGCGCTCGAGCGCTGCGGCCATCTCTTCGGCCGTTTGGTCCGAGAACGGGCCGCCCGCGGATCGATCGGTCGGGACGACGTGATCGAGCGTGGCGATGGTGCGGCCCGGAAAAGCGACGCCGCCGCCTCGCGCGCGCAGCATGTCGAACGCCTGCGGGCTCGTGACCTCGTGCACGTAGTGCAGGCCGACGAACACCTGCGTGCGCCCCGTGCGCAGGCGGCGCACGGCATGCGCGGTCCAGACCTTCTCGAACAGCGTCCGGCCCAACGGCCCTCCCCTCTCGTGGAAAGGCCGCAATGCTATCACGATTGGTCCTTCGTCCTTGGTCCCTGGCCCCTGGTGCGGGTTCCTGGTTCTTGGTTCCTGGTTCTTGGGCCATTTGCGGGAATTCCGTTTTCGTTGCCGCCCAACGGCGGCGCGCCACAGGCGCGCCCCGCCGGAGCGGAGCGGGGCATCGGGGCCCCCGCGAGCGACGGCGATGGGGGGTCCGGCGGGGCAAAGCCCCCCGGTCAAAAGCTGAACAGGAAGATCAGGTCGGCGCCGCTCTGCTGCACGCGCTGCATGATGTTGCGCGTCGGGGTGCCGCCCTGGGTCATGGTGCTCTGGAAGCGCAGGAAGTTGGTGAGCTGGTAGTCGAGGACGAACTCGCTGACGTTGTCGGCACCGACGCCCTGGCGCAGCCTCACGTAGAGTCGCTGTCCGATCTGCTCGCCCACGGTGACGGTCGCGCCCGTCTCGCCGGTATCAGCGCCCGTCTGGATCTCGAAGGTGTCGAGGTTGAGCGCGCTGCCGATCGACTGGGCCAGCTTGCCGGCCACAAAGCCGCTGGCGATCGTGCCCGCCCGCTGCGCCAGCGAGACCTGCTGCCCTTCGCCGAGTTGGTTCGACGGCTGGCCGAAGACGATGAGCGAGAGGATGTCGGCCTGGTCGAGCGGGGGGTTGCTGGACAGGTCCAGGCGTGGCCGGCGCACGGAGCCGGTGACGTGCACGCGCGTCTCGACACCGGAAATGAGCCGCGTCGCCGTGATGTCGAGCGCAGGGTTTGGAGGTTCGACGCCCTCGAAGCGCACCGTGCCGCCGCGTTGGATGTCGAACCGTCGTCCCTGGAAGTCATACGAGCCCCGGATCGTCCGCACCTGCCCGAGCAGCCGCGTCGGCGAGGCGGACGGCTTCTGCACGTGGATGTCGCCGCCAATCGTGACATTCACGTTCCCCAGGCCGACCGACGACTGGCCGACTCGGATGTCGGTGCCCTTGACGATCAGGTCGTCGGGAACCCTGACGTGCAGATCGATCGACGCGGCATCGAACGGACTCGCCGCAGCCGAAGGCGCGGGCGGCGCGGGGGCGGCCTTCGACGGCTGCGCCGCGGGCGGTCCGGGGTTTGCCTCCGCGCGCGCCGATTCTGCCGTCTTCGCGGGCTGGTTGACCGGCTGCCCGATCGGGGCGGCCCCCGGCTGGCCACCCTCGCTGACCGCAACGGTCTCCTCGGTGGTCGAGTAGGCGGACGAGGTGGCGAGATCGAGCACCTTGTCGATGTTGATCGTGCCGGTGTAAAGAACGAGGGTGCCCGTGATCTTCGGTTGCCGGATCTCGCCACCGATCGTCAGATTCGGGTCGACCCGCATGCGGCCGAGCTGGTTGTGCAGGATCTCGAACTGGTGGCCGCGCACCTCGAGGTTGACGCCCCCCAGCTGCCGCTCGTGCAGCGCGAGTTCGCCCGACACCGTGAGGCCGGCGCCGTGCTCGTCGGTGACGCTCAGGTTCTGCACCGTCACGCGGTCCGGCTGCAGGGCGATGTGCGCGTTGAGAGCCTTGTAGGCAACACCGCTCGGCATCACCGTGAACGCGCCGTTGCTGAGATCGATCGAGCCTTCCATATGTGGATCGGCGGCGGTACCGACCAGAGCGACGTTCGCCTGTGCCGTGCCCGTCACCTTCTGCAGGTCAGTGGTGAACCCCCGAACGAGGCCAAGGTCCAGAGGGGTGCTTTGGACGCGCAGGTTCACCGGCGCGGCGGCCGCGGCGCCCACGGGCGCGGCGGTGAACAGCGCCGTCGGCAGTGATCCGGCAGCCTCGATCGAGGCCTCCGGATTCTCCTGCAGCCGCACGTCGAGGTCGATGCGGCGCTGGGCGTATTTCACGTGCCCGTCGAGCGATTGGTACTTGAACTGCCGGAAGGAACCGGGGCTCACCGCGAACTGCCCGGCAACGGTCAACGCGTCGCGCGGCCCGGTGATCGTGGCCTGGGCGTTGAGCACGCCACCCAGCTGGCGGTTGGTCAACATCAACGCATCGACATCCGCCAGGTTGACGTTCGACATTCGTGCCTGGAGGTTGCTGGCCTTCAGCCCGATCGTGCCTTCCGCGGCGATCTCCTGGTTCCCGCTGCTCACGAGCCGCACGTCGTGCACCGCGATCGAATTGTTCGCGTACCGGATGGCCGGCTGGCTGCCCGGCGCCATCTGCCAGCTCACGTTTCCCGACTTCAGCGTCAGGCTGCGCAGGTGCACTTCCTCGTGCTGTGGATGCAGCAGCAGATCGCCGGCCGCCCTGAGGCTGCGCTTCGGTTGTTCGATGTCGGCGTCGAAGCCGAGCGACTGCTTCCCGTAGCTCGTCGTCGCAACGATGCGGTTGATTTCCTGGCCCCCGGCTGTGACGAAGGTGGCGGTGGAGGTCGCATGCACGAGCGCGCGGGAAGCATCGAGGCCCGGCAGCCGCACGTCGTACTGGCTGACCATCTCGAGCGCATGCGAGTTCCCGTATGCGAGGTTGCTGCCCTTCAGCGTGCCCGTCGTTCGCAGGTCGCTGGCGTTGCCGGTGACCTGCCCGTTCACCGTCGCAGCCCCCTGTAGCGGCTTGTCGATCAGCTTCCCGACGCGATCGAGCGCTGGCGTCTCGAGCTGGTAACTGAGGTCCGATTGCCCGTGATCGGTGAAGGTCACCGCGCCGTTCGCCTTCATCCGCACGTCGGATCCGGTCACGGCCAGCTGCCGAACGTCGGCGGTGCGGTTCGCGTACTGGCCGTCGAAGGTCGCCTGGTCGATCTTCAACCCGCCGATCGAGGACGCCGTCAGGCCAAGCCGGCCGGCAAGCGAGAGATCGTCCAGAATCGACGTCGTTCCCGACGGCGCTCCGAGGTTGGCGAGCCCGACGCTCAGGCTGTCGAAGCCGCCCGAGAGGTTGCCTTTGTAGGACGGTTCGCCGGTCACGGTGGCCGGATTGAGATCGCGGAACTGGCCGCTCGTCTTCGCCAGCAGCGTGGCGTTCGCGATCGTCGCCTGGAACGTGGCCTGCGGGAAGGTGGTACCCATCACGACCGAGTTCGCAATCGTTCCACTCGCGTCGAGACGCAGATCCGCAACCCTGGTGCCGGAACCCGACACGGTGAACCGGCCGTTGACGTCGCTCCTGAATCGCTGCTGCTTCAGCGCCGAGATATCGAACTGCCGGCCGATACGCTGCAAATCCAGATTGGCGATCGTCCCGTCAGCGGTATAGGCGAGTCGCCGGCCGACATAGCTGAAGGTTGCCTTCGTCCCATCGCCGATCGTTGCTCCGGCGAGCGTCGAGGGGAGGAACAGGGCGTCGCCCGACACGTTCGAGGCGGTGCGGGTTACGCGACCGGTGATGTGATAGGCGGCGAGATTGAGCCGGCTGGCCGGCCGCGGCACCTCGAGGTTCGGCGGTAGCCGTCGCAGGTCTGCGTCGGCCACGTGCCCGCGCAGGTCGAAGCCAAGCGGGGTCCGCCCATAGGGGACCAGCACGGTTCCGGTTGCGCTCGTCCGCGCCCCGTAGGCCAGGGCGGTGGCGTCGAAGTCGACCCGGTTGCCGTCCATGCGTCCACGCGCGTTGAGGTCGCGCGCCAGGTACCCGAACGCCGTCGCGATCTGCGCCTGCACGTGGTAGGTGGCGCGAACCGGCAACGTCCCGGTGCGCCCCTCGAGCAGCCGCAGGTCGAACGCGGTCACGCCCGTGATCGCCGTCGCCAGCGCCGGCTTCCTGACGATCGCGCCGACGTTGATGTCGCGTGTGTGAACCGTCCCCGAGATCCGCCGCTCGGGGGCCGTCATGTCGAGCACGACATCGCCGGCGATCTCGCCGGAGGCCGGCGACTTCACGTCGAGATGGAGGCCCAGGTGGCTCAGTGGCCCTTTTGCGATCACGTCGAGCGCCGGCTTCAGGTCGATGCGACCAAGAGGCGGGATGATGCGCGCGATCTCGTCGAGGTCCAGCTTGTCCGAGGTCACGTGCACGTCGAGCGACGGCGTTCTCGTGTAGTCGTATACGGCCCCGTCGATCTTCACGTCGCTCGCCGCGGTCCGCACCGCCACCTTGTTCAGGTAGAGAGTGCCGCCGCTGACCGCGACCTTGCCCGACAGCTGGTTCAAGGCGAACTGCGGCGACCGGCCGCGGAAGGAGATTCTCGAGATGTCCACCGTGTAGTGGACCGGGGCGTAGGCAAACGAGAACTGCGCGTCCAGCCGGTTCAGGAGCCGTGGCACGTCGACGCCGCTCGTTCCCACCGGCCGGTCGTCGAACACAAAGCTGCCGCCGGTGATGATGACGTCGTTCATCGCCACCGGCAGCCCGGGACCAGTCCTCGTCGTCTCGCGCTGCTTCCGCTTGACCAGCTGCGACAGGTCCCACGCCCCACCTTGCCGGCGCACGTGGATGATCGGCTCGTTGAGGCGCAGGCTCGTGATGACCAGGTTCCTGGTCAGCAGCTGAAAGACGCTGTAGGCGATGCGGGCATCCTTGATCGTGATGACCGGCTCGCCGTGCATCGTGACCGCGATGTTCTCCAGTTCGACCCCGAAGAAGATGTTCCCGCCCAGCCGGCCGATCGCCAGCCGGCCGTTGAGGTACTGATCTCCCTGCCGCACCACGAAGCCCCGCAGCCAGTCTCGAAACCATGCGGTCTGCGAGACGATCACCGCGCCCGCCGACACCCCGATGACGATGGTCAGCGCGAGCAGGACGACCTGGAGGACCCGTGTGAGGACGCGCATCAGAATGCCTGGCCGATGCTGAAGTGAATGCGCCAGCGGCGTGTCTGCGGCTTGCCGTTCACCAGCAGACCGGGAATCGGGTCGAGCTGGTAGCCGAAATCCACGCGAACCGGTCCGACCGGCGTGCCGTAGCGCAGCCCGGGGCCCACGTCGTAGCGAAGATCGTTCAAGTAAATCCGCCAGGTGCCGGCCCAGACGTTACCGAAATCGAGGAACGCCACCGCCCCCAGCTTGCCGGTCAGGTTCGCGCGCAGCTCGGTGGACCCCTCGAACATCGTGAAGCCGCCGATCGGCAGGCCCGATCCGCTGAGCGGGCTCACCTCGTACCGGCCCCACCCGCGCAGGCTGTCGGCACCGCCGAGGAAGATCCGCCTGAAGAACGGCACTTCAGCCGGATTGCCACCCTGCGGCCGGATGGTGCCGTAGCGCAGGCGGGCGGCGAGCACCGTGGTGCGGCCAACGGGCAGGTAGCCGCGTCCTTCGCCGGAGAGCGCCGAGTAGCCGAAGGTGCCGCGCACCCAGTGGCCGGCCTGTTCGATCTGCGACGTCAGGTAGTACCCGCGCGTGGCGTTCAGCGGGTTGGCGGCCGTGTTGCGGATGATGTGGAACGACACCGAATTGAGGGTGCCGGCCTGCACCCCGGTGAGCGGATTGAGCCCGAGCGCAATCAGCTCCGGGCGCAACGTGAGGTCGCTCAACGCGGCGTTTGCGATGGTGCTGTGCTCGTACTCGTCGTTGAACGACACCGACCAGGTGTCTCGCTCGTTGATCCGGTGCGTGAAGGTGGCGCGACCGCCGCTCGATCGCTGCTCGAAGGCCGGCTCGTTGTCGTACCACTGGTGCCCTTCGAGGCCGAACGAGAAGTTCGAGCCGAAGAAGTACGGCTGGTTGAACTCGGTGCGGACCCCGCGATCGAGCGACGACCATTTACCTCGGACGCCGAATTGGCGCGCGCCCCCGAGGAAGTTCAGGTCGTGCCACTGCGCTTCGCCCCGCAGCTTCTCCTCGGTGCCGTACCCGCCGGAGAACTGCACGCGCTGGTGCTTGGCCTCGGCCACCGTCACGCGCGTGGGCACTTCCGCCGGCTGCAGCGCCGCGTTCAGGTTCTGGATGTTCGCAAACCGGAACAGCTCCACGTTGTACAGTCTCCGCTGGCTGCGCAGCACCAGGCTGCGCCGGTACAGCTCGCCCGGCCTGTAGAGCAATTCCCGCCGGATCACGTCGTCGCCGACGCTCTTGTTCCCGGCAATCTCGATTGGCCCGAAATAGGCCTTCACGCCCGGCGTCGCCGTGAAGGTGACATCCACTTTCTTCGGATCGGACGTTGGTTGCTGATTGACCGCGACCTTGGCGTACGGATACCCGTTGTCCCGCAGCGCGTTCAGCGCCATCTTACCCGTCTGGTTGATCCACGCTCGATCCAGGCGCCCCCCGCTCTTGAGGGGCACCTGCGCCTCGAGGGCGGGCAATCGCGGGCCGGGCAGTTCCTGGAACCCGTCGAACTTGACATTGGCAGCGATGGCCTGCGTCCCCTCGGAGATGTCGACGGTGATGTCCGCCTTGTTCTGCGGCTTGTTCAACGCAACATCGAACCCGGTCACGCGTGCGTCGGGAAAGCCGCGGTCCTCGTAGAACGCCTGGATGCGTTTCAGGTCCGCCTCGAACCTGGCGCGATCGAAGTACTTCTTCTTGCCCCACGGCAGCTTGCTGCTCGGCTGGGTGGCGAGAACCGCCTTCAGATCGGACGCATCGATCTGTTTCACGCCGACAAATTTCAGCTGACGGACTTCGAGGCCGGTCGTTTTGCAGCCGCCAGCGGTCACGAGCAAGCCGAGCAGTATCAGGCCGGATCGGACGGGTCGCATTGCGAGGTCACCTAACACATCGCGTGCCATAGTAAGGCTTCGCGGAGACCGGCCGCCGCGAAGCCTTACTAGGCGGGGCGCCAGCGCCAGACGACGGCGAGCAGCACGCCGACTCCGACCACGACGATCAGGCCTGCCACGATGGAGAACGGGGAGAGACAGGCGAAGACGCCGCCGCGCCAGAGGGCGACGCACGCCGCGATGACCAACGCGAAGTAGATGCCGAGGTAGATCGTCAGGAAGCGCATGGGAGGCCGGGAGAAGTAGTGAGTAGCGAGTAGGGGTGGCGAGCACGGCCGGCCCGTTGTCGGCCGTCTACTCACCATCACTACTCGCTACTGGTTCCCGTGCGCCTATTGGATACGCACGACGAGCGCCGCGCGCCGGTTGAGCCGCCGCGTCTCCTCGCGCGAGTTGTCGTACTTCGGCCGCTCTTCGCCGTAGCTGACCGTCCTCAGCCGATCGGCGGAGATGCCCCGACTGGTCAGGTAGTCCCGCACCGCGTTCGCGCGGCGTTCACCGAGCGCCAGGTTGTACTCGGCGGTCCCGATGTTACACGTGTGGCCCTCGATGGTGATGTTCAGCTGCGGATTCTGCTGCAACGTCGTCACCGCCTCGTCGAGCAGCCGTGTTGCCTCGGGGCGGAGGGTGTACTGGTCGAAGTCGAAGTGGACGTCCTCGAAGGTGAACGTCTTCACCGCCGGCCGCACGACCTGCACGGTGACGGTGTCGCTGGCGGTGCCGCCCTTGCCGTCGTCCACCGTGACGGTAATCGGAACCGGTCCCTCCTGGTCCGGCGCCGTCCAGATCGTCTGGCGGTTCGTCGGGTTGGCAAACGTCCCGGTCGGCGCACTCCACTTGTAGGCAAGCGGCAGGTTATCCGGGCTCTGCCCGATGGCGGTGACCGTGGAACTCTTGCCGACCTCCACCGTGCACGGGTCGCACTGCGCCTTGACCGTCGGATTCTGATGAACGGCCGGCGGTGGCGGCGGTGGTGGCGGTGGCGGTGGCGGCGGCACGAAGACGCGGACGCCGGGGTGATAACCGAGGCGGATCTGGAAGTCACCGTAGTCGCGCAGGCGGCCGATCACGCTGTCGTCGACGGCAAACGCGCGCTGGTCGATCGCGTCGCCCGTGAACCGGTAGTTCACACCGGCACCGAGGAAGAAGCCGCTGCGGTGCTGCCATGTGACACCGAGCGATGCGTAAATCGGGTTCCGGAGGTTGCTGGTGAACGGCGAGAAGCTGCCGTCGACCGCCTCCAGCAGGGGGGTTGTCGTGATGGAGGTATCGAAGTAGCGCTCCCCAGTCAGTTCAGCCGTCACGCGAACCGCCGATCGGCTCGGGAAGCCGACGCCCGCGCCCCAGCGGAACCCGCGCGACACGGGAATGGCCGTCGGCGTGTCGGGCCGGCCGCGGAACGCGAAGCCGCCGTAGGCGGACAACTCCGCCTTCTGCGCCGCCTCACCGCTGACAATCGCGTCGACGTACAGGTCCGGTCGCCCGGTGCTGACGCCGGCGTCGCGATTGCCGGTCGGCACTTTCACGATGCCGCGAATGGCGAACGCCGCCGGCTGCTGGCGCCACTGCGACGTGAGGTTGACCTTCGCGCCGAGGAACAGATCCCCGACCTTGTTGCCGGTCCACCCTGTCGTGACGAACGGATACTCGTTGCTGAAACCGCCCACATCGGCATCGCTGGTGAACAGCGGGCGGATATCCCGGTCGATCCGGCTGTCGACGCGAAACGACCCGAAGAGTTCCGCGCGATCCCTGATGCCGACGCCGAACGTCGCGGCGAAGTGGGCGACGTTCGAGTAGCCCTGCTGATCGTTGAACCCCGCCCGGTACGCGCTGATGGACCACTTGCCGTCGGGCAACAGGTCCGCCGTTGGTACGAACCACAGGCCGGTGTCGCCCATGAACGTCGTGGTGGCCGGCCGCGTGTCCTTCGCGGCCTCGGTGGTCGGCGTTGCCTGTGTCTGGGTCGCTGGATTCCCCTGGTCGGACTGGCCCGACTGGGCGGTTGCCCGCCCAGCGATGGCCAGCGCAGCGACCAGGACAAAGAGTGTCGTTGCGCGTCGCATGCTTGTCGCCTCCAAGTCGAACGGCAGGCTCCGTCGTTGTCGCTCCTACCCGTCCCGGCGGCTGCCGCGCCGTTACTCGCCCCTTAGTGTTTCACTCCCTACAGGCGCCGGCGCCATCACCGGCGGTTCCGTCCCCATTCCGGACGGCTGTTCCGAAGACACGATCAGACGCCCGCGACCGCCACGGCTGACCTGGCCGCCCTTGCGACCGGCCTGGCGCGCTTCGTCGGACGTCCATTCATGCGCCGTGCCTTTCTGGTGCGCGGCCCGTCCACCTTTGCTCGCAATCTCTCGCTGCTTTTCCGGTGTCATCGACGCGAAGCCGCGTCGCTCTTTGCGTTCTCCGTTCACCAGGAACCTCCTCAGCCGCGCAGGCTGTGTGTGGCCCCCGGAGATTGCGACCGTACGACGCTATCCTGCGTCGAGACCAACAACATGGGGTCCCTTGCCAGGCGGTGGTTCTTCCACCGGCGTCGGAAACGGTTCGTCCGGGGGCGTTTGGGGCGTATCCGGCGGCTCGTTCAGTCGGCGTGGAACGTCGTTCTTCGGGTCCGGCGTTCCGGGTTGCCCGAACCTGCTACACACGACTGTTACCCTTGCTGACGCCTGCCGCTGCCCGGTCTCGGAAACTCCCTTCCCAACTGGCGGCGGGCACGTGCGGCCGGAATGGCTGAAGCAGCAGCTGATCAAATCCCATGCCACCGCGCCGTCCGTGGGACCCTGGTTAACGAGACGTAAACACTTGAAAAAAGCGGCGTTATCGGCCGGGCGCAAGGCGTCCGGATCACGGTACTGCAGCGGAATCGTACAGAACTGTCCAGCTTTCGGGGACTTTAGACGTCGAGACGGAAGAAGATGAATCACGCTGCGGTATCGAAAGACGGTGGAAGCGGCGCGGTCAGCGCGATACCGCCTCGCGGACGGGGCGGTAATAGTCGCATCCATCGCAGTTGCGAACGTCGAAGTGATACCCGACGACGGGCATGATCATCGGGTGCGCGCAGTACACGAGCAAGCCGTCCTCGACGGTGTGCGATGCGAGATTCGAGGGCAGGTTCGGGCTGCGCCGGCTATACCAGCATCGCGTGCGCCGCGGATGATCCGTCGGACCGTTCACAGGTTTCATGATACGCGCCACGTCGGAAGCCGTCCAGCCTGTAACCGTCTCGCCAGTCCTTTCGTGCAGCCGGACAAACAGTTACTATGACCGAAAGGAGCGTTCACCGTGGACGAGCGCGGTCAGGAACAGGGTGCGTCGGGCAAGCGAATGGTGTTCTGCGTGAAGTTTCAGCGCGAGATGCCGGGCCTCGAGACGCCGCCGTGGCCGGGCGAGCTCGGGCAGCGCATCTACGAGCATGTGTCGGCCGAAGCGTGGCGCATGTGGGAGGATCGGATGCGGATGATCCTCAACGAATACCGGCTGATGCCGTTCCAGAAAGAGGCGCAGGATCTCGTCGCGCAGCTGATGGAGGAATTCTTCTTCGGCGAGGGCGGCGCGCTACGGCCCGACTATCAGCCGCCCACAGGCGGCTGAATTCAGAAGTCAAGATTCGGAATCGGT
>Ga0315282_10001799_pt1 | contig 40077 bp, 40 predicted proteins | sample YL17G07_20_MG_FD_203693 | JGI IMG/M metagenome (GOLD analysis project Ga0315282, IMG submission 203693) | Sediment microbial communities from Yellowstone Lake, YNP, Wyoming, USA - YL17G07_20 | ecosystem: Environmental > Aquatic > Freshwater > Lake > Sediment | place: USA: Wyoming | collected...
CACCGCTTCCGAAGTGGTCTCAAACCTGCACATCTGCCTGCCGCGCATCCTGGACGGCACCCCGCCACAGGAGTATCATTTCGCTTATCGCGCCGGGCAGATATTGGGGTACGATATAAAGAAAATGACCATGGAAATATAACCACAAGGACACATGGCGCCTACCAAATCAAAAAACCTGACATTCTGGCTCATCACCCCCAGCACTTTGGGGGTCATCGGCCTGCTGGTCGTCCTGCTGGCTGCTGCCGGTTATGCCACGCGCGGCTACTGGAAACCGCGCCGTCTGCTGGCAATGGCTAATGCCGTGTTATATGGCACTCCCACTCCCCGCCCAACCCCCACCCCCAGAGCCACCTTTACCGTGTTCCCCACCTGGACACCGGCCCCGCTGCAGCCTGAAGCGCAGGCCATCCTGATCGGCGCCGGGGATATCGAAAAATGCGGCGGTGACGGCGCCAAACAGACCGCCGAGGAGATCGAAGAGATCATCGAACACCTGACCGGCGCCCCGGACACCCTTGGTGCACCCGATACCCAGGGTACACCCGAAGGGGTAGGGGTGGTTGGAATTTTTACCGCTGGCGACAACTCCAACGACTCGGGCACGCTCGATGAGTATAAGTGTTTTGAGCCAGACTGGGGACGCTTCAAGGAGCGCATCCATCCAGCGGTCGGCAACCACGATTACTTCACCCCGCTGGCCGAGGGCTATTATAACTACTTCGGTGCAGCGGCGGGCGACCCCACCAAAGGCTACTACAGCTTCAACCTGGGCGCCTGGCACATCGTTATGCTCAACAGCAACTGCGACCAGGTGGGCGGCTGCAATGCCGGTTCGCCCCAGGAGAGCTGGCTGGAAGCCGACCTGGCAACTTACCCGGCGCGCTGCACCCTGGCCGTCTGGCACGAACCGCTGTTTATCAGCGGGGATGATAATGCCACCTTCATGCGGTCTTTCTGGCAGGATTTATATGACGCCGACGCCGAGATCGTGGTCAGCGGGCACCAGCACCAGTACGAACGCTTTGCCCCGCAGGATACCAACGGTAATCTCGATCTGGCGCGCGGCCTGCGCGAGTTCGTGGTCGGCACCGGCGGGGGCATTCTCGAACTGTCCGTCACGACCGGCATCCGCCGCAACAGCAAAATACTCATCTCGCAGGAACTCGGCGTGATCGAATTCACCCTCCACCCCACCAGTTACGAATGGCAGTTCATCCCGGTCGACCCCCACGCCAAAGCCGACGCCGGGCAAGGAGATTGCCACTAGGTTATAAATTCACCATTGCTTTGCGATTTTGATTATCTGAATGGCTATACGCAGTATTTCCACCCATACCCAGACCACTCCCTTCTCTCAAAACCTGCCTTCTCTCGTTCTTCGTCGTGCTGCTGTGCCTCAGCCTGCTGCTGCTCGGTGCTTACGCCTGGTGGCAGTGGCGCGCCAGGCAGGCCGGCCAAGCCACCCTGGATGCCGCCCCCGTTACCCCCCACCGCCACCTCCGCGCAGGTCACCGCCACCCTCCCCCGCCCGAGCGAAACCCCTGCCATCACCCCCACCCGGCTGCCTTCGTCCACCCTGCCCCCACCCACGCCCAACCCGCCTGCCCCGGCTGAGGCCGAGCTGGTCGGCGCCGGCGATATTGCGGTGTGCGCCGGTAACGACACGGCTACTTCCGGCGCGGCCATCACCGCCGGGTTGCTGGCCGGTTTTCCCCAGGCAGCCATTTTCACTGCCGGCGACAGCTCCAACGAGCAGGCCACGTTTGCCCAGTACCAGGACTGCTTCAGCCCCACCTGGGGCGCCTACAAAGCGCGCATCCACCCCGCCGCCGGCAACCACGACTACGTCCAGCCCAATGCAGCCAGCTATTTTCAATATTTCGGGGCGGCCGCCGGCGACCCTGCCAAGGGCTATTACAGCTTCGAGCTTGGCGCCTGGCACATCCTGGTAATCAACAGCAACTGCAAAGACATCGGCGGCTGCGAGGCCGGCTCGCCGCAGTATGACTGGGTCAAACAAGACCTGGCGGCGCACCCTGCCCTGTGCAGCCTGGCCATCTGGCACGCCCCCATGTTCAGCTCAGGCCTGCATGGCAACGATCTCGAAATGCTGGCCACCTGGAAAGCACTCTACAACGCTGGCGCCGAGCTGGTGCTCAGCGGCCACGATCACGAATACGAACGCTTTGCCCAGCTAAACCCGTTGGACAACCTGGATGAAGCCTACGGCATGCGCCAGTTTGTGGTCGGCACCGGCGGCGCCCCACTGCGCACCACCCAAGGCTACCGCACCAGCCACAGCCAGGCGCTGATCGAGAACGTCCACGGCGTGCTCGATCTCAAGCTGCACCCCGGCAACTACGATTGGCAGTTCATCTCCGAGTCGGGCAAGAGCGAAACCGATTCCGGCAGCGCCGTCTGCCACGACCCGCCGCCGGGGTCTTAATTACGCCCCACAGTGCAGGCGCTGCGGCGCCATCACGCGCAGCGCTTCGCCGTAAGCGTAGCCCTGCTGTGCGCCAAAGGCGCCTTCCATCGCTCCAACCAGGGTGATCAACTGTTCGGCGTCCTCGCCGTTGATCTGGGTGGCGTAGCAGCGGATGGCGGCGTGCTTGCGCTCCACCACAGCGCTGATATCCACCGGCAGGTTGGGCGAACAGGTATAATAAAACGCCACCCCGGCCAGGGCGTAAGGCTCGAAAGCCGCATCCACCTGCGGGTCAGAGGGCATGCGCAGCATATTGAACAGCGCCGCCGCCTCGGCTGCCGCCAGCCCGGTCTTGATGTGGTCGTGATGCGCCTCGTAAGGCAGCCAGGGGTCCACCGTGAAGATAAAATCAGGGCGCAGCCGGCGGATATGCTTGATCAGGCCACGCCGCAGGTCGAAATAGTCATAGCGCCCGGCATCCGGGTAACCCAGGTTGATTTGCTGGCTGACGCCGGTGATCGCCCCGGCGGCTTGCTGGTCGCGTTGCAGACTGGCGGCGGCCTGCTCGTCAGAAAGCAGCGGGTCGGTCACACCCACCAGGTCGTCGGAGATGGTCAGGTAGATAAGCTCGGCGCCGGAGTCGTGCAGGCGGGCCAGCGTGCCCCCCGCGCCGATGTCGTTGTCGTCATAATGTGGCTGGATTGCCAGCACCTTGCGGGCCTGGAAGATATCCGGGGTAGGAATAAATGAGGGAATTTCCATGTCAGCTCCTTATGGATTGGGTTGAATAACTTCGCTTACTTTTCAGCGTTGCGGGCGGCCAGGGCGGCTTTTACCGCCGCCAACCGCTCGCCGTGCAGCGGATAGAAACACAGCGCCACAATCGCCAGCATGCAGCCGACTGCCGGCGAAACAGTCATAAACACCCGGAAGCCCAGGTCCACACTGGCCGGCTGTACTGCCAGGGCAGTGTCGTAACCATAGGTACGCGTAACCCAGCCGAAGATCAATGCCACCAGCGAGCTGCTCAAAATCGTCCACAGCGAACTGAGACCGAAAAACATCCCCGCCCGGCGCTGCCCGGTTTTGACATCATCCTCATCCACCACGTCTGCCATGATCACGTCGCCGACCAGATTGAGGCCCGCCAGGCCAAGGCCGATAAACACCCCACCCACGATCGCCATCGCCGTCGAATGCGCAAACCCCAGCGGGATCACAGCCAGCCCGGTGGCGGCATAAGCCAGCATGGTGGTGGTGCGGGTCGAAAGATGCCTGGCGACAAACCTGCGCCACGGCCACAGGAAGGCCCCGGCCGAGATGAACACCACCCCCAGGATGATGGTCGTCAACCCCGGGTCAGCCTTGACACTATACTTCATATAGAACATCATGCCAATGGTAAGGGTATTGGTGGCGAAAAAGCGCAAGGTCTGAGCTACCACCACCGCCACGAAAGAACGGTTGATGAAAGTGGCTTTGAGCGCCACCTTCAAAGGGATGGGTTTTTCCTCTTGATAACTGCGCCGTTCGAACATGGCGGGTAGGCCCAGGTACATCGCCCCGCCCGCGATCAGCGCAAACAGGACACTCATCGGAAAATAGCCGATGGTCTCGGAAAGGATTGGCGCCAGCGCCGCCCCGATGATCATCCCGACCACTTCCACTGCGTTCATCCGCACGGCTACATCGGTGCGCTCCTGGTAAGAAGCGTACATTTCAGGGAAGAGCGAATAATAGGCGGTTGAGACGGCCGTACCCAGCCCCTCCCACAAAAAGAGGAAGAAGATGAAATAGAACAACAGCCCAACCGGGTTTTGCCGGCCGTCGAAAGGCGGGGTCCACAGCAGGATAAAGGTCAGCGCATACGGCAGGGTAGAAAACAGGATATACGGCAGGCGCCGCCCCCAGCGCGAACGGGTGCGGTCCTGCAAGTAGCCCAACAGCGGGTTATTCAGGGCGTTATAGACACCATAGATGGACATAGCAATGGCGGCCCAACCGGCAGGCATATGTTTGACGTCAGTATAGAAGAACAGCAGGACCGCTCCCACCGCCTGGTAAGGGATGCTGTTGCCAAGGTTGGCGATAGAGTACAACCAACGCTGCCGGCTGGAAGTCTCGCCCGGCAGAAGATCCGTGGTGCTGCGAATGGTGATGGTCATAGTTTATAACTCCACTCCAATGCCGATGTCAGCGTGGGTGCCGCCTTCACTACCGTAATCATAATGCGGCGCGTCCAGCATATTGCCCACTGTCAGGATTTTCTGTTTAGCCTGTAGTTCCAGCTTGCTGCTGTAATACAGGCGCCGCAGCGCCAGCGCCGCCGGGCGGCGCTGGCTGATATCGCTTTCGGAAAGGCAGTCGACCAACGCGCCAACCGCCTGGAGCAGGTCTGCGGGATTTGTTAGCTGGAGGGCTATGTCGGCCAGCGCCTGGGCGGCCTCGCCGCTGGCGCGCAGGCTGGCGGTCTGGACGATCTTGAGCAACGGGGCGATCACATCTTTGCCACCAATCTGGCGCAGCGCCTCGGCGGCGGCAGATGGGAAAAGGCCAGCCGGGTAAAAGCCAGACACTTCCCCCAGGGCAGCGATTGCGCGCCGGTCGCCCAGCTCGCCCAATGCCATGGCAGCCGCTTCGGCGTTGAACGTATTGCGGTCATACAGCGTGCTGATCAGCGGCCCCACCGCTGCCGCGCCAGTTTTCACGCAGCGTTCGAATTCACCTTTGGCGATCCAATACCAGGCGCTGGCCTCAGACGTACCCGGCTGCCAACCCAACCTGTCCAGCGCATCAGCCGCAATGCGGCGCGAGAGCTCATCTTGATCGTGCAACGCCAGGATCAGCGCCTGTACGGCGCTCGCCCCGCCGGTCTTGACCAGCGCTTCGGCCGCCGCCCGGTGGTATACCTCGCCCTGCTGCTTATCTTCCAGCATTTCAATCAGCGGCGCCACCACTCGCTCGTCACCCGCCCTGCCCAGCACCTCGATCACCGCCATCGATTTCCACTGCCCACTGGGCAGCCGCGCCAGCAGCGCCTCGACCGCCGGCGCGCCGATCTTGACCAACGCTTCAGCCGCGCCATGCGCCGCCGCTTCCTCCAACGGGCCGCGCAGCAGGTTGAGCAGCGCTTCCACCGCCGGCGCGCCGATTTCGGTGCAACGAGCGTACTGGCCTTTGGCGATCCAGTAAAACGCACCCGTCTCGTCGGCCACCGGCTGCCAGCCCAGTGCGTCCAGCATTTCGGCAGCCGCCGAGCGGATTTCCATGCGGTTATCGCGCAGCATCGCCGCCAGCGGGCGGAGCGCCGTCGTGCCAACTGCCAGCAGGGCAGCGCGCGCCTGCTGGCGTACGACCCCCTGCGGGTCACTATAAGTTGCCACCAGCAGCGGCAGCACGGCGTTTACATCGCCGATCCGCCCCAACCCCCAGGCGGCGTTGGAGCGCACCCCGCCCTGCGGGTCTTTCAAGCTGGTAATCAACGGATTGAGCGCACCCACATCGGCCAACTGCGCCAGCCCAAAGGCTGCCTCCTGGCGAACCTGCTCATCCGTGTCGTACAGGCGCTCTGCCAGGCGGGTGGTAAGTTTAGCTTTCAAGCCGCGCTCCGCCGCCAGCACCAACCCCACCTCGTTCAGGACATGCACCGCCTTCAGCCGGATAGTGGGGCTACTGTCATCCAGGCAGGCTGTCAGCGGTGCGGCCGCCTGCCGGCACAGCTCGGCATCTTCCCGGGCGTAGATGATCTGCGCCAGCGCCGCCAGGCTGCCGGCGCGCACGGCTTTATTCTGCTCATCCAGCGCCAGCAGCAGCGCCGGGGCAGCCGGGGCACCGATCAGTACCAGGGCTGCCTCTGCGCCAGCCGCCCGCTCGAAGTCGCGAAAGAGACGGATCAGCAAGGGAACGCTGCCGCCGCCTATCTCTCCCAGCGCCTGGGCGGCGGATTTACGCACTCGCTCTTCCTTTCTATACCCGAGCGCCTCGATCAAGCCTTCAATATCACGCTTGGCTTTCATTTTCTCAATATCGGGTAGTCTGAAAAAGCCCATTTTCCCTCCCCCGGTCTCCAGGCATTGAGAAGGTCAGCAACCCTATACCTGGTTTCAACTCGCAGACTGGAGTTCCCCATAACTGACCTTATCAAGGCATGGATGCGTCCCACCGCGCATGATCTGCAGCAAGGCGCCCTGGCGCAGCAGGCCGGTCTTGCCGCCCGCCTGCGCCAGCACGGCCCGCATGTTTTCCTCCGAAAAGACCTCGCCCACTGCCCGCTCGATGACCGTGTTGAAGATGTGCTGGTAAGCCGGGCAGTAAGGGTCGCGCCCAAGTGGAACCCCGGCCGCCAGGGAATTGTAGGGGCAGCCGCCGCGACAGTATTTAAAGTGCAGGCAGCCGGCGCATTCTTCAGCCACCCGCTGCTGGCGAGCCTGCAGGCGCTGCCAGGCGGGCGAGCGGGAAAAATTTGCCTGCCCGGGTTGGTCAAGCACGTTCCCCAGACGGTGTTCGGGCAGCCCGGCAAAGCGCTGGCAGGCATACACCCAACCCTGCGGGTCAACTGCCAGGTAGCGGCCCAGGCAGTCGCTGAAAGTACACAGGCCGCCGCAGCCGGCCGAAATGCCCCGGCTGATGGCGTCCAGCGTGCCTATGCGCATTTTAATTGGGTCCGCCAGGTAGCGCTCCAGCAGCTTCTCCAGCAGCTCGCCGTAAGCCTCAGGCGCCAGCGCCCAGTGCCCGTCCGCCGCAGCCAGCCCCGGCAGGGCAGCATGCACGCTGAAGCTCAGCCCCTGCCCGGCGAAGAAATCGTAAATCTGATCCAACTGCCGGGCGGACTGGGCGGTGAAGGTGCAGATGCAGTTCACCTCCAGCCCATGAGAGTGGGCGCGCCGGATGCCCGCCAGCGTGCGCTGGAAGTAACCCACCCCGCGCTGGGTTTCATTGATCGCCTCGGGTCCATCCAGGCTGGTGCCAAGCGAGACGCCGTACTCGGCAAATAGATCACACAGCGCGTCGGTCAGCAGCCACAGGTTGCTCTGCAGGCCCAGGCGCAGCCTGCGCGGCCGGAGCTGGTTGACCAGCAACGGCAGCGCCCAGCGGTAAAAATCAACCCCCGCCGCCAGCGGCTCGCCGCCGTGGAACGTGAGCTCCAGCGCCTCGCCGGGGCTTTCAGCCGCCTGCCAGCCGACGACCGCTTCGACCACCGCCCTTCCCATAACCGGACTGAACGAATGCGGTCCGAAGCAATAGGCGCAGTCCGCCGGGCAAGCCAATGTGGGCAGCAGCATGAGTTGCCGAGTCATGATTCCCCTATACAGGTTAAAAGTGAATGCTTGCTAAAAATTGTAGCATAATAATCCACAATTTTCGAAACTGACGACCCTCGCTACCCTTTCAAGTCGCTGTCGAGTTCTACCGATCCATGGGTTGCCAGGTTCCGCAATTTCCTCAAGGAGGCTCACGGCTTCGATCTCGCACAGCTTGGCGCGCCCAACGAGCAACTCATTGACTGGTGCGTCGAGGAAAGAGTTCTCGGTTAAAAGCCCTGTTGATCTAAAGTGCCTGCTTGGTTGGCAACCAGGGTTGCCAACCGATTTTTTTACCAAAGAAAATCCATTACAAGCTGTGCCCTGGCTTCAGCCAACCATTCGCCATGCCGGCGCCAGGGCCACAGCCAGGTAATGTTCAATCGAAACGGTCGAAGCTGACCGCTGTGTCCCTACGACCCGTAAAAGCTCAACCCGACATGCATTATTGCTTGACAAGATTCGATTTATTTTTTATACTGAAAACGCTTACAGATATGTTTTCATGACCGACCTTACCCTTCCTCCCCTTTTTTCAAGTTAACCACAGGCTTACCCGCCTGCCTTTGTGATCTGGCGGCGCCCAAATGCAGATTGAATAGCCACTCGTCATGTAAACGCTTACATTTGTCCTCGCCACCCACGTTAGCAAAAAGGAAGTAAAAATGGATGCTTTTGAAGCTGGTTTCTCCTCCATCGAGATCACACCTGACAACATGGGTTTCCCATTGTACGGCTACAGCAGGCGCAAGGAAAATTCGCAAGGCGTACACGATCCGCTGCTCGCCAAAACGATGGTCTTGCGAACCGGCCAGGCCGCCTGGTCGCTGACCGTTTTGGACCTGGTGGGCATCAACGCCGCCACCGTCACAGAAATCCGGCAAATCGTTGCCAAAAACACCGGCCTACAAACCCAGGCGGTCATGGTGGCATGTATCCACACCCATTCCGGCCCAAGCGTGGGCGATCCAGGCAACTGGGACCGCCCGGTAGCCGAGATCATCGCCGAAGGCATCATCGCCGCCTGGGGTAAACTGCAGCCTGCCACAATTGGCACATCGGCCGGCTTCCTCTACGGCTACCACGTGAACCGCCGCTGGATGGAGCGCCCGGTTGACCCCTCAGTCAACGTGGTGCGCTTCGACGATTTAGCCGGCAACCCGCTCGGCGTAGCCGCCAACTTCGGCCTGCACCCGGTGGTAATGGGCTACGACAACTACCAGATCTCTGCCGATTACGTGGGCGTCGCCCGCCGGGTGGTCGAGCAAACCATGGGCTGCGCCTGCCTGTTCGCCAACGGCGCAGCCGCCGACGTCAACCCGATCACCCAAAATGTGCGCAAGCAGCTGGCTGAGCACCGCTCGTTTGTCACCATGACCGGCGCCTATTATTTTGGCCGCGGCAACCCCCGCAGTACAGGGGACATAGATACCATCGTGCTGTCCGACCGCATCGGCGGGACTTTCGCAGAGGTCGAAGAAATCGGGCAGGCGGTGGGCAGCCAGATCGTCTACGTGGCCAACGCGATCCAGACGCAGGATCCCCCCAGCGCGCCGTGGAGCTTTGACGTCTTCGTCAACCACCTGGATGAAGGCGAGGAAACCATCGAAACCTTCGCCCTGGGCATCGGCGATTTCATCCTGGTCGGCGAGCCGGGTGAGATGTATGTGGAAACCGGGCTGGACCTCAAGGCCAAAGTCCGTAAATACGGTTACCGCTTCCCCTGGGTGGTCAGCTATGCCAACGACTATCAGTACTATCTTTCACCAGAAGCGGCCTTTGCTGAAGGCGGGTACGAAGTTGAGATGTCCAAGAAGGCGAAACACTCGCCGCACATCCAATCCCGCTTTTGGGAAGCCCTCAGGCAGGGCATCCCTCCGGCGGTCGCCATGGAAATCATCTAAAACGATAGGCAAAGCGACGATGGCGACGCGCCGGACGACACCCAAGCCAAATAAGGAGCATATAAATGAAAATCTGCATAGTCGGCGGTACCGGTAACATCAGCTCCGCTTTTGTCAGGCTGCTCGTGCAAAAAGGTCACGCAGTCACCTGCTACAATCGCGGCGCAAAGGCCCCGGCGATAGCCCGAACAAAAACCATCCTGGGCGACCGTAAGGACCGGGCAGCGTTTGAAAGTACGTTGCAGACCCAAAAATTCGACGCGGCCATCGACATGATCTGCTTCAACCGGCAGGATGCCGAAAGCAGCCTGCGCGCCTTCCGGGGAGTGCAGCACTTCGTCTTTTGCTCCACAGTGTGCGTCTACGGCGTGCAATACGACTGGCTACCTGCCAGCGAAGACCACCCGCTGCGCCCGGTCACCCCCTACGGCACAAACAAGGCTGAGGCCGAAAAGGTCTTCCTTGAGGCTTATTATAAAGACGGCTTCCCGGTGACCATCATCCGCCCCTCGACCACCTTTGGCCCTGTCCAGGGCGCCATCCGCCAGGTCTGCTGGGATTATTCGTGGATCGACCGCATCCGCAAGGGTAAACCCATCGTGGTATGCGGCGACGGTCTGGCGCTGCACCAGTTCCTGCACGTGGATGACGCCGCCCTGTGCTTTGCCAATGTGGTTGGCAAGCCGCACTGCATCGGGCAGACCTACAATATGACCAAACGTGGTTTCACCACCTGGCGCGATTACCACCTGACTGCCATGCAGGTGCTCGGCCGGCAGGCCGAGCTGGTGGGCGTGCCGCTGGAAGTGCTGAAGCGCTGGGATATCCCCGAGTTTGACATCTGCGAAGAGATCTACGCCCACAACGTGATCTACAATTCAGAAAAATTGTTCCGCGATGTGCCCGAATATACGCCTAAAATTTCCCTGGCCGAAGCGCTGGCCAGCACGATCGCAGCGATGGACGCCGCCGGCCGCATCCCCAATTCAGACAGCCTCACCTGGGAAGACGAGCTGATCGAGGCGATGAGCGCAGTCAAAAGATAAGCTATGCTCTTTTTCCCTCCCAAGGAGTCCAATTATGAGCGATAGGTTTAACCTCACCATCCCCAATCTCTATGACGCTAAAAAAATCCTGGCGATCCAGCCTCATTATGACGATAACGACATCCCGGCGGGCGGCACGCTGGCTGCCCTGGCTGCCGCCGGCATCGAAATCGCTTACCTGACCTGCACGGACGACCTGATGGGCGTCATCGACGAAAACTGGTCGAGTCAGGAGGCCACTATCCGCCTGAGAAAGGACCAGCAGGAGGCGGCGCAGATCATCGGCATCAAACGCCACTACTGGCTGGGCTATCCCGACGCCGGTGAATACAACTATTTTGAACTGCGCCGCGACATTATGAAGTACATGCGCATCGAAAGCCCCGACACCATCATCACCGTTGACCCCTGGCTGCCCTATGAAGCCCACACTGACCACATCATGGCGGGCAAGGCGGCGGCGGAAGCTGCCGTTTTGTGCGGCTTCAAGCGCATCAAGACCGACCCGCAGGTTGACGCCGCCTACACCCCGCACGACATCCGCTGCGTGGCCTTCTATGGCTCACAGCGCCCCAACACCTGCTTTGACATCAGCCAGACCATCGAAAAGAAAAAACAGGCGGTGCGTTGCTACCATGCCCAGTTTCACGAAGAAGAGCTGGAAATGCTGGCGACCTACGTGGAAATGAGGGCGCGCAAATGCACCGAAGGGCGTGATTTCGCCTTCGGTGAGATGTGGAAAGTGGTCACCTCGCACCATTTGCACGGCAATACCGATGCGTGGCATTTTTAGCCTGGTGTATTTGACATTTGCCCGATTCTGATTATAATTATTTGTAAGCGCTTTCATGAACTAAATCAGAAAGGAATTAACAGTCATGACCAAATTAGCTCTCCTCGGCGGCCCGCCAGTTCGCTCAGAACCCTACCCGCAGTGGCCGGTCTTCGACCAGCGTGACATCGACGCCGTCACCAACGTTATCCTCTCCGGCCAGTGGGGCGGGTTCCCCTATCCCGGCCCCAATTCGGCCGAGTTCATCCGCCGCTTCGCCGAAATGCAGGGCGGCGGCTACCCGGTGCTGATGATGAACGGCACAGTCACCATGGAAGTAGCGCTGCGCGCCGCCAACATCGGCTGGGGTGATGAGGTTATCGTCCCGGCGCTGACTTTCCAGGCCACCGCCGCCGCCCCCATGGCTGCCGGCGCCATCCCAGTGATCGTGGATGTCGACTCGGAAAATTACTGCATGGACCCCAAGAAGGTCGAGGCCGCCATCACTCCCCGCACCAAAGCCATCATTCCGGTGCACCTGGGGGCGCAAATGGCCGACATGGACGCCCTGATGGAGATCGCCGAGCGCCATAACCTGGTCGTCGTCGAAGACTGCGCCCATGCCCACGGCGCCAAATGGCGCGGGCGCGGTGCAGGCACAATCGGCCATTTCGGTTCATTCTCCTTGCAGTCCTCCAAGATCCTGACCACCGGCGAAGGCGGCGTGCTGGTATGCCGCACGCCCGAGCTAGCCGAGCGCTCCGCCAGCATCATCAATTGCGGCCGCCCCACCGACGCCGAAGGCAAGAACTTCACCATGGGCTCCAACTACCGCATGCCCGAAATCCAGGCCGCCCTGGGCGTGGTAGCCCTCGAACGCTTCCCGGCCCAGACCAGAGAGCGCGAGGAAATGCTCGGCTACCTGGAAGAATCGCTGAGCGAAGTGCCGGGCGTACGCCTGCTGCGCCGTGACCCGCGCCACACCACCCGCTCCTTCTATATGTACGGCTTTGCCACCGACCCTGAGCTGTTCGGCGGGCACCACATGGGCATCATTGCCGCCCTGGAAGCCGAAGGCATCCCGGCTGAAGGCGGCTACTCGCCCATGAACCGCTACGATCTGTTCCAGCCGCTCAACTCGAAGCTGGCCGTGCCCAACGCCTTCCCCGAACACTTCAAGATGGATACCCTGAGCATGCCCGAGGCCGAGCGCGCCGGTGAGCGCGAATCGGTCTGGCTGGCCGAAAACACTTTCCGCGCTGGCACCAAGGGCATCGATGACCTGACTGACGCCCTGCGCAAGGTGCAGGATAACCGCCAGGAGTTGGCTGAATGGGTGCAGGTGCAGAAGAAAGCCCGCGGTCTGTAGCCCGGGTTCTACCTGCTAATGGTTTTTTATTTAAAAATCTTACAGGGTAAAACCATAATGGAGCCATGGACACGCTAACCTCATGCCAGACCAACTCAGCCCCCAGGGGGGGACATGCCACCATCGGCGATGTTGCCCAAAAGGCGGAGGTTTCGATTGCCACCGTCAGCCGGGTGCTCAACCAGACCGTTAAGGTCTCGGATGACACAGCTATCCGGGTGCACCGGGCCATTGCAGAACTGGGCTACGTGCCCCAGGCAGCGGCGCGCAACCTGGCGCGGCGCAAAACCAACACCATCGGGCTGTTGCTGCCCGATATTGCCAGCGATTTTTTCTTCCCTATCCTGCGCGGCAGCGAAATTGCTGCCCGGCAGGCCGGTTTTGACCTGCTGATCGCCATCCAGCCGCTCGAGGCGCTGCGCGGTAAGAACGATGCCAACCTGCTGGGCAGCCACAACACCGATGGCCTGCTGGTCTTCGCCGGCGACCTGGATGAAGAAACGCTGGCGCACCTGCCCGGGCCGGACTTTCCGATGGTGCTGCTTTATCACTCCGCCCCGCAGGGCTCCAATATCACCTCAATCGTGGTCGAGAACCGCAACGGGGCGCGCCGGCTGGTGGAGCACCTGATCGAGGTACACCACTGCCAGCGCATCGTCTTCCTGCGCGGCCCAGATGGCAATGAAGACTCGCAGTGGCGCGAGCTGGGCTACCGCCTGGCACTCTCCACTCACCACCTCGAGTTCGACGAGCGCCTGATTGCTACCGGTGGCTTTGAAGAAGCCCAGGGCCGCGCCGCCGTGGAAGGCCTGCTCAGGCAGGACATTCAGTTCGACGCCATCTTTGCCGGCGATGACGATACCGCCATCGGCTGCCTGTCGGCCCTCGCCCGGGCCGGCTTGCGCGTGCCGCAAGACGTGGCGCTGGTCGGCTTCGACGATATGACCCCGGCGCGCTACCTGAACCCGCCGCTCACCACGGTGCGCGCCCCCACCGAGCAGGTCGGGCGCGAGGCCGTACAGCAGCTCGTGCGCCGCATCCACTGCGGCCAGGCTGAGCCGATGGTGCTGCTGCCCACCGAGCTCATTATCCGCCAGTCGTGTGGTTGTAAATGAAAAGGAGTTACTGCTCAGCTATGATAGGGAAGTTCCCGAATTTGAGGTGATTGAGGATGCTTCGCATCCTCAATCACCTCAAATTCGAGGCTTTGCCCCTATAGCCTGAGTAACTACGAACAGGAGATTATCATGAAAGTAGCCGTCATTGGTGGAGGATCGACCTATACCCCCGAGCTGGTCAACGGATTCCTGGAACACTTCAAATCCCTGCCCGTCACCGAGTTGTGCCTGATGGACATAGACCCCCAGCGCCTGGAGGTGGTCGGCGGCTTTGCCCAACGCATGGTCGAGGCTAAGGACGCCCCCTTCAAGGTGGTGCTGAGCACCAACCAGCGCGAGGCCATCCGCGGCGCCAGTTATGTTATTACCCAACTGCGCGTTGGAAAGATGCCGGCGCGCGTCGCCGATGAGTATTTGGGCCGCCGCCACGGGCTGATCGGACAGGAGACCACCGGCGTCGGCGGTATGGCCAAGGCGCTGCGTACCATCCCGGTCATCCTGGGAATTGCCAATGACATCCACGAGGTCGCCCCGGGGGCGCTGCTGGCCAACTTCACCAATCCCTCCGGCCTGATCACCGAAGCCATGCAGCGCTATGCACCCGACGTGATGTCGGTCGGCATCTGCAATGCGCCGATCACCACCCAAATGGAAATCAAGCGCGGCGTGGAAAAGATGCTGGGGGCCGAGATCGCCCTCGAGCGCACCAGCCTGAAGGGCCTCGGCCTCAACCACCTCTCCTGGTTCTATGGGTTCACGGTGGATGGCGAGGACCTCTGGCCGCAGGTCATCCGGGCTTACATCGAGGAGCTGCGCGCCGACCCCGAGCCGGAATGGGACGTGCGCCTGATCGAGACGCTGAAGATGATGCCCAACGGCTACCTGCAGTACTTTTACTACACCACCCACAAGCTACAAGACCAGCAGAAATGGCCGCCCACCCGCGGCGAGAAGGTGATGGAGATCGAAAAAGACCTGCTGCGCCAGTACGCCGACCCGAATTTGAAGGAGCCCCCTGCCGACCTGATGAAACGCGGCGGCGCCTATTACTCCACCGTCGCCACCCAGGTGCTCAACGCCCATTACAACAACCTGGGCGAGGTCCACAATGTCAACACCCGCCACCAGGGCGCTGTGCCCGGCTACCCGCCGGATTGGGTGCTCGAGCTGCCCTGCCGCATCGACCGCAGCGGCATACACCCCCTGCCGGCCGACCCGCTCCCGCTGACCTGCTTTGGGTTGTTGGCCAAGGTCAAAGCTTACGAGCTACTCACCGCAGAGGCTGCCAAAACAGGCGACCGCAAGCTGGCCTACGAAGCCCTGCTGGTGCACCCGCTGGGCCCGTCTGCCGACCAGGTGCAGGCCGTGCTGGATGACCTGCTCGAGACTCACAAAGCCTATTTGCCGCAGTTTTGGGGATAAGAGCGTTTCGGTATCACCCTATGAACTGCGAGGGTCAACAAAAGAAGGGACACAGCATTTATGCTTTATTTTCTAGGAATCGATGTCGGTGGAACGAAAACCCACGCCATGATCGCAGATGAAAGTGGGCAGGCCTGCGGCTTTGGCCTATCCGGTCCGGGTAACCACGAGGGTGTAGGCTATGATGGGCTGTCGGCCGCCATGCAGGCTGCCACCCAGACCGCATTGCAGCGCGCCGGGATTACCGCCAAACAGATTACCGGGGCCGGCTTTGGCCTGGGCGGCTTCGACTGGCAGTCAGAGCTGCCCCCCACCCTGGAAGCGATCAAGCCGCTCGGCCTGAGCGCCCCGCTGGGCGTGGTCAACGATTCCATGATCGGCCTGCTGGCTGGCGCCAGGGAAGGCTGGGGGGCAGCAGTGGTGGCCGGCACCGGCTGCAACTGCTGGGGGCGCAACCGCCAGCACAAGCTTGGACACTGCACTGGCATGGGCGGCTGGATGGGCGAAGGCGCCGGGGCCGGCGAGTTGGTGTCGGAAGCCGTCCGGCGCGTGTCGCGCGCCTGGTCGATGCGCGGCCCGGCTACCCGCCTGACCGAAGAATTTTGTAAACTGGTCGGCACTAAAGATAGCGAGCAGTTGCTTGAATGGATCACGCTGGAACAGGTCTACCTCGATTCGGAAGCTGCTCCTATCATTTTCCGCCTGGCAGAAGAAGGGGACGCCGTGGCGGCCGACCTGATTCACTGGGCCGGCGAAGCCCTGGCCGACCTGACGATTGGCGTCATCCACCAGATTGGCATCGAGAACGAACAATTCGAGGTAGTAGAAGTCGGCAGCCTGTTTAACGGCGGCCCCATGCTGGTCGATCCGATGGTGGCAGCCATCCAAAAAGCTGCCCCGGGCGCCCGGCCGGTCAAGCTGGAAGTGCCGCCCGTGCTGGGCGGTGTGCTGCTCGGCATGGAACAGATCGGCCTGGCAACCCCTGCCCTGCGCGAAAAACTGATCCAATCCACCCTCGACCGCCTGGCGTAAAGTGTCTGAAGCAATAGATGATCCATGAAAAAGCCAACTATTTTATTGCCCGCTGACGAGGCTACCACGGTGGGGAGGGTGTTTGATACTTCCCTGGTGGTGAAGGGCAAAACGTGGTACCCGGCGACCGGGTTTATCGTCTGGATGGTCATGACCTGGGTCGTAGGCTGGGGACATCCTGAACGCTCCTGCGGTAAACGCCTTGCCACAGGCGCTTTCACCACGCTGGCCATCCTGGGATCCGAATGGTGCCACAACCTCGCCCACGCCGCCGCTGCCAGCCTGGTCGGTAAACCGGTGGATGCAATCCGCATTGTGTGGGGTATGCCGCTTCTGGTTTATTACGACATCAATGATCAAACAGTCACCCCGCACCAGCATATTCTGCGCGCCCTTGGAGGACCGCTGTTCAACGCGCTGCTGCTACCCTGGGCGTTATGGATCAAAAGGCTTACCCGACCAGGCTCTGCCGCGCGGGATGTCGCCAATGCCGCCGTCGGGATGAACGCCTTCCTGTCTACCGTCTCCCTGCTGCCCATTCCGGGGATAGATGGTGGCCCGCTCCTGAAATGGTCGCTGGTGGCGCGTGGGAACACCCCCCGGCAGGCGGATGAAAGGGTGAAACGGGTAAATCGAGTATCGGGGGCAGGATTGGGGCTGGCCGCCGGGATAGCATTGAAAAAACGACGGTGGTTTATCGGCGTGATTTTGGGGTTGTTCGCAGCGCTCTCCTGGGCGATTGGTTTTGGGCTACTCAAGGAACAAGAATAAATAGAGATTCCGCAAAAAGGTGAGCATGTGGGGCGTACGCCCCACATGCTCACCTTTTTGCGGAATTTTCAACTGCAAAGTCTTCAGCCTGAGCGCGCAACAAATCTGGCAAAAGAATCGTATAGGTATGTGTAACTGGTATAAAATCATACCCCGCATTCAAAAGGAGCATCATCGTGAAAATTTCAAAAAACCTCTTGATCCTATCGACCCTGATCGGCCTGCTGGCGCTGGTCGCTGCCGGTATGGGGCTCTTCTGGCAGACCGGCGGCCAGCCCTGGAAAACACCACCACCCTGGTCATCCAGACGATTGACCTGGGGATGATCGTGCCCTTGTCCTTCCTGTCCGGCATCCTGCTGCTGCGCTGCAGCGCGTGGGGCTACCTGCTGGCCTCGGTGGCCGTGATGAAATTCCTGACGATGGGGGCTTGCGTCAGCGTCATGGGGATCAGCATGGTTATCGCCGGGGTGGCTGCCAGCCCGGTCGAACTGATCGTCTTCCCGTCCCTGACCCTGCTCAATGTGGTCATGGCCGGGCTGCTGTTCAAAAATATCGACGCCCGGCAGCCTCCGAATGAATTCAGAGGCTAGACAAAACCAAACCTGCTGAAGCAGGTTTCGCCTCTGGTAATCCGCTTCAGCGAATTTGGGATTGCTGAGCGGCGAATTCAATCGCAGGCGAACGTTCGCCCGGCGCGCCGATCATCCACCATTATAACCATAAAAGGTATGAATATCACCAACCGGCTGCCCCAGTTCAACTTCCACATCATTGACTTGCGGTAAAATTGTCTATCACTATCCTCTTTTTCCTTACAGGTATGCATGCAAGAAGTCCCCAATAGCTTTCCCAACAAGTGGCTTGTCATGACCGGCATCGGACTGGGAGTTTTCATGTCCACCCTGGATGGCAGCATCGTCAACATCTCGCTGCCTACCCTGGTCGACATTTTCCACACCGATCTGGCCACCATCCAGTGGGTGGTGCTCAGCTACATCCTGGTGAACGCCTCACTGATGCTGACCATCGCCCGCCTGGGCGACATGCGCGGCAAGAAGAAGCTGTACCTGACCGGCCTGATACTTTTTACCGGCGGCTCGCTGCTGTGCGGCAACTCGCCCAACGTCTACTGGCTGATCGGATTCCGCGCCCTACAGGGATTGGGCGCCACCATGATGGCAGCGCTGGGGACCGCCATCATAACCGAAAATTTCCCACCCTCCGAGCGCGGGCGGGCGCTCGGTCTGATTGGCAGCATCGTATCCATCGGCATCGCCATTGGCCCACCGTTGGGCGGCATTCTGATCGGGTTTACCGGCTGGCGCTCGATCTTCCTGGTCAACGTGCCGGTCGGCATCGTCACCACCTGGGTCGTCTCCCGCTATGTACCCGCAACAGCGCCTAAAAACAAGCAGCAGCGCTTCGACCTGTCCGGCGCTCTGATCCTGCTGCTGACGTTGGGCAGCTATGCGTTCGGCATGACCATGGGCCAGAACCTCGGCTTCGGCGTCTCCACCATCCTGGCGCTGCTGGGCGCCGCCGGCGTGGGCCTGGTGACCTTTGTGCTGGTCGAGCTGCGCCAGACCGATCCCATGGTGGACCTGCGCCTGTTCCGCAACCCCTTGTTCAGTATCAACCTTTTGATGGGTTTCCTGGTGTTTATGGCATTGGGCGGCACTTTCATCCTGCCCTTTTTCTTGCAGTTGGTGCAGGGCTATACCATCGAGCAGGTCGGGCTGCTGCTGATGGTGCAGCCGGTCATCGTCGGCCTGCTGGCGCCTATCTCTGGCAGCCTGTCAGACCGCTTCGGTTCGCGCGTAATCAGCCTGGTCGGGCTGGCAATCGTGGTGGCAGGCTGCCTGTATATGAGCACACTCACCGCTGCCGTCACTACCCTTGGCTTCGGTCTGCGCCTGGCAGTCTTCGGCGTGGGTATGGCCATTTTCCAATCGCCTAACAACAGCGCCATCATGGGAGCGGCGCCACACCACAAGCTGGGGATTGCCTCAGGCCTGATCGCCCTCTCGCGCACCCTGGGGCAGACCTCGGGCCTGCCGCTGATGGGCGCCCTGTTCACCGCCCAGGTGCTGGCAGTCAGCCTGCTGCCCCACGGCAGCGATGTGACCAATGCCCCGGCCACCGCCCTGGTGAGTGGGGTGAACGACACCTACCGCATGGCCGCCTGGGTGATGCTGGTCTCAACCCTGCTGGCCGCCCTGGCGCTGTGGCTCGATTATCGGAACACAGAGAAGATAAGAAACACTGAGGGGGTGAAGGAGAATAAGAACACTGAGAAGATGAAACAAGATGAGAGTGTTGAAGGGATGTAGGAGAAATAACCTATGCTGGCAATGAGATTAAAAAAAGGTGATACCATCGGCGTGGTTGCGCCGTCCAGCCGGGTGGAAGCCGGCGACGAAAAACTGGAACATGGCACACATTTCCTGGAAAGCCTGGGGTTCGAGGTCGTCCTGGGGAAGCACGTGTTTTCCAATACGCTGGGCTACGCCGCTTCCCCGCTTGAAAAAGCCGAGGATATCAACCACATGTTTGCCAACCCGGCCATCAAAGCCATCCTGTGCGCCCAGGGCGGCGATACCGCCAATGCCTGCTTACCCGACCTGGACTGGCAGTTGATCCTTGAAAACCCTAAAATTTTTGGCGGTATCAGCGACATAACCGTGCTGCTGAACGCCATTTACGCCCGCACCGGGCTGGTCACCTTCCACGGCAACGACCTGATGTGGGGCTTTGGTCGCAAACCCACTCCTTACGACAGCCAGGAGTTCCTCCACCGCCTGGTCGAAGGCCGCATTGGCAAAATCCCCGCCAACCGGCCGCGCCAGACCATCCGCCGCGGGCGCGCGGAAGGCCGGCTGCTAGGAGGCAATCTGCGCTGCCTGTTGAAGCTGGCTGGCACGCATTTCCTGCCCGATTTCAACGGGGCCATCCTCTTCCTCGAGGCGCTGGGCTTCGATCCCGCCAACTGCGATTGCATGCTGCGCCAGCTCAAGCAAATGGGCATCTTCGAGCAGGTGCGGGGTGTGATCATCGGCTACATCGACGAGGTGGATAACGACCCGCGGGCCAATATTTTCATGCAAGACGTGCTGCTCAACGTCACCGGCGAATACGGCTTCCCGGTCTTGAAGGTCAACGACTTCGGCCACAACTGCCCCAACACCACCCTGCCAGTCGGCGTCCGGGTGCGCATGGATGCCAACGACACCCAGGAGATCGAGATCCTGGAAAAGTGTGTGCAATAAAATGTTATTATTCTTTTCTTCCTACCCCCACACCACGTGGCTGAACCTGCCGGTTGGATCGTACACACCAACCCCCATTTGCACCGGCTCTAACCCCTGCGGGTCGCGGGCGTGATCCGAGACTAATAACTGCAGGACCGGGCGCGAAGTCTCGATCACATCCAACTCTGCCAATTGCGATGGCGCAACCCAGGTTAGCGTACCTTCCGGGCAATCCAGCATCAAGCGGGCGCCCAATTCGCCGGTGAAGTAAACCAGCACGACCAGGTGACCATCTGGCCGCGCCAGCGCCAGCACCCGGCGCAAGGTAAAGCCGGCGACATCCGCCTCGCGCAAACCGGTTTCTTCGCCCAGCTCGCGCAAAGCAGATGCCTTCAGGTCATTTAATTCACCTGATTCCACCCGCCCGCCGACACCTGTCCAACGCCCGGGTGCAAAAGACTTGCTCGCGGCGCGCTTGAGCAGCAGAAAATATCCTTCATTTTCTAATAAGATGACGCTGTAGACTTCCAACTGGTTGGGTTTCAGCAGCATGTTCGTCCCCTGCTCCGTCCTGCGTCCCGCCGGCTGGTACGATTACGTCCCATTCTGCCCGAGGCGCTCCATCATCTCCAAACATGCCCGGCTGTTGTGGTAAGGGCACTTCCACGGGCCGACCTTGTGCTGGTCGGGGTTTTCCTGCTCGGAATACGGCGTGCCATCCCGCCTGAGATGGGCGTACCACTCGCCGTAATGGTGATCGATGACCCTGGCCTCGATGAAATCCCAGGCGCGGCGGGCAGCCTGGAAGTAGCGCTCGTCACCGCTAAGCTGGTAGGCATTGTAAAAACCGACCACCGCTTCGGCCTGCGCCCACCAGTGCTTGTCACTGATGGTGATGCGCTGCAGGTCAGCCTCGTATAACAGGCTACCGTCGGGGTCCAATCCCTCTTCGTAGACCGCCTCTGCGATCTGGATGGCAGCCGTCTCCACCTGCGTTGACAATAGCGGGTCTCCCAACAGCCCGGCGGCCTCCGTCAGCAGCCAGGTCCCCTCGATATCGTGTCCAAAAGAGATGTGGTCGGAGAGCGATTTCCAATCCTCGCTGAAGAACAGCTTGAAATGATGCCTCTCAGGGTCGATAACGTGCTGCAGGAAGACCTCGATCAGGTCCTTCTGCTTCTGCTTGAACTGCTCATCAGGCCAGGCGCGCAGCAGGTTAGAGTAAGCTTCCAGGATGTGCAGCAGGGTGTTCATCGACTTGGGACTGTTGAGTTCCTTATCGCTCAAACGCCAGTCGCTGAGGGCGCTCCAGTCGCGGTTATAGGCCTCGTAATAGCCGCCGTAACGCGGGTCATAACTCTGCTCCTCGATCAGGTGGAAGAGCCGCTGGGCCAGCGCCAGGGCTGCCGGCTCCTGCACTGCCCGGTAATATTCCGAAAGCCCGTAGAGGGCGAAGGCCTGGGCGTACATCTGCTTGCGAGAGTTGAGCGCCTGCCCCTCGCAGTCCAACATCCAGTAAACCCCACCGTATTCTGCGTCCCAGAAGCGCTGCGTCAGGTAGGCAAAAGCGTGCTGCGCCATGTCCAGGTACTCGGGTTTGCCCAGCGTGCGGTAAGCCGCCGAAAAGGTCCACAAAATGCGCCCGCAGATCACCGCCGCCCGCGGGGCGTCTTTATAGACGCGCAGATCATTGGTGACCAGACCATAAAACCCGCCGCGCTTCCGGTCGGTCGTATATTTCATCCAGAATGGCAGGGTGTTTCCTATCAGGTTTTTTTCCATCCGCTGCCGCAGGTCTTGCTTCAACTCATCCACCATCTCTCTCCTTTTAATAAATCTCACCACAAAGATAAAAAGGGCACACACCCTTGGTGCACCCGAAGGAGTTAGAAGACAAAGATTTTATAATTAAACCCTTAATATTCTTTTCTTCCTTTGTGTTCTTCACCCCTTCGGATGCACTGAAGAGTGTGTGCCTTTGTGGTTATTTTTTAATTTTCTATCCAAACAGCCGGATACACCTCAGGGTGTGCGGAGACACCCTTGAAGTTCTCTGTCAACAGCCCCTTCACGCCGTGGCACTCCAGGGCGTGGCGGAAATACGCCGGCGGTTGCTCGCCCCACACCACCGCGCAGTTACGCAAGGTCACATCCTGCACATTATGCAGGAAGAACCCGGCAGTCGGATGCTCCACCAGGCCTTCGCCAGCATTCTCGAGGAAGCCCTCGCTTTGTTGAGGGCTACTCTCGTAGTTTTGAGGGAGAGGGCACGGGCGGATATCGTAACGCCCGCCGGGCCAGCTTGACCACTTATCCAGCTCAACCCGCACGTTCTCCAGCAGGATATCCTCCACCAACCCTGGCTGCCAACCCTGAATGAACACCCCGTTCTCACTGCGGCATAGCACGTTGGAAAAGCGCACGTGGCGCACGTGCCCGATGCCGCGCTCCGCCGTCCATGGGATAGCGGTAATGTAGATCGGCTCGCCCCGCCCCCACCATTTCTCGTGAAAGAGGCGCGTCTCGACGATCATGTTCGAGAAGAGCACGTTCTCGATATCGCTCTCCTCGCTGAGGTGGATCGCCAGCCCGCGGTGGCTGGAGCGGATCACACAGGCGTTGAAGACCACGTTGTGGATCGGTTCGCGGCACTCAGCCCCCAGGATCAATGCGCTGGAGGTCGAGACCAGCGTGCAGCCGGTGACAGTGATGTTCTCGCACGGTCCGTAACCCGCCGTCTCCAGGCAGGTCTTCAGGCAGATGCAGTCATCCCCGCTGACGATGTGGCAGTCGCTGATGCGCACATTGCGGCAGCGGTCCAGGTCAATGCCGTCATTGTTTGGCAAGGCCAGGTCGTTCTGGATGTGGATCGAATGGATGGTGACATCCTCGCAGCCTGACAGGCGCAGTGTCCACAGCGCTCCATCTCGCAGGGTGATATCCCGCAAAGTGACCCTCTGGCAGCCGATCAGGAAGAACATAAAAGGCCGTTCGGGACGCATACTGTGGATGTAGCGCCCGCGCTCGGCGATGAAGAGCTGCCCGGCGCCGTCGATCACCCCGGCTCCCGTGATGGCAATGTTGTCGGCGCGCTCAGCGGTGATCAGCATACTCTGGGCAGGCCGTCCGGCGTCCAGCGCCCCACCCGAAAGCGCCCCCACCTGCAGGCGGTGGGTATAATCGGCCCACTCGCCGCTGCCCGCCAGCACCGCCCCGCGCTCGACGTGCAGCTCGACGTTGGACTTGAGCTCGATCGTCCCCGTACGGAAAGTCTTCCCCGCCGGGACCAACACCATGCCGCCCCCGGCCTGTGTGCAGGCGTCGATTGCCCGCTGGATGGCAGCCGCGTCGTTGGCTGTCCCGTCGCCCTCCGCCCCGAAATCCAAGATGTTGTAAACTGGCATACCTGTCCTGCTTTCAAGAAACCCGGCTTTCATCGAAAAAAGCCCGGCCTCTGCACTATTGTAGAAGACTTACTACCGTCAAGCGACCAGCATATCCTGCAGCGCCTTCAACTCCCCGTTTGAATTAGTCTAAACCAATATAGCGTAATTGGAAGTAACTGTCAATTATATTTTCTAAAGGTCAGTGACCTTTTCAATCAATACCTTGACTCATAAATATTGCTTGACAAATACAATAAACACTGTAAAAATTTTATTACACTGTATATTAACAGTGTATATCGAACGAAAAATAGGCTGACCTCTAATACTTGCGCGTCGGCAGAATCTGGATGGCGTTATCCGGCAGGAAAATACCTTCCTTCGAGGGCACCCACTTGGGGACAGACTCGCCGAGCCAGTGGCAGTGATGGGAGACGCCAAATCGATCATCAAACAGATGGAAGGCACCTCCAATGTGATTTCCACCCGCATCAAGCCGCTCTACCGGCGGGCCAAGCGCCTATCGGCCTTCTTCAGCAAGCTGCGCCACCCCTGCGGGCACCCCTGCGGGTGTACTGAAGAGTATGCGCCTGGGGCGTGGGCCTGGACGTCGCGCCGCTTCAACCGCCAGGCCGACGAGCTCACCCGCCGCGCCATGCGCCAGATCCGTCGCGACCCAAACAGCTGCCAGGCCGCCCTGCAAAGCCTGGGCAAGTCCGCTTCTACCAAAGCCTTCCAACTGATCGACCTGCGCATTTATCATTCCCCACTCTAGAGATTCCGCAAAAAGGTGCGCATGCGCACATGCACACCTCTTTATGGAATTTTCAACTGCCAGGGCTTCAGCCTGAGCAGTTACTATTTATTTAGCTTCTTTTAATGACACAGCATCTCTTTCGTGCTACGATAATTTTTGAATAGTAGATAATCGGTCGGATTTCATCACTTAAACTATTCAAAGCCTGAACGGCGCCCGCTGCAAATACGACCTGGGTCAAAAAAGGTTCATTGGGAATTATGTGGTGAACTTCCGGATATGGTGCACCTGAAGGGGTGATGCGCCCAAATAAGAACTGTTTATGAAAGAGGTATATTTAATGTTGGTATCAAAGATTCGCTATTGGTTAATATTCATTCCTGTTTTGGCAGCCCTGCTGGCAGCCTGCACCCCAGCGCAGACCCAAACACCTGCGGCAAGCAGCACTCAGGCTCCCATCATTGAAGCAACCGCCACGGATTCTGGCGTTGCCACTGCCACCACTTCCCCGATGACGGTCACCTCCACTGGAACAAGTCCATCGGGTTCGGGCGCCAAGTACACCCTTGTGCCATCCAAGAGCGAAGCGAGCTATTCGGTGCAAGAGCAGCTTGCCAGGCTCAATCTGCCGAGTCTCGCCATTGGCAAGACTAATTCAGTTTCAGGTTCGATTACCGTCAATGCGGATGGGACAATTGATTCGGTGAACAGCAAGTTCGTGGTAGATGCAACGACCCTCCAGACGGATTCGTCAATGCGCGATGGTTATGTGGGCCGGACCATCTTGCAGACAGGCCAATATCCTCAGATCGTGTTTGTCCCGACGCAGGTCAGCGGGCTTCCGGCAGCTTTACCCCAATCCGGCAGCGTCTCTTTCAAAGTCACTGGCAACCTTACCATCCGCGACGTGACCAAGCCGGCCACCTGGGATGTGACCGGGAGTATCAACAACGGCGAAGCCACTGGCACTGCTACTACCAGCTTCACCTTTGAGGATTTCAACCTGAGCCAGCCCAAGGTGCCGGTGGTCCTCAGCGTGGAGGATAAAATTACCCTGACTGTCACGGTTGACTTTCAGTACTAGGCATAATTAATAAAATTTCCGCCGTCACATATGCTGTTGTGGTTTCGCCGCAGCAGCATATGTGACGGCGGATAATTGCTTTTTCCGCGGCAGGGTGCTAAACTGAGCAATATATGGATGATACCCTTCTTACAATTTCACCCGGCACCGCTGTCACCGTCGAGCTGGTCAGCGAGAGCGGCGAGCGCGAGCCAGTGTCTTTCCAGATCGTGCCCGATAAGCTGGCCGATCTGAAAAACGGCTTCCTCGGCGAAGGTACGCCGCTGGCCAAAACACTGGCTGGCTGCTCTGCCGGTGAGCTGGTGCCTTATCACATGGGCGATATCTGCGCCGTGCTGGTGGTGAGCGTGACACCCGCCCAATCTGCCCCCGACCCAGGTGTGGCTGCCCGCCGCGAGGAAACCATCCGCAAGGCGGTCAAGCAGTCCGAAATCACCAACGCCATCAACCTCGCCACCACCTTTAGCAGCAAATGGGGCGACTACGACCCCACCAGCCTGTCTGAAGAACTCGACAAAGAGTAAGGGGATTTCCGCAAAAAGGTATGCGTGGGCGGCGTACGCCGCCCACGTATACCTTTTTACGGAATTTTAAAAACCTCAGTGCAAGATTTTACTCAGGAAGGCCTTGGTCCGCTCTTCGCGCGGGTTGGTGAACAACTCGTCCGGCGTGGTGTCCTCGATGATGCGACCCTCATCTATGAACAGGATGCGGTCGGCGGCGGCGCGGGCGAAACCCATCTCGTGCGACACTACCAGCATGGTCATTTCTTTGGCCAGCTCCTTCATCACATCCAGCACCTCCCCGATCATTTCCGGGTCGAGCGCCGAGGTCGGCTCGTCGAATAACATCAGGCCGGGCTTCATCGCCAGGGCGCGGGCGATCGCCACGCGCTGCTGCTGCCCGCCTGAAAGCTGGCGCGGGTACTGGTCGCGCTTATCCGAAAGGCCGACGCGTGCCAGCAGCTTCTCGCCCTCGGCCTCAGCCTGTTTGCGCGGCATCCGGCGCACGTTGAGCGGCGCCTCGATGATATTTTCCAGCGCCGTCTGGTGCTGGAACAGGTTGAAGCGCTGGAAGACCATGCCGATCTCGGCCCGTTGGCGTGCGATATTCTTCTCCGACTCCTCGTGCAGCTGGCCTTTTTTCTCGTAGTAGCCGATCATGCGGCCATAGACGTAGATATGCCCGCTGTTGATCGTTTCCAAGTGGTTGATTGAGCGCAGCAACGTACTTTTGCCCGACCCTGATGGGCCAATGATCACCACCACTTCGTTTTTACGCACTTCCAGGTCGATATCCTGCAGCACGTGCAGCGCGCCGAAGTACTTGTTGACCTTCTCAAACTTGACAATCACATCCGGGTCGATCGAACCGTTGCCAGGGGCGGCTAGAGAGGCCATTATGGTTTTTCCTTTGCAAAATTTTTTAAACAAAAAACCATGTTAATGACCTCCCTTGGCAAACGCCCGCTCGAACATGCCCGGAGTTTTTACTGCTTCCCCTTTGCGCTCGCCTAACCCCGCCTCGATGCGCGCCTGGATAAACGACCAGACGGTGGTCATCGCCAGGTAGTAAAAAGAGGCCGCAATGAACAACTCAAAGGGTTTGAAGATGCGGGCGTTGATCTGGGTGTAAGCATAGAACAACTCGGCGGCGGAGATGACCTGCATGATGGAGGTGGTCTTCATCATATTGTTGAACTCGTTGCCGAGAGGAGGGATGATCACTTTGGCGGCCTGCGGCAGCACGATGCGGCGCATGGCCATGCCGTAGCTCATGCCGAGCGACTTGGCCGCCTCCATCTGGCCGGGATCGATCGCCTCGATGCCAGCGCGCACGATTTCAGCCATGTAGGCGCCTTCGTTGATCCCCAAAGCCAGCATGCCGGCCTGTATGGCACCGCTGACCGACAGCCCCAAAAAGTGCAGGTCCGGAAAATCATAGATGTGAGTCACTCCCAGACCGAAGAACAGCAGGGCCATCTGCACCAGCAAAGGCGTACCGCGAAAATACCAGATGTAGGCATCGGCCAGCCAGCGTAAAGGCCCAAATTTGGACATTTTACCCAAGGCCGCAAACAGCCCCAGCACCACTCCCATGAACTGGGAAATCACGCTGACCACTATCGTCACCATCAACCCGGTTCGGATGAGCGGGTTGGCCAGGGCAGTACCCGGCCACAGATACTGCCAAAAGACTTGCCAGTCAAAATGATACATGCTGCCTCAATACCCAAAAAGCGGGTACGTTACCCAAAAAGCGGGTACGTTACCCAAAAAGCGGGTACGTTACCCAAAAAGCGGGTACATTGATCGGGAATCAATTTTTGAGGTAGTTTTGGCCGCAAAGCGGTCAAAACTACCTCAAACTGGTTTACTGCACGGACCCGCTGGCCAGGTTCCATTTCTGCAAAATCTTCTGGTAGGCGCCGTCTGCCATCATGCTTTTGAGCGCCGCGTCGACCGCCTGCCCAACCGGTGAAAGCGCTGCGCCGGTGCAGTCAGCCTGCCCGCAGGGCACGCTGATGCCTTCCGCCACCGCATCCAGTGGATCGCCGGCAACCTCGAACAGGTCGGGGTGCTGTACAGTGTAATAAGCCGCCACGGGCGAATCGGTGAAGTAGGCCGCCACTTTGTTGGCCTGCAGCTGCTGCAGGGCGTCGGAATCCTTCTGGGTTACGACCACATCCGGGGCCTTCTGGCCGGCTTTCTCGCACTGCTGTACGATTCCGTTATCCTTGTAATCGCCGGTCCCTTGCAGATGGTCAGCCTCGGTCGTGCCGCTCTCCGCTGCCGCTGCCTTGCCGCACAGGTCCATCGGCCCGCTGATCTTGTCGGGGTTGCCCTTGGCGACCACAAACGACTGCCCGGCTTTGAAATAGGGGATCATGCTGACCTGTTTCTGGCGGTCGGCGGTGATATTCTGCGCCGAGATGATGATATCGCACTTGCCCGAGGTCACGGCGGCGATAATGGTATCGAAGACGCTGTTGACGAACTGGAGTTTGAGGCCCAGGCGGGCGGCGATCTCGGTGCCCATGTCCACGTCCAGCCCCTGCGGGTTGCCGTTCTCATCGAAGAACTCTTGCGGCGGGTAGGGGAAATCGGAACAGATCAACAGGTGGGTCTTCTGCGCCAGCAAATCAGGCGAAATTTGAGCCACCGGGGTGGGTACGATCGGCGCAGCGGTAGGCGCCGGCGTGGCTGCCGGGGCGCAGGACGCCAACAGCAGCGCAAACAATACGAACAAACTTACAAAACGGACGTTTCTCATCTCTTTCTCTCCTTTGGCAAATTAAGCATAAAAAAAGAGGCCCTCCTGGTTCGGAAGGCCTCTACGCTTTACAAAATTTTACTCGTGATACGGGTTAAGCGTGAATTGCCGCCCTTCCCAGAAGGAAGGCGGAGTGGCAATTCGGCCGCTTAGCTCCAAGGTACACGCTCACATAGTTCATAATAGGGCCATTTTTATCACAAAGGGGGGCGCATGTCAAGCTTTTCTGAGATTAATTTTAATTTGCTTGACATCAAAAAATCGCTGGATACAATGTTATTAATGAAAAGAGTGGGATCCGAGTCTGGCGCAAATAACCGGGCGGTTTTGCAGCATATCAAGAGTCCGCATAATTAATAGGCAGGCGGCGTTATCTGGAAAGGTTTGCGATGGCGAAGAAGCACTCAGATAGCGAACTTAGAAAAGTATCTGATCATCTTCTATATGAGATATGGATGATGAATCGGTTGGCGGCAATTCTTGAAGGAAGTGCCCCCTGCCCCCTACCTACACCGCTCGTATCATATACTCACTCTCAACAGACCACGATTATCATTAGAAGCACACGAGTCATTAAATCCACAAAGATCAAAGAGAATGAAGATGATGTTCCCCGCGTGATCAACAACGCGATCATTGAAGCCTTTGCCATACATGTCAGATCTTTACTTGATTTCTTTTACTCGAAGGGGAAGGATGACGATGTTGTTGCTGAGCATTTCTTTTCATCGCCGAGCACGTGGATAAACGTAAGGCCGCCTAAGACTGAGGATGAACTAAGAAGAATCAAGTACCGCGTGAATAAGGAAATTGCACATCTTACATTTGCTCGTCAAGAAGTCAAATCAAAGATCTGGCCCTCCAAACCAGTTCAGAAGGATATCAACGAGGTTTTGGAAGTGTTCTCAAGCCTAGCCCCAAAGAATCTCTTGGGGAGCCGGTGGAAATAAAGAAACGCCACCTAACATCACCTCCAGCAGACAGCGGCTGTGTCACTGAAGGCATGTCTTATTGCCAGAACTGGCGCGATAATGAAAGTGAAGTTTACCGGTCTCGCCGCTGCCGTTGAGCCAAACCGTTGAGCGGGTTAAGATTAATCGCTAACCAGGCAATTTTTATGAAAACAACACAAGATATTATTAACGACTCGGGGTATCCTCTGCAAATCCATCTCGAGAAATGGATTGAAGAAACTCGGAAGTATCATAAGTGGCAGGTTTTGGTTAGAGAACATCGGTGGGTAAACACAGAGACAGGAGATGAAGGATTTATCGACCTTGTTCTTGAACATGCCAGCTACAATATGAGGTTAGTGGTTGAATGCAAAAGGATTCTTGGTAATTGGACATTTCTGTTACCGTCAATGAATCCGAATATTGAGCATAAAGTTAGGATACTATGTGCAGATTATAAGACGTATAAACTTACATGGGATGATTCTAATATGACGCCTGACTCCTATGAAGCTGCTTATTGCGTAATGGAAACTGATGGAAAAAAAGATACTCGTACATTGGAAAAATTTTCGGGAGAACTTCTATTATCAAGCGAGTACCTCGCAAAGGAGAACACCGAACTTATCAAACTGTTACAAGAGCAGTCAAAAATGCCTGTTGTAAACACGAGCCAGCAGGCCATGCTTTATCTTCCCATAATTGTGACAACAGCAACCCTGCAAAAACTAACCTTTGACCCTTCAAACATTGATATAAAAAATGGGAAAATAAACGAAAGCAATACAGGCCCCATCGAATTCATACGCTTTCGGAAGAATCTGGCAACGAACATAAAGAACATAAAGCACGAAGAATCTTCGTTATATACATTGCGCGAGTTGAACCGCGAGAATGATCGTACTGTTTTTATCGTACAAGCTGAGAATCTTATAAATTTTTTGAGCAGAATTGATTTTTAATTGTGGGATGGGTTGAGCGAATGCGAAATCCAACATTTTATAAAGCCGCTCTCACCCGTTCGTCCGGCAGAAGTGCAAGTGCCCGATCACCATGCATTTTTTTAGACTACCGAAGTTTTGAAAACTTCGGTAGTCTGGACTGGACGGAAGTCTGGATTGGGAGAGTCGCCATGCCCCGCAGAACCACACCATTTTTACCCAATCAGTATTATCACTTTTACAATCGCGGCAACAACCGTCAGGCGATATTCTTTGAGCGGGATAATTACCTGTACTTCCTGCGCGGCATTAAGAAGCACCTGCGTGAGTATATGGATATTCTCGTCTATTGTTTGATGCCAACGCATTATCATATTTTAGTGAGGGTGCATCCCCAGACTCCTCAGACCTAGACTTCCGAAGTTTTAAAAACTTCGGAAGTCTCAGCCAAGGAGGTCCCGGAAGTCTCGGGCAAGGAAGTCACAAAGGCTGTCTCGCACGCCATGCAAATATTTGGCATATTCTACACCAAAGCCATCAACAAACGTTTTGAACGCGTCGGAGCATTGTTTCAAGGTCAATTTCAGGGTAAACCCATTCAACATTACAATCATCTGCTCAATCTGTGCGTTTACATCCATGCCAACCCTGTCAAAGACGGTTTGGTCGCTTTGCCCGAAGATTGGGAGTTTTCCAACTATCTCGAATGGATGAATCTTCGCGAGGGGACACTAATCAACCGTGAGTTTATCGAAGATAATTTCGGAGCACCCGCAGAATACAAAAGACTGGTAATGGAATACATCAAAACAAGAAACCTGCCCGATGATGTGAGAAAATATTTGCAGGATTTAGAGGGTTGAAATAAAGACTTTCAAAGTCTTGCAGACTTCGGGAGTTTCTGACAACAGGCAAAGTGGAAATACGTGCAAAGTGTTGGATACTCATCTTGTCCTTTTTGATTTTGTTTCAACTGAAAATTAGCCCAAAAGGCAAAAATTTATTAATTTGCCTGGCTGTGTTCTTGGCAGTTTTCACCATTGTCACCTGATCAGGAGGTTTTTATGGCATAGTTTCGGTATAGCAAGAGTCCGTATAATTAATAGTCAGGCGCTAATACAATAAGATTATGGTTGTAGATGAAATATCTGATCTGGGATTTTGACGGCACTTTGGGATACCGACAAGGGGGGATGTGATCAGCGGCTTTGCTTGAAATCATCCATCAGGAAAAACCTGGGTGTAATGTAATGATGGAACAGCTTCGATCCTATCTACAAACAGGTTTCCCCTGGCATAATCCGAACTACCCTCATCCTGAAATTCAATCTGCTGAACAATGGTGGATTGCATTGTATGGTATTTTTGAACAGGCCTTTCTAGAGGTTGGCGTTGAAGCTGAACAAGCCAGGGATATGGCGAAAAAGGTTCGCCTGGTCTATCCCAATCCAGTATCCTGGCGACTCTTTGAAGATGTTCTATCCACCCTTGAGCAATTATCGGATCAAGGGTGGATACATTTAGTGCTATCGAATCATGTGCCGGAACTACCGGAGATAATACAATACCTGCAATTGAACAAATATATCGCTAAAGTATTCACCTCAGCAGAAACGGGATATGAAAAACCGCATAAGCAAGCCTTTATTACATTGTTGACCACTTTGGATGATGTAGAAAAAATATGGATGATAGGAGACAATCTAGAAGTTGATATTGCAGGAGCGGAAAGTATAGGAATACCGGGAATTCTTGTGCGTAGATTTCAAGCGAATGCCATGTATTATTGTGAAACCCTGCAACAGATATCAGTTATCATTAAGTAGTTGCGCTTAACAACAGATCCACCTGACCGCCTTCGGCGTAGGTATGCAGCGGTACTTTACCTGCGAAGTGGTTTTTAGGCGTTGTTGTCTTGCCAGAATCGGCGGCCGCCGAGCCACACTGTTGGGCGGTTATAAATCTGAGAAAGGAGGATCCACATATTAAGAAACCTGTTACCGGGCAACTGGAAGACAGAACGGCTCAAGGTGGAAGATAGCACGCTCGATGAGGTGCCAGAATTACAACGGATCAACGACGTTGTCCCTCAGACGGAAGGCTGGATGCAGGGTGAAGGTCATGATAATGCAGAATGCTCCATGCTTTTAGTCTTGCAAGAAGGGGTGCTGCCTCCCACCCCGGACAGGTCAAAAGAATACTTCCGGCTGCAGTCCGTCCGGCTGGGCAGCTCGGGTGAGCTGATCGGTTTTTTAGCGGTGTACCATGGCTTTCCAAATGATGATATATTTTGGATAAACGCGGTGATATTCCAACCGAAATTTCAGGGCCAGGGTTATGGGCCAGAACTGTTGATCAGGTTGAGTGAGATCGTCAGTCAATTAGGAGGGTACACCCGGATGCGGACCTATGTGGAACTCACCAACTGGCCTTCGCTGCGCTTATGTGTGAAAGCAGGTTTAGATAAAATGGTGGAGATCGTTGGTGATAAAGTTCACACGGATAAAGCCGAGGCGCATGTTTTGCTTGAGAAGACATTGGTGGGATCTTGAATCACCGCAAGGAGAATCATGCGCAGCGAACAAGAAATGCTTGAGCTCATTGTAAACACTGCCCAGAGCGACAACTGCATCCGCGCCGTGATCATGAACGGTTCACGCGCCAACCCTGACGCGCGGCGGGACATCTTCCAGGATTTTGACATTGTCTACCTCGTCACCGAGGTTGCTCCTTTCCAGGATGACCCCGCCTGGATCGACCGTTTCGGTGAGATGATGATCCTGCAATTGCCCGATGCGATGCAGGACCCGCCTCCTGAGAACGGCAGCTTTGGCTATCTCATGCAGTTTACAGATGGCAACCGGATCGACCTCACGCTGTTCCCGCTCGACCGGCTCGCTGAACTTGAAGAAGATAGCCTGAGCCTCTTGCTGTTGGATAAGGATGGCATCATCGAGCCGTTTCCCCCTGCGAGCGAACGTGACTATCTGCCGAGACCACCCACCGCCAAAGCATTCTCCGATTGCTGCAACGAATTCTGGTGGGTGTGCCCTTACGTCGCCAAAGGATTGTGGCGGGAAGAAATAACTTATGCCAAGTATATGCTCGACGGGCCTGTCCGGGAGCAGCTTATGAAAATGCTCACCTGGTATGTGGGGGTGAAGACCCAGTTCTTGCGCAGTCCTGGCAAATATGGAAAATACTTCAAAGAATACCTCGAGCCAGAGCTGTGGGCGATGCTTGAAAAAACCTATGCGGACGCCAGCTATGAGCATACGTGGGACGCCCTGTATAGGTCATTTGATCTTTTCAGACTGACGGCCAATCAAGTTGCAGAACATTTTGGCTTCGATTATCCTCACCTCGATGACGAAAGAGTCAGCGCTCACTTGAAACATGTGCGATTACTCCCCAAGAATGCGAAGGAGATGTATTGATCAGCATGAGGTAAGACGGTGAACACCAACATCCTTTACAGTACTTCACCAGGCTTGAAAGACATTATCTGCGAAACCGCGGCCAGAATGGTCAAGCACGTCGAACGCCCGCTAGCGCTGATTGAGTACATCATTCTGCCGGATTTTGGACAGCGAATTATCCTGCGCTTCGGGCCTGCCGGCGGTCTCAAGCTGTCTTTTGCGGAAGCCGATGCGCTTGAATCTGTATTGCGCAGACTGGCCGGTCCCGAGTACTGAGTAACATTGACCGGCGATTCATATCAGGATGCACTACCAGACCTGGGCCAGCGCCTGATAAGCATCGACCAAAAGATATCGCCGGACGTACTGCAGTACCCCCCAACGCGCCATTCAGAACCCATCCGGGCGGACGCACAAAACATCCGAGAGGCGCTGGACCTAACCGGCGCTGACCGGATCTGGGAGATCGAGGTCCCCATTTTAGAAAACACCAACGAGCCCATCATCAGAATTATTGGCGCTCCCCAAGGAGGGGAAAAGGAATGGGCGCAGCGTGCCCCAGAGCATGTCAAGGTCGGCGATATCGATTGCGCCGTGGAATATATGCAGAATGACCCTTCGTTTGCCGGATGTGTCAAGGCCTACATTATGGCTGAGCGGCAGCACATGGCGTTGACCAGTTATATCGCCCAGCAGGATTTTACGGCATAACTGCAATGCGAAGCGCAGCAAGAGTCGGTATAATAATAGTTAACTGGCAAGGATTATTGACTGATGGATGCAAATGCGACACTCCTCGAACGAACAAGAGCAGCTCTGTGGGGTGTTGCCGTCGGTGATGCCTTCGGCAAGATGACAGAAGGGTACTGGCCCAACCAGGTCGGTTTACGCTATGGTGGGCAACTTGATGAATTCCGCATGCCCATTCCCGCCAGTCCAGACCGCGTTGGATACTGGTCCTTTGCCGAAGTTACTGACGATACGACCTTCACCGTTCTTACGGCAGAATCGATAATCGAGAACGAAAGAGTTGACGAGAAAGATTTAGTGAATCGCATTGCAGCGAAGCCAATTAAGGGTTGGCCTGGTTGGGAGCAGTTCGATCCACAGCATGCACTCACCGGGGCAAACACAAGGACTGGCAATGGCGCTCCGATGCGCGCGTCGCCTTTCGGAATAATCAATACAACAGAGCGACTTGGCGAGTTGTGCAGAGACGTATATGCTGGATGCCGTTGCACACATAATTCACAGTCTGCCATAGGCGGAGCCTGCGCTGTGGCGGCATGTCTTTCAGCAGTTCTCGAGGGGATGGAGAAGGTAAGTGCGTTATGTGTTGCATCAGAGGCCGCCCGCATTGGTGAGAAACTGGGTGTAGATGACTTCCTGCCTCATCTTTCGCGCAGGATTGAGTGGATCCTCAACGTATATGTACCTACTGGCAATTCGAAACAGAGCGGTCTTAACCCGGGATTTGCAGCATGGGAAGGCGCTACGTATGCTCTGTATCTGTTTGCCAAACATGACAGTGCTAAGGATGGCATTATTGATGCAGCGAATCAAGGTGGAGATGCGGATTCGATCGCGAGTATGACCGGTTGCCTTCTTGCCGCCTACAGGCCTGAAACGCTGCCAAGTGAATGGATAGATATCGTTCGTAAGAAGAACACACTCGACATGGAAACTCTTTCCGAGCGGCTGACCAAGCTTAGGTTTAGGCGATGATCATGCCATACGCACAGATTAGATGCCAGTTAACAAGGCGTAGGAGCGGACACTGTCACGGCTTGCTGCACGGCAGGCGTAGCACGTGGGCTAGTGCAAGCTGTGCCATCGCCGTTCAACGCCAGCGTTAGGCCGCAATAGATAAAGAATATAGAAAGAATTGCTCTCATGAAAAATGTCAGCATCTCAACCAATACAATCCACACAACCAAACGCCTGATTTTGCGCTATCCAAAATTAAATGACGCTGCGGAAATATTTTCTATGGTGAAATCACCACAATTTCCCGAGCAGCCGCCCCTGAAAGAAATGGACACGGTCAGCGCAATCGAAGCGTGGCTGAGCAGGCTGCAAGAAAATTGGGCAGCCGACCAGGGATTTTCGTGGATGGTTGAAGATTGTGATTCTGGAAAACTATTAGGACAGGTGACATTATCAAAGGTGGAGGAGGATCATGTTTGGGCTATGGCATTTTGGACGCATCCAGATGATTGGGGAAAAGGCTATGCTACAGAAGGGGCAGGACGACTATTAGTATTTGGTTTTGAAGAAATAGGTGCGAAAAAGATATGGGCCGGGGCTAGTGAATGGAATAAAGGAAGTATGCGGGTGTTGGAAAAAAACAGGCATAAAATATACGGGTGATAATTCGAAGGGGTATTATTCAAAAGGTGAGCCAATAGCTATGCGAGAGTTTGAGATTTCTCGGGTACGATGGCAAAGAAGGAACAGAAGAGATGACCTGCACGCGTGATAGGTTTCAGTTCCGCATACTGGCGGCGGGCTTTATCCTGGCGCTCGCCGCCTGTTCAGTCACTGCGCCAGCCATCACGGAAGCGCAAGCAACTGCCTCAGCCTGGCAGGCCCTGGATGCAAACACCTCATCCCACAGCCTGTCAAATTGGGAAGTGCTCGAGGTGCGCCGGGTTACCGGGCAAGAAATCGCCGCTACCTTTGCAGGCAAACCGGATGCCGGCTGCGCCCTGGGACCGGCGGCGCCAGCCAATGGTGCCATTGCCAGCCAGGCTACCTACTGGTATATCCACCTGGCGCCCCGGCCTGTGACGCCGCTGCCACAGGCTGCGACACCCCTTTCACCAACCGCGCCTCCTTCTGTTCCTGAACCATTTATGCACCAGGCGCACTTCCTGATCAATCTGACGACAGGCGAGATTGTGGCGCGCAAGCTGTACTGCGTCATATACTGAACCGGGACAAGTTCACCACCCAACCACTCGCTGCGGCTGACAACGGCTGCGCCGCTGGGACAACTGGCGCTTGGGGTTATCGCTTAAGCGTGAATTGGAGCAAATAGGAGATTGGGAGTCTTTCAACAAAACAATGCAGTTCTTTCGGGAGTATTGGGATATAGTGGATCTCGACAAGGAATTACTCAAAAGGGATGAAATCAATGAAGTCGTAGACGCCACCTGGGACGACCTGACCACAAACACACATATCTTGCTGGAAAAAGCTGCCACGGATTGCAAAAAATCACCCAACCTGGCTGACGCTAAAAAGTTGGTCAATCGATTGATCGCGGGCGTTTCGTCGTTTTCCTATAAATTTGCCGAGAAGTTCAACCAGAAATACGGAGCGGATGCCCTTAAACAGATCAAGGACAAACTCGATAAATGTTCACCGGGCTGGAAGGTGGACATGACTCAAACTGGTTGGTATACCCCCACCTCCCGGTACACCGGCCTTAGTTGCGCTTCTCCTTACGGGCCATGGGAAATTAAATTAGAGGGAACTGGCGGGGGTGGTGAGGTTCACGGAAGCTACCATATCCCATTTGCTGAAAATAAGAAGGTAACTGCAACCTTTGAAGACCATGGTACCGCCGTTGGTGGTCTGGACGGATTTGACCGAGTTGGGACCGCCGATGCGATTATTTCTCCAGATAATGGAGATTATCAAATAAAGCTTGGGCCGATGAAGGTTACTGGCAAAGCTTGGGGGGACCCATCTCTGGGCCAATTAACCAGACCGTACCAGGATTTATATTTCTAATTTTCCCGGCAGAGGAAGGCGAGTGCAGCCAGCCGTGATCGGCTTCGCGCTGACTTGAGCTGCACACACGGTGTAAACTGACGGGAAATGTTAATTACGCTTCCAGAGCTTTCATCACGGCTGCCACGCCCTCCCCGGGGGTAAAATTGTAGTCACAGCTGGCCAGGGCGGCTTCCACCGCCCCGACCGTAGCCAGGATATCGCCCTGGCTGACCGCTCCCATGTGCCCGATGCGGAAATATTCGGCCCGGATCGCCGGGTGCAGCCCGCCGGCCAGCGTCACGCCGGCGGCGGCAGCCCACGCCAGAAAATCTGGCCCATTGACGCCGCTCGGAAAGCGCGGGGCGCTCATTGTGTTGGCGGCCAGCTTTGGGCTGAGCGGCACCTGCCCCAGCCCCAAGGCGGCCAATCCCGCCTTGCAGGCGCGGCTCAAACGGGCGTGGCGGGCAAAGCGGGCCTCCACCCCTTCGGCCAGGATCAACCCCAGGCTGACATTCAATGCAAAGATCAGGTTCACTGGCGGGGTGGCGAAGTAAGCCGGCTTGCGGGCCTCGTAAGCCTGCATCACCGGCAGCCAGTTGTTCCAATCGGCGTAATAATTGCCAACCGGGGTCTTGCGGGCCCGGAAAACTTCCAACGCCCGTGGGCCAGCCACCAGCAGCGCTAACCCCGGTGGGACGCCGATGGCTTTCTGTGAAGCGGTCAGGGCCACATCCACACCCCATTCGGTCATGCGCAGTTCCTCACCGGCTACCGAGCAGACCCCATCCACCACACACAGCGCGCCATACTGGCGGGCCAGTCTGGCCACACCCGCCACATCGGCCAGCACACCGGTGGAGGTGTCAACGTGGGTAACAATCACCAGCTTATATGGGTCAGCCGCCAGCGCCTGTTCCACCTCATTTAAAGATGGGCATCCTCCGGGGACGGCGCGTATCTGGGTCACCTGCGCACCATAGCGCTCCAGCAGCGCCCCAAAACGGCCGCTGAAGTAGCCGGTGTTGACCACCAGGGCGCTGTCGCCCGGCTCGACCAGGTTCGCCCCGGCCGAATCCATCGCTAGCGTGCCGCTGCCAGCGATGACAAACGGCTGGCCATCCGGGCAGAGGAACATCTGGCGCATCCGCTCCAGCGCCTGCCCAAAGGCTTCGATGAAACTGGCAGCCAGGTGACCGGTGGTGGGCGCGCCCATCGCCGACAAAACGGCCGGTTCAAACTCGATGGGACCGGGGATCATTAACAGGGTACGGTTTTTCAATGGGTTCCTCCCAGAACTAATCTTTAATGTACTGGCGCAAATACGGCACACTGGCCACTGCCCACTGGTTTTCCAGGGCGATCGTGTCTTCCAAATCGGGCTGCTCGGGCGGCCACAGCTCGATGATTACATTGAAGTCATAGGGCGAGCTTTTCAGGGTTTGCAGCAGCCACCCGGTTTCGACCATGCCCTGGCCGGAGGGTGTGCCCTCACAAATAAAACCCATCATGTGCCAGGCGCGTTTGATGGTGAAATCTTTATAATGCACGCACATGGTGTGCGGGGCGAGCAGCTCGCTGACGTATTTCCAGCCTTCCGGTACGGCCAGCGAATTGACCATATCAAGCACCACGCCCACCTGCGGGCTGTGGATCGCATCCAGGGCGGCGCGCAGGTCAGCAGCGGGGGTACGCCCGTTCTCGATGGCTAACCTGACCCCCTCCCGCTCCAGGGTCGAAAGAAGCGGGCGCACCGCGGGCGGGATCAACCCGGCATCGGTGGCGTATTTGCCGCCGATTTCAGGCAGCGTGCGGATCAGTTTAGCTCCCATGCGCTTCGCCAGGGCAATTTGCTTTATCAGGTGATCGTTATCCAGGCCGCGCGTACCCAATTCCAATTCGATACCCCACGCCCGGGCGGTTTGGATGAACTGCTCGATTTCAGCCGCGGAGTACTTTTCCAAATCCAGGTTGGGGCCGGTCTGAACCAAGCCAACGCCCAGGTCACGCGCTTTTTGCAGCAAGCCAAGCGGGGTAAGCGGGTTTTTCGGACGGGCTTCCATATTCGGGAAAGCCGGGTTGGAGCCTTTGAAGCCTATGCTCCACATGAAAGTGTAAGAATTGATACC